>Ga0079305_1001447_pt1 | contig 30970 bp, 25 predicted proteins | sample LMS_cellobiose_e_FD_79183 | JGI IMG/M metagenome (GOLD analysis project Ga0079305, IMG submission 79183) | Rumen-fistulated moose microbial communities from Alaska, USA - LMS_cellobiose_enrichment | ecosystem: Host-associated > Mammals > Digestive system > Stomach > Rumen fluid ... | reverse complement strand
CGCGCTGCGGGATCGGTGAATTGATTATTCCCGCGAACGAACCGGGCAGTTCGATTATGCCCGGAAAGGTGAATCCCACGCAATGCGAATCCTTAACGATGATTGCGGCACAGGTGTTGGGGAATGACGTTACAATCGGAATAGCGGCCTCACAGGGCAATTATCAGCTCAATGTCTTTATGCCGGTATTGATTTATAATTTCATTCAGTCCGTCCGATTGCTGGGTGACGGAATGGCTTCCTTTACAAAACGATGCGCATCCGGCATTCAGCCGAATCTGCGCGTAATCAACAGAAATGTGGAACAGTCGTTGATGCTTGTTACGGCGCTGTCGCCGGTAATCGGGTATGAGAAGGCAGCGACTGTTGCAAAGTATGCGTATTCCGAAGGAATATCTTTGAAAGAGGCCGCCGTGACGCTGGGTGCTGTCACAGAAGAAGAGTTTTTGCGTATCGTGGACCCCGCTAAAATGGTTTAGAATCTGTCAAGGGAAACGGTAATCAGATAAGTGGAAAGATCAATACAGTATCGGATTACGACCGATCTTCGTGAAATGAAGACGGAGGATATTCTTCGGCTGTTACATTTTACATACTGGGCAGACCATCGCTCGAAGGAAGTGACCGAAATATCAATCCGGAATTCAAAGTGTTACGGGATTCTGGGCGATGGCTATAAACTAATCGGATTCGCACGTGTTATAACGGATTATGCCACGACGTATTATCTTTGCGATGTGGTCATCGATCCGGAATGGCGTCATCGGGGTTTAGGAACAGCGTTGATATCGTTTATCGAAAACTCCCCTGAGTATCAGGGCTTAAAAGGCTTTTTAATAACAAGAAGCGCACATAAATTATATGAGCGATTCGGCTATAAAACAGAAAATGACAAAATGATGGTCAAAGGACTGGACTGGTAAACTGTTTCGAACCAGACCTGTATTATAGTTCTAGCATAACAGCGGTCAATGAGATTGTTGCGAGAGAAAAGACCGTTGACAGCAGCACGGCTTTTGAGGCAAACGCCTCTTCCGTGCGGTATTGTTGTGTCAAAATGCCTGAGGCCGCGGCAATCGGCATCGCGAATTCGAGAACCATGACCTTTGACGGAAGGTCGAGCGGACCTGTGAGGCCATAGAACGCGTTTACAGCAAGGACGATGGCGTACGCGATGAGCGGGACTGGGATCAGCTTGATCAGGATCGCGGCGTACATCTTTCCGTCGCCGAACAGTTCCTTTGCGGAAAGCCCCGCAATCTGATACCCGATGACGAACATCGCGAGCGGCGTCGTGACGTTGCCGATCGTCGTAATGACGTTCTGAAGGACATCCGGAAGAGGGATGCGCGCGACGAACAGCGCAAGACCGATGAGGATGCCGATGACGACCGGAGAGACGAAGTCCTTCGGCCGGACTTTGAGTTTGTCGCCTGCGGCGGACTGGATCATGAAGACACCTGCGGTAAAGAGGATGATCGTGTCGAGCGCTTCGTAGATCGCGGAATAGAAGAGTCCCTCGGCGCCATACAGCGCGCGGATGACGGGGATGCCGATGAAGCCGGTGTTGCCGAAGAGAAGCATGAACATCAGAACGAACTTCTTCGCGCGCGGGTATCGGAGAACGGCTGAACTTCCGATCGCGAGTAAGGCGACGAGCAAAGAGATCAGAACGATCTCGATACCCATCCGGCCGGCGGCGGAGAGGTAGCGAGCATCGTAGCTGAGCTGCATCGAGCTGATGATCAGGCACGGCCACGTTATGTTCACGACGAGTGCGGAAAGTCCGCGGCTCTGTTCTTCGGTAAACAGGCGCGCTTTGCGGAAGATATAGCCCGGGATGATCAGGAGAAAGATCCCGAGCAATGCTTTGATGATCTCGCGTGTCAGCATGTTCACTCCTCCGCCTGGACGGGGCTTTCCCAGAGCGTCAGCTTCGTTCCGATGCCCTTTTCGAGAGCGGTCTTGTAGAGGTCGTAGCAGAGGCCCATGTCGAAGATGGCCATGCCGTCGTTGAGGAACCAGATCACCTCGTCGTCGGATGTGCGTCCGGGCGTCTTCCCGTTGAGAATGTCGCCGATGACGTCGAATTCGCCGAGGTCGGGGAGTTTTCCGGCATCGATCAGCTGAAAGATCGGACGGCCGATGTGACCGCCGTAGTTCGGATCGCCGTTCTGCTTTCCCTCTTCGACGTATGTCCGGTGGAGGGCGATGTTGTCAAGAATGAGACGGGTGCTGAGCCAGAAGTCCTCGTCTGCCTGCATCGGGCCGGAGACGATGATGGTGGAGCCTGGCTTCACCCATTCGCGCTTTACGTTCAGCGGGGCGGTACGGGAAACGGCGACGGAAACGATATCGGCACAGCGTATCGCCTTTTCAATGTCGGGCTCAACGACGGCGCGGAGATTCAGATCCTTTTCGACGTGGGCGGCAAGTTTCTCTGCATTGGCGGGGGAGTGGTTGCAGCAGACGACGGTTGTAAGACCTGGCATCACGGCGACAATGGCATCGAGACAGGCGCGTCCGATGGCGCCGCAGCCGATGCACGAGAGAACTTCGGAGTCTTTTCGCGCAAGAAGGCGCGCGCCGACACCGGGAATCGCACCGGTGCGGGCGGCGGAGCTCAGGTTGGCGCTCATCAGGCAGAGCGGTTCGCCGGTCGTCTTGTCGTTGAGCATGACGGTCAGAACGGAGCGGGGAAGGCCGTGCTTCCGGTTTCCGGCGTTTGAGCCGTACCATTTCACACCGCAGACGTCGAAGCGTCCTCCGAGATATGCAGGCATCGCCATGAACCGGCGGTCGGGACCTGCGAGCGGCATATTCGGGAACGGGCTTTCGGTCGGAAAGACGATGCCGAGACCGTGCGCGTTGTGGCTTCCGCCGCCCATGAGATAGTCGCCCTTTGCGAGGAGGCGGAAGACTTCCTCCGCGTTCGAAACGCATTTCGCGGCGTCAAGGACGCCCGCGTCGATCATGTCCTGTTCGGACAGAAATAAAAACTCTGTTTTCTTACCCATTTTTCTTCTCCTTGCAGGGATGGTTCCGGAACGGGTCAGCGCACAAAGCGGACCATTCCGTCGATGTTCGAGAGCGCTGCCTCGGGATGGAGATCCTGGACGCGCATTAAGAAGTTGAGCTTGTCGATCCGTTCGCCGGAGCGCGGGCAGCCGTTCTTGATGAACGGGACCTGAAGACCGACGGCGAGGTCCATCACGACGTCGCCGACGACGCCGCCCGAGCGGCCGGAGGGCGTCGCGAAGAGATTGTTTTCCTTTGCAAACGCGTATGCCTCAAGCGCTTCGGTGATCGTGCCGACCTGGTTCGGCTTGAGGATAAAGCCGTCGATTGCGTTCATCGAAACGGCCTTCCGGAGCCGTGCCGGATTTGTGACGGTGAAATCATCCGCGACGATGAGGGTGCGGGTGATTTCACGGTGGGCCTTTGCGTAGCCCTCCCAGTCGTTCTCGTCGAGCATATCTTCGACGAAGACGAAGTCGTATTTCTCCGTCAGGGATTTCATATACGCGATCTGCTCGTCCGAGGTGACGCGCTTCCCGTTGAGGTAGTACGTCTTCGTTTTGGCGTCGTACATTTCGCTTGCGGCGCAGTCAAACGCGAACGCGCATTCCTTCGTATAGCCGCAGGCGTCGATCGCCTCCTGGATGAGGTCCAGACAGACCTCCGGATCCTCCGACGGAGCGACCCAGCCGTAGGAACGGCCGACGAGCGCTTCGCCGTAATGCGTTTCGATGATTTTCCCGAGCTTCTGGAAAACCTTGACGGCGATTTCGACGGCGCGGTCGATCGTTCCGGCGCGGTAGGGCATAACGATGAACTCGTTGAAGGCCTGGGTGATCCTCCCGTTCTTTCCGCCGTTGATGACGTTGAAGCTCGGAATCGGGATGATCCGGAGCGGACCTTTCGCCATGTATTCGTAGAGCGGCTTCCCGGCGGAAGAGGCGGCGGCGCGGAAAGCGGCGATCGAGACGGAATAGATCGCGTTTCCGCCGAGAACGTGCTTGTCGTCCGAGCCGTCGAGGGCGATCATCTTCCGATCGATCGCCTTCTGGTCCGTGACATCCATTCCGACGAGGGCCGGGGCGATGATCTCGTTGACGTTGCGGACGGCGTTCCGGACCGAGAGGCCGTCGTATTCATTCGGGTTGTTGTCGCGCAGGACGACGCATTCGTACGCGCCGACGGAGCTTCCGGTCGGCGCGGCGCCGGTTCCGGTCGCGCCTCCCTCGGTCACGACGTCCACCTCGACGAGCGGACGGCACTTGCAGTCGATAAGCTGGCGGGCGTGGACGGATTGGATTGTGGTGTTCATCATAACCTCCAAATGGTTCTTTTCGGATCGCGGAAGCGGGGTGGACGCCCCTATAGGTCCTTCCCCGCTACCCGCGATCCCGTATAGTATTCGTTTGCGGGTGCGGGGTGGACGCCCCTATAGGTCCTTCCCCGCTACCCGCAGCGCGAAAAACGATTGTCTGTCTCTCGGACGCAGGGCGGACTCCCCTTTAGGTCCTTCCCTGCTGTCCGAAAGACAATCACTTGCTTTTTTACTACCTGACGGAAGGAACGTACAGGACGTTGAAATCGCAGAGGTTCGTTCCGGTGTTTCCGGTGAAGACGGTATCGCCGATCGCGGAAAGCGCTTCGTACGCGGCGTGGCCGCGGAGCGCTGCGTAGACGTCAACACCGTTTTTTACGGCCGCATCGAGGCTCGTCGAATCGGTCAGACCGCCCGCAACGGGCGTCGTTCCGTCGGTTCCCTCGGAATCGATCGAGAGCATTGCGGCTCCCGGGACGTTCGACGCGGCAAGCGCGAACGAGAGCGTCAGCTCCTGGCCGGGTCCGCCGTGTCCGGTGATTTCGCGGTTGTCGAGGATCTTCGTCGTCGTTTCACCGGAGCTCAGAATCACACACGGCGCGGGGAAGGGGTTGCCGAACGTCCGGATCTCGCGCGCGATCGACGCGAAGACCGTTCCGGCATCTTTACTTTCACCCTCGAGGAACGACGTCAGGATATACGCGGGGATGCCCATCTCCTCCGCGACCCTCTTTGCGTAAAGACACGAATCGGGAAGGGTGTTGAGGAGATAATATGTGTTCCGGGGGAAGGCTTTCGGCGTTTCAGCCTCGGGACCCGCGTTCATCAGATAGTCGACGACCCGCTTCGGCAGACGGTCCGCGACGTCATAGTTGCGGATGACGTTCCGTGCGTCCTCGAGCGTCGTCTGGTCGGGACCCATCGGCGTTCCCTTGTAGTTTGCGTCGGGAACGGAAATGTCGTCCGTTGCGGGCTTTCCGACGGCGTCCGAGATTCCGAAGCCGATCAGCTCCGCACCGCGCGACGCGATCCGTTTTGCGAGCATCCCGCCGTTCATCTGGGAGATGTGGCGGCGGATCGCGTTGATCTCGTAAATGTTCGCGCCGGATTTCAGCATGACGTCCGTCACGTCGATCTCGTCCTGAAGCGTAAGGCCCTCGACCGGGCAGCTCATCAGAGCGGAACTTCCGCCCGAGATCACGACGATGAAGAGGTCGTCCGGACCCGCGCCGTCGACGAGCTTCAGCATTTCTTTACAGGCACGGAGCCCCTCCTCGTTCGGGAGCGGATGGCCGCCGACATAGACGTCGGTCCGGCGGAAGACATCGGTCTCCTCTTTGACCTTGACGATCACGATCCCCTTTGTGAGCCGGTCTCCGAGAATCTCGTCGATCGCCATCGCCATATGGTTCGCGGCCTTTCCGGCGCCGAGAAGATAGACGTTGCGCTTCTTCGAGAGATCCCAGCGCTTTTCGCCGACGCAGAAAAAATCGCCCTCCATCCGCGCGATGGAGCGGATGCGGTTGCGGGCGTCGAGCGCTTCGAGCGTCCGTTCGGTGATGTCGAGGATAACGCGGCGGCTTTCGATATCGCCGTGGGAGAGAAGCTCTTCGCGGTTTCTGATTTTCATGGATTCGTTTCTCCTTTTCAATGAATCGACTCGGAAGCGGGAACGGCTCCGGCAGGGGTATATTCGCGTGCACGGTATTCGAGCGGCGTGCAGTTCTGTTCTTTCTTAAAGCAGGCGATGTAATAGCTGCTGCTGTCGAAACCGGTCTGGAAGGCAATCTCGCCGACGGAAAGATCCGTACAGCGCAGCAGCTTCATGGACTGGGCGATCCGGTATGACCGGAGATATGCGAACGGGGAGGAACCGTCTGTTCGCCGGAACACACGGCAGCATTCGCCGCGGCTCACATGAGCGGCATCCGCGATGTCATCAAGCGTGATGCGGTTCATATAATTCATATGGATGAACTGCTTCAGAAGCCGGACGCGCTGCTGGTCGGAAAAGGAGGTCGGCGCCGCTTTCTCGGCGCTTGTGCGGTTGTTTTCCGCAAGGATCCGCCAGATTCGGCAGAGAAGCTCTTTCAGGGCAAGTTCATACCCGTAAGCGTGTGCGTTCCAGATATCACCCATTCTTCCGATGATATCGAGAATCTGTCTGTGCCAGAACTCTCCGCGCAGGACAACCGTTCCGAGATCTGGATTTGATGTGATGGGAAGAACGTAGTTCCGGTAGATTGCATTTCCTTCACCGCCGGCAATCATCGAAGGCCGGAAGTTGGCGCAGAGATAGCGGCTTTCAGGATCGGATGTTGCAACGACTTCGTGAAGAACTCCGCTGTTCAGAAAAATGCCTTCGCCTTCATGAAGGAGAAAGCTGCCGGCAGACGTGACAAAGGTTGCATCCCCCTTCGTCATGCGGAGAATCTGAACCTCGACATGCCAGTGACGGACGCCGAGGCATCCCGGATCGGAGACGAGCTGTTCGTCCATCGAAAACGGAAAGTCGGGCGTACCGTGCTGGGTCAGTTCCTGTAAAGTGTTGTCGACGCGGATCGGACGGTATTGCATAACGGCGGTCTCCTTGGAACAGCGAAAGCGGAGTGCGGATGTTTTATCCGGCAAAGTTCGTGTAACAGGCGGATAACACCTGGAATCATTCGCATTATAAAAAACAGTCGCCTAAAAAGCAACGAATTTCGCGAGAATGAGACGATTCTTCTACAGGCCGACACGATTTTTATATCAAAATGTTGCGCAGATAAATACATCACAATTTTATTATTTCCGGTGATGATGCGTCGGCTTTCTGAATGCGGAGACGGCAGAATGGAAACCCCCAAAATACAAAAACTGCTCCCATGCGGGAGCAGTTTCTGTTTGCGGAGAAGAACCGCGAAAAAGAAAGGAAGGATTCGCGGATTACGCGTTCATCATGTCGGCGAGGAGGTATTCGCCCCAGGAGTATTCCGAGAGAAACTCTCCCTCGAAGCGGTCGCGCTCCCTGAGATCACCGTCCTGCCAGGCGTAGTAGTCGCAGTCGAAGAGCGACGTGTTGACCATCTGGCCGTGGAGAGCGGAGATCAGAAGGTCGCTGAGGCCCTGGTCCTTCAGGGTGTCCTTGAGCCTCCGGAGCGCGTTGTAGTAGACGCTCATGTTTGCGTTGCTGTACGTCCGCCCCTCCCAGAGCGTCGTGAAGATCTCCTCGTTCGAGATCTCCTTGCCGCGCCTCGTCACGACGAGCGCGAGGATCTCCTTTGCCTTGCCGGTAAGGGGAACGGGTTTTCCGTTGCGCAGAACGAGGAACCGGCCGAACGTCTGAATGTAGAGCGCCTTCCGCTGGCGGCATGCGATGAGGCGGATGCGCTCCATCACCATCTCGAGAGTTTCGGTGAGATAGGGCTTGACGATGTAATAATCGCCGCCGATGCGGTTCGAATCCCAGATGTAGTTGTCGTAGGCGGAGACGAATACGATCAGAATGTCGGGACGGATCTCGCGGAGTTTTCCCGCAAGCTCGATCCCGTTCATGATCGGCATCGAGACATCGAGAAATGCGAGCTCAACCGGGTGCTCCGCCGCGTAGGCGAGCGCTTCCTCCGCCGATTCAAACGAACCCGTGAGGTTCAGGTCGGGAATCCCGGCGCTCAGCCGTTCGAATTTACGGAGCATCAGACGTTCGTCGTCGACAACGATGGCCTTCACTGCTTGAGTCCTCCTTTCGGAATCGTGACGGTAACGGTTGTCCCCGTTCCGGGGGTGCTGTCGATGGAGACATCCGCGCCGACGATGTACTTCAGTCGGTAAACGGCATTGCGGAGTCCGGTGGAATCGCTTTCGCCGCTGTCGATGCCGGCGGTCACGGCCGCGACGTCGAAGCCGACCCCGTCGTCCGAAACGGTGACGATCCAGTTTTTTTCGGATTCGGATGTGCGGAGAGTAACAGTCCCGCCGTCGTTTCCCCGTTCGTAGATCCCGTGGCAGATCGCATTTTCGACGAGCGGTTGGATCGAAAGCGTCGGAACGGAAAACTCGGATGCGATGATGTCATACACAACGCGGAGTTTTTCGCCGAACCGCATTTTTTCGATGTTGACGTACGCCCAGATGTTCGTCAGCTCCTGGGTAAACGGGATCGGGTCGTCGCTTTTCATCGCGCGGAGAAGGCTTCGGAGATAGACTGTGAAGTCGCCGATCAGCTCCGCTGCATATGCGGGATTTTCGAGGACGATCTCCTGGATCGAACCGAGCGCATTGTAGAGAAAATGCGGCTGCATCTGGCCGGTCAGAGAACGCATCCGGCTGACGGAAAGCGCTTCCTCAAGAGCCTTGAGCTCGCGGTCCTTCTGTTCCATCGATGCGATCATTTCCGTGTGGAGTTTCTCCGTCCGGATCGTGTCATCGACGTCCCGGATCCCGAGCAGAATATGGGGATGGCCGTCCACTTCCGCCATCACGGCGCGGATTTTGTGGTAAAGCGGTTTCCCGTCAACGATCAGCCGGTAGACGAACGAATGGTATTTTTCATGTTCGAGCGCGGCGAGCATCGTTTCCTTCCGGAGCATCCGATGGACGAATTCGCGGTCGTCCGGATGGATGACGCGCGGGATCCGTGTACCGAGTGACCGGAAAAAGTCCTCGCCGCTTTTTGCGATGCGGAGCGAACCGTACGAACCGCTCTCGTGATAACACTGGTATGCGGACGTTTCGACATCGATGTCATAGATGCACTCGTAGTTCTCGAACAGCGCCTTTGCGATGACGTGATAGGAGAATTCGTTTTTCGGATTGCTCATGATAATTGATTCTACCCGGTTGAAAATAACAGTCTACCAACAGTATACGTGACGCAGGGGGAAAATTCACGAAACGGAAGAAAAACAGAGTTGCATTTTCCGAAAAGCAGGTGGTATACTGCATCCGTTGCGTAGCAGAAATGCGTAAGTCCGAACGGACCTGCGCATTTTTCTTTTTGCGGCGGAGGAGGCATACAGAATGGATCGGACAAATGAATTCCTTGCGACCGAACGGGTCGGAACGCTGATGCGGAAGTATTCGGTGCCGTGCATCGTTTCGCTTCTCGTCGGCGCGCTTTACAACATCGTCGACCAGATCTTCATCGCGAATGCATCATACCTCGGCTCATACGGAAACGCCGCGAACACCGTCGTCTTTCCGCTGACGGTCGTGGCGCTTGCGATCGCGGTCATGATCGGCGACGGAGCGTGCTCACGGATCAGTATGCTTCTCGGACTCGGAAACCGTGAACAGGCCGCGCGGGTCTTCGGAAACGGCGTGACGCTTGCGCTGATCGCGGGTCTCGCTTTGTTTGCGGTCTATCTGATCTTTCCGGACACGCTTCTGACGTTGCTCGGAGGCCGCGTCAACGACGAAACGTTCCGCCTGTCAAAGGAATACTTTTTCTGGATCACGCTCGGAATCCCGTTTTATATGTTCGGCCAGGCGATGAACCCGGTCATCCGTGCGGACGGGAGCCCGCGGTTCGCGATGGTTTCGACGCTTGCGGGTGCAATCACGAACATCGTCCTCGATCCGCTGTTCATCTTTGCATTCCGCTGGGGAATGAAAGGCGCTGCGATCGCGACGGTGCTCGGACAGATGCTGACGGCGGGTCTTGCGGCAGGATATCTTCTTCACCTGAAAAGCGTGACGCTTGTCCGCAGCGGATTCCGGCCGGATCGAAAGACATGCGCACCGATCGCGTCGCTCGGCCTTCCGAGCTTTCTCGCTCAGATCTCGCTCGTTTTTTCGATGACGGCCGTGAACAACATGATCTGGCGGTACGGCGCCGAGGATCCGGTTTTCGGTCAGGCGGAATATGCCCAGGTCCCGATGGCCGTCGTCGGCATCTTCGGCGCCTCAAACGAAAGCGTCTATTACACGGAATTTGCGGTGAAAGCCTTCCGCATTTACCTCTGTATGGTTCCTCTTGCGTGCGTGAACAAGGCGACGTTCATCTTCCTTCAGGCGATGGGAAAGGCGTTCCCTTCGACGATGCTGTCGATGGTCCGGGAGATCGTCTTCGGCGTCGGGATCACGCTTCTTCTCCCGCCCCTCCTCGGACTCGACGGCGTGCTGTATTCGATGCCGGTGTCGGATGTTCTGACTTCGATTCTCTCCGCGATCGTCATCCTCCGGACATACAGAAACCTCACGCAGATAACGGCTGCTTCGGAAAAGGATATGACAGATGACAACCCGGATAACCGGTCAGAGCTCAAAGGAAAAACTCATCCGGAACGACGGCTTGCCGGCAGGAGCCGATACACCGGCGTTGTCCGACGTGCCTTCCGGAGCGGGAACGGTTTCACCGGCAAAATACACCCGGCCGTCCGCTTCGCCCCACGACGCCAGGAACGTCTCGCCAAGGCGGATCTCACGGGAATACTCGGTCGTAATGCGGGTAAGACGCTTCCCGTCGCGTGCGTACGGAATGAGGTCGTCCGCGAGATCGAAGTAACGGGTGTTGTTCATATGGCCGTTGAGGTCGACGTAGCTGAAGGGGACCGTAAACGGAGAGGAATACGTAAACGGAATCGGCCGCGGCGGCGACGGAAGCGCGATCTCGTCACCTGTCTTCACGCCGTCGATCCGGATCCCGGCCGTCTCGGGGAAGACGACCCGCCGCGTTTCCGCGTCGAGGAGCGTCCAGATCGCGCTTACCCGGACAAGCGGTTCTCCCGCCGCCGTATCGAGCGCGAAAAAACGCGGGAAGAGAACATGCATCGTCTCTCCCGGCCATGACCGGAGAACGAGATCGTCGTCGTATTCCGGCATCCGGCGGATCTCCGCGGACTGAAGCGTTACGATCCAGAGAATCCCACGGTCGAGCGTCTTATCGCGGCCCATTCCGAGCGCTTCGGTATGGGCGATCGCAGATTCCTGAACGAGGCCGAACAGAACCGACGGACGCATCCTCCGGTAAAGATCGACGTCGCTCGAACGGACGCGCAGCGTTTTTTCATAAACGGAAGCGGACATAAAAAGCCTCGCGGATTTCAAACGGAACAGGCGGAACGTCTTACGCAATATGCTTTTCGATCGCGCTGACGACGTCGCCGAGCGTCGAAAGCTTCTTCCACTGGCGCTCCGGAATTTTGACATCGAAGAGCGCCTCGAGTTTGCAGATGATGAGGATGAAACCCATCGAGTCGATTGCGGTCTCGGTATTGATAACCGTATCTTCGGTCAGCTCCTGGGATTCCATCTCCGGGAAGCAGTCGAAGATGACGGCTTTTGTTTTTTCGAGGATTTCGGCACGTGTCATAAAAGGCCTGCTTTCTGCTGGAGTTCCCAGCGTTTGAGTTTCCCCGTCGCGGTGCGCGGGAAGGGTTCGCGTGTGAAGAGGACGTCGGTGAGCTGCTGGCCTCGCGGGTATTCCGCCATCAGCGGGGCGATCGTCCGGAGGATTTCGGATTTATCGCCGTTTCCGTAAAGGACGAGGACGGGACGACTCCCGCGGAGGATCACGGCGAGCTCGGAACGGGCGAGCACGTTCGAGAGCCGCTCCTCGTATTCCGGGAGGAAGATCTTCGTTCCGTCCGCAAGGACGAGCATATCCTTTTTCCGTCCGGTGATGCGGAGGCGGCCTTTGTCGTCAAAGGCGCCGAGGTCGCCGGTCAGAAGGACGCCGTTGATCAGGACCTTTTCGGTTTCGGCCGGGTGTTTGTAGTAGCCCCTCATCATACAGGGCGGGCAGTTGATCAGAATCTCGCCGTCGCGCGCGAGCGTAACGACGTAGTCGGGGCAGATCTCCATCGCGTAGGGATCTCCGCCCGTCGAGATCGCGACGCCCGAACTCGTCTCCGTAAGTCCGTAGCCGAACGCGAGACGGATGCCCTTCGCTTTCACGGCGTCGAGCAGCTCGGGCTTGCATTCCCCGGCGCCGACGAGCAGGATCCGGAGCTCCGGATTCAGCGCGTCCGCCCTGAGCAGATAGCCGAGGAGAAGCGGGACGACGGAGACGGCAGACGGTTTGTAGAACGCGCAGTCGTCGAAATAGTGGCGTGCGCCGCGGCCGAGGGCGACGCAGGCGCCCGACGAAAGGCCCCAGAGAAGGCCGCAGACAAAGCCGAAGACGTGGTTTAAGGGAAGGATGTTGAGGAGCGTATCGCGGCTGTTCAGCGGCAGCTTTTCCGATCCGTTCCAGGCGCTTCGCATCAGGCTTGTATCCGAAAGGACGACGGCCTTCGCGCGTTCGGTCGTTCCGGACGTGAAAAAGAGGACGTTCCCGGTCCAGCGGTCTGTACCGCCGGTAAGAGAGGACGCAAGCGCCTTCGTCACGTCAGGATCGCCCCAGAGGACGTCGATGTCGGTGTATTCGATCAGTGGAGCGAGGGCTGCTTCGGAAAGGCTCTCGTCGAGCATGACGAGCTGGAGACCCGCGAGGTTCGCCGCAAAGACCGAGATGACGCAGTCGAGACTGCCGTCCGCGAGGACGCCGAGACAGGTCTTTCCCGACGCACGGTATTCCTCCGTACGCGCATTCACCGCATCGAGAAGCGCACGGTGTGTCAGAACGGCGTTTTCGTATCGAAGCGCCGGCGCATCCGGCGCCGTTTCCGCCCAGTAGGTGAGCATATGCGAGAAGTTATCGAAGAGCATGATCCGCACCTCCTTGCCCAAAATATATCATATCGCGCGGGAAAAGGAAAGATTCCCGCGGAAAAAGCCTTTTTGCGCGCAAAAAGGCGCTCTTTTTTGTCCGATCCGATTGAAATCGCATACGGAGGGGAGTAAAATTAATTAAAAGCGTTAATCAAAACCATGGAGGTTGGTAAAATGGATAAAAACGTAAGAATCTGCATCATCGGCGGCGGTCCGGCGGGACTCTCCGCGGGTATGTATCTCGAGAAGAAGGGATACGAGAACTACACGATCCTCGAGCGGCTCGACCGCGTCGGCGGAAAGTGCTGGTCGCCGACGTACAACGGCCGCCGCTATGAGATGGGCGCGATCATGGGCGTTCCGTCCTACTACGCGGTCCACGATGTCGAGGAATTCTGCGGCATCACCCACGACGGTCCGAAGCTCAACCGGAACTATAAGGACTCCAACGGCAACGTCATCGAACCGTTCGAGCCGAAGAAGAACATCCTCAAGATCCCGCGCCTTCTGAAGATGAAAAAACAGGTCAAGAAACTCGGCGAGATCCTCGAGACGAAGTACAAGGGATACGATCTGAACGGTCATCGCGGTGTCGCGGAGGGCCGGTACGAGGGCTTTGCCTGCACCCCCGGCCGTGAACCGGTCAGCGGCGTGAACGAGAACCTGAAGGACCTCTGCCTCCCGTTCAGCAAATTCTGCGAAAAGAACGGCGTCGAACTCACCCAGGACATCTGGATCGGGCCCTATACCTCCTTCGGCTACGGCTACTTCGACGAGATCCCGGCCGGCTACGTTCTGAAATACCTCGACTTCCAGACCACGATGAACTTCGTCAAGGTCAACCTCTGGACGTGGAAGAACGGGACCCAGTACATCTGGGAACAGCTCGACGCCCACCTCAAACACCATGCCCGCCTGAATTCGAAGATCGAGAAGGTTGAACGGAAGGACGGCAAGGTCTACGTCACCGTGAACGGCGCCGTCGAGGAGTACGACAAGATCATCGTCACGGCTCCGCTTCACATCCCCGGGACCCGCGCCGACGGCCAGAAGGGTATGGACGAATACTTCGACGTGAGAGACGACGAAAAGGCGCTCTTCTCCAAGATCGATTACGAACGCTACGACGTCCTCGCCGTCGAAACGAAGCCCGAGGATCATCCGGAGATCTCCTACTACGTCTTCGACAACATGGTCAAGGAACGCCTCGGCCACCTCATGGTCTACTATCGCCGCTGGAAGGACACGAAGGATCAGGTCATCACAACCTACGCCCTCCGGAAACACAAGGACATGAAGGAAGTCCCCTACGACGAATGCAAGAAGATGGTCCTCGACGACCTGAAGACGATGAAGAACCCCGCCTCCAACGTCGTCAACGAATGGTCCGTCTACTACTTCCCGCACGTCTTCAGCGAAGATTATACGGCCGGCTGGTACGACAAGGTCGAGGCGATGCAGGACAAGTACGACACCTTCTACGCCGGAGAAATCATGGCCTTCGGTGATATGGACGAGACTGCGGAATACTCCAGAGAGCTCGTCGAACGCTTCTTCTAAACGGAACCCGATACGGCGGCGGTGCGGCTTCGGCCGTTCCGCTGCCGTATTCTTGCGTTTGTTCCAGAGAGAAACTGAGGAAAACGAATGAGTAAATACTTTAAAGACCACTACGATGTCATCATCATCGGCGGTGCTCTGGCGGGAATGTCGTGCGCCCTCCAGCTCCAGGCAAAGGGCGTGAAGGACATCCTGATCCTCGAAAAGCACAACCTGCCGGGCGGCCTTGCGACCGACTACGTGCGGAACGGCTTCGAGATCGAGGCGACGCTCCACGAGATGATGTCCATCGGAACGAAGGAGAACCGGCTGAAGGTCGGCCAGTTCTTCGACGATATGGGCGTCGACATCGACTGGCTTCCCGTGCCGGAATGCTACCGCGTCGCGCTCCCGAACTCCGGGATCGACAAGATTCTCCACGACGGCTATGAGCGGATGGCCCGCGAGATCGACGAGGTCGTTCCGGGAACGTTTGAGAAGGTCCATGAGCTGATGCTGCTCTGCCGCCGCGTCTACGACTCGATGAACATTCTCTCCGTCACGCCGATGTCGAAGGTCCAGATGCTGATGAAACACCCCGATTTCGTCAAAACGGTCGGCTATTCCGCGACCGAAGTCATCAATACCTTCGGCCTCCCGAAGAAGGCCGTCGAGATGCTGACGCCGTACTGGATCTACGTCGGAAACAGGATGGACGATCTCCCGTTCACGATCTATGCGTTCCTGATGGCCGACTACTTCACCGGAAGTTACGTCTGCCGCGGCTTCTCCCACGAGATGTCGATGAAAATGGAGCGGAAGGTCGAGGAGAACGGTGCCCAGTTCGAGTTCAAGCAGGAAGTCGAGAAGATCCTCGTGAAGGACGGAAAGGTGTACGGTGTCCGGACAAAGCGGGGCGATGAGATCCACGCGGATTACGTCGTCTCCGGTGCGTATCCGAACAAGGTCTACACCCAGATGATCGAACCGCTCTCCGAAGTCCCGGAAGGTGCGATTAAAATGATCAACGGCCGGAAACTCGCCGTCGTCCCCGTCTCGGTGATGATGGTCATCGAGGGAACGCCCGAGGAAAACGGCTTCACGAACTACTCGACGTTCTCGGGTGAGACGATGGACACGAACGAGATCTGGAGGAACAACGAGAACCTGACCGAGCCGTACAACTACATCACGACGATCTGCCTGAACTACGCAAATCCGGGCTGTGTGCCGGAAGGCTTTACGCAGCTTTCGATCACAAACCTCGTTCCGTCCGCTCCGTTCGAGAGCGTGACCGAAGAGGAATACCATGATCTGAAGCGCCGGCTCGCAAGCGAGATGATCGAGGAGTGCCTGAAGATCACGAAGGTCGACTTCCGGAAGCGCATCTGTGAGATCGAGATCTCGACGCCGATGACGATCGCCCATTACGTCGGCGCCTGGAAGGGCAACATCTACGGTTTCTCCCATTCCCTGTCCGACCACGCCGTCGCGCGTCTCGGCATGAAAGAGGAAGACCACTTCATCGACGGCCTCGAATTCGCCGGTGCGTTCGGTATGTCCGGCGACGGGATGGGGCCCCAGATCACAAACGGCCGCGCGGCAGCGAAGGCCATTCTCGAGGATAAGGAAAAGAAGGAGGCGGCGAAATGAGCATCAAAGTCAAAGGCTTTCTGAAGGACGTCGGCGGCGCTTCCCGCGTGACCGAACTCCGCAGGGAATCGATCGCGAACGCCTCTTCCGTTCCCGATCCGAAGGATCCGATCCGCGAGGTTGCGGACCTGCTTCATCCCGAATCGATGAAGCTCCGCGTCGCGGAGATCCGCGATACGTCGAAGTACGCGAAGACGTTCCGGTTCGAATCGGTCGACGGCCATATTCCCGTCTTCCAGTCCGGCCAGTACGCGAACTTCCGCCTCGAAATCGGCGGGAGTACGCTGACGCGTCCCTACTCGATCAGCTCCGCGCCGTACGAAGCGCGCGGTGAAAAGCCGTTCTTCGAGATCACGATCCGGCGGAACCGTCCCTATTTCGTTCCCGACTGGTTCTTCGCAAACGTGAAGGTCGGCGACGTCCTCGAGGGCGCGCTGCCGTTCGGCACGTGGTACTGGGAGCCGCTCCGCGATTCGAAGGAAATCGTCGCCCTTGCCGGCGGCGTCGGGATCACCCCGTTCCACTCCCTTGCGAAGGAAATCGCGTACGGAAAACTGAAGGGGAAGGGGCTGAAGCTTACGGTCCTTTACGGCTCCGTCAAACAGGACGACATCGTTCTCAAGGATGAGCTCGACGCGATCGAGCGGGACTGCCCGGATGTCCGGATCGTCCATGTCCTCTCCGACGAACCGGATTGGCCCGGCGAAAAGGGCTTCGTCACGCGCGAGATCATTGAAAAATACTCGACGCCGGACTGCACCTATATGTTCTGCGGCCCGTTCCCGATGTACACGCTCGTGAAGAAGACACTCGGCGAGATGGGCGTTCCGGACCGCCGCTTCCGCCACGATGCGATCAACAACCCGGCCGACGTCACGCTTCTCCCCGGCTATCCGAAGGGAAGAGAGACGGAAACACATAAGATCACCGTCTGCCGCGGCATTGCGAAGGACGTGATCGACGCGTCCGCGAAGGAACCGGTCGCCGTTGCGCTTGAGCGTGCGGGAATCAAAATCGACACCCACTGCCGGAACGGCGAATGCGGCTTCTGCCGGAGCCAGCTCATTTCGGGCGATGTTTTCGTTTCCCCGATCGGCGACGGACGGCGTCTGATGGACAGGGAGATGGGCTGGTTCCACCCCTGCTCCGCGTGGCCCCTCTCGGATCTCACGATCCGCATCCCGATCCTGTAACGTTTACGGAGTAATGGATTTATGGTAAAAGAAGTAAACCCCAGGATTCACGTCAACGAACGTGACTATCCCGTGACCGATCATCATTGCGACGATCCCGAAAAGGCGAAGCTCGTCAAAAAACTCGCGCTGATGATCACGGACAACATCCCGCGGAAGCTTCCCGGCGGGATGAAGGAAAACCATATGGACTTCTGGATTCTCGACCGCCTTCTCACGAAGGACGAGGTGAAGTTCATGCTGAGTTTTAAAAAGCGCCGCACCGGAAAGACAACGAAGGAACTCGCGGCGCTGAACGGCATGACCGAAGAAGAGGCCCAGAAGGTCATCGACCATCTTCTCTGGATCGGCATCATCGAACAGAACCGCGACAACCCCGACCAGCACATCCAGTACTGGATCCCGAAATGGGTCGTCGGCTCAGGCGAATACATGGTCGAGCATCCGACGCTGACCGATACGAATCCGGAGGTCGCGACGATGTTCAACCTCGCTCCCCAGGAGCCGCTTGAACTCGCGGCGAAGCTGATCCCGCCCGGCGGCGCCGGAATCGGGATGCACGTCATCCCGGTCGAGAAGGCGATCGACGGCGCGTCGAAATCCGAGAGCGTCGAGCACCTCTCCCACTGGCTTCAGAAATACGACAAATTCTGCACGATGGTCTGCGCGTGCCGGAAGGCGCAGCGCGTCCGCGGCGAAGGCGTCGGCGACATCGAAGGGTATATGTGCATCGGGGTCGGTGACATCGCGGAATTCCTCGTCGAATCCGGAAAGGACGCCCACTACATCACCCGCGAGGAGGCGATGGAGATCATCGAACGCGCGGAACGGAAGGGCTACGTCCATCAGATCACGAACCTCGACGGTCCCGACCGGATCGTCGGCATCTGCAACTGCTCGCCCGGCAGCTGCTACGGCCTCCGGACCTCCCAGCTTTTCAACACGCCGAACATGTCCCGCTCCGCCTACCGCGCCCACGTCGATCCCGAAAAGTGCGTCGCGTGCGGCAAGTGCGTCGAGGTCTGCCCAGCCGGCGCCGCGCGTCTCGGCCAGAAGCTCTGCCGCGCAGACGGCTCGAAGGTCATGTATCCGATGCACGACCTTCCCGACGACAACGTCTGGGGCGAGGACAAATGGGACCGGGACTACCGCGACCACAACAAAATCAACTGCTACGACACGGGTACCTCCCCCTGCAAGACGGCCTGCCCGGCCCACATCGCGGTCCAGGGATACATCCGCATGGCAGCCGAGGGCCGCTATGAGGAAGCCGTCGCGCTGATCCGCCAGGACAACCCGTTCCCGGCCGTCTGCGGCGACGTCTGCAACAAGCGCTGCGAGGGCCGCTGCACCCGCGGCACGATCGATCAGCCCGTCTCGATCGACGAGATTAAGAAGTTCCTCTGCCAGTACGAGCGGAAGAACCTCGATGCATTCGTTCCGATCTGCGACAACATGGACGGAAACCAGTGGACCGACTTCCCGATCGCCGTCATCGGCGCAGGTCCGGCCGGTCTTTCCGCGGCGTATTATCTCCGCAGGGAAGGCTATCCGGTCACGGTCTTCGACAGGGCGGCGGCTCCGGGCGGGATGCTCGTGAACGGGCTTCCGAGCTTCCGTCTCGAGAAGGACGTCATCGACGCGGAGATCGAAATCCTCCGGAAGATGGGCGTCGAGTTCAAGTGCGGCGTGGATGTCGGAACCGACATCACGATCCCCGAACTCCGCACGAGCGGCTATAAAGCGTTCTTCGTCGCAATCGGCCTCCAGAACGGCGGAACACTCGGCGTTCCGGGAGACGACGCGGAAGGCGTAATGAGCGGCATCGACTTCATGCGCAAGGCAAACGCGACCCAGGACAAGATCCTCAGCGGAAACGTCGTCGTCATCGGCGGCGGCAACATCGGTGCGGACGTCGCAAGGACGGCCGTGAGAGCCGGCGCGGAACACGTCGATCTCTTCTGCCTCGAAGGCTACGACGAGATGCCGATGGGCGAAGAGGACCGCTCCGAATGCGAGAAGGAAGGCATCTCCATCCATGCCGGATGGGGCCAGACCGAAATCCGGACCGAGGGCGGAAAGTGCGCCGGGATCGCGTTCCGGAAGTGCCTCTCCGTTAAAAACGCGGATGGCCGCTTCGATCCGAAGTTCGACGACGGCGAAACGACCGCAGTCGACTGTACAACGGTCCTTTACTGCATCGGTCAGCGCGCCGACTGGGGAAAGCTCCTCGAGGGCACGAAGGTCGAGCTGAACAAAAACGGAACGGCGAAGGCGGACCCCGTCACGCTGCAGACCGCCGAGCCCGACATTTTCGTCGGCGGCGACATCCTCACCGGCCAGAAGTTTGTGATCGACGCGATCGCAGCCGGCCGCCAGGGCATGGTCTCGATCAACCGCTTCGTCCATCCCGGCCAGTCGCTCACGATCGGCCGTGACCTTCGCGAGTTCATCGAACTCGACCGCGACGACATCCGGGTCGAATCGTACGACAACGCGAAGCGCCAGACGCCGGCCGTGAAGGACGGCGATCCGACGAAGACGTTCCGCGATCTCCGCCTTGCGCTGACCGAGGACCAGGTCAGGATCGAAGCGAACCGCTGCCTGAAGTGCGGCGCGACGACGGTCGACCTCAACCAGTGCGTCGGCTGCGGTCTCTGCACGACGCGGTGCCAGTTCGACGCGATCCACCTGACGCGCGATCTTCCCGCCTGCTCGGAGATGCACGTCGCGGAGGATATGATGAAGGTCGTCGGGCCCTACGCCCTGAAGCGCGCCTTTAAGATCCTCAAGAAGAAGATCACCGGCAGATCCGATTACCCGACGGAGCAGTAACCGCCGGAAACGGAACAAACGAAACGCCCTGCGGAGCCGATCCGGCCCTGCGGGGCGTTTTTCCGTGCAATCCGCGCACGGATGTGTTAAAATCAACGGCAGAATGACGAAGGAGGTGCGGACCCATGACCGAAGAACGGGACAGAAGCGCTTTGATCGCGATGAGCGGAGGAGTCGACAGCTCCGTCGCGGCGTTTTTGCTCTGCCGGGACGGGTTCCGGTGCATCGGAACGACGATGCGCCTGTACCGCAATGCCGAGCTCGCCCTGAGCCATGCGCACGCCTGCTGTACCCAGCGCGACATCGACGACGCGGCGGACGTCTGCGCCACGCTCGGCATTCCGTACGAGGTCCTCGACTTCACGATGGATTTCCGTGAAGAGATCATCGCGAAGTTCATCCGCGTCTACGAGGCCGGCGGAACGCCGAACCCCTGCATTGACTGCAATCGCTGCATGAAGTTCGGGAAGCTCTTCGATTTTGCGGATGCAAACGGCCTTGCGTATGTCGCGACCGGTCACTACGCGCGGAACGAATTCGACGAATCGACCGGCCGGTGGCTTCTGAAGAAGGCGCTCGACCCGGCAAAGGATCAGAGCTACGTTCTCTTCATGCTGACCCAGGCCCAGCTTTCGCGGATCCTGTTCCCGCTTGGAAAGATGACGAAGGACGAAACGCGGAAGATCGCAGAGGAACTCTGTCTCCCGAACGCGGCGAAGCACGACAGTCAGGACATCTGCTTCGTTCCGGACGGCGATTACGCCGGGTTTATGGAACGGTATACCGGAAAACACTATCCCGGGGGCGATTTCCTCGATGCGGACGGGAACCCCGTCGGGAAGCATAAAGGCGCGGTCCGGTACACGATCGGCCAGAGGAAGGGACTCGGGATCGCGATGGGCGAGCCCGTCTACGTCTTCGAGAAGGATATGGAGCGGAACACGGTCTCGCTCGGGCCGGAGGAGAAGCTCTTCAAACGAACGCTTATCGCAAACGAAATGAACTGGATCGCGATCCCGGAACTGCGGGAGCCGATCCGCGTAAAGGCGAAGACGCGCTACCGCCAGAAGGAGCAGCCCGCGGCGGTCTTTCCCGCGGAAGACGGCGCAGTCCGCATCGCGTTCGACGAACCGCAGCGCGCGATCACAGCAGGACAGGCCGTCGTGCTCTACGACGGAGACGTCGTGGTCGGCGGCGGGACGATCGTCCGGACGGAATGAACCGACGCGGCGCGGATAACCGGTATCGCTTTTTAGAACAGGAGGAACGGACCGGATGACGGATAGAATTCAGGAATACGGCGGCTCCGGAGAGGAGTTCCGCTTTACGGGCCGGCGCTTTCATCCGGAGGATACGGTCGTCGAGGCAGGCGGCGTTTCGATCGGCGGCGGTCATTTCACGATGATCGCGGGGCCCTGCTCGGTCGAGACGGAGGAACAGATCGTCAGCGTCGCGAAAGCCGTCAAGGCGTCCGGCGCAAACGTCCTCCGCGGCGGAGCCTTCAAGCCCCGGACGTCTCCGTACGAGTTTCAGGGACTCCACGCGAAGGGCATCGAGTTTCTGAAAACCGCCCGGGAGGTGACGGGTCTTCCGATCGTGACCGAGATCATGAGCGCGGCGGACCTCCCTCTCTTCGAGGACATCGACATTCTTCAGGTCGGTGCCCGGAATATGCAGAACTTCGACCTTCTGATGGAACTCGGACGGTGCGGAAAGCCGGTGCTTCTCAAGCGCGGGCTTGCGAATACGCTGAAGGAGCTCCTGATGAGCGCCGAGTACATCATGGCGAACGGAAACCGGCAGGTCATCCTCTGCGAGCGCGGCATCCGGACGTTCGACGATTATACGCGGTATACGCTCGATCTCGCGTCCGTTCCGGTGCTTCGCGAACTGACCCACCTTCCGGTCGTCGTGGATCCGAGCCATGCGACCGGGATCGCCAGGATCGTTCCGCCGATGGCGCTTGCGGCCGTCGCGGCAGGCGCGGACGGGCTGATGATCGAGGTCCATAACGACCCGGAACACGCTCTCTCTGACGGTGCGGAATCGCTCCGGCCGGAGGAATACGGAAAGCTTGCGGAACGGATCCGGTCGCTTCGGAACGCGATGAAATGAGAGAGCAAAGGGGGCGTACAGCGGATGGAAACGATTCGGGTGAACGCGTCCGGCGGGTATGACGTTGCCGTCGGAGCGGGCCTTCTTGAAACATGCGGAGAGCGGATCGCCGCTCTCGGATGTGCGGAAAAGGCGATGATCGTGTCGGACGATACGGTCTTTTCGCTGTACGGCAAAACGGTCCGGAAGTCCCTAGACCGGGCGGGGATCGCCTGTCCGGCGTTCGTGTTTCCGCACGGGGAACGGAACAAGAATCTTGCCGTCTACGGGGAACTCCTCGAACGCATGACGGAGGAACGGCTGAGCCGGGACGATCTTGTGGTTGCACTCGGCGGCGGTGTCGTCGGTGACCTCGCGGGATTCGCCGCTGCGACGTACCGGCGCGGCGTGCGCTGCGTCCAGCTCCCGACGACGCTTCTCGCGGCGGTCGACTCGTCCGTCGGCGGGAAGACGGCCGTCAATCTTCCGAACGGAAAGAACCAGGTCGGAGCGTTCCGCCAGCCGGCGCTCGTGATCTGTGACACGGATGCGCTCGGGACGCTGCCGGATGCGGAATACCGTTCGGGCTGCGGCGAGATCATCAAATACGCAATGATCGGGAGTGCGGAACTCTTCCGCAAACTCGCGGAAACGCCTGTCCGCGAGCAGCTTCCCGGAATCGTTTCCGTATGCGTCAGAATGAAGCGGGACCTCGTCGAGCGCGACGAATTCGACCGCGGCGAACGGATGCTCCTCAACTTCGGCCATACGCTCGGTCATGCGGCGGAAGCCCTGAGCGGTTACGCGCTGCCTCACGGCTTTGCGGTCGCGGCGGGGATGGCAGCTGTGACGCGTGCAGCGGTCCGGAAAGGGATCACCGGGGAGGGAACGCTTGCTGCGCTGACGGAACTGCTGGAGCGCTACGGTCTTCCGACGGAGATCCCGTACACGGCGGACGAAATGAAACAGGCGATCCTTTCGGATAAAAAACAGTCCGCGGACGGATACCGGCTCATCGTTCCGGAACGGATCGGAAACTGCCGGATCGAGACGGTCCCGGCGGACGGACTCGAGGAATGGATGAGACTCGGCGATGTCGGAAGGCCGGATCTCGCGCTGCGAAAAGACCGTAAGGAGGCATGACGATGGACCGGACGATCCAGGCCGGCCCCCGTACGGGTACGGCGACCGCACCCGCATCGAAGAGCCTGGCCCACCGCCTGCTGATCGCGGCGGCGCTTTCCGAAAAACCGGTCTCTATCCGGATCGGCGCCGCGTCGCAGGATGTCGAGGCGACCGTTCGCTGCCTTTCGGCAGCCGGTGCGCGGATCGAACGAAGCGGCGATACCGTGACGGTGATTCCGGTCCCGTTCGGGACCGGGGAAACGGGCGGAGCCCTTTGCCCGGAGGGGACGGTTTTTCCCTGCGGGGAAAGCGCTTCGACGATGCGATTCCTTCTGCCGGTTCTCGGAGCGTTCGGAATCCGCGGCTTCTTCCGGATGGAAGGGCGCCTTCCCGGACGGCCGATCACGCCTCTTGCGGATGCCCTTGAAGCGCACGGTATGCGGATCGGGCGGGACGGAGAACGGCTTTCCTTCGGCGGAAAGCTTGCCCCGGGTGAATACGCGATCCGCGGAGACATTTCGTCCCAGTTCATCTCGGGTCTTCTCTTCGCGCTCCCGCTCCTTTCCGGAGACACCATCCTTCGCGTGACGGGAACGGCCGTATCGCGCGGATACATCGAAATGACGGAAAACGTTCTCCGTCTTGCCGGGATCCGGTTTGCGAAAAACGGCAGATCATACACCGTTCCCGGCGGTCAGCGTTACCGGCTGCCGGACGGGATCGAAGCGGAACGCGACTGGTCGTGTGCGGCGGCGTTTCTTGCAGCGGGAGCGTTTTCGGAGCGCGGCGTTACGGTCCGGGGTCTCGAGCCCGCGTCCTTCCAGGGCGACCGGGGGATCCTCGACGTTCTTTCGCAGTTCGGCGCATCTGTCCGGACTTCTGCCGCCGGTGTCACCGTGAAGAAGAGAATGCGGAAGGGAACGACCGTCGACGCGGCCGACATACCGGATCTCGTACCGGTGATCGCGGCGGTTGCGGCCGCGTCGGAAGGGAAGACGCGGATCGTGAACGCGGGCCGCCTCCGCCTCAAGGAATCGGACCGCCTGAGGGCGACGACGGAGATGCTCCGCACGCTCGGCGCCGACATCCGCGAGACAGAGGACGGACTGATCATCCACGGAAAAAGGGAACTGACCGGCGGGACGGTCGATCCCGCACACGATCACCGCATCGCGATGGCCGCAGCCGTTGCCGCATCTGCCGCGACGGATCCGGTCACGGTACGGGACAGCGACTGTACGGATAAATCCTTCCCGGGATTCTGGGAGGAATTCGGACGACTGGAGGAGGAAAGATGAGCACGTTCACAGGGGAAACGCTTCGGCTCACGCTGTTCGGCGCGTCACACGCACCGGAGGTCGGGATGGTCCTTGAAGGAATCCCTGCCGGAAGCCGGATCGACCGGGACGGACTCCGGCGTTTCCTCGCACGGCGCGCTCCCGGACGGAACGCGTGGCAGACGGCGCGGAGGGAGGCCGATGAGCCGGTCTTCCAGAGCGGCATAATAGACGCCCCCGTTCCCGTTTCGGACGGAAGCCCGATCCGGGTGATCATCCGGAACCAGGACGCGCGCTCCTCGGATTATGAAGCGATCCGCTTTACGCCGCGCCCCGGCCATGCGGACTATACGGCGTTCGTGAAATACGGCGGAAGCGTGAATATGGCCGGCGGAGGTCCGTTCTCCGGCCGTATGACGGCGCCGCTCTGCGTTGCGGGAGGAATCTGTCTCCAGCTTCTCGAGCGGGAAGGCATCCGTGTCATCAGCCGGATCGCGTCGGTCGGAGCCGTTCCGGATGAAGGAACGCTTGCGGAACCGACCGCGGAGAAACCGTTTCCGACCGTGAGCGACGCGTGCGGAAGCGCGATGGTCCGCGCGATCGAACGGGCAAAGGAGGACGGCGATTCGCTCGGCGGCATCGTCGAGTGTGCCGTAACGGGTCTTCCGGCCGGCCTCGGCGGGCCGCTCTTCGACGGAATGGAGGGGCGGATCGCATCTCTCGCCTTCGCAATCCCCGCCGTAAAGGGAATTGAGTTCGGCGCCGGGTTTTCCGCCGCGCGGATGACCGGAAGCGAAGCGAACGACGCGTTTGCGGTTGCGGAGGAAGCGGGGAAGACCGCTGCGGAGGACGGTTTGCCGAGCGAATCGGAGACCGCGTCTCCGGCTCCCCGCATCCGAACGAAGACCAACAACGCCGGCGGGATCCTCGGCGGGATCACGAACGGGATGCCGCTCACGTTCCGCGTTGCGATCAAACCGACTCCTTCGATCGCAAAGGAACAGGAGACGGTCGATCTCCGGACGATGACCGGAGTGACGATCCGCGTCCCCGGCCGTCACGATCCCTGCATCGTTCCGCGCGCGGTTCCGGCTGTCGAAGCGGCCGCAGCGATCGCCGTTTGCGACGCACTTCTCGCGTTCCGGAAAGAACGCGAATCGGGTTTTGCCGAAACGGATCCGGCGTCAGCCCCGGACAATGGAACCGGTGACGAACTCTCCCTTCAGCGGAGAAGAATCGACGCGATCGACGAACGGCTTACGGCGCTCTTCCGGGAACGGATGGCTGTCTCGGAAACGATCGCAGCGTATAAAAACAGAAAAGGGATCCCCGTTCGGGATCCGAAACGTGAGGAGGAACTCCTCGCGCGCGCCGCATCGCGCGTTCCGGAGGAGCTTCGCGAGGACGTCCGCTGCCTCTACGAAACGATCCTCGAACGGAGCCGGAATGCGCAGGAACGCCGGATTGTCCGCTCGAGCGGAGAAACGGACGCGTCCACGGGCGGGGACGGCGCGGGATGCGGGGAGGCGGACGAATGAAGTACGGACTTCTCGGACGGACGCTCGGCCACAGCTACTCCCCTGCGATTCACCGCCGTCTCGGAGACGGCGCGTACGAGCTGTTCGAACGCGAGCCGGAGGATGTCGAAGCGTTTCTAAGGAGCGGCTGCTGGGACGGACTGAACGTCACGATCCCGTATAAAAAGACGGTCATTCCGTATCTCGACGCACTCTCGGAAGCTGCGCGGAAGACGGGCTCCGTCAATACGATCGTCCGCCGGAGGGACGGGACGCTTTTCGGCGACAACACCGACGTCTTCGGATTCTCCGGGACGGTATGCCGTTCGGGGATCGATGTCTCCGGAAAGAAAGCGCTCGTTCTCGGAAGCGGCGGCGCTTCCGCCGCGATCCGTTACGCACTCACCGAACTCGGCGCGGTGCCGGTCGTGATCAGCCGCTCCGACCCGGACGGCTACGGCGGTCTCGGCCGCTATCCGGACGCGGAAATCCTCGTCAACGCGACGCCGGTCGGGATGTTTCCCGATACGGAAGCCTCGCCGCTCGATCTCGCTCCGGCGGGGAGCGGATTCGATGCCCTTCCGGCCCTCAGAACCGTCTTTGACGCGATTTACAACCCTGCGCGGACAAAGTTGTTACAGGAGGCGAAAAAACGCGGCATACGGGCGATTAACGGCCTTGGAATGCTTGTGAGACAGGCGGCACGAAGCAGAGAACTCTTTACGGGTGAGCCGGTCCCGATCGCTGCCTTAGACCGGATCGAAGCGGAGCTCCGGAAGGAGATGCGGAACGTCGTCCTCATCGGGATGCCCGGCGCGGGAAAGACGACCGTCGGCCGGATGGTCGCGGAGAAGACCGGCCGACCGTTCATCGATACGGACGAAGCGATCGAACGGCGCACCGGAAAACCGGTTGAGCGAATCCTAGAGGAAGAGGGCGAAGAAGCGTTCCGCACACTCGAAGCGGAGATTCTCCGCGAAGCGGGGAAACGGTCCGGCACGGTCATCGCGACCGGCGGCGGATGTGTGACGCGGGAGGAGAACGAGGAACGGATCCGCCGGAACGGCGTCGTCGTCTGGCTGAAACGCCCCCTTGCGCTTCTCCGGACGAACGGACGGCCGCTCTCGCTCCGCAAAGGCGTTGAAGCGCTGTACGAAGAACGGAAGGAACTCTACGCGCGCTTTTCCGACGTTTCCGTTGCGAACGGCGGAACGCTTTCGGAAGCGCTCGATGCGATTACGGACGCCGTCCTCTAGGGACCGCCCGCTGCAGGGAAGGAGAACCCGAATGAAGATACTCGTCATCAACGGCCCGAATCTCAATCTGCTCGGGATCCGCGAGCCGGAGCTCTACGGAAAACAGGACTACGCGGCGCTTCTCGCGTTTATCGGACGGAGCGCGGCGGAAGCAGGCGTTTCGGTCGAAACGTTCCAGTCGAACGCGGAAGGTGCGATCGTCGACCGGATTCAGTCCGCGTACGGTGCGTTCGATGCGATCGTCATCAACCCGGCCGCCTACACCCACACAAGCGTCGCGATCCTCGATGCACTCAAGGCCGTCGGGCTTCCGGCCGTCGAGGTCCATCTCACCGACGTCTCCGCGCGCGAACCGTTCCGCCGCGTCTCCTATGCCGGAATGGCATGCGAAAAGACGGTGAAGGGCCTCGGCTTCGAAGGATACCGCGAGGCGATCCGGTATCTTGCGGAGACGTACGGCCGGAACGAACCGAAGGGCGCATTGTAATCGTCGAATGAACAAATCATAAAACCGCCCCCTGAAAAGGGTGCGGACAAACGAAACGACCTGCAACGCAGGTCGTTTTTTCTGCGATCGGAAAACCTCGCGTTCGACGCAGGGGTGGTTTCGTGCGGTTTCCGGTCAGGCGGCTTTGCGCCCGGAGCGACGGCTCATCACGAGGATTGCTCCGACGAGGAGGATCACGGAAACGAGAAGGGCGATCCACGGCGAGCGCGTGAAGCCCGCGATCAGATATCCGACCGCCGAGACGACCGCGACGAGCGTTGCGTAGGGCAGCTGCGTTTCGACGTGGCGGATGTGTCTGCAGTCCGCACCGGTGGAGGCGAGAATCGTCGTGTCGGAGATCGGCGAGCAGTGATCGCCGTAGACCGAACCGGCGAGCGTTGCGCCGAGCGCAGGAACGAGGAAGGCGCCCGCGCCGTCCGCCTCGCAGATCATCGTGACGATCGGGATCAGCATTCCGAACGTTCCCCAGGAGGTCCCCATGGAGAAACTCATCAGAGCCGCGATGACGAAGATCAGGAACGGCAGAAGGCCGAGCGGAAGATTCGAAGTGCTGACGAAGCCGGAAATGAAATAACCCGTTCCAATCAGCTGGCGGCAGACGCCGCCGAGGCTCCAGGAGAGGATGAGGATCAGCATCGGCGGAACGATCTCGCCGATGCCGCTGACGATATTTGCGATGAATTCCCGTGCGTTCATGAGCTTCCGCGGAACGTAGAGAAGGAAGCAGGTGACGAGGCCCGCAAACGCACCGAGCGAGAGGCCGGCCGTGGGATTCCAGCCGATCGCTTCGGAGAAGCTTACGCCGCGGAAGAAGCCGCCGACGTACGCCATGCCGAGAATCGCGCAGACGATCAGAACGACGAGCGGGAGAACGAGGTCATAGACGCGGCCGTTCATCCGTTCCGATGTGCCTTCCGTTGAACGCGCGTCCGGTTCGGATGCAGTTCCCTCCGCTGCAAGCGTCTCCGCCTTCTGCATCGGGCCGAAGTCCCTTCCGGTCAGGGCGATCACAAAGACCATCGCGATCGTGAGGAGCGCGTAGAAATTGAACGGGATCGTTGAGAGAAAGAGGTGAAAGCCGTTCGTCTCGCTGACCTCGCTCGCAACGGCGACGGCCCAGCTCGAAACGGGAGCGATGATGCAGACGGGAGCGGCGGTTGCATCGAGGATGTATGCGAGTTTTTCACGCGAGATGCGGAGACGGTCCGTGATCGGGCGCATGACGGTTCCGACCGTAAGGCAGTTGAAGCCGTCGTCGATGAAGACGAGAATGCCGAGGAAGGACGTCGCGAAGAGTGCGGAGCGTTTCGTCCGAAGGCGCTGTCCGGCCCAGCGGCCGTACGCTTCACTCCCGCCGGACCGCGAAACAAGCCTCACGACGGCCCAGAGAAGCGCAAGGAAAACGATCATATATGCGTTGTCGGCGATCTTCGAGACCATCATGTCGAACGTCATCGCGACGGTCGATACGATCGTACCGCCGCTTGCGAAGGCGTAGATCAGCATCCCTGAAAAGATGCCGATGAAGAGAGAGGAGTAAACCTCTTTTGTGATCAGCGCGAGAACGATCGCGATCAGGGGCGGCAGGACAGACAGCCAGCCCGTTTCTATCATCGTATAATCCATCGTCATTTCCCCTGAGCGAGAAGCGCTTCCACTTCCGCCCGCTTTTCATACAGAACGCAGCCTCCGACGTGAGGACCGCTCAGAACGCCTTCGGACTGGAGCTTTTGGAACAGGGGCGACGCGATCGCGGAACGGAGCGACGTCTCCCGGATGTTGATGTCGGAATACGGCGAGAAGGGGCAGGGCTCCGCACCGCCATGCGAATTGATGTGGAAGAATTCGCGGCCGGCCGCCATACAGCCGCCCATTGCCAGCTCGTCACCGGGAAAGGAGAGGAGGATGACGTCGCCGTACCGCGTGCGGAGACTGTTCATCGCCTCCGCCATATACGCGCGCTCGGCGTCGCCGGGCGCGAGGGAGGAGGAAGTGTCGTCCACGGGAACATATTCGACATAGATCACGAGACGGCAGCCCTTTCCGGTCAGATCATCGAGAAAAGAAGGAGAGGTCACCTCGCGGACGTTCTGCGTCGTAACCGTGACCGATGCACCGAAGAGCATACCCTTTTCGCGGAGAACGTCCATATTCGCGGAGACGAGGTCGTAGATCCCATCGCCGCGGCGCGCGTCCGTAACCTCCCGACCGCCCTCGATCGAGAGAACGGGAACGAGATTGCGATGCGCGTCGAGAAGTCGGAAATAGTCTTCGTCGATATACGTTCCGTTCGTGAAGACCGGAAAGACGATGTCCGGCATCCCGGCGGCGGCCTGGATGATGTCGCGGCGGATCAGCGGTTCACCGCCGGCAAGGAGGATGAAGCTGATGCCGAGTTCGTTCGCTTCTTCAAAGATGCGGCGCCATTCCGCAGCCGAAAGCTGCCGGACGGGCGGCGAATCGACGGTCGCGTTCGTACAGCGCGAGTAACAGCCCGCGCAGTGAAGGTTGCAGCTGCTTGTGATGCTGGCGATGAGAAAGCCGGGAACGTGGAGACCGTTTGCTTCGTGCTCAAGGCGGACGCGGGAGGCGTTACGGCTTGCGGCCGCAAACTTCGCCATAAAAGCGCTTTCCCGCGGGTTCTTCAGAGTCGCCCGGAGCGTGTCCCTGACGATCGCGTCGACACCCTGTTCGATGTGTTTCTGGAGATCGAATTGCTGTTTCATACTCGTTTGTCCTTTCCGAAAAATGCGGCGGAAACGGCTCGGGAAAAAGGCGGGCCGCCGGAAGGGGGCGGCCACGGGATTGCAAAGTCAGTATAATCTATACTATTACCCGAAATCACAGGAGGATAAACGGGAAACCGCCGAAGAAGGCAGGAAGAGCTTGATTGCAAAACTTACTTCGGGTTGATCCGAAATAGACTCTTCTTTGCAGGACTAACTTCCAGTGTTGACCCTTTTTAAAGGTTTTTTATTGCTATCCGGACCATTTTTGCCGTATAAT
>Ga0079305_1001446_pt1 | contig 31010 bp, 23 predicted proteins | sample LMS_cellobiose_e_FD_79183 | JGI IMG/M metagenome (GOLD analysis project Ga0079305, IMG submission 79183) | Rumen-fistulated moose microbial communities from Alaska, USA - LMS_cellobiose_enrichment | ecosystem: Host-associated > Mammals > Digestive system > Stomach > Rumen fluid ... | reverse complement strand
GCTTGCTTCCTTACCGTACATGAGCATTCGCGCCCGGATTGTCGTTGCCATACCCTTCCAGAAGGTTGATCGCGCCCCAGATTCCGAGGCCTGCCCCAAGGGCGATTACGAGTGTCTGAAGAACACCTACTGCGCTGTTGAAAAATGCCATAGTGATTTTTGAAACCCAAAGGGATATTGTTTCTGCCAGCAGCTGCCGCCGTTTCCGGCGTCCCTGGGTCTCTTTCCTCCATTCTTTTCTTATTCATGAGTGCAGCTGCTGTGATCGTGGTGCGTCGGCTGTGCCGAATGGGCTGCTGGCTTACCTGTCGGGAGCCCTGGCCCGGTAGCTTGTGGAATCCATATCCGCCTCCTTCTGGACATGAAGAAGGCCCCCTGCTTTTCAAAACAGAGGGCCGTCCGCATCGTCCGGTATTCAGTTGTCAGGTCGTTTCATCCGGCGTGACCACGGTGTAGCGGTCATCCGCACGGAGCGTCAGCTTCCGGGACAGGAACTTTTCGATATCGAAATCGTTCTTTTTGTCCGCATCGGAAGTCAGGAAATAGTTCGGGTGCTTTGTCAGATCGTATTTCTCCGAAAGGAACGGACGGACGCCGCGCAGCTGCAAAATACATTTACTGCCGTCCAGCACCGCCAACTCGTCAACGGATAAGAGATCACTGCAACATTGTCAAGTGACGAGTTCAAAAAAAGACGGTTGTTTCTGCAATAATCTGCAAAAACAACCGCCGTGAAACGCTTCTGGTTTTCCGTGACCCTTCACCAGGCGGAGGTCTTCTCCGATGAGCTGTCCTTTTCATCGGGCACTCTGCCTGGTATTTGCTGCTCAGTCTGCTGCAAAGACTGTTATTATTCTGTTGCCCGCTCCCTCAGGGGTTTGTCATGTAAGAAGATGTCCCAGTGTCTCCATCATCTTGGGAATATCGTAAGGCTTGGCCAGATGGCCGTTCATACCGGCTTCCAGCGCCAGCTTCCTGTCTTCCTCAAATGCGTTGGCAGTAACAGCGATGATCGGGATATTCGCTTTGGCCGGATCGTCAAGAGCGCGGATCAGCCGCGCCGCTTCATAACCATCCATGACGGGCATCTGGATATCCATCAGAATGATATTGTAAGTCCCGGCAGGATTCTCCCTCATCATACCAACGGCTTCTTCGCCGTTATTCGCGATCTCGACTTCCAGACCGGATTCTGTCAGAATTGCCTGCGCGATCATCTGGTTCATTTCATTATCTTCGGCAAGAAGAACCTTTTTGCCTGTGAAATCGACAGCCTCCGTCTCGGGCTCGTTTTTCTCAGATTCTTTCCGGAAAGGTTCCGCCAGTACCTTGCGAAGCTCTGACAGGAAAATCGGCTTGGAACAGAAGGCGGTAACACCGGCTTCCTTTGCCTCCTTCTCAATGTCTGTCCAGTCATACGCTGTCAGAATGATGATCGGAGCATGGTCGCCAATGACACTCCGTACCCGTCGGACGACTTCAACTCCATTGATATCCGGCATCTGCCAGTCAATGATATAAGCGCTGAACGAATCTGTCTGCCGCAAGGCCTCCTTCGTGCGGATAACGGCCTCCTTCCCCTGGCTCGTCCAGTCGGGACGCATGCCGATCATCCGCAGCATCGAGCAGACCGAAAGGCATGTATCCGTATCGTCGTCCACCACAAGTACCCTCAGTCCCTGCAATTCGGGAATATCGACATTGCGGTCAGAGTTTCCGTTCAGGCGGCAGGGAATCGTCACGATAAACTCGGTGCCTTTTCCTTCCTCGCTGTTAACAGAGATGGTGCCGCCCATCATATCCACGATACTCTTGGTGATGGCCATGCCAAGGCCTGTTCCCTGTATGCCGCTGACCGTACTGGTCTTTTCACGGGTAAACGCTTCAAAAATCGTTTTCTGAAACTCCTTGCTCATACCGATGCCCGTATCCCTGATCCGGAACTCAAACACTGCGTGTTCCGGAATCGGGGATTTTTTCTCAATCACGAAGAAACTGATATTCCCTCCGTTGGGAGTGAACTTGATCGCATTGGAAAGAATATTCAGGAACACCTGGTTCAGCCGGAGCTTGTCCGTGATGATGTCTTCGTTCACCACGTCCTGTGTATCAATAAACAGATCCAGCTGTTTTGCCGCTATATTGGCGTGTATGATTGTCCGCAAGTCATGGATCAGGTCAGGAAGATGGATTTCCGCTTCATCCAGAGTCATTTTACCGCTCTCAATGCGGCTCATGTCCAATACGTCATTGATGAGGGACAGCAGATGCTGACTGGAGATCGCAATCTTGCCAAGATAGTCCTTCACCAGCTCCTTATTGTCGATATGTGTTGTCGCCAGTGCCGTAAAGCCAACGATGGCGTTCATCGGCGTGCGGATATCATGGGACATATTGTTGAGGAAGGTTGTTTTCGCCTTGTTTGCATGTTCTGCCGTAACCAGTGCATCTGCCAGCGCATCCCTCTGCGCCCGATCCTCCCGGACTGTCTCTGTCACGTCGCTGTAATACCCGCGCAGAGACTGCTTCCCATTCTCGTCAGCTACCACCGTTCCTCCGAAACGGGTATACATCTCGCGTCCGTCCGGATGGATCCAGAGATTGATGCATTCAGACAGCTTCCCCGAAAGCATCTCTTCGATTCGTTTCATCACCCCCGGCCTTTCCGCTTCAGGCACATGGGAATACCAGGCGTCATAGATCTCTTCCTCTGTCAGATCCTTTCCGGCGATCCCAAGAAGTTCCTTCATCTTGGCATTCGCCCGCAGTCTGGACGCTTTGCCCTCTTCCAGCGTCATATGCCACATACCGAAGCCCGCGTCGGCCATGATGCCGTCTGTGTCCGCCAGCTCCTGCCTGCTGTATTCGAGCTCGCGCTTGCGCTCCTCCTGCTCCAGCTGTTCAAGGCGTACTTCCGTCGTATCTGTTTTCAGCACGATACAGTATTCGGACTCAGGATCCACGGAATAAAAGTCAAACCGCTTATAGAAATGCCCGTCTTCCATGTCCACTTCGATGTCTACGGAATAAGGCTCCCTGACTTCAAACATTTCAAAAACAGTCTTCAGATCCATGGCTTCCCGGATTCTCTGACGATAGGCTTCGTCTTTCGGAAGGGCCGGGATGATCTGCGTTTCAAGATACTCCCGGTAGGAACCATGCTTTACCTTCGGAAAGATGTTGCCGTGTGCGATCATACTGGCGTCGCCGATGGCCACATCATAAATATCACGGGCAATATAAGCCACCAGGTCAAACTGCTTGGCCAGGATCTTCCCGTTGATGGTAGATGCAAGTTTCTCCGGGTTGTTGGATTCCTCGGTAATAAAAACAACGATGTCACCCGTCAGGGGGTGGCGGGTCACGTTCGCCGTAATCTTCACGTAGAATACAGAATTATTCGGCAGACGGGAATAGAGCACCCTGCTGACTGAGACAGTGCCATCCATATACGCCTTCGTCAGCGCATCGATGCTGAAGGTGTCAATGAAGATCTGCCGTTCCTCAGCGATCGGGAAATATAAAGCCCGGTTGTTTAACGCCTCGGAAAAGCTGACCTGCTCTTTATCGGGCATGTAATAGGATGCACCGTTGGCTTCTTCCACACGATTCGTGGTCAGGTTGGCGCGAACGCGGGCGAGGGAATCGTCATCCGTCTTGTGAAAGCTCTCGCCAAGGCTCGAGTACACGCTCTGCAGTTGTTCTTCATACCTCTTCAGCCGGGTCACATCTGTGTAAGTACAATAAACGTAATGCCTGTCGTAGTCATCGATAAAGGCGTAATGAACCGCGCACCAGATGATGTTTCCCCTGCATGTGATCCTCCGGATCGTAAGATCCTGCGTACCGTCAGGTCCGACCCGGTTTTCCAGCATGCTGCGGAGGACCGGACGATCCTCCTCATATGTATTCGCAAACAGGTTTTCGCCATCCATAAGTTTCAGGGCTTCCTCCTGCGTATCACACTCCATCATCTCCGAAAAAGCCGGTGTGACAAAAATCGCCGAAAGAATCCCGCCCTCATTCTGCTGGAACAGGCAGGCAATGTTGTTCACCTGGTACACGACCCGCATGAAATGCTGATGTGCTTCATCACTGTCGAGATGGCTGCCATTCATATTCCTGGTGCTCATTTGTACTGACCCCCTTTTATATCATGCATTCTTTTTGTGCTATCAGCTTTTCCAGTGTCTCGAACAAAGCCTCCGGTTCGACGGGCTTGGAAAGGTGTGCATTCAGTCCGGCCTGCAGGCTGCGCTGCACATCCTCGTCAAAGGCGTTGGCCGTGAGGGCGATGATCGGGATCGTCTTCGCGTCGGCGTGCTCGGATGCCCTGATGACCCTTGTCGCTTCCAGCCCGTTCATCTCCGGCATGCGCATATCCATCAGGACAGCGTCATAATACCCCGGCTCATGGCTCATGAACATGTCCACGGCAATTCTGCCGTTTTCGGCAAGATCCGCTTCCATTTCCCGCATGCTGAGCACCATCATCATGATCTCGGCGTTCACCGCCACATCTTCTGCCAGAAGTATCCTGCGTCCCTTCAGATCCGCAGTTTTCTTGTCCTGCACCTCATGCTTGCGGCGGAAAGCTTCTTTGAATTCATCCATGATGCTCCCGGAGAAGAGCGGCTTCGGCAGGAAGGTGTCCACGCCCGCTGCTTTGGCCTCTTCGGCGATCTCGTCCCAGTTGAAGGACGTGAGAATGATGACCGGAGTATCGTGACCCACGATCTCGCGGATATGCCGCGTCGTCTCGATCCCGTCCATCTCCGGCATTTTCCAATCGACCAGGATCAGGTCGTAATCCTCCCTGCGGCCATGACGGATACGAACTTTATCTATGCCTTCCCAGCCGGATTCTGCCGTATCACAGCTTACGCCGACCTGCCCGAGAATGATCCCGGCATGCTCCAGGGCGATCCGGTCGTCATCGATTACCAGTACGCTCATTTCCTGCGGCGACAGGGCATCCTCTTCAGCCCGGCGCTGCTTCCTGTCAGACTCGCCCAGCGTGACCGTCACCGTAAAGGTAGTGCCTTTGCCCTTTTCCGATGCAACATCAATCGTGCCGTTCATGAGTTCCACGATACTTTTGGTGATGGGCATGCCAAGCCCGGTGGAACCGTAGCGACTGGTGGAGGACGCGTCCTCCTGGCTGAAGGGTTCAAAAATATGCGGCAGGTACTCCTTGCTCATACCGATGCCGGTGTCGCTGATGATAAAGCGGAGCGTCGCCTGACCCTCATAGCGGGGGCCCTCCTCGATCTCGAAACTGACCGTTCCGCCCTCCGGTGTGAACTTGACGGCGTTGCCCAAGATATTGATCATCACCTGTTTGAGCTTCATGACGTCGCCGATGTAGTAATCGTCCACCTGACCGGTAACACGGCAGTCATAGATGAGCCCCTTGTCGCGGCATTGCCCGCTGATGATCGTATTGACTTGATCCAGCGCCTTGGCGAAGGAGAACTCTTCTTTTTTAATGGTCATGCGGCCGGATTCGATGCGGCTCATATCAAGGATGTCGTTGATGATTCCCAGAAGGTGCTGGGCGGACGCGCCAATCTTGCCCAGATATTCCTTCAGCTTTTCGCTCGCGGTGGGATCGTTCATGGCGATGTTGTTCAGCCCGATGATGGCGTTCATGGGTGTGCGGATCTCATGGCTCATGTTGGACAGGAAGGCCGTCTTGGCTTTGTTTGCGTCCTCGGCTGCCGCGAGCGCTTCCGCCAATGCCTGGCTTTTTGCCATCGTTTCCCGCATTTCCTCGTCGATAATCGTCAGCCCGAGGCCTACGGCGTGCACGATATGGTCGTCACGATCCTCCGCATGGCGCACACCGGCCATCCGGATCATTTCGTAGTATTCTCTTCCACCCCTCCGGGCCAGATAGCGATAAACAATGATAGGTTTTTTCGCAAGCGCTTCCCGTACATAATCTGGTTCAATGAACCGAAGAAAGCCCTCCCGGTAATTATCCGTGACGCTATGCTCTGCATACCATTTGAATCGCTCAAGATACGCGAAATGTATTCCCTCTCCCGTCTGTTCAGGATCCGTCGGATCTGCACGGTAGCATACCGCGTCATCACGATCCAGATCGACATGATAGACGCAGCGATAGTCTGTCGCCAGAGCGGTGATCATCTTGTCCTGCTGTTCCCGGCGGGACTGCTGATCCAGCAGTTCTTCCTGCAGGGCAAGCCGTTCTTCCAGTTCGCGCTGCTTCGCCTCCTGGCTCTTCGCAAGTTCCGCGTTCGCCTTCTCCAGTTCGATCCGGGCCTTCTCCTTATTGTATATCTCCCGTCTGGATCTCCTGCTGTCGCGGATAAGGAAGAGGATGATCAGGGCGGAGATACCGAAAATGATGCTCCCAAAAACAGCCATGTTATCCCGGATCATGTCCCAGACAGAATAGGTATACAGCTGATCCGTATATCGAAACGCAAGATTCTGCGCGTAGTCCGAACCCAGCATATTGATCCCGCGGTTGAGCAGCCTGAGCAATCCCGCATTTCCGATTTGGACACCAAAGCATCTGTCGTCGTTGTGTGTTGTCTGAAGCAGGGCGAGATCATTGTAGCGGCTGTTGCGCAGAATATCATTTGCCCGAAGTCCGTTCAATGTCGTGCACCCGACCTTGCCGTCGCTGACTGCTTTCAGGCACTCGGCAATGGAGGGATAGAATGTGATCTCCGCGTCAGGATAGTAGGTCAGCACGAAATAGTACTGCATGCTGTTGTTCTCGTTAACCGCGAAATGAGCGATTGTTTCCTCTGTATACTCTCCGCAATGGACAAGCTCGGTAGCGGCTGACACGACAGGAGAGGTCTGGAAGATCCCGCTCTCTTCCGAGTAATACAGACCGCCGCCCACAGGAAAAGCCGTATCGATCTCTCCCGTTCCAAGTGCTGCGATCATCTTGTCATAGCTACCATAGCCGATATAGGATACGGAAATACTGTTTACTCCGAGTTCATCCAGCAATCTGGGGACGATATCCCTGACAAGCCCGGTCACGGCACCCGAATCATCTGTATCGCTATAGGGGAGATAGTTGTTCAGATACCCGATGCGGAGCGTATCGTGCGCTGCAAGCCAACGCTTCTCATCGGTTGAGAAAGCACGGCTGGATATACTGACGGGATAGTATTTGTTGCGCAGGGAAGGGATATAATTCGGCTCATTCCCCGCAAGCTCTGTCTGCGCTATATTCAATTCGTCCAGAAGATCCCGGCGGGATACAGAAACACAGAGATAATAATCCGAGGCACCAAAAGCATAAAGCAGCTCGGCGTTCGCCCGCCCGTATGCTCCGTCGCCTTCCGCGGCGAGAACATCGATCTCATGGCTGTCAAAAGCCTCGAAAAGCGGCCCGTAATCCCGGAACAGGACAGCCTCTGCCTGAACGGCGTGATCCACCAGCCAGGTTTGCAGGGTCGCAGCCATAGCACTGTCCAGGACACCGATCTTCTTCCTGTTCAGGGTGGAAGGATCCGTTGTAATATCCTCGTCCCCGGCGTGCTTTACAAGGTTATATGCCTCGTTGCCCATAGCGGCTTCCGGGTATCCTATGATCGCATCACGATCCTCACGCCACGCAAGGCCCGCAAGCAAATCTATATCTCCGTTAAGCAGCATTTGATACAGATCCCCGAATTCGCCGTACACATAGTCGTACTGCCACCCAGTATACTCAGAGATCTTCTGATAGTACTCATAGGCGTACCCTGTTTTGACGGCACCGTCCTGTGCCCCCTCCTGGAAGACTTCGTTTTCATAATAACCGACACGAACTGTCTGACTATCATAATCGGAAGCTTCCGCTATAACCGGGACCAATATCCCGGTCAACAGAATAAAGCCCAAAAGTACAGCGCCGCGAACGAAAAGCTTCCTGTTGACCATGAGCAGGATAAGTGCCGCTGTGATTCCTATAATCAAATATATCATATCCTGTTCTCACTCTCTTTTAATACACTGCATAGCCGGTCTGTCGGATCTCCCTCATCCGATCAAGCGCACTTTCGGCGTCCTGGAACAAATCAGCATTCGGGTGTTCCCGGTCGGAGAAGGCAATGCCAACACTCAGCGTGATCGGCCCGGATTCCTCTGTTTCCTTTCGAAGCGCATGGTTTACACTCTCGATTTTGGAGAACACCATTTCCTTCTGATAGCTCGTTACCCGCGTCATGATGACGACGAATTCTTCCTCCTTCAATCGGCAGATATGATCCACGGAGCGGAAACTGCTTCTCAGTATGTTCGCCACACGGCAGACCATGTCGTTCGTGTATGCCCTTCCACGGTTTTTCTTTATGCTGGCATAATCGTCTATGTTTGCAATGAGAACGGCAATATGATCATGGTCCGCGTCGTGGAACAGTATCTCAAAGGCGCTGTTGTTATAAAGCCCGGTCAACGAGTCGTGGAGGGCATCGTAAGTAAACCGGTCCCGGCCGGTCTTTTTCCCTTTTACCTCCGGAGATGAAGGCAGACTCCGTCTCCGGGACATAAACGATTCAAACTCCGCTGCCGGGAGAGGGCGTGAAAAGTAATAGCCCTGTACAATTGTGCAGCCCATCATTTTCAGCGTAAACAGCTGCTCCGCCGTTTCCACGCCCTCGGCAATGGTCGGGAGATCAAAGGACTCTGCCAACAAGATCATAACCTCCAGCAGCCGGGTGTCTTTACGTTCCCTGAACGCGTTTCGGATGAATTGCATATCCAGCTTCAGGGCGTCGATGGGAAGTGTTGTGAGCATATTGAGGGAGGAATAGCCGGAGCCGAAATCGTCCATTTCGATCTGAAAGCCCAGCTTGCGAAGCTGGGTGACCTTTTCAATGATCTGCTCCGCGTCCTCCGTATAGGCGGATTCCGTGATTTCAAGCAAAAGCTCCCGGCTGGTCAGCCCATTGCGCGACACGATATCCTGCAGTTTCCCAACAAGTTCGGGATCATACAAGTCAACACGGGAAACGTTGACAGAGACCGGCAGCGTGATTCCGAAACGCTCCTTCCAGCGCCTGATCTGCATCGCGGCCTCGGACCAGACATATTGATCCAGCATCGAAATCAGTCCGTTTTGCTCAAAGAGATTGATGAATAAGCCGGGGTTCACCATTCCCAGTGTCGGATGGAACCAGCGCACCAGAGCTTCCGCACTGCTCAGGATCGGTTCGCTGGGGCGGACGTCGAATTTGGGCTGGTAATACACCTGGAACTGGCGCTCACGAATCGCAGCGGGAAAGTCCTCTATGAGCTGTTCAGAAAGGAGCTCCGCCTCGTACATGGAACTGTCATACATGCCGATCACCTTGGTAACACTGCCATTCACGCTGTCGGCGGCCAGCTTGGCCCGATCAAACCGCCGCTCGATGTCAAGTTCCTTGTCAACGTCAGAATAGACGCCCATCCGCAGGCGGATACGGGTTTCGCTCTGCCCGTCTCCGTTCAGCGCGTCTGATACCTCGTCGAGGATTGCGGCATAGTCCGTTCGATGGGGACAATAGATCCAGAAAATGTCCGCCATGTTCCGGCTGACGATGCCCCCGGTCACTTCTACGATCTCCAGGAGTTTTTCCGCGATCCGGCGCAGCACCTCGTCCCCGAAAGACCTCCCGTAACGGTCGTTGATCATATGAAAATGATTGACGTTCAAAACGATCGCATCTGTGCGGGAATCCCGATGATGAATATCGATCTGATCCGCGTAGCGGTTAAAGAATTCCTTGTTGTACAGGCCGGTGAGCTGGTCGCGTTCCGTCCACCGCAGGATATCACGGTCTTCGGACAACTCTACCGTACGGAGAATACGCGCAAGGATCACCTCTGGCCGCGGGTACGGCTTTGGAATAAAATCGATCGCCCCGAGTGTGAGGCATTCTACCTCCGCATCGCTGTCCGCTGTCATCACAATGACAGGAATGCGGGCATAGCGGCTGTCGTTTTTTATCTCACGAAGCACATCCAGGCCGTGAATATCCGGCAGGTTCAAATCCAGAAGGACCAGGCTCAGTGTATCATACTGTTCATGGATCACCTCCAATGCCTGTGTGCCCGTTACGGCCGGTATGACATCATAGGAATCCTGTAATACCATCTGCAGAATTTGTTGATTGATCATTTCATCCTCTATCAGCAGGATCCTTCTCTTTTCAACATGCGGGCGGAAACTTGACTGTTTCTCCGTCATAATGTCCGTACCTCCTCTTCGTTTGTTCTGCCAGATTTCTCACAAAGCCAGCATTCCGGCCAGTACGATTGCAGGCGTCAAAAGCGTTGTTGCTGCAGCTTGCTTCTCTCCCGGTCAATCCCCGCAAATACGGGCCAGTTCATCGCGTCCTTTCCGGATTCTGGCAATCAAAGCCGTGTAATCCGTTTGCGTTCCCGCGCGGAGCAGCTCGGTGATCTCGCTGACCGGTTCGAAGACCGGCGTCAATGCAAGATTGCCGGTGCTGCCTTTCAGTGCATGAGCAGCGTTAAAGGCGGTTCCTAGATCGTTGCTGTCAATGGCATCATAGAGTTTCTGGAAACTGGAATCTCCGGGAATCATTTTTACCAGCTTAAGATATAAGCTCTCATTATTCATACAGCGCTGAAGTCCTTCCGATGTGTTGGCTCCATAGGTCTTCAGGTCATTGATCGTCATGTTATTTCTCCTCCTGATCATCATAAAGGTTTTTCGCAGCCGCAATTACCCAGAGGATACTGAGCCGGTACACCCCAGCCTGCATCACAGCCGTGTCGCAGCTCCAAGGCTCTTCAGCAGCTTTTTTTCTTCATACATCCGTGTATCTGCCTGTTCAAAAACATTGCGAAAGTTCATCGCCTGTCCGGGCATATATTCTGCCAGGCCTCCGGACACCACGACTTTGCCTGTGCCGATATTCTCCACAGACTGATCATGCAGAGCCTTCATGATCGTCTTACGGTTTTCATAATCATGGCCGGTGAGGATGACGGCATTTTCACGATCTGCGAAAGTGCGGCGCTGTCCGGCAGAAAGGCCGGGGTCATGGCGGTATCGCGTCCGGCCAGTGCAGCAATAAGGCAAATCAGGATACCCAGCGTGAACAGTCCGGCCATGCCGATCATGCAGTGAGCAATGATCTTTTTATGGCGGGAGCAGAAGAAAGCAAACAGAAGCAATCCCGCAATGGAAAACATCGCCTCACCGAGATAGACATCGTAGCCGAAGATCGTATACAGCTTTCCGACCGTAAAGCTCCCGCCCAGAAAATACCGGGCAAAGAGCGGAAGCGACGTGGCGTTGGCCCACAGCATCGCAAGATAGGTCAGCACAAGAAACCATGCTGTCAGAAAGCCGTGGTCATAACCGAACAGCTCTTTGGAATACGTGTAAGCACCGCCGGCCTCCGGGTAAGCGTTCATCAGATATGCGTAGTTGCGGCTGATGACCAGCATGATGATCGCGCCTGCGATCATGCCGAGCGTGCTCCCGAGCGGTCCCGCCTGCGCCAGATAGGCATTGTTCGTCACGACAAGAGATCCCCAGCCGGTGCTGGTGCCGATGGCAAAAGCCCATACATCTGCAGGGGAAAGATATCTGTCGAATTGACTGGAAGAACCGTTTTGTGAAGACATACGCGCCCTCCTGCTGTTAAGTCGTCAGTACTGACCGGAGCGTTTTTGTCAGTATGCCGATGTCGATCGGTTTTGCAACATGGGCCTGCATGCCTGCATCGACAGCCGTCTGCACATCCTCCTGGAAGGCATTCGCAGTCATCGCCACGATCGGGACGCATGAGAGCGCCGGATCGGCCAGTGCCCTTATGGCCTTTGTAGCAGTATAACCATCCATGACAGGCATCTGGATATCCATCAGGACAGCGCCGTAATATCCGGGCTGCGAGCCCGAGACCTTATCCACCGCGATCTGTCCGTTTTCGGCGGTTTCCACCGAAAATCCCATCTGTTCCAGGATTATTCTTGCGATCTCCATATTGATGGCGTTATCTTCCACAAGCAGTACCCGTTTTCCGGAAAAGTCCGTCATATCCCCGGATACCGTCCCGTTTTCGACCTCTTCCCGTCGGACATCCTCTTTGTCTGCCAGTCGAAACTTAAAGCGGAGGATGATCTCCGTACCGCTGCCGGGGGCAGTCAGCACCTCAATAGTACCGCCCATCAGCTCCACGATGCTTTTCGTGATGGCAAGCCCCAGACCGGTACCTTCCACGCCGCTGTCTGTAGAGCTGCGTTCACGCTCAAAAGCATCCCACATTTTCTCAACGAATTCTTTGGACATGCCGATTCCTGTGTCCTGAATGCGGATCTCATAGGAACCGTAGTCGTTTTCCGCGTCTCCGGTCTCATAGACCGAGGCTGAGACCGTACCCCCCGCGGGCGTAAATTTGTATGCGTTGGAGAGAATATTCAGAAGCACGCGGTTCAGATTCTTCTTATCACACCATATATAGCGGTGATGCACCTGAGAGGTATAGAAAGAAAACCGCATCTGCTTCTGTTTCATCTGCTCGGAGAACAGGTCGTGCATGGCATCCAGCATCCTGCAAAGATCCTCCGGGGCCAGCTGCAGCTCAACTTTTCCGCTTTCGATACGGCTCATTTCCAGAATATCGTTGATGAGCGCGAGTAAATGCTGGCTGGAGCTTTCAATCTTGGTCAGATAATCCCGCTGCGTATCCGAAGTCGGCTCCTTCAGGGCGAGATTCGTATAGCCGAGGATTGCGTTCATCGGCGTGCGGATATCGTGCGACATGTTAAAGAGGAACCGGCTCTTCGCAAGGCTGCCTTCCACCGCCCGGATCTTTTCCCGTTCCGAGGCTTCGTGCTTGACCATGACCAGCTTTTGAATGTACAACATGACCGCAAGGCCGACAAAAACGATCAGCATGAGAACGATCCCGCCCCAAAACAGCGCGGCGCGGACCTCCCCGGGGCTCTCCTTTGCGGCAAGCTGCTTGCCAAGCCACATGATCGCAGCATAAACCAGAAACGTGAACAGGACCGTGCCGGAGGTAGACATCCCGCTGCATTCCGTAAGCGAGCTGTATTTGACCGTTCTCCAGTAAAACACAAATCCCAGCAGGCACCAGAGCGACAAAAAGAGAAACGCTTCGCTTCCCATCGCCTCCATGGCGGTCAGGCGGGGGACAAGCTGTACAACGGCGAACAGAACCGAGACCGCGGTGCCGATGAACCCCAGAATGACGCGTCTTCTGTTTCCCTCCGTCCTCGCGATTTTCCATGCCGCGGCAGAGGAATAACCAAAACCGACAATCGCACCGAAAGCTGTCAGATCGACGAACCAGTTCAGCGTATTTCTGCCCAGAAAAGCAAGCACGATGGAAATTCCCATGATAAAAAGGATGCTGTAGGTCGTCCTGGAGAACCATTCGGAAAGGATCCGGTCTTCCGCCATCGTCGACAGGACCCTCGTTGTGGCCCGATATCCCCCGATGATTCCCGTCAGGATTGCGGAAACTGCCGTGATAATCATGATCACGATTCCCGCCTTGCCCATGATATGGCCTGCAGCGAAGAATGTGGGCACCGATGGAATGCCGGTCATCTTGTCCAGAGTGGAAATATAGTCCCGCCATCCCGAAAAGCCGTCCGGTACGGCGGACACGCCCACAATCGTCATGGCTATATAAGCAAAGGCTGCCACAACGATAGACAGAGCAATCAGCCGCTTTGATTTTCGGATCGGGAACCTGAAATGCGCGGTGTCAAACGAAGTGACTTCAAAACCGGCAAAAGCCCAGGGAGCCAGAATCACGAGGCTGAAGACCGCGTATCCTCTGCCTGTTCCGTTTGATCCGAACGCAGTCAATGCGCCGCTTTTAATGGCAGAGGGAAGGCATGCTGCGCTAATAATAATCACGCCCATGATCAGCAGAAGTGAAAGAACCGTATGGAGCCGCTGCAGCAGTGGCTTTGCAACGATAAAGAGAATACCTACGCCCCCAAGTACCAGGGCAGATACCAGTGTCTCCGCCGGATAGATCGTGTTTCCCGCGATTGTATAATGAACGCCTGTCTGAAGCGCGCTCCCAAGCAGCATCCGGATGATATAGAACAGAGCCGTGCCGTTCAGGAACACGATTGTCAGATACGACAGGCATAGGAACCAGGAACTTAAGAAAGCATGATCCCGTCCGAAGGCTTCTTTTGTATAAGAATACATTCCGCCCGTGATCGACGTACGGCTCATGAGCCAGGAAATATTGCTGCCGATGATCAGTGTAACAGCCATGCCGATTACCATGGCGATCGTAGTCCCCGCCGGTCCGGCAAGGGGCAGGAAGGTGTTTCCGGGCATGGCAAACATACCCCAGCCGACCATGACTCCAAAAGCCATGGCCCAGACATCGACGGGACTCAGATATTTGTCAAGCGCTGCTGCTTTTTCCTGCTTTTCATCCATAGCGTCAGGCCTCCTTACTTTTTTGCCTGATCGGCTTCCCAAATCAGTTCTTCCAGTGTCTGATAGAGGTGTTCCGGCTCGACAGGCTTGGAGAGATGGGCGTTCATACCCACCTGCAGTGACCGCTGCACATCCTCATCAAAGGCGTTCGCTGTCATGGCGATGATGGGGATCCTTCCGGCATCCGGCCTCTTCAGTGCTCGGATGGATGCAGTGGCCTCCAATCCGTCCATTTCCGGCATGCGCACATCCATCAGAACAGCATCATAATAGTTTTCTGCACTGCTGCGGAACAGTTCCAGAGCCAGCCGCCCGTTTTCCGCGTGATCGACCAAAGCTTCCCGGATCTTAAGGATCTCCTTCATGATCTCCGCGTTGATCATGACGTCCTCCGCCAGAAGGATATGCCTGCCTTTCAGTTCGGCCCTTCTCTTTTCCCGGTAGAGTTCCATGTTGTTCTTCCGGGCGATGCGTTCGAATTCGTCAATCACGTTGGATGCGAACAGCGGTTTTGCCAGAAAGCTGTCAACACCGACGTGCAGAGCCTCGTCCATGATTTCGTCCCAGTTGAAAGATGTCAGGATGATAACCGTCGTTTCCCTGTCATAGCGCTTACGGATCTGCGCGGCCACCTCAACGCCGTCCATCTCCGGCATTTTCCAGTCGAGCAGCACCAGATTATACGGTGTGTGCTTGGTATGTGCGATTTCCATCATCTGCAGGGCTTCCGTCCCGCCAAGGCAGATATCCGCATTGATACCCACTTCATCCAGAACCATCCGGGCATGCTCCGCCGCAATCTCCTCATCATCCACCACAAGAACATGCATATCCTTCGGCTTGATGTAACTCATCACCGGTCCCTGGTGATCACTGTTTTTGAGCGGAATAATAACCGTGAACTCCGTGCCGGCACCCTTTTCCGATTCCACGGAGATCGTGCCGTTCATGAGTTCTGCGATGTTCTTCGTGATGGCCATGCCAAGGCCGGTACTGCCGTATTTGTTGCTGCGGCTGCTGTCCTCCTGGAAAAAGGCGTCGAAGATTTTCGGAATAAAGGACTTCTCCATCCCGATACCTGTATCTTTGATCGAAAACCGCAGCGTGGACTGATCCTCAAAGGAGGCCGTCCTCTCGACGGACAGTGTGACACTGCCCGGTGCGTCCGTAAACTTGATGGCATTCGACAGAATATTGATGAGCACCTGCTTGAGCTTCATATCATCCCCGATATAATAATCGTTGACGCCGCCTGTCATGATGCACTCATATGTCAGTCCCTTTTCTTTGCACTGGCTCATGACCATCGTGTTGATCTGCTCAAGCATATTGCGGAAGGAAAACTCCTCCCTGCGCAGGATCATGCGTCCGGATTCGATCCTGCTCATGTCCAGAATATCGTTGATGAGCCCCAGCAGGTGTCTTGCACTGCCTCCGATTTTTTCCAGATATTCTCTCGTCTCGTCGTCCAGCGTCTCCTTACGCAGCGCCAGACTGTCCAGGCCGATGATCGCGTTCATCGGCGTACGGATCTCGTGACTCATGTTGGAGAGGAAGACCGTCTTGGCGCGGTTGGCCTGTTCTGCAGCAGCCAAAGCCTCGCTGAGTGCATGGTTTTTCGCAAGGGTTTCCCGCATCTCAGCGTCAATGACCGTAAATCCGACACCGATGGCATGAACGATGTTGTCGTCCCGATCCTCTGCATGACGAACACCAGCCATGCGGAACATTTCATAATACTCCCGACCGTTCCGTTTCGCGAGATATCGGTACGAAATAATGTTCTCCTTTGAAAGAGCACTCCGGATATTCTCCGGGTCGATGAAATTTATAAATCCTTTCCGGTATGCCTCATCGACATACAGCTCGCCATAACGGGAGAATCTCTCGTAGAAGGGGAAATGAACGCCCACAGGGTGTTGATCCTTATCGGAGGGATCGGCGCGATAGCAGACGGCATCATTTTCGTCCAGATTTACATGATAGACGCTGCGGTAATCCGATGCCATGGCGGTGATCATGCTGCTTTGTTCCAGCAGTTCATCGCGATATGCCTGCTCCTTCCGGATTTCGTCGTCCACGTCCAGAAAACCCATGGTGACCCCGGTTTTGCCGCCCGGCATGGAGACTTTCCCAAAGTCGATACGATAATACCTGGGACCGCTTTCCAGTGCGCGGATGAATGACACGGAAAAACGATCCCGCTGCTGAAACTGCCGAAGGATATAAGGAAGAGAAATCTCCTCCTGCATCCGTTCCTGGTCTTCCCTGGCCACCATGGTAGCGACATACTCCGTCTTCGTGTCGGTGTACTTCGCATGGCTCAGGGCATTGCGGATGGCCCTGGCATGGATCTCATCCATGTCGGTATGATAAAGCGAGCAGCTTTCCGTCTCCACATCATTGATGAGCCACACTGTATTATAGGCCTCCGTGAGCGTCCGAATCACCGCATCGCGCACCTGTTTGTCCTTTTCCAGCTTCTCCCGTTTCTCGGTAATATCTGAAATAAAGACGTAGAACACGCCGCCGTAGCGCTTTGTTTCCGCATAGTGGCCGTAATCGTCCACCCAGCGAACGGCACCGTCCTTCCGGACGATCCGGTATTCTACGTAGTCCATTTTGTCCTCGTTGGCTTCGATCTGCTCAATGATGGATGCAGAGACTGCCCTGTAATCATCAGGGCAGACCATTCCCCGGAAGGTATAACCGGTCAGGGATATAAATTCTTCCGGATCTGCGCATCCGAAAATAGCGAGGCAGGCCCTGTTTGCGTATAGCAGCTCCTCCGGCTGCTCCGCCCTGTATATAAAGAATCCCCCCGGCATATGGCGTCCGATCTCTTCCACAAAGGGCAGAGACTGTTCGTTAAGTTCAAATCTATTATTCAGCATGGCAAAACCTCCGATCACCCGGGATTCGAGCTTCGTTTCCCAAAAAAATCTTTTCACATATGCTCAGTAGGTTTTGTGTCCGGAACCGTCTCCATGATCTCCGTAATACTGCAGTCCAGCGCTGTACAGATTCTCAGCAGCGTGTCCGTAGTCAGGTTTTCTCCCTTGCCAAGCTTCGCCAGGGAAGCCGTGCTGATCCCGCTGATCTCACGGAGCTGTTTCTTGCTTATTTCCCGCTCTGCGAGCATAACCCATAATGGTCTGTAACTGATACGCATCCTCTTCCCTCCAGATTTTGATAAATGCATGCACATATCTGGGCAGTCTGAAAAACAATCAAAAAAGAGTGGACACCCTGGTGGAACGCCTTACCAGAGTAACAGTATAAAAACGTGTTTTGATGTGTTTTGATTATAGCGCAATCTGTTATTTTTTGTCAATTTAAAATATGCGTTCGCAAACTATTTGTTTCATCAAAAAAAGCGGCTGCCGGAGCATTCCCGGCAATCGCCTTTTTTGCGCTGTCACATCAAGCGATCTCTCCTGTAAAATTATAAATAATCCGTACTTCCTGTACCTTCTCGCCGTTTACCTTCTTTACGTCCCCGATCATGATCTTGTCAATCAGGTGGTTTAAGATCCCTTCATCCAGTTTAGTAACAGCGGCATACTGACGGATTTCTGCTATGAACTGCCGGATATCGCCCTCCTGATCTACAGAGTTCCGAAGCAGTGCCTGAATCTCCGAAATACGTCCATTATTCTCTTTCTGCTCGTTTTCCATGGCCATGGTCAGCTTCAGAAAACGCTGCTCCGTCAGGACCCCTCTGGACTTGTCGGTATACAGGGAGAGGAAAGTGTCATCGATCTCCTGATTTCTTGCCATCAGATGGTTCAATTCCCGATGAAGCGAAGACGCATCTGTCTGATACCTGTTCTCCAGTCTCTTTGTGAGCCGCTGATAAAAGGCATCTTCATCCCGGATGGCCTGCGCCGCCAGCTGCTGGATGTCCGTAAGAACAAGGTTGTAAAGGGCTCTGGCCTCAATCTTATGGCTGGGGCAGACCTTGCAGCCGAGGCGGTTATAGGTCTGGCAGATATAGTAGGCTTTGTCGATCGGTTCCCGATTTGCCTTCGTCATGCGGTTTACATCTTTCCGTCCGACCTTCTCATACCGCACCTGCATGGACTTCCCGCAGTCTGCACAGTACAAGAGGCCGTGAAAAAGGTTATAAAAAGGACTCGGCTCACCCTGCATGATCGGGGGCCTGCGGTCAATGAGCTGCTGCACCCGCTCCCAGTCTTCCTTCGAAATGATGGCCTCATGGGCATTTTCCACGATTTCCCATTGATCCCTGGGAATGATGTCGTAGGTATTGGAACGAATGCCCTTCTGGTGCGTTCGGCAGACCACATGGTCACCTTTGTAGATCGGATTCCGAAGGATGCTTGAAATCCGCGAACCGCCCCAGTAATAGTATCCTTCATCTGTCAGAGTGGTGGGTTTGATCCTGGTAATCGGGACTCGTTCCTCCATCAGGATCTTGCTTATTTTCATGCAGCCGTTTCCTTCCAGTGCCAGATCATAAATATGACGGATCACCGGCGCGGTTTCCGGGTCAATAATAAGATGACCCTGATTGTCGGGATCCTGCTTCAGCCCCATCGGCGGCTGCCCGCCGACAAACTTTCCCTGGCGGGAGAGCACCATCTTGCCCGCGGCAACCTTCCGGGAAATATCACGGCTGTACATGTCGTTCAGGATGTTTTTGAACGGCGTGATGTCCATGACCTGGTCATTTTGCCGGTTCGCGCTGTCATAGCCGTCATTGACCGCGATATAACGGATGTTGTGCTTGGGGAAATAGATTTCGATATAGCTGCCGGCCTCGATGTAGTTGCGCCCGAGGCGGCTAAGATCCTTGGTCAGGACTGTCCCCACTGTACCCGCTTCGATGTCGGAGAGCATACGCTGAAACCCCGGGCGGTTGAAATTCCTGCCGGTATAGCCGTCGTCCACGTAGTATTCGTAGGGGGTGAGGCCGTTCTTCTCAGCGTAATCGGATAACAGGAGCTTTTGGTTGCTGATGCTCATACTCTCGTTATCCCGGCCGTCTTCAAGGGAAAGCCTGCAATAGATGGCAGTGACCTGCCGGATAGGTTTTTTCTTCCTGTTCATCATGATACCTCCATAACGAACAGGGACACGATAGAAGTATACTACCATGTCCCCGCCTGCAATTCAATCTGTTTCTGTGCATTCTCCCGTCAGAAAGCGGCGCATTTGCGCCGGTTCCGAACTTTCGTTTCTTTCTTACGGCGCTGGCATCAGCCATAACACATAACCCGGTCAGCCGGCTTTCAAAAGGGCCTGTTCTTCCTCCGGATATGCCTCCCGCCCGTCACGCCATTTTCCGTACTGTTCCTCCGTGCGGCGCTCAATCAGATGGGAGAACGCATCCTCCATCGTCTGATGCCCGACGAACTCGCGCCTTATGATAAACCGCACCTTCTGTTTCCTGCCCCCGGCAGACCCGGAAGCTTTCTGCTGCATTTCCTGCATGCTGATAATTTTTGCCATAAATACCTCCCATTGCGTCTTTGTTCTGTCATTTCATCCGTCTGAACCGGCAGTTTTCCGCCCGGATATGTCCTGATGCCTGTCATGGTGAAGGTGGCTGTCTTTGTTTTTTCCACTCCCATGCACATCATCCGCAGATGCCAGACAGATGAAAAACCAGCTTTCTTCCAGTAAAATCAACGGTTCAGACACATAGACACTTGTTTCCAAATACAAATCAAAAATCAGAATGATCCGTTTTTTCTCCATATGGCGTAGTAAACGTATAGATCCTGCGTCTATCCGTCTGGCCCGTTCTTGCGGACCTGATCCGTCACTCTGCTCCGACAGGGTGCCGTCGTCATTAAAAACGATACTGAGAAGGCGCATCCGTATTGATCTGCACATGGATCCCCATATAGCCCCTGGCCGTTTTTCCGCCGCCCATCGGGATATTCTGCGTATATTTCAGTTTGAGCCGTTTCTCATTCTTCCTGAGATACCCGGTAAAGGTTTTCTCCGCGAAGGGCTTTTCTACATTGTCATCGCACCACCTCCGGTAGGCCGTATAAAGCTGCCGGGATGTGGCATGGGTGTTCTGCTCGAAACGGACATATCCCTCCGATGCCAGGAAATCGAGAATGTTGTTGTCCTCTTTCTTCGCTGCCTCGATATTTCCTGCGGCACGGACACTGATCGTAAATGCATAATCGTTTGCAAGCAGGCGATGCAGGCCTTCCAACTCCCACAAAAGGATCCCCTCTGCCTCCGCCCGGAGTTTCTCCCCGAGCCTTCGGTCGTCCACCCGGCCTGCGTCCTTCTCACGGACATTCAGCACGATCTGCCGCCTGTAGAAACCGTCGGACCGGTCATATAGAGCTGAGAGGGATCCGTTGCCCAGGCCCAGCAGGCGGACATACAGAAATCCCTGATAGCTCTGTTTGTTTTTTATCTCCAGATCCATCTTGTCCTCCATGGTGATGATGGCCTTCAGGATGTTGGTGTCGTCAAGTGCCTGCAGCTTCATATCGTCATCCAGCATCAAAAGCTTCCCCTCCTGATCCGCACGGCAGAACCGGTCTTTGGAGAGCTTGTCAATAGCGGTCGTGTTCATGTTGTCCCCGAGGATGGCCCGCAGAACCCGGCCGATCCGTGACTTGCCCTCGCCGCCGTTTCCGATGATGATCATCATCTTTTGGCCCTTGTTGGAGGGGAGAAGGGTATAGCCCATAAATTCCTGCAGGGTCGGGATATCCTCCGGATAAAGAAGCTCATCAAGGAATTTCTTCCAGCGTACAGGTTCAGGAGCCTCCGGGTTGTAACGCACCGGCAGACGGTTCAGGCAGAATTCCTTCTCCGGCGTAAACCGGCGGTCTTCCATGAAATAGGTTCCGTTTTGGAAATGGATCCGGTCCTCCTGGATCGGAAGCTCCGGACAGTAAGCTGCAAGCTTCAGAGCGTTCAGGTACCTCTCCACATTTTTCGCCACATTGTTTTTCACATAAGGGCGGATATACTGCAGGATCTCGCTCTGGACTGCCGCATCACTGAGCAGGCCGTCAATGTCATAGAGCCGGTCATGAATGCAACGCATCGGATGCTTATACAGCACATATTCGCTGAAGGCGATCTCGTCCACACTGCTTCCGTCAAACCAGTCAGGCGGCGCTGCCTGCCCGAAGGCCGCCATAGTCTCCTCCAGCGCTTCCAGTTTTTCCGCCGGAATCTTCTTCAAGGATTCGCTCATATTCCTTCACCTTCTCTCTGTATCCGTTCATCAGGTCGATCTTTTCCTCCAGCGTGCCGGTGAGCATTGTATCCATCAGGTACTCCACCAGCGTCATGTCCTGTAAGGAGTCGGTAAAACGCAGGCCCCATTCCTCCTCCGGAGTCTTCGGCGCGTCCTCTTCCCGCCACCTGCAAAGCAGATGGTAATAGTCCGTCAGGATGCGGAAGAAGCGCCGTTCCGTTTCCGCAAAACGGTATTCCGGGGAGAACTTCCTGACTTTCTTTTTTCTGCCTTTTGCATTGCTCTTTCCGTCCGGTTCTGACATTCTGCCATCGTCATAGGAAATGCCGAAATCCGAGGCCAGCTTCACTGCCGCCTCTTTCTTCCCGGTTCCAAAGAGTTGTGCCGTAAAGTCAATCACATCGCCGTCCGCGCCGCAGCCGAAGCAGTGATACCGCTGATCCAGCTTCAGGCTCGGCGTGTGGTCATCATGGAACGGGCAGCACGCCATGCCATTCCGATTGACTTTTAGCCCATACAGTTCCGCTGCCGTCCTTGCAGTTACAACTTCTTTTACTGATTGAAATACATTCATCTGATATCCTTTCCGGCAAGGGTATCCCCGAAACGGGGATCCCTTCACCTGTTACCCTGTCAAAACTATGCATATTTCTTTTCTTAGAACCACATTGGGTCAAAATGACCTGATGCGGTTACCTGCTGCTTCTGGCGAAAAAGATTCCGCCTTACAGCTCCATACCCCGGTTCTTTTTCTTCCCTTCCGGCCGCTCTGGCCTGCGGGCTTTCAGCTCTGCGTCAGCCCAGTGAAGCTTATCAAGGACTGAGGCTTTTGTCTTTTCCCGGATCGGCTTAAGCTGCTCGGTTTTGACTGCGGGATCCTTCAAAATCCCTTTCAGTTTTTCTGTAATCGCCGCCGTCATTCCCCTGAATTTTTTCTTCAGGCCGGAGAATATCTGATGCGCAAACGACATACCCTTATCCGTAAGGGAACTGCTCCGCATGATCTCTTTTTCATAATCCTGGATCAGTTCAAAATCCTCATTGCGTGTTTCCTCCTGTACCCGCTCCGTGACAGCTTCCACCGCCTTGTCATATGCTGTTTCCGCTATTTTGTCGATCAGCGTCTCCACATCATCGATCCGAATAGAGAGCTCCTCCAGTTCGGATTCCTTCTGCTCAATCTGCTTCTCCCGTGAAGCCAGCTCTTCCTTCTGTTTCATCAGGATATAATCCTGCTTTTCCAGATACGCCCGACCCCCATAGGACGGTTCCCTGTCCAGATGCAATCCGTAACGTTCCGTAATATCAAAGAGCATCTCCCGGCAGGCCGCATCGAAGACATTCTTCCTTCTGTTATATTTCGACTTGGGCTTGTCCGGATTCGGAAGATCAAACCCCAGTTCCTCCAGAGCCTTTTCCTGCTGCGGACAAAGCTCGCCGTACTGGTTCCGTGCGTCAAAGACATGGCGCTCCTGAATGTGCGGAGTGCCCTCATCACAATGCAGGGCGAAATCCAGGATGTGGACATGGGAGCCGAATCGCCGCGTGAACTCCGCCAGAAAATCCGTCACGATGTTGAAGAGCACATCTTTGGAAACATGCTCATCTATCGTTCCGATCTGATAGACGGTTTCCTCCGGACAGGTCGTCTTGTTTGCAAGAAGATCCTCCACCGTACGGTTCCGGTCCGCGTGACCGTGAGCCTCATTTCTTCGGCTTTGTCCTTCCAGAAAGTCACTGTAGTGATCCGCATAATACATCCGCTCGACCTCCTCGAAAGGAATGACGCTTTCCGGATCCCGCTCCGGAAATCCATTTCCGCGATATCCTGTATAGCAGTCAAAATAGATATTGAACTTTGTCCGGTTGGAATCGATATGCTCACTGTGTTCCACATTGAACTGGCGGTCATTGTGCTTCGGATTATATGCCCCGAACTTCCCGGATCGTCCGTTGTGCCTGGTCAGCCGCATATGGTCATCACCGTCCTTTCTGATTTTTTCTTACCTCGCTTTTTGATTTTTCTGTTTTCTGTTTCCCAGTGTTTTCTTCTTTTTTCCTGACTGCTGTTTTCTCAAATGCCCCTGCCTCGTGAACCCGGGGTTTTTGTGAGACATTTTCGGCAGGTAATACCCAATACGGGCTGCCGTAAACAGCAACCCTATTGGGCGGGGCTTTCCGCCCTCGACCTGGAGCAGGACGCTTCGCCCCTGCACCCAGACAAGGGTCTGCCGCCCTTGACCCGCGCCGGAAGTTTCACCCCCGGCACCCCTGACAAGGGGCACTGCGTTCCGCCTTGACCCCTGCCCCGGAAAAACAGGAATCCTCCGCTCTTGCCCGCAGCGGATTCTTTCCGTTTCCCCGGTTTTCCCAAAGCTCCCGTCCCGCGAATGGGCAGTCCTTCCGCTTCGGAAAAAATCAGCCGGCATCCATCCACGCTTCCCGTCGAAAGCATGGCTGTCCTCCGGCTGTACCGGCTCCGCTCCATTGCATGACCGGCTGGCTGCCGGAACGCAACGGGCTTCGCCTCTTTCCATCGCGGCGGTGCATCACCGCGATGCCGGAACCGGATGCACCCGGCCCCGTCTAACGGGCAAAACAAAAGCGGCCAGCTTTCGTCTCTCGACTACGGTTGGTCGCCTTTGGTTTGGCCATTATGATTTTTTCGGCAAGTTCTGCATTACCTCAGATTTGCCGGCGGGTCATTTTGACCCATATGCTGATTTACGATTTCTCTGTGAGTTCCTGATACAGTTTCATCAGTTCTGCCACACAGTCCGCTTCTGTGAATCCCTTGATCGGGAACCCATACGCCTGCATCACAGCGCGGTCGTTGTTCTGATGGGCACGGCGCAGCTCCGGAGGCATCGTCAGTTCATCGTAAAGATCTGCTAAAGAACTATTTTGATATTTTGCGCGAGCATCAAGAATACCCTGCGCCGATTGCTCTATTTTCTTCTTTTGTTCTTCTGTTGGCTTCGGCCACGGAAAGTTATTATAAACTGCCGGAGAGTAGCTATAGTCACTTTTCAGCCTTCCGCAAACGACCCTCGTCCAAGCCATATGTACGTTTGACATCATCACTCCAAACATATACAAATCTGCGTCTGGCACAAGATACAGTTTGTTACTCGCAATCACATCTGGCGTTAAAAACCCAATAGGAATATACCGACGATTCTGAGATGACACTTCTGGTACCGCCAGATAGTTATCAACAGGTTGTCTGATCTGCGTAAACAACATTGGCGTATCAGCATCGCGCCGGACAGATTCCGTAGGACTGTTTCTTCGCGACTCTGCAACAAGAGACAGTCTTTCCATGATCGCCGGGATGCTTCTGTATATTGATGGTTCAACATCCTTGAGCCAGAGACAATATCTTTCGATCCCATTTATCAAATCGCGTGAGCCTACAAAACGTTTGATAAGGCATTCAGCCATAGGGTATTTCTGGATCATCTCACTTCTCTCGTCCGGAGATAGTATCAGATATCCTCCATCCGTTGGCTGACTTCCTTTGCTCATTTCAGGCAATCCTTTCGTAAGCTGTTTCCCTCTCGATTGAATAAACACATCCGGAGCATCCAGCAAATACCCATTGATATGTTTTACCGTCTTATACCGTTCACCTTCAAATAGGAGTTTTATTGAACCGATTGTCGGAAAACAGGTGAAGCCGATAATCACACAATGAACGGCCGCCTGGTCTTTGGCCTCGCTCACCCATACAAAGGTTCTGTGGGCAAACTGGATTTCCACATTCTTCTTTTCAAAAAGGAAGCTCCAAAGAATCCCGACTGACTCACCCTGTGTAATAGAGTTTGTCGATACAAAAGCAGCCTTGATTTTTGTTCCCTGCATATAGTCTGCCGCTTTCTGATACCAGGACGCAACGTAGTCCAGCTTGCCATGTTTCTTGAGATCATGAAAGGCAATTTCCATGTCCCGAACCTGCTCCTTGGAACGCCATTGGTGGCCGACGAAGGGCGGATTGCCCATCAGGAACGAGAGCCTGTAATTCGGTATCACGTCATTCCAGTCCATCCGGAGCGCATTGCCTTCCACGATATTCGCGTTGGTCTTAAGAGGCAGGAAGTCCAGGTTCATCAGGACGATGCTTTCCGTTTCCTTCATCATCTGGCTTTCCGCGATCCACAGCGCCGTCTTTGCAACTGTCACCGCGAAATCGTTAATCTCGATCCCGTAAAACTGGCTGATGGACACCTTGATCGGGTTCGCCGCCGCGCCCATGACCATCTGTCCGCCCTGCAGCTCCCTGATGATCTCATTCTCGATCCGGCGGATGCTGAGGTATGTTTCCGTGAGGAAATTCCCGCTGCCGGCTGCGCTGTCCAAAAATGAGAGCGAAGCCAGATGATCCTGAAAATCCCGGAGTTTCCTCTCTCTTGTCCGTGTCACCGTGACCGCCCGGATCTCCTCCAGTTGCTTCTTCAGGTCGTCAAGGAACAGGGGATCGATCACCTTATGGATGTTTTCGATCGAGGTGTAATGCATCCCACCGCTTCGGCGCGTCTCCGGGTTCAGCGTGGACTCAAACACCGCGCCGAAGATCGTCGGGCTGATCTCGGACCAGTCGAAATCATCGCTGGCCTTCTGAAGGATCAGGTCGCGGATCTCGTCCGTGAACATCGGGATCTCGATATTCTCCTCCGCGAACAGGCCGCCGTTCACATAAGGGAAGGCCGCCAGTTCCGGATCAAGGTAGGGATCCCGCACCTCCACCGGCGTGTCCAGCACCTGGAACAGCTCGATCAGGGCTTTCCGCATATGCCGGGTATCAAACTCCGCCAGGTAATCATGGAACATTTCCTTCTTTCCGAAGATGCCAGCATCCTCGGCATACAGGCAGAAGACCAGCCGCACGCAGAGCACGTTCAGGCTTTTCAGCGTCTGCTCGTTTTCCGGATCCCTGTACTGCTTCAGGAAAGCGTCATAAAGGAGGCCCACGATCTCACCGGCGGCGATGGAGACTTCCATTTCCCGTTTCAGGTGCTCATTGCCCACATGTGTCAGGAAGGAAAGCCGGTAATATTCCTTCGGAAGATTTTCCAGCAGAATCACCTCGGGCGTGCCTCCCGGCTGCTCCATGTCGTATACATGGAACTCCTGGAAATTGCATGTCACGATCCAGCGGGGCCGTTGGGAATAGGGCAGCTCCGCCGAGTAGCGTTTCGCCTGCTGGAAGGGCGTGAGCAGCGTCCCGTCCGACTGTTTGATCGGCTTCATCAGATCCTTTTTGGAACCCTTCTGCTCAATCATCACATGGGTGGCCGGGATCATGCCGTCGATGAAGCTGGTGTTGTCCAGGTGCACCTGGTCTTCAAAGGAAATAAACTTCTCCGGTTCTTCCACGCCGCAGACATCGCGAAGAAGGGAGAGCCAGAATTTTTGGCTTTCCCCCTTCTCGTAGCCTTTATCCTTCCAATACTCCGCGAATTCCTTCGCGGCCTTCCTGGTCAGCGCGTCATTCATTTTCATCACCTTCTTCGGGGAGAGGCCTGCCGCCGTTCTCCAGGATCGTCAGCATTTCCCTGGGCGTGACCACATAGGGTTTCAACGGGAAATGTCGGATGTTGCCGGTCACAAGATAGGCATCCCTGTCTTTTCTGCCTTCCATCGTGACGGCATAGAAAACCACATCCTTCGGGTCAGGCAGGTTTTCCTCAACCTTCTCCGGGTCGAGGAATACGCCGCGCATCCGGATGCCGTCCGTTACGGTCTGGATGTCCTGCTCCCTGAAGGGGAATTTCTTTCTCCGCAGGACCTCTTCGTATTCGGCCATGATCTCATCACTGAGGAGCGGAACAATGCTTCCGACAAGGGTCTGTTCCAGTACTGCCCCGGGTACGGAATCCCAGCGAAGGAGGGCGGAAACCAATACGTTCGTATCTATCACTGCATATAGCTTCATCCCTTATTCCCCGCTCCTTACGGCTGCGATCTCCGCGTTGATCTCTTCCAGTGTCATGTCGGCCACACCGGCTTTCTCCGCATCGCTGCTCATGCGCTTCATCGCCGCAACAGCAGCCGTCGCTTTATAATCCTCCTCCGGCAGGATCATGCTGAAAGGGATGCCGCGCACCTGTACGGAACGCGTCAGGAACATGCGGATCGCCGTAGGCAGGTCAAGCCCCAGCTGGGAATACACATCGGAAGCTTCCTTCCGCAGGGTATCGTCTATACGAAGTTGAAGTAATCCGTTTGCCATGATGATTCCTCCATTTCATTGCTGCATTTGTTTGTAATGCAATCGTATCATAACATTTCAAAAAAATCAAGTGCATTACAAACTCATGCATCATAGAATTTCAGCCTCAAGCCGCAGGAAGACGAATAACTTTTGCCTCCCCGGCCGGAGGGAGCGGATCCTCCGGCCCCGTGGTGGTCATCGGTTTCATATTCCGCAGCACCATCCCGCGCAAATGCCGGTAATCCTGCTCGGTGCATTCATTGAACAGCCTTGCCGAAAGCTCCCGGTACAGTTTCTTCGCGTCCGGGGCGGTTGCGCTGGCGGCGATCCAGTTCAGCCGCTGGCAGGTAAGGGCATAGCTGTCACATCCAAAAGAATGCAGCGCCCGAAGTTCATATCTGTTAAGTCTCATTTTTTTTCCTTTCCGGTCTGTATTCAGATCCTGTTCTTTGCCATCCATTCAAAGAAGGCCTCCCGGCTGATCCGGATCAGCCTCCCCGAACGGAACGCCGGGAAATCCGGCCTGTGAACCAGTTCATAAGCGGTGGTCCTTGAGATCCCCATGATTCTCTGGATATCGGATACCTCCAGAACCAGCGGCAGCTCGTCCATGCTGCCCGTGTGCCTTGTCTTGCTCATTTTGACACCCTTCCTTTCTTTGATATTTCTGTGTTGTTGGTTTCATTTCATAATGAGGCGCTTGTCCGTCGTTCCCAGACCGTTTCCTGACAGGCAACCCTGCGCGGCGCTGTGCCGTCATGCGGGGAATATTCCCGGCATGCGCTCCCCGGTCTCCCGGATCCTGGCGGTTTATATCAGTCTGGACGGTTCATTCAGTTTTTAATATACTTGTTTGTACGTGGTTCCCACGCATTAGCACAATAACTGGTTTTGCTTGCATTTACAAGACTTCTGCGGTATAGTATGGGTAACGGATATGATATTAATATGTTATTCCCATACATGATATTATGATTCCCATACAGGAAAGGACTTGGCATGGAATTTACCTTTGAAAGAACCGACACACCGGCACTGGAACGTTATGAGATCGCCCTGCTCCTTGACCGGAAGAAGATGAAGGAGCATATCCTGATCGGCACACGGAGCGAGATCCGACGCCGGCTGAACGGCGATAAGGACGCGGAGCTTTTCCATGATGAAGAACGTCCGCTTGGCACTCTGCTCACGGAGTTTGAACAGGACAAAGAAAAAGCATGGAACCAGTACGGAACCATGCCTCTTTGGAATGCCCTGCACACAAACCGCTTCGAGCAGCCTGCCCTGGAAAAGACTGCCCGCGAGTTTCTGGAAGCGCGTTATAAATTTGGAACACCACTGGAAAAGTATGCCGCCATCCGGATATGGAACGGTTACTGCCGCGCCCGGCTTCCTGCCGACCGGCCAAAGGCCGCCGATGACTATATGGCAGACATCAGCGGCCTGAAAACCTTATTCCTGTATACAGAGAAACGCGAAGTTCTGATGAAGACGAAAAGCCGGATGATCGAGAGCAAGGCATTTGTAAAAGAGGATTTCGGCCTGGATCTCTGGTATCCCACCGGAAATCCGGACTTTGAGTGCGCCATGGGCTACCACAACCTGTTTCCGCTGGTCCTGTATTACCAGCGCCGTGTCGCGGAATGGCAGCTCTTCTTCCAGAAATGCTCCGTCTGCGGGAAATACTTCCTTGCCCCCAGCCAGCGGTATTCCATCTGCAGCGAGGTCTGCCGGAAGATGCAGGCAAAGAAAAGCAAGCAGGAATTTGACGACCGTGCCAGATCCAACCAGTATGACATGATCTATAAGAACGTTTGCCAGCGCTGGCGGAACCGGATCAACAAGGCGAAGAGGATCGGCCTTGCGGAAGACAGGATGGAAGAAATGAACAAGGCCTTCCTTCAGTTCAAGCAATCGGCCCTTGAGCAGAAAAAAAAGGTCGGCAGCAGAAAGATCACCCTGATGGAGTTCCAGGACTGGATGGACGCGCAGGATTCGATCCTGAACGGGTTTCTGGAATAAAGGTCTATTGTGGTATAGTCGGCGGTCCGATGCGTGATTCTCCCCGGCGTTTTATAACAATGCCCAATCGTTTTCACGGCAGTCACCCATCCGGTTTCGTGGCGATGCACAGCTCGTTTTCCGGCATGGCAAAGGCGCAGAGATGATCCCTGCGCCTTGCTTCCAGGCACTTATGCCCGGTGCTTTATCATGCATTTCATTTGTTCATTTCAGGAACAGATCTTCCGCAAATGCGCGGCCTGCTGCCACCACACCCACAATCGCGCTGCCGATATAAGGCAGGCCCCAGAACAGGAACGCCGCTGCCAGCATCCGCAGTGCCTCCGGGCCGTCTGACAGCCCCATGAGATAACTCAGGACGGCAGTCAGGAACGCAATCCCGGCAATGGCTGTAAAAATCCAGCCGGAAAGGGCGACCAGAAATGATACGGCCATCTCTGCCAGGGCAAATGCAGTAATGACCGGGATCAGCAGCAATTTCAAAAATCCTTTGATCACCACCATGACCGCTGCCTCACACATAGATCAGCTCGTGCAGGACAATTTCCTCCGCCCGGCTCCGGATACTGTTCATACGCCGCACCCATTCCATCTGATCCTGTTTCTTCAGTTCCTCCGTCACACATTCTTTCCCGCAGATCTGCCGAATGATAACATCCAGACGTTCCTCTGCCTGTTCATTCAGGTCCGCCAGATACGTCCACAGCCTGCCTGTGAGAAGCAGGTTACTGTATGTCCCCGGCCTTTCCCCTTTCAGATAATCCCTGTGAAGCCTGCCATACCGCCCGATACCCCTTTCTTCTTCCGGCAGGCGGAGATCCGGGATATAATAATCCCCGGCAAGTGTATAGCTGATCCCGTTTTCACGGATCATTTTCTTTAACCCGGTCATCGCATTCCTCCATTCTGAAGGTGTATCAGATTTGATACACGTTAAAATTTGATTGAGGAATCCAGTTGATCGTGTCCCTGTTCGTGATTTGTTTTATAGGGCAACTGAACTCTTCACGAACAAGTGTAGCAGTTCCTTGCCTAACTTCTGATAGTTGAGGCTGTGGGAGATTTCCCGGCCCCGGTTTTCCCCGGTGTTAAAGCTGTCGATTGTCTCTTTGCCGAGGATTTCCGAGATTTCTTTCAGCGTCGTTTTC
>Ga0079305_1001445_pt1 | contig 31055 bp, 27 predicted proteins | sample LMS_cellobiose_e_FD_79183 | JGI IMG/M metagenome (GOLD analysis project Ga0079305, IMG submission 79183) | Rumen-fistulated moose microbial communities from Alaska, USA - LMS_cellobiose_enrichment | ecosystem: Host-associated > Mammals > Digestive system > Stomach > Rumen fluid ... | reverse complement strand
GGGGTAGCCCGAGAAAGCAATGCGGTTGGCAAACCTTTTCGGGCCCCTTAAGGGGCTTCGTCCGCAAAAAGCCCTTATAGGGCTTAGTCAAACCTCCGGCTTAGCCGGAGGTTTTGATTTTTAAGCGTATTTTAAGAAAACCGTGATATGCTTTCTTCCAGAATGATCCAAATCAGAAAAACAAGACGAAAGGAGCCTGCCCTATGCCGAGACCCGTATTCACTTCTGCCGGCGAAACCGCGCCGGAGACCGTGCCCCAGCCGGAGACCGAAGAGACCCAGCTCCCCGAGACCCCTGCGGAGGAGAACGGCCAGCCCCTGACTCCTCCCGAGGGCGGTCATCGCCCGCCTCACATGCACGGCGGCCGTCCCCCGGAGCCTCCCAAGGATGAGGACGGCAACCCCATCGCCCCGCCGGATGGCGGCCAGCGCCCGCCCCAGATGCACGGCGGCCGCCCCCCGGAGCCTCCCAAGGATGAGGACGGCAATCCCATCGCTCCGCCCGCGGGCGGCAGACCCCCGAGGGGTCCCGGCGGCCTCGGGTTCCACGGCGGCCGTCCCCCCGAGCCCCCGAAGGATGAGAACGGCAACCCCATTGCCCCGCCCGAGGGCTGCTGCCCGCCTCCCGCTGAGGAGCCCCAGGAGACCGCCCCCGAGACCGGCGAGACCGTCTGACCAGAAGTGCCCCCGCGGACCTGTTGTCCGCGGGGGCACTTTTTTGCGTCAGCGGGGAAAATTCGCGCTGCGCCGCGGTTTTTGTTTTACATTTCCTTCCGGATCGATTATAATAGATCCGATAGATTGCAATGTGAGGTCACTATGGAGCAAACGATCGAGAAAAAAAGGGATTACGCGGTGCTGGTGGGCCTTCGCTCTCCGGTGCTGCACGATGACAGCGCCGACGAGGAGAGCCTGGAGGAGCTGGCCGCGCTGGTGGATACCGCCGGCGGCGCCGTGGTGGGCGTCATCCTCCAGAGCCGGGACAAGCCGGACCCCCACAGCTTCATCGGCGAGGGGAAGGTGGAGGAGGTCAAGACCATGGTCACCGAGGAGGAGGCCACCATGGTCATCTTCGACAACGACCTGTCTCCGGCCCAGATCCGGGTGCTGACGGAGCTGATCGGCGTCCAGGTCATCGACCGCAGCGGACTCATTCTGGACATCTTCGCCCAGCGGGCCCGGACGAAGGAGGGCAGATTGCAGGTGGAGCTGGCCCAGTACCAGTACCTGCTGCCCCGGCTGATCGGCATGTGGACCCACCTGGAGCGCCAGGCGGGCACCAGCGGCAAGGGTCCCATCGGCTCCAAGGGTCCCGGCGAGACCCAGCTGGAGACGGACCGACGCCACATCCACCGGAAGATCGACAAGCTGAAGGAGGAGCTGGAGGAGGTGCGCCGCGTCCGGGGCACCCAGCGTCAGCGCCGCATGAAAAACGAGATCCCGGTGGTGGCCATCGTGGGCTATACCAACGCCGGCAAATCCACCCTGCTGAACGCCCTGACCGGGGCGGCCATCCCCGCCAACGACCGCCTCTTTGACACCCTGGACACCACCACCAGGATGCTCACCGTGTCCGACACCCTGGACGTGGTGATCTCCGACACGGTGGGCTTCATCCGCAAGCTGCCCCACCAACTGGTGGAGGCCTTCAAGGCCACGCTGGAGGAGCTGGAGTACGCGGACCTGCTGCTCCACGTCATCGACGCCTCCCATCCCCAGTGGCAGACCCAGCAGCGGATCGTGGAGGAGCTGATCGCGGAGCTGGGGGCGGAGCAGATCCCCTGCATCCGGGTCTACAACAAGTCTGACCTGGCCTTTTCCGAGGCGGGCAGGCGGGGGGAGGACGCCGTGTCCATCTCCGCCAAAACGGGGGAGGGCATCGACGAGCTCCTGGCCCTGATCGACGCCCGGCTGGACAAGGGCAAGCGCCGGGTGACCATCCGCCTGCCCTATGACAAGACGGGCCTTCTGGACGTTCTGTACCGGGAGGGCAAGGTGGAGGACGTAGCGTATAACGCCACCGTGGACGTGACGGCGGTCTGCCCGCCGCGCCTGCTGGGGCAGCTGAAGGACTATATCGAAAACCGGCACACGCCGAAGGAGGAGTGGGAATGAATATCATCACCGAACGGCTGATCCTGCGTTCCTGGCAGGAGGGCGACGCGGCGGACCTGTACATGCTGGCCCGGGATGTGGACATCGGCCCCCGCGCCGGTTGGCGGCCCCACGACAGCATCGCCTACAGTCTCAAGACCATCCGCACCATCATGGCCGGACCCGAGGTCTACGCCATCACCGACAAGGATACCGGCACCCTGATGGGCAGCATCGGCCTGCGGCCTATGATCGAGCGGGGCGACGGCGAGTGGGAGCTGACCTTCTGGATCGGCAAGCCCTACTGGGGCCGCGGCTACGTGCCGGAGGCGGCGGTGGCCGCGCTGCGCCACGCCTTCACCGAACTGGGCTGCGCCTCCGTCTGGTGCACCCACTTCGATGAGAACGGGCAGTCCCGCCGGGTCATCGAGAAGTGCGGCTTCACCCGCATGCCGGAGCTGGACCGCCGGGACAGCCTGTCCGACGGCGTGATCCATCAGCTCCGGGTCTACCGCATGACGGCGGAGGAGTGGAGCGAGCTCCATGGCTGAGAGCGTCCGGGTCCCCTTCGCCGACGCCGAGAGCGAGTTCACCGAGAAGCGCTCCCGCTTCATCAGCCACATCTGGCGCATAGGCAGCGAGGCCGAGGCCCAGGAGCGCGTTCGGGAGATGAAGACCCGGTACTATGACGCCCGCCACAACTGCTGGTGCTACATCGTGGGGGAGAACACCGTCCGCTACAGCGACGACGGGGAGCCCCAGGGCACGGCCGGTCAGCCCATGCTGAAGGTCTTCCAGCGGGAGAACGTCCGGGACGTGTGCTGCGTGGTGACCCGGTATTTCGGCGGCGTCCTGTTGGGCGCCGGCGGCTTGACCCGGGCCTACAGCCGCGGCGCCAGGGATGCGCTGACCGCCTCCGGCGTAGCGGAGCTGGGGTTGTGGAGTGCCGTGTCGGTGCCCTGCGCCTATCCGCTCTTCGAGCAGGTGAAGCTGGAGATCGCCGCCGCCGGCGGCACGGTGGACGACGCGGCCTACGGCGAGGCCGTGGAGGTGGCTGCCTCCGTCCCGGCCCACCGGGTGGAGGGCCTTCAGCAGCGGCTGACGGAGCTGTCCGCCGGGACCATCGTCCTCCGGGAGTTGCGCCGGGATTTCCGCCCCGGTCCCCGGCTGGAGCTCTGACGGTATATGTTTTAAAAGTATTGAGAACGGGGGAGACCCCGGTGAAAGGAGCAGATCACAATGGCAGTTTTGGACCATCTGGAGCCCAGGAGCGTATTCCGTTTCTTTGAGGAGCTTTGCTCCATGCCCCACGGCTCCGGCAATACGAAGATCGTCAGCGACTGGCTGGTGCGCTTCGCCGAGGACCGCGGCCTGGAGCACTATCAGGACCAGCTGAACAACGTCATCATCATCAAGGAGGCCGCCCCCGGCTATGAGAGCGCCCAGCCGGTGATCCTCCAGGGCCACATGGACATGGTCTGCGAGAAGACCCCCGACTGCCCCAAGGACATGGCCGCAGAGGGCCTGGACCTGGCGGTGGAGGGCGACACGATCCTGGCCCGGGGCACCACCCTGGGCGGCGACGACGGCGTGGCCGTGGCCATGATGCTGGCGGTGCTGGACGACGAGCATATGGCCCATCCCCGGGTGGAGTGCGTCTTCACCGTGGACGAGGAGGTGGGCATGGAGGGCGCCGAGGGCCTGGACGTGACGCCCCTGAAGGGCCGTCGTCTCCTGAACCTGGACTCCGAGGACGAGGGCGTGTTCACCGTCAGCTGCGCCGGCGGCAACCTAACCACCTGCACCGTGCCGGTGGAGCGCGCGCCCTTTGACGGCGCGTATCTGACCCTCCGGGTATCCGGCCTTCTGGGCGGCCACTCCGGCGCCGAGATCCACAAGGGCCGGGCCAACGCCAATATGATTCTGGGCCGGGCTCTGTACGCCGCGGCCAAGGCCGCCGAGCTGCGTGTCGTCTCCGTCAACGGCGGCTTGAAGGACAACGCCATCCCCGTGCTCTCCACGGCGGTGATCGCCGCGGCAGATTCCGCCGCCGTCGAGGCCGTCTGCGCCAAGCTGGACGCCGATCTTCGCAGCGAGTACTGCGTCACCGACCCCGGCATCCGCCTGACCGTAACGGCGGAAGGGGAGGGCCTTCCCATGGACAAGCCCTCCACCGACAAGGTTGTCACCATGCTGACCTGCTACCCCAACGGCGTCGAGGCCATGAGCGCCGATATCGAGGGCCTGACCCAGACCTCTTTGAACCTGGGCATCCTGGTGACCCGGGACGAGGCCGTGGAGGCCTCCTTCTGCGTCCGCAGCAGCGTGGAGAGCCAGAAGCACATGCTGGTGGACCGTCTGACCCAGCTGACCACCCTCCTGGGCGGCACGGTGTCCGTCTCCGGCGACTATCCCGGCTGGCAGTACCGGCAGGAATCCCCCCTCCGGGACCTGCTGACCGAGGTGTTCACGGAGCAGTACGGCCGCGCCCCGGTGGTGGAGGCCATCCACGCCGGCGTGGAGTGCGGTCTTTTCTGCGGCAAGCTGCCGGGCCTGGACTGCGTGTCCGTGGGCCCGGACATGGAGGCCATCCACACCTTCCGGGAGCGGCTCCACATCGCCTCCACCGCCCGCCTGTGGGCCATGGTGGTGGAGACCCTGCGCCGCATGAAGTGAGGGCAGCGCCATGGATGAGAAGACCACCCGCACCGTCCGCGCCAAGGTCTATATCGCCTTTGCCGTCATCGCGGTGATTCTGGCCTTTGTGTTCACCGGCACCGTCCGCCGCGCCGCCATGGCGATCCTGGCGGTCTACTGCGTGGTCATGGCCGTTGTGAACTTCCGCAAGGCCAAGGACGAGGACGACACGCAGCCGTAAGCGCACCATATTTTAAATAGGGAGGAGACGCCCTGTTTCCGGGGCGTCTCCCTTTTTATGCACTTTTTTGCGGGGAAATATAAACAAATTATGAATTCGGAAAAAACTTGAAAACTTTAAGGCTGTTTTCAGTTTTCTTTCGTACAATGCAGACACAACAAAGGAGGTGACACACATGTCAGACATCTGCATCTTCCGCCGCGTGGAGAAAAAGTACCTGCTCACGCCGGCCCAGTACAGCGCCCTGCGCCGGCGCATCGACCCATACCTGCAGCCGGACGCCTACGGCAGGAGCACCGTCATGAGCCTGTACCTGGACACGCCGGACTACCGGATGATCCGCAGCTCCATCGAAGCGGTCAACTACAAGGAGAAGCTCCGCCTGCGGAGCTACGGCACCCCCAGAGCTGACAGCCGTGTGTTCCTGGAGCTGAAGAAGAAGTTCGACGGCGTGGTCTACAAGAGAAGGGCCGCCCTCACCGAGCGCCAGGCGGAGGCGTATCTCCGCTCCGGCATCAAGCCCTTCGACTCCCAGATCCTCCGGGAGCTGGACTACGCCATGGGCTTCTACGGCAATCCCAAGCCGGCGGCGGTCCTCAGCTACGAGCGGGAGGCCTTCACCGTCCCCGCGGCCCCGAACCTGCGCCTGACCTTCGACTCGGACGCCCGCTACCGCGCGGAGGAGCTGAGCCTCACCGCCGGCTCGGCAGGGAAGAGCCTCCTGTCGGAGGGCATCGTCATCCTGGAGATCAAGACAGACGGCAGCATGCCGGTGTGGCTGTCCCGGGCCCTGGACGAATGTGAGCTCCGCCCGGCGTCCTTTTCCAAATACGGTGCGGCCTACCGGGACATGAGCCGCGACCAGAGCTTTCAACCATTTCAAGTAACGGAGGGAAAACGCTATGCTTAACCTGTTTGCTTCGATCAGCGCCAACGGCGCTACCACCACCACCTTTCTCCTGGGCCTGCTGGCCGCCCTGGTCTGCGGCGGGCTCACCGCCGCGGCCTCGGCCTATAAAAACCGCATCTCCGCCGGCTTCGCCGCGTCGCTGATCCTCCTGCCCGCCATCGTCATGACCGTCATCGCCATGGTCAACGGCAACGTGGGCACCGGCGTGGCGGTGATGGGGGCCTTCTCCCTGATCCGCTTCCGCTCCGTCCCCGGCAAGGCCCGGGACATCGTGGCCATCTTCCTGGTGATGACGGCCGGCCTGGCCTGTGCCGGCGGCTACGTGGCCGTCGCCCTGACCATCACCATTGTGACCTGCCTGGGCATGGTGCTGTGCGCCCATCTCCCGGTCCGGGGCAGCAAGCTGATGGATCTGCGCATCACCGTTCCCGAGTCCCTGCACATCGACGGCGCCTTCGACGAGGTGTTCGCCGAGTTCACCCACTTCCACGAGCTGCTCACCGTCAAGACCAGCAACATGGGCAGCCTCTATAAGCTCCACTACCAGGTGGAGCTGAAGGACAGCCGGCAGATGCAGGCCTTCCTCGACCAGCTGCGCTGCCGCAACGGAAATCTGGAAATCGCCCTGGCCAGGGCGGAGGAAAGGAGCGATACCCTGTGAAAAAGAAAGTCACGGGCCTTTTGGCCCTCCTGATGGCCGGCAGCCTGCTGCTGACGGCCTGCGGCGGAACCACCGCCTTGAATACCGACACCCAGCAAAACACCGACAGCACCGACAAAACCGGGACCACCGCCCCCGTCGTCACCGTGGTGGACGGCGGCGCCCAGGCCACCGTACTGGAGGCGGACGACAGCGGCTACGAGTTCTCCAAGCGGGATCTGGACCCCTCCTATGACGAGGTGGCCGCCACGATCATCCTCTCCGACAGCGGCGTGGCGGTGGAGGGCTCCGGCGTCACCGTCAGCGGCAGCGATGTGACCATCACCGCCGCCGGCACCTATCTGATCTCCGGCACTCTCACCGACGGCAGCATCACCGTGGCGGCGGGGGAGGAGGAGAAGGTCCAGCTGGTCCTCTCCGGCGTCTCCGTCACCAATTCCGATGGTCCCGCCCTGTATGTCCAGTCCGGCGACAAGGTGTTCCTGACCCTGGCCGACAGCACCAACAACCGCTTCTCCGACGGCAGCGGCTACACCGCCGCTGACGGTGACACCGAGTTGGACGCCGCCATTTTCTCCCGCAGCGACCTGACCATCAACGGCGGCGGAAGCCTGACCGTCACCGGCAACAACAAGCACGGCATCGTCTCCAAGGACGACCTGGTCATCACCGGCGGCACCGTCACCGTCACAGCGCAGAATGTTGCCATCAACGGCAAGGACTGCGTCAAGATCGCCGCTGCCACGCTGGCTCTGACCGCCGGCACCGACGGTATCCGCTCCGACAACGACGCCGACGCCGACCGGGGCTACGTCTATATCCACAGCGGCTCCGTCACCATCCATGCCGGCTCCGACGGCATCCAGGCCTCCACGGTCCTGTATATCTCCGGCGGCACGGTGGACGTCACCGCCGGCGGCGGCAGCACCGGCGCCTCCGCCTCCACCGGCTGGGGCGGCTGGGGCGGCGCCTCGTCCTCCACCGACAGCGGCGCCAAGGGCCTGAAGGCCGATGTGGAGCTGATCATCACCGGCGGCATCATCACCGTGGACTCCTCCGACGACTGCATCCACAGCAACGGCGACATCACCATCGACGGCGGTACGCTGCGCCTGACCACCGACGACGACGGCATCCACGCCGACGCCACCCTCACCATCAACGGCGGGACCTTCGAGATCACGGCGGCCGAGGGCCTGGAGGCCACTGTCGTCACCATCAACGACGGCGACATCACCATCACCGCCTCCGACGACGGCATCAACGCCGCCCGGAAGGTCTCTGCCTACACGCCCCTGGTGGAGATCAACGGCGGCACCGTTACCATCTCCATGGGCGCCGGCGACACCGACGGCATCGACTCCAACGGGAACATCGTCATCAACGGCGGCACCGTCTCCGTCACCGGCAGCTCCACCTTCGACTATGACGGCACCGGCGTCATCAACGGCGGCACCGTCACCGTGAACGGCCAGCAGGTCACCACCCTTCCCAACCAGATGATGGGCGGCGGCATGATGGGCGGCGGCATGATGGGCGGCGGTCCCGGGGGCGGCATGGGCGGCCCCGGCATGGGACGGCCCTGACCCCCGACAAAATGCACAAAGTCTCCGGCCTTCGGGCCGGAGACTTTGTCTTGCAAGCGGCCGGGGAAAAGGGTATAATTTCCATATTACGCGAGAGGAAAAAGGAGCGAGGAGCATGAAGACCATCTATCTGGCCGGCGGGTGCTTCTGGGGCACCCAGCGGTTTTTCGACCAGTTCTCCGGCGTGGTGCGCACGGAGGTGGGCTATGCCAACGGCCGCACCGCCGACCCCAGCTACGAGGACGTGCGCTGCCGGGATACCGGCCACGCCGAGACGGTGCGGATCGACTACGACGAGAGCGTCATCACGCTGACGAAGCTGCTGGACTACTACTTCCTCACCGTGGACCCTCTGTCCGTGAACCGCCAGGGGGAGGACGAGGGGACCCAGTACCGCACCGGCATCTACTACGACGACGAGAGCCTTCTGCCGGAGATCCGGGACCGGATGGCGGCGGAGACGGAGAAGGTGGGGGCGCCCCTGGCGGTGGAGGTCCTGCCGCTGGAGAATTTCTACCGGGCGGAGGAGTATCACCAGGACTACCTGGTGAAGAATCCCGGCGGCTACTGCCATATCCCCGCCGCCCTGCTGCATCTGACGGAGGAAAAGTGACCGATGGGCAACGAGAACGGCGAGTGGATCATGCACGGCGCAGGGGAGAGTGACCCCCGCCGCGTCAGGACGGTGGACGAGTTAGCGGCCTGTATCAACGAGATGGGCTTTCTGCCCCTGTTCGCCAACGAGATCCCCGGCTTCTCCGTGGAGGAGCGGACGTTGGCCCGGGACTGGTGGAGCGACGACCCCGGACGGGACCCCTGGCTGTGGCGTCAGCTGATCGCCGCCGGGGGACAGGTGGCCTACGGCAAGTTCTTTGACAATAAGGCGGGCTTCATCTCCCTGGCCTGGCTTCCGTATTTTGCCAACGCCAGGCGGGATGGATACGACTTTGACGCCCGATGGGAGGACGGAAAGGCCTCCCACCGGGAGAAGAAGATCATGGACCTGTTTGCGGAGGGGGAGGAGCGGTTTTCCAACGAGGTCCGCCGTCTGGCGGGCTTCGGCGCCGGCGGGGAGAAGAACTTCGAGGGCACCGTCACCGCCCTCCAGATGCAGACCTACCTGGTGATCCGGGACTTTCGCCGCCGCCTGAACAGGCAGGGGGCGCCCCACGGCTGGCCCATCGCCGTCTATACCGCGCCGGAGGCCCTGTGGGGCTATGACGCCGTCACCGCCGCATACGGCGAGCCGCCGGAGGCCTCCCGGGAACGAATCCTCCGCCATGCCGGGACGCTGTGGCCTGCCGCCTCGCCCCGGCAGCTACGCCGTGTGTTGGGCTGAAACAGCCGTGCGGCAGGGCGGGGGCTCTGCCGGTGCTTTTTTCCGCTGCGGGCGCATAGGAGATAAGTGGGCCCGGACCCGACACAGCTGCGCGCTCTAACGTGATAATGCGATAAAGAGAACGGTAAGGCGCAACGGACGGAAACACGAAAACCGTTGTGCGTCCTGCTATGGAGCGGGTTGGGAACGAATGGATCAGCCCTTTGTGCGAATTTTGCAGAAAAAACATTGCGTAAACTGAAATTATGTGTTATTATCTCTAAATAGAGTGGGTGATATTAGTTGATCCGCTCAAATTCTCTGCGCTGTGGACAATTTGAATGCGATTGTCCTCGACCAGAGGAGGGTCATTATCGACCGCCAAAAGGAGAGTTCCATGAAATTTTCTGAAATGCCCTACGTCCGCCCCGACGCGGACGCGGTCAAGGCCCAACTGGCCGCCCTGACGGAGCGGCTGAAGGCCGCCGGCTCCTATGCCGAGGCCCGCGCCGTCTTCCTGGAGCAGGAGGAGGGCATGAAGACCGTGATGACCATGCGTCAGCTCTCCAGCATCCGCCACTCCATCGACACCCGGGACGAGTTCTACGACGGCGAGATGAAGTTCTGGAACACCTTTGGCCCCGAGCTGCAGGAGTACGGCCAGGCCTGGACCATGGCCCTGCTGGCCAGCCCCTTCCGCGCCGATTTCTCCGCCGAGTACGGCGATCTGATGTTTGTCAACGCCGAGCTGGAGCTGAAGGCCTTCTCCCCGGAGATCATCCCCGAGCTCCAGAGGGAGAACGAGCTGACCCAGGAGTATGAGAAGCTCCTGGCCTCCGCCCAGATCCCCTTTGAGGGCGGGGTCTACACCCTGTCCCAGCTGACCCCCATCAAGAACGACGGCGACGATGCGCGCCGCCTGGCGGCCTGGAAGGCCGAGGGCCGGTGGTACAAGGACAACCAGCCCCGGCTGGACGCCATCTACGACGAGCTGGTCCACCTGCGGGACCAGATGGGCAAAAAGCTGGGCTACGAGGGCTACACCACCCTGGGCTATTACCGCATGGGCCGCAACTGCTACACCAAGGAGGACGTGGAGAGATTCCGCGCCGCCGTGCAGAAGTACCTGGTGCCCGTGGCGGAGGATATCTATCAGGAGCAGGCCAGGCTCCTGGGCAAGACCTACCCGCTGAGCTTTGCCGACGCGGCGCTGAAGTTCCGCAGCGGCAATCCCCGCCCGGTGGGCACGCCCGACGACATCCTGGCCCAGGGCCGCAGGTTCTACGACGAGCTGTCGCCGGAGACCAGCGAGTTCTTCCGCACCATGCTGGACGGTCAGCTCCTGGACGTCCTGTCCACCGAGGGCAAGCAGTCCGGCGGCTACTGCACCGGCCTGCCCCTTTACGAGGTGCCCTTTATCTTCGCCAACTTCAACGGCACCCAGCATGACGTGGAGGTGGTGACCCACGAGGCCGGCCACGCCTTCGCCTACTGGATGAACCGCAAGCGCCTTCCGCTGGACTATGCCTGGCCCAGCATGGAGGCCTGCGAGGTCCACTCCATGAGCATGGAGTTCTTCGCCTGGTCCTGGGCGGGCGGCTTCTTCGGCCCGGATGAGCGCAAGTTCCTCTACAGCCACCTGGCCGACGGCATCACTTTCATCCCCTACGGCACCATGGTGGATCACTTCCAGCACATCGTCTACGAGCAGCCGAATCTGACCCCCGCCCAGCGCCACGCCGAGTGGAAGCGCCTTCTGGGGATCTACATGCCCTGGATGAGGCTGGACGGCGACATCCCCTTCTACAGCGAGGGCGAGGGCTGGCAGCGTCAGCACCACATCTATTCCAGCCCCTTCTATTATATTGACTACTGCCTGGCCCAGACGGTGGCATTGGAATTCTGGGCCATGATCCAGAGGGATCGCACCGACGCCTGGAACCGCTATATGGCCTATACCCGCCAGGGCGGCAGCCGCACCTTCACCGACCTGCTGAAGAACGCCGGCCTGGAGACGCCCTTTGACGAGAGCTGTCTGCGGGGCGTGTGCCAGGCGGCCCGCCAGTGGCTGGCGGACTTCGACCTGAGGGGGATCGAGTGAGCCATGGCCGATCAGAAGAAAAAGGGCCGCCGCGCCCATCTGAACAGCTTCTCCCGGGACGTGAGCGGCGAATTTCAGTATACCGGCCAGTACCGCCGCTACGCAGGCGCCGTGCCGTATAAGCAGGCCATGAACAAGGTCACGCTGCTGACCGCCGGACTGTGCCTGGCGATCTTCGCCATGAGCATGCTGCCGGCTCCGTCCATGCTGGGCACCGGGAACTACTACGTGATCCTGCCCTATATCGGCGAGCTGATCTGCGCCGCGCTCAGCGCCTGGGCCGCCATACGCATGACCAACGGCGGCCAGTCCCTTCGCAGCTACGTCTACGAGGCCACGGTGGAAAAGCTCCCCGGCCGCCTGATGCTTACCGCCATCTTCGCCGCCGCCTGCGTTACGGGCAACGTGGTCTATCTCATTTTGAACGGCCTGGGCGAGAAGTGGTATCTGTCCTTGGCCATCGTCGCTCTCCACGTCGCGGTGATTGCCGCGTCCCTGCTCCTCAAGCGCCACCTGTCCACGCTGGAATGGGACGGCGGGGAGGACCTGACGCCCCGTGACGGGGAATAGCTCCCCATTTATTTCACTTGTGAATTACGGATATGCAAGGTCCGTTTTTCAAATTTCATCCCAAGAAGAATTATTTTAAGGAGGAACCAAGATGAAAAAAGCTAAGAGAATCCTTGCACTTCTCCTCGCTCTCGTCATGGCTCTCGCCCTTGTCGCCTGCGGTGGCGGCAAGACCGAAGGGAAGACGCTGGTTGTGGGCTACAGCCCCTTCAACAGCAAGTTCTCCCCCTTCTTCTCCGAGACTGCCTATGACCAGGATGCCATGGCTATGACCCAGCTCGGCCTGCTCAACAGCGACCGTACCGGCGCCATCATCACCAAGGGCATCGAGGGTGAGACCGTCAACTACAATGGCACGGACTATACCTATTATGGCCCGGCCGATCTGACCATCACCGAGAATGCGGACGGCACCGTGTTCTATGACTTCAAGCTCCGCGAGGATCTGAAGTTCTCTGATGGTGAGAAGCTCACCGTGGACGACGTGATTTTCTCTCTGTACGTCCTGGCCGATCCTACCTATGATGGCTCCAGCACCCTGTATGCTCAGCCCATCCTGGGTATGGATGAGTATCGTTCCGGTATGGACAGCCGCGGTAACGTGATCAACGCTGCCGGTCCCGACGGCTATACCGCCAACGACCTGTACACCGAGGAGCAGTACAACAAGTACTGGGAGTACTACAACAACCAGGCCGGTATCGATCTGGCCCAGGAGATCGTTGACTACTGCCTGGCCAACTATGCCTCCCACGGTGCTGAGGACGTCACCACCTCCGCCGCTCTGTGGGGCTATGAGCTGCCCGAGGGCGCCACTGCCGAGGACTTCTGGAAGGCCATTCTCGAGGCCTTTGACGGCGACGCCGAGGCTGCTGCTGATGTTGAGTCCGCTGGCAGCACGCTGAACCAGCTGACCATCAACGGCATCGGTGATGAGATGCAGGCCGGTGTCCAGACCGGTGCTTCCGCCACCAAGATCGAGGGCATCCAGAGGATCGACGACTACAACCTGCGCGTCGTGCTGACCAAGGTCGACGCTACCGCCATCTATCACCTGGGCGTGAGCATTGCCCCCATGCACTACTATGGTGAGAAGTCCAAGTACGACTACGACAACGACAAGTTCGGCTTCGACAAGGGCGACCTGAGCCACGTCCGCTCCGTCACCTCCAAGCCCATGGGCGCCGGCCCCTACAAGTTCATCAAGTTCGAGAACGGCGTCATCAACTATGAGGCCAACAAGAACTACTTCAGAGGCGAGCCCAAGACCAAGTACGTCAACTTCCTGGAGACCACCAACGATGACGATAAGCTGAACGGTGTTGTTACCGGCACTATCGACGTCACCGATCCTTCCTTCTCCAACGACACCATCGCCGCCATCGAGGCCGCCAACGGCGGTGAGCTGACCGGCCCCAAGGTCACCACCAACACCGTGGATAACCTGGGCTACGGCTACATCGGTCAGAACGCTCTGAACGTCAAGGTCGGCGACGATCCCGCCTCCGACGCTTCCAAGAACCTGCGCAAGGCCTTCGGCACCGTGTTTGCCGTGTATCGTGACGTGGCTATCGACTCCTACTATGGCGATCGTGCCGCCGTCATCAACTACCCCATCTCCAACACCTCCTGGGCCGCTCCTCGTCCCGCTGACGACGACTACGCTATCGCCTTCTCCAAGGACGTCAACGGCGATCCCATCTACACCTCCGACATGAGCGCTGAGCAGAAGTACGCCGCTGCCCTGCAGGCCGCTCTGGGCTACTTCGAGGCCGCCGGCTACACCGTCGAGGACGGCAAGCTGACCGCTGCTCCCGAGGGCGCCAAGCTGGAGTACACCTTCTGGATCCCCGGCGACGGCACCGGTGACCACCCCGCCTTCATGATCGTCAACGAGGCCTCCAAGGCCCTGGCGACCATCGGCATCAACCTGATCATCAAGGATCTGACCAACAGCTCCGATCTGTGGAACAACCTGGATGCCATCCAGGTCGAGATGTGGGCCGCCGCCTGGGGCTCCACCGTCGATCCCGATATGTATCAGATCTACTACTCTGACGTTGCCAATGGCCCCATCGGCAACGTGTCCAAGAAGAATCCTCAGGGCGGTCCCAACCAGGGCGGCTCCAACTATGAGTACTGCATCGCCGATCCTGAGCTGGATAAGCTGATCATGGATGCCCGCTCCACCACCGACCAGGCTGCCCGTAAGGCTATGTACAAGGCCTGCCTGGATATCGTGGTTGACTGGGCCGTTGAGACCCCGACCTATCAGCGCCAGAACGCCATCATCTTCTCCACCGAGCGCGTCAACCTGGAGACCGTGACTCCCGACATCACCACCTTCTATGGCTGGATGGCTGAGGTCGAGAATCTGGAGATGAACTGAGCTTAGCAGACGCAAGCAACCAGCAAGAAAAGTAGTGAATGCCCTGCGGCCTTCGGGCCGCAGGGCACTCCAACCGCCGTACATCGAGAGGCAGCCAAGCGTGCTGTCTCTCGATGTGCGGCAGTTGAGAGGAAATCACAGGTTAGCGAATTAACGCTTTAACGCACAGTTAGCTGCGCTGCCTGTTGCCCCCAATACCTTTGAAACGGAGGGTTCTTCTGTGCGCAAATACATTCTCAAGCGCCTGCTGCTGTCGGTGATCATCTTCTTCTTCGTGATGCTGATCATCTACGCGCTGATGCGCTGTCTGCCCACCTCCTACATCGAGAATGTGGCCCGGGCCAAGTCTCAGCTGCCCGGCTCCAAGAGCTACGATGAGTGGATGGAGCAGCTCACCGCCATGTACAATATGGATAAGGGCATCTTTGTCGGTTATCTGTATTGGCTGGGCGACTTCTTCCGCGGGAACTTCGGTGACAGCTGGTGGTATACCGTGCCCGTGATCGACAAGTTCAACGATACCGTTTGGCTGAGCTTCGTCATGGGTCTGATCACCATGTTCTTTGAATTGATCATTGCTATTCCCCTTGGTATTATTGCCGCGACCAAGCAGTATTCCAAGACAGACTATACCATCTCTATTATGGCCCTGGCCTTCATCTCTCTGCCCACCTTCTTCTTCATCGCGCTGCTGAAGCTGGTGTTCAGCGTGAAGCTGGGCTGGTTCGACCTGTTCGGCCTCATCAGCCGCGACTATGAGCAGCTGACCGCCATGGGTAAATTCCTGGATAAGGCCCACCACCTGGTGCTGCCCATCGTGACGCTGGTCATCATCAGCATCGGCGGCTTGATGCGTTATACCCGTACCAACATGCTGGAAGTCCTGAACGCGGACTACATCCGTACCGCCCGCGCCAAGGGCCTCAGCGAGCGTAAGGTCATCTATCATCACGCCTTCCGCAACACGCTGATCCCCCTGGTCACCATCGTGGGCGGCTCGCTGCCCGGCCTGTTCTCCGGTGCTCTGTTCACCGAGACCATGTTCTCCATCCCCGGTATCGGCTATGCCTCTTACCACGCGATGGTGGCCGGCGACATCCCGTTCTCCATGTTCTACCTGGCCTTCCTGGCGATCCTGACCCTGCTGGGCAACCTGATCTCCGACATTCTGTACGCCGTGGTCGACCCGCGGGTACGCATCGCTTAAGAAAGGGGGCAGACGGAAATGAGTGACAATCTGGAAAACAAGAACACCGATACCGCCGCCTCCGGCGAGAAGCAGTATTCGCTGAACGATGACCGCCGCGTCAAAGTTCTGTCCCCGGGCGCCATGGTGACCAAGCGGTTCCTGCGCAACCGCATCGCCGTGGTGGGCCTGTGCATCCTGGCCTTCATGTTTATCTTCTCCTTCATCGGCGGTATCATCTCGCCCTACAAGGAGGACCAGCAGTTCTACCGCATCGACATCCAGAACAAGGAGTACGCCGGCGTGGTGCTGAACAAGGACTACCGCTTCGCCGCGGCGGACGGTCAGACCTTCCCCTCCACGGCCCAGGCCCAGATGGTTATCGCCGTCCAGAAGGGCGAGACCACCTTCTCCTACGGCGGCGAGTCCTATAACCTCATTCTGGAGGGCACGGACTTCTACCGCGTCACCTATACGGACGGCACCACCGTGGCCATCGCCTATAAGGACGTGGTGAACCCCAGCGTGGAGGGCACCACCCTGAGCTTCGACTTCAAGTACAACGCCCTGAAGGCCTTCACCAACGGTGAGAGCTCCTTCACCGCCGACGGCAAGACTTACGCCATGGACGACATCGGCGTGGTCACCGCGGACGGGGAAGAGGTGGCCTTCGTCAACCGCTACGTGGTCCAGGCCATTCTGCCCGACGTCTTCCTGTCCCGTGCCTTCCGTGAGGAGCTGATCACGGAGGTGGAGGCAGGCGCCGACAAGTTCCACTTCACGGATACCGACGGTGTGGAGCACGAGTACATCGTGGAGTACAAGCCGGCCGTTCAGAACTGGGTCATCCGCCAGGAGACGGAGACCCGCGTGTACGATACTTATGCCGCCCCCAGCGCCCAGCACTGGCTGGGCACCGACCGTAACGGCATGGACATGCTGACCCGTTTGATGTACGGCGGCCGTGTCTCCCTGGTCATCGGCTTCATCGTCGAGGCCATCAGCACGATCCTGGGCATCATCATGGGCGGCCTGGCCGGCTACTTCGGCAAGTGGGTGGATATGCTCATCATGCGTATCGTGGATATCTTCTACTGCATTCCCTCCATGCCTATCATCATCATCCTGGGCGCCGCCATGGACGCCATGAGCGTGGACCCCACCATCCGCATGGTCTACCTGATGCTGATCCTGGGCTTCCTGGGCTGGCCCGGCATGGCCCGCCTGATCCGCGGCCAGATCCTGTCCCTGCGTGAGCAGGAGTTCATGGCCGCCACCGAGGCCGGCGGCATCTCGGTCTCCCGCCGTATCTTCAAGCACCTGGTGCCCAACGTGATCCCCCAGATCATCGTCTCCGTCACCATGGGCATCGGCGGTACCATCATCACCGAGGCGTCCCTGAGCTTCCTGGGCCTTGGCGTCAAGTTCCCCTTCGCTTCCTGGGGCAACATCATCAACGACGTCAACAACACCTACGTTCTGCAGAACTTCTGGTTCATCTGGATTCCCGCAGGCACCCTGCTGCTGCTCACCGTGTTGGCCTTCAACCTGGTGGGCGACGGCCTGCGCGATGCATTTGACCCGAAGATGAAGCGCTAAGGAGGGAGCAGTCATGGCTAAGAAGAAATCAGAAGGCTATCTCTCCGCGAAGGAGTCCAGACGGATCTCCCGGGAGAACCGTAAGATCACCAACGAGTTCGAGAAGCGGCGCAAACGCACGGACGTGCCTGAGTCGGAGTATCTGACCCGGATGCACGACCCCAACAACGCCGTGGAGTTCGACAACCTGCACACCTACTTTTTCACCGACGCCGGTACCGTCAAGGCTGTGGACGGCGTCAGCTATGAGGTCCCCATCGGCAAGACCGTGGGCGTGGTGGGTGAGTCCGGCTGCGGCAAGTCCGTGACCAGCCTCTCCCTGATGCAGCTGCTGCAGCGTCCCCAGGGCCAGGTGACGGAGGGCGAGATCCGCCTGAATCTGGGCAACAAAGCCTACGACGTCACCAAGGCTCCGGACACTGTCATGCAGAAGCTGCGCGGCAACGCCGTGTCCATGATCTTCCAGGAGCCCATGACCGCTCTGAACCCGGTGTTCCGCATCGGCGATCAGATCGAGGAGGTCCTGGCGCTGCACAATGAGGACGGCCTCAGCGAGGCCCAGATGAAGGAGCGCACCATCGAGCTGTTGGAGATGGTGGGTATCGCCAACAGCGAGGGCGTCTACAAGATGTTCCCCCACGAGCTGTCCGGCGGTATGCGCCAGCGTGTGGTCATCGCCATGGCCCTGGCCTGCAACCCCCGGGTCATCATCGCCGACGAGCCCACCACGGCTCTGGACGTGACGATCCAGGCCCAGATCCTGGACCTGCTGCGGAACCTGAAGGACAAGATCAACTCCTCCATCATGTTCATCACCCACGATCTGGGCGTCATCGCCGAGATGGCGGACTACGTGGTGGTCATGTATGCCGGCCGTATCGTGGAGAAGGGCACGGCGGATGATATCTTCCATCATCCCTCTCACCCCTACACCATCGGCCTGATGGCCTCCAAGCCTGTGGTTGGCAAGAAGATCGACAAGCTCTACTCCATCCCCGGCAAGGTGCCCAATCCCATCAATATGCCCAACTACTGCTATTTCAAGGACCGCTGCGAGATGTGCGTAGAGGGCTGTAACGGTGCCTACCCCTGTGAGATCAGCCTCAGCGACACTCACAAGGTCAGCTGCTACCGCTACTATGACAAGAAGGAGGATTGACCATGAGCGAAGTGAATAAGTCCAACCTCCTGAAGATCGACAACACCTTTGAGCCCGTCACCTATGATCCTCAGTACATCCTGATGGTCAACAAGCTGAAGAAGTATTTCCCCATCAAGGGCGGCATGATCGCCAAGACGGTGGGCTACGTCAAGGCTGTGGACGGCATCACCTTCAACCTCAAGCGCGGCACCACCATGGGTCTGGTGGGCGAGTCCGGCTGCGGCAAGACCACCGCCGGCCGCACGATCCTGCGTCTGGCCGGTGAGAAGACCGGCGGCCAGGTGCTCTTCAACGGCAAGGAGGTCTATGACTTCTCCGCCAAGGAGATGCGCTCCATGCGCCCCAAGATGCAGATCATCTTCCAGGACCCCTTCTCCAGCCTGTCCCCCCGTCTGCCCGTCGGTGAGATCATCGGCGAGGCGGTGCGGGAGCACAACCTGGTGCCCAAGGCCGAGTTCAACGACTACATCGACAACGTCATGGACCAGTGCGGCCTGCAGCCCTTCCACAAGGACCGCTATCCCCACGAGTTCTCCGGCGGCCAGCGCCAGCGTATCTGCATCGCCCGCGCTCTGGCCCTGAGCCCTGAGTTCGTGGTCTGCGACGAGCCGGTTTCCGCGCTGGACGTGTCCATCCAGGCGCAGATCATCAACCTGCTGCGGGATCTGCAGGAGCGTCATAAGCTGACCTACCTGTTCATCTCCCACGATCTGTCCGTGGTGGAGCACATCTCCGACACGGTGGGCGTCATGTACCTGGGCAATCTGGTGGAATACGGCAGCACCGAGGACATCTTTGCCGAGCCCCTGCACCCCTACACCAAGGCGCTGTTCTCCGCCATCCCGATCCCGGACCCGGATGCCAAGATGAACCGCATCGTGCTGGAGGGCTCCATCCCGTCCCCGGCCAACCCGCCGTCCGGCTGCAAGTTCCACACCCGCTGCGCCAACTGCATGGAGCAGTGCAAGACGGAGGAGCCGGAGTGGAAGGAGGTCCGTCCGGGTCACTTCTGCGCCTGCCACCTGTACGACAACGTGTGACATGGCCCGGGAGAAGAAGACCTACGCCGATGACGACGGCCGCACCATCGCGGATATGAGCGGCGTCACCCGCCGCAATCTGTGGGGGCTGCGTCTGCCGGCTGACAAGGGGGACAATGATACCGCCCCGGAGTGGCCCGTGCAGGAGCAGGAGGAGGAACGCCCGTGGGATACCTCCGGCCAGATCAACCGGGAGGAGCGCCGCGCCTATATTCTGGGCACATTGGGCGCTGCCATGCTGATCGGCCTGCCCTTCGCCATCGTCTTTGCCATCGCGATTTATATCATCGGCCACGGTCTGTTTTGACGGCAATCGCGAAAAGAGCTGCGCGCGTACGCGCGCAGCTCTTTTTTGCTGTTTTCGGATTGCCTCTTGACGATTGCCGCATCCTGTCGTGTATAATAGGGGAGAAGAGAATCAACTCCAACGGATGTGAAAGAGGTGCGACGATGAAATCCAAAGTCTATTTTACCCGTGAGATCACCCCGGAAAAGGTGGTGGAGCTGTACCGCGCCCTGGGCGTGGACCTGCCCGGCAAGGTGGCCGTGAAGCTGCACTCCGGCGAGCGGGGGAACCAGAACTTCCTGCGTCCCGACTTCTGGAAGCCCATGGTGGAGGAGGTCAAGGGCACGGTGGTGGAGTGCAACACCGCCTACGGCAAGGCCTTCGGCGGCGTCCGCGACTACACGGAGGACCACTGGAAGCTGATCGAGTATCACGGCTGGAGCAAGGCCTTTGCCGTGGATCTGATGGACGCCGAGGGCCCGGATCTGATCTGGCCCGTGGAAAACGGCAAGGTGCTCCGCGAGAATCACGTGGGCAGGCATATCGTCAACTATGACGCCATGCTGGTGCTGGCCCACTTCAAGGGTCACCCCATGGGCGGCTACGGCGGCGCGTTGAAGCAGCTGTCCATCGGCTGCGCCTCCCGGGAGGGCAAGGCGCTGATCCACTCCGGCGGCGCCTCCTCCGACAATATTGAGGCCTGGAACGTCCACGCCCAGCAGGACCGGTTCCTGGAGGCCATGGCTGACGCCGCCTCCACCGTGGTGGGCCACTTCGCCGGAAAGATGGCCTTCATCAACGTGATGAAGAACCTGTCTGTGGACTGCGACTGCTGTGTAGTGGCCGAGGACCCCTGCATGAAGGATATCGGCATCCTGGCCTCCCTGGACCCTGTGGCCATCGACCAGGCCTGCATTGATCTGGTCTATGCGGCCAAGGACGACCCGGGCCAGGCCCACTTCCTGGAGCGGGTGGAGTCCCGCCACGGCGTCCACACCATCGAGGCCGCCGCGGACCTGGGCTTCGGCAGCCGGGAGTATGAGTTGATCGAGCTGTAAACAGGGGAGAGGAAATGCCGGAGCTCCTGCGCTCCGGCATTTTTTTGCGCCCCGGGGGAGAAGACTATTCCCCTTTGCCGCGGTTTGTGGTACAATAAATCGGCACGAAGCTTCCAGTATCCAGCCGCGGAGATTTCTCCGCCGGCGGAAAGGTTGGTATTCCCTATGAAACTCAGCCAGCTGTTCCCGGACGCAGCCCTGACGGCGGACCCGGAGATCCGTGGTCTCAAGTCCAATTCCCGGGAAATCGAGCCGGGGGATCTGTTCCTCTGCATCAAGGGTGTCAGCGCCGACCGGCACGACTATATCGAGGACGCCGCAGCCCGCGGCGCCGCGGCCGCGTTGGTCTCCCGGGACGTGGCGGTCTCCGTCCCCTGCGTGAAGGTGGCTGACGTGGACGCGGCCCTGGACGAGCTCTATGACCGCTTCTATGACCGTCCCCAGGACGAGCTGTGCCTCATCGGCGTCACCGGCACCGACGGCAAGACCAGCACCGCTACCATCATCCAGACCCTGCTGGGGGATGAGAACTGCGGCTATATCGGCACCAACGGCGTCTCCTGCCGTGGCTATTATGTGGACAACCCCAACACCACCCCCGATAAGGGCCATCTCCTGGCCTATTTCCGGGCCTTCCTGGATCGCGGCTGCTCCGCCGTGGCGCTGGAGGCCAGCTCCGAAGCGTTCTTCTACGGCCGTTTAAAGGGCCTCCGCTTCGACGCCGCCGCCATCTCCAATGTGACCAGCGAGCATCTGAATACCCACAAGACGCTGGAGAACTATATCGCCTGCAAGCAGCAGCTGTTCCTCCAGAACGACGGCCCCTCCGTGCTGAACCGGGACGACGGCCACTTCGCCGAATTCCGGGAGGTAGCCCGTCGTGTCCGGACCTACGGCCGGGACAAGGTCAACGATTTGTGGATCAAAAGCTGTGATCTGGGCGCCCGCAGCACGGAGCTGACCCTGGTATATGGTGGCAAGGAATATTCCTTTACATCACCTCTGGTGGGCGGGTTTAACGTGGAAAATCTGGCGGAGGCGCTGCTGGTCTGCCTGAGCTTGGGCAAGAGCATGGAGGAGCTGCTGCCACGGGTGCCGCTGCTCCATGTGGAGGGGCGGATGGAGACGGTGGACCTGGGCCAGGGCTACCAGGTCATCGTGGACTACGCTCACACGCCCAACGGGATCCAGAAGCTGATGAACCACGTGAAGACCCTGGGCGGCAGGCGGATCATCACCGTGTCGGGCCAGGCCGGCGGCCGGGACCCCAGCAAGCGGAAGTTCGTGGGGGAGACCATCGCCCGCAACAGCGACCACTGCATCTGGACGCTGGAGGATCCCCGGAACGAGCGGGTGGAGGATATCGCCGCCATGATGAGCGAGAACATCCACGATCTCGACAACTACGAGACGGTGGTGGACCGGCAGAAGGCCATCGACAAGGCCATCCGCATGGCCCGGAAGGGCGACATTGTGCTGATTTTGGGCAAGGGCAGCGAGGAGAGCAACGTGATCCGCGGGGAGGACGTGCCCTATCCCGGCGACATCAAGTGCGCCGAGCTGGCCATTGCCCGGAAGGAGACGGCCCGGCGGAAACGGGCCGAGAGCGCCCGCCGGCGCAGGCTGAACAAGCCGGCAAGACAGCAAAAAGGATAAGGAACGGGCCGGAAACCGACGGTTTCCGGCCCGTTTTTGCACACTTTTTAAGGCGTTTTTGCGCACTTTACAGGGCGTTTTCTGCTCACATTTCTTGGCATTGCTATGCAAAAATTTCGCCTTTTTTGACCACGATCTTTGCCAGATTGCTACCCAGGCGGTAGCAGATATAGTCCAGGTCGGGGGCGTCCCAGATCACCAGATCGCCTTGCTTGCCCGCCTCCACCGAGCCGATCCGGTCCGCCCGGCGGATGGCGGCGGCGCCATTCAGCGTCACGGCGGTGAGCACCTCCTCCGGCGTCAGCCGGTAGCGGAGGCACCCCAGATTCATGGCGAAGGGGAGATTGAGGCTGGGGCAGGAGCCGGGATTGAAGTCGGAGGCGATGGCCACCGGCACACCTGCGCTGACCATGTCCCGGGCGGGGGCGTAGGTGGAGCCCAGATAGAAGCTGGTGGCGGGGAGGCAGCAGGCCACCGTCCCGGCCCTGGCCATGGCGGCGATGCCGGAGGGACGGCAGACGATCAGGTGTTCCGCCGAGATGGCGCCCACCTCCGCCGTCAACTCCGAGCCGCCGATGGGCTCGATCTCGTCGGCGTGGATCTTGGGCCGGAGGCCGTACCGCTTGCCGCACGCCAGGATGGTCCGGGATTCCTCCGCGGAGAAGACGCCCTTCTCACAGAACACGTCGCAGAATTCCGCCAGGCGCTCCCGGGCCACGGCGGGGATCATCTCCTGGCACAGCAGGTGGATATAGCCCTCCCGGCCTTCCTGATACTCCATCGGCACGGCGTGGGCGCCCATAAAGGTGGCGACCACGTCCATGGGGTGATTCTCGCCCAGCGCGCGGATGACCCGCAGCTGCTTCAGCTCGTTGGGGAGATCCAGACCGTAGCCGCTCTTGGCCTCCACGGTGGTGACGCCCAGGGACAGCATCTCGTCCAGGGCCGCAGCGGCCTTTTCATAGAGCTCGGTCTCCGTGGCGCGACGGGTGGCGGTGACGGTGGAGAGGATGCCGCCGCCCCGGGCCAAAATCTCCAGATAGGTGACGCCGTGGAGCTTCAATCCCAGCTCGTTCTGCCGCCAGCCGCCGAAAATCAGATGGGTGTGGGCGTCCACCAGACCGGGAGTCACCAGATTCCCGCCGGCGTCCAGCGCTTTGGCGTCCGTGGGGAAGTCCGGCGTCCCGGTGCCGATGGCGGCGATCAAACCGTCCTCAATCAGCACCCAGGCGTTCCGCAGGAATTGGATCTCGCCCTGCTCCTTACCCCGGCGGGCGGTGTGGCCCGTAGGGGTGGCCAGCAGGCCGATGTTGTGGATCAACAGCTTCTCCATGGCTTATTCCTTCATGCCCCGGACCGCCTGGGCCACGATGGCGTCGTCCGCCACGTAGGGCAGGGTGATGTGGTCCTGGCCGGCGTACAGCCTGTTGTACTCGGCGGCGGTGGTCATGGCGTGCTCGTTCCGGGCCCAGGAGCGGCGGGCGACGCCCACCATGGTGTCCCAGGGCATGGACATGCGGAGGATGGTATCCACCCGCTCGGAGCCATCCAGCACCATGCCGAAGCCGCCGTTGATGGCCCGGCCGATGCCGGTGCCGCCGCCGTTGTGGAGGGCGATGTAGCTCATGCCCCGGGCGGCGTTGCCGGCGTAGCACTGGGTGGCCATCTCGGCCATGATGTTGGAGCCGTCCTTGATGTTGGAGGTCTCCCGGAACGGCGCGTCGGTGCCGCCGGTGTCGTGGTGGTCCCGGCCCAGGATCACGGGGCCGATCTCGCCGTTTCGCACCATCTCGTTGAACTTCAGGGCGATGTTCATGCGGCCCATGGCGTCCTGATACAGGATGCGGCACTGGGTGCCCACCACCAGCTTGTTCTTCTTGGCGTCCCGGACCCAGACGTAGTTGTCGTGGTCCTGATAGCGGCGGTCGTGGGTGCGAATGTATTCGGCGGCGGCCGCGTCGGTCTTGTCCAGGTCGTCGGGGTTGCGGCTCAGGCAGCACCAGCGGAAGGGACCGTAGCCGTAGTCGAAGAGGCAGGGCCCCAAGATATCCTCCACGTAGGAGGGGAAGATGAAGCCGTCCAGGTCGTTCTCGCCGTTCTTGCAGATGCTCTTGACGCCGGTGTCGTACACGGCCTTCAGGAAGCTGTTGCCGTAGTCGAAGAAGTAGGTGCCCCGGTCGTGGAACTTACAGATCATCTCATAGTGGTGCTGCAGCGTCCTGTCCACCAGCTTGCGGAAGGTCTCGGGGTCCTTGTCCAGCATCTCGGTGCGCTGGGCAAAGGTCAGGCCCTGGGGGCAGTAGCCGCCGTCGTAGGGCACGTGGCAGGAGGTCTGGTCGCTCATCAGGTCCACATGGACGTTGTGATCATAGAGGTACTCCAGCAGGTCCACGATGTTGCCGTGATAGGCCACGGCGCAGGGGGCGCCCGCCGTTTGGTGCTCCCGGGCGATGGCGACGGCCTCGGCCAGGGAGTCGGTGCGGTGGCTGACCCAGCCCTGGGTGAAGCGGGTGTCGATGCGGGAGTCGTCCACCTCGGCGATGATGGCGGCGGCGCCGGCGATCTCGGCGGCCTTGCCCTGGGCGCCGGACATGCCGCCCAGGCCGGCGGAGACGAACAGGCGGCCCGCCAGATTGCCGTCATTGGGGATGCCCAGCTTCAGCCGGCCGGCGTTCAGCAGGGTGTTGAAGGTGCCGTGGACGATGCCCTGGGGGCCGATGTACATCCAGCCGCCGGCGGTCATCTGACCGTAGTTGGCCACGCCCAGGGCGGCGGCCCGGTTGAAGTTCTCCTGGTCGTCGAAGGCGCCCACCATGAGACCGTTGGAGAGGATAACCCGGGGCGCCAGCTTGTGGGAGTGGAACAGGCCCAGGGGATGGCCGGACATGACCACCAGCGTCTGCTGGTCGGTCAGCTCCTCCAGGTATTTCTTGATGAGGCGGTACTGCATCCAGTTCTGGCAGACCTGGCCGGTCTCGCCGTAGGTCACCAGCTCGTAGGGGTACAGGGCCACGTCAAAGTCCAGGTTGTTGTCGATCATCACCTGGATGGCCCGGCCCTCGATGCACTTGCCCTTGTACTCGCTGATGGGCTTGCCGGTGAGCTTGCCCTCCGGGCGGAAGCGGTAGCCGTAGATGCGGCCGTGCTCCTGCAGCTCCTGGGCGAACTCCTTCGCCATCTGGGCGTGGTGGTCCGGGTGGATGTAGCGCAGGGCGTTCTTGATGGCCAGGGCCTTGTCCGCCTCGGTGAGCTTGGACTCCCGGCGGGGCGCCCGGCGGTAGCAGCTCTCCAGCTTGGGGTATTCCGGCAGGGCATAGTCCAGCTTGATGGTCATCGCCTCGTTTGCCAAATCGATCATGGATATTGCCTCACTTTCTCGTGTACTTCTGCGATCCGCGGGGAAAATCTTACCTCTTTTATTATACTTGAATGGAACGGCAATGAAAAGCGGAAAAATGATTTTTCGCCAAAAGCCGGGGAAAACCGGTTTACAGGGGGCGGGGTTTGCCGTATAATGCTGGTGATATTTGATGCAAACAGGAGGAATTACCCCATGGCAAAGCTTGTAGAATGCATCCCCAATTTCAGCGTCAGCCGCGAGCGGGACGAGGCCGTGTTCCAGGGGCTGGTGGACGTGGCGAACGGCGTCCCCGGCTGCACGCTGTTCGACGTGCAGTCCGACGGGAACCACAACCGCTGCGTTTTCACCCTGATCGGCTCCCCGGAGGCCATTGAGGAGGTGGCCTTCCGGCTGACCAAAAAAGCCGCGGAGACCATCGACATGACCAAGCACCAGGGCCAGCATCCCCGCATGGGCGCCACCGACGTGATCCCCTTTGTGCCCCAGAAGGATGTAAGTGTGGCCGAGTGCGTGGAGATGAGCCGCCGGGTGGCGCAGCGGATCTGGGAGGAGCTGGGCGTGCCGTCCTTCCTCTATGAGGACTCCGCCACCCGGCCCGAGCGGCGGAATCTGGCGGCCTGCCGGAAGGGACAGTTCGAGGGGATGCCGGAGAAGCTGCTCCAGGAGGAGTGGGCCCCCGATTTCGGTGAGCGGAAGATCCATCCCACCGCCGGCATCACCGCCATCGGCGCCCGGATGCCGCTGATCGCCTTCAACGTGAACCTGGGTACCTCCGACGTGGAGATCGCCAAGAAGATCGCCAAGGCTATCCGGGGCAGCTCCGGAGGCTTCCGCAGCTGCAAGGCCATCGGCATCATGCTGGAGGAGCGGAACATCGCCCAGGTGTCCATGAACATGGTCAACTACGAGGACACGCCCCTCTATTACGCCTATGAGATGATCCGGACGCTGGCGGAGCGGTACGGCGTACCCATCGTGGGCACCGAGGTGGTGGGCCTGACCCCCGCCAAGGCGCTGATCGACTGCGCTGAGCACTATCTGCGCATCGAGAATTTCGACTGCAAAAACCAGGTCATGGAGTACCACCTGATCGACATGAACAGCTGAGGAGGGGAAACAACATGAAGCTGGCTGAACTGACCGTCACGGCCTTCGTGGACACCGTGGCCTCCGACGCCCCGGCACCCGGCGGCGGCTCCGTGGCCGCGCTGGCCGGCTCCATCGGCGCGGCGCTGACCGCTATGGTGGCCTGTCTCACCCAGGGGCGGAAGAAGTACGCCGACTACGCATCGTTCGCCGCCCGGGCAGAGGAGCAGGGCAACGACCTCAAGCGGCGGCTGCTGGACGTGATGGACCGGGATACCGAGGCATTCACCCTGGTCAGCGACGCCTTCGCCATGCCCAAGACCACCGACGGGGAGAAGGCCGCCCGCTCCGCCGCCATCCAGGAGGGGCTGAAGGCCTGCACCAGGACCCCCATGGAGATGATGGAGCTGATGGACGAGGCCGTCACGCTGACCCATTCGCTGCTGGAGAACGGCTTCAACGATACCGCCGCCAGCGACCTGGGGGTGGCGCTGCTGAGCCTGCAGGCGGGCATCCAGGGGGCGTGGCTCAACGTGCTGATCAACGTGGGCTCCCTCAAGGATCAGACCTTCGCCCAGGAGTACCGGGCCAGGGGAGAGGCCCTGCTCTCCCACGCCCTGCCGCTGGCGGAGGAGGGCTATACGCGGGTCCGGGCCATCATCGAGGGCTGATACCGCGCAAATACGCGGCAACGGCACAGACTGCTGTCTGTGCCGTTGTTTTTTAATCGAAGTCGGGGAGATACCGCTCCACCAGCTCCAGCAGCTCGCCGGAACGGACCATGGCCTCGCAGGCGCGGAGATCGGGCCAGATCTCCCGGTCGATCTCATAGAAGGCCACGGCTTGGCGCACGTGGTCGTGGAGCGCCTGGTGCAGAGGGGTGATGCCCTGGCCGTGGGTATCCAGACGGCGGCGCACGTCGATAGCCTGGCAGGCGGTCATCAGCTCGTCGGCCAGCACGTCCTGGACGTTGCGGACGATCATCCGGGCCTTCCGGGCGGCGGTGGTGCCCATGGAAACCACGTCCTCCTGGTTGGCGGAGGAGGGGATGGAGTCCACGGAGGCGGGGTGGGCGTAGACCTTGTTCTCACTGACCATGGAGGCGGCGGCGTACTGGACGATCATAAAGCCGGAGTTGACGCCGGGCTGGGTGGTCAGGAAGGGGGTCAGGCCGTTGCTGAGGGCGGCGTTCACCATCCGCTCGGTGCGGCGCTCGGAGGCGTCCGCCAGCTCGGCGGCGGCGATGCCCAGGAAGTCAAAGGGCAGGGCCATGGGCTCGCCGTGGAAGTTGCCGCCGGAGATGACGGCCTCATCCTCGGGGAACATCAGTGGATTGTCTGTGACGGCGTTGAGCTCGATCTCCACCTTCTCCCGAATGAAATCCAGCGCGTCACGGCAGGCGCCGTGGATCTGGGGCACGCAGCGCAGGGCGTAGGCGTCCTGGACCCGGTCGTGCTGGCTGTTGTCAAGGATCTCGGAGCCCTCCGTCAGCGCGCGCAGGTTGGCGGCCACCAGCATCTGGCCCTTCTGGCCGCGGACCGCGTGGATCCGGGGGTCGAAGGCGCTGCGCAGGACGGTCAGGCCCTCAAAGGAGAGGGAGGCGATCACGTCCGCCAGCTGGGCGGCGCAGACGGTGTCGTAGAGGGCCAGAGCGCCCACGGAGGTCATGGCGCAGGTGCCGTTGGTCATGCCCAGGCCCTCCTTGCTGACCAGAGTGGTCAGCGTGGGGATGCCGGCCTTGGCCATGGCCTCGGCGCCGGTCATGCGCACGCCCTGATACACCGCCTCGCCCCGGCCCAGAAGGGGCAGGGTCATATGGGCCAGAGGCGCCAGGTCGCCGGAGGAGCCCAGGGAGCCTTTCTCCGGTACAATGGGGGTGACGCCCTTGTTCAGCATGTCCAGGAGCATCTGCACCAGGATCGGCCGCACGCCGGACACACCGCCGCACAGGGCGTTGGCGCGCAGCAGCATCATGCCCCGGACGATCTCCTCATCGTAGGGGTCGCCGGCGGCGGTGCAGTGGCTGAGGATCAGGTTGGTGGAGAGCTGGTTGCTCATCTCCACGGGAACGGCCACCTTCTGGAACTCGCCGAAGCCGGTGGTGATGCCGTAGGCCACCCGGCCCTCGGCCTCGATCTTCTCCGCCAGGGCCCGGGAGCGCTCCATGGCCGCCAGGGCGGAGGGGGCCAGCTCCACCGCGGCGCCGTATCGGGCCACGGCCACGAAGCTCTCCAGCGTCAGGCTGTGTCCGTCCAGCACCACGTGCCGGATATGAGAGGGGTGCAGGATCATGGTCGCTACCTCACTTTCCCAAAGGATTGAGGGACAAATCACGTTTACCCTATCATACCACAGATTTGTATAAATTCAATAGGAAAGCGGTCAAAATCAAATCTTCTTCTGTGCAATATGACGGTAACGAAATAGCGTGGTAGCGAGATAAAATCCAAAGCGGCAGCCCACCCGGAACGGGGTGGGCTGGGCACGGCGGCGGGCAGTCACAGGTAGCTCCGCATCCCAGCGGTGAGGGACTCCTCCAGGTGGATGAGCCGCTTTGTGATATCCTTGGAGATCTCGTCCGCCGCCTGATACTGGTTCAGATAGCGGTTCAGAGATTTGACGCCCATGTTGCAGCCGTCGGTCATCAGATCGGCGATGGTGTGGTCCGACTCGTGGACGGCCAGCTTCATGTTGGTCTTCACCCAGGACATCTTCTGAGCGATGGGGTTGGGGTCCTTGCCCTCATCCTGAAAGCGGTCCAGCCGGCTCCGGATCTCCCGGCCCAGTTGTTCGTGCTCCACCTTGCACTGGTCCAGGCGCTCCTTCAGACGGTCGGATTTCACGTATGGCAGCACGTCGTCGATGGAGCCCACGCCCATCTTGACCCCGGCGTCGCATTCCCGCAACAGCTTGACGGTATCCTGTTCGATCATGGTGTATCATCCTTTCCACGTGTTGGAGATAGTTTGCCCCGCCCGGGGGAAAGTATGCGAAAGAATGGAAGAAACTCCTTGACATGGCACGGCAAAATAATTATAATGGAAAAGCTTTCGGGGTGTAGCGCAGCTGGTAGCGCGCTTGGTTCGGGACCAAGAGGCCGGGGGTTCAAGTCCCCCCACTCCGACCATGCGGAGTGTCCTTATAGGATCTGAGTATCCTTTGAGGGCACTCCGCTTTTTTCTTTTTCACGGGAAGCTGGGACACGGCTTCTTGTTTTTCGAGCGAAAGCTGATCTTTCCTTGCAACACGGCAATAGACAAATACCTTTGGCTTTGGCACCTGAAACACCCCCTTATCCCGTCATTTCCACGGGATCGTAGCAGAGGGCCACGCCGCGCCGCGTTTCCATGAGCACGTCCACCTCGGGGATGCCCCGGCGATCCGGCACCGTAAACGCGCCGATGCAGTTATAGAAGATCGTCACCCGCTGCATGGTAATACCGTCCTGCTTTTCCTTCGGGTACACGTCGATATGGTCTATCAGTTCCGTCACCATACGCTGCGTGATTTTCGTCGCGTCCGTATAGCGTCGGACAGTCTCCAGAAAATGCTCCACGTCCATTTGCTGCCCGTCCGTCTTTTTTAGCTCGGTACGCAGCGTTTTGATCTTGCCCGTGTTTTCGCCCTGCTCCTGCTCATACCGTTTTGACATTTTCGCAAAGCGGGCGTCGTCGATCTTGCCGGATACGTTATCCTCGTAGAGCCGTTCAAAGAGCAAATCCAGCTCCTTATCCCGGATCAGCAGGCTATCAAGTTCCCGCTGCTTCCTTGCCCGGTCATTCGCCGCCACCTTTGCCGAGCGGCCCATAATGGCCTTTACGAAGTCTTTTTCGTATTCATCGGCAAAACAGGTCAGACGGTTGAGCTCCTGCAAAAAGACCTGTTCCAGAAAATCCAGCCGGATATAATGGGTGGATGAACACTTGCGCCGCCCGGAGTTGTGATTGCAGCAGCTAAAAAACTTGATGTCGTGATTGCCCTGATTGAAGTGAAAATTGAGATTTCCGCCGCACTCGGGGCATTTCAGCACCCCGGAGAATACGCTGCGCTCCTGCGTCACGGAGGGCTTTTTCCGGCGCGTCCCCGCTTTGAGCGTCTGCACCTTTTCCCACATG
>Ga0079305_1001444_pt1 | contig 31104 bp, 24 predicted proteins | sample LMS_cellobiose_e_FD_79183 | JGI IMG/M metagenome (GOLD analysis project Ga0079305, IMG submission 79183) | Rumen-fistulated moose microbial communities from Alaska, USA - LMS_cellobiose_enrichment | ecosystem: Host-associated > Mammals > Digestive system > Stomach > Rumen fluid ... | reverse complement strand
GCTTCAGCGGCGGCCTGAGAAAATGATGCGGCTGGCGAGTTTTTCAAAGTCCGAGTAGGACTTGCCGGTAATATGCCCTTATAGGGCTGGTGCATACCACCAGCTCAGCTGGTGGTTTTGATTCGTTGTCGTCAAGCACCGCGTGCCGGAAGCTCAAGCCTCCTTGAACGTCTCGGTCTTGGTCAGCGCATCGGTGCGGCGGATATATTCCGCGATCGAGATCTTGCCGTCACGGTCGGCGGCGACTTTTTTGCCGCGATCGGCATCGCCGTACAGGAGTTCCACCGCCATCAGCGCCAAGATTTTGGCATTGTCCAAATAGGCCTTGCGCTTGTCCGCGATGAAGTAATCGACACCGTGACTGCGTCCGCCGCCGCCGGGGATGTCGCAATGCACCGCGGGCATGATCACGCTGATGTCGCCCATGTCGGTCGAGGACTTGGCAAACGTGCCCTTGGGCTGGAAGTTCCCGCTGTTGCCGGGGATGTTGTCCCGCACCACCTCGACCAGCAGGTTGCTCAGTTCGGGGTCGTTGAAGAGCGGCATATACCCGGCGGTGGTGCGGATCTCCACCGCGGCTCCCAGCGCCAGCGCGGCGCCGCGCATCGCCCGGTCGAACGCGGCGCTGATCTTCTCGACCGCCTCCATCGTCGGCGCGCGGAGCATGTATTCCAACCCGGCGGTGTTGGGGATCACGTTCACGGCACTGCCGCCGGAGGTGATGATGCCGTGGACCCGCGCCTCATCCGGGAACGTGGCGTTGAGCAGTCCCAGCGCGTTGATCGCCAGCGTGGCGGCGTGGACGGCGTTGATCCCGCCCGCCGGACCCGCCGCGTGGCAGCTGCGCCCGTGGAAGGTCACGCTCTTGCAGACGAAGCCGTTGTGGTCGCGCGAACCGTAATGCTCGCGACAGCCGATATGGTTCATGATCGCGATGTCCACATCGTCGAAGACGCCTTCGCGGATCAGTTCCGGCTTGCCGCCCAGCGCGCCGATCTTGCCCTCGGCCATCAGCCGACTGCGCCAGTCGATCTCGATGCACTCCTCGGCGGGGGTGCCGATAAAGGCGATCTTGCCGGAGATGTCGTCTTTTACCCCCGCATCCGCCAGCGCCAGCGCCGCGCCGACCATCGCCGTGATGTGGCTGTTGTGTCCGCAGGAGTGGACCGCGCCGGTGCATTTGTCGCACTCGGGGTGTTCGGGGATGATCAGCGAATCCATTTCGCCGAGCAGCGCGACGGTGGGACCGGGACGTCCGCTGTCCAGATCGGCGCGCATACCGGTGATCGCCAGATTTTCCCGCAGGGGCAAGCCGAGCGACTTCAGTTTTTCGTTCGCATACTTGGCGGTCTTGAACTCCTTGAATCCCGGTTCGGGGTTCCGCCAGACGTAATCGCCCATGGCGATGATCTCGGCGGAGCGCCGTTCGATGGCTTCACAAACCGCTTTTCTGACCTCTTCGCGTGTACGCATGATCTCTCATCCTTCCTTGTTTTCGCGTTCTTTTCCCGCGCTTAACGCCATACCGCACAAAAGGAAACACCCCGCCAGCGAACTGCCGCCGTAACTTACGAACGGCATCGTCAGCCCGGTGGTGGGCAACAAACACAGATTTACGCTGATATGCACGATGCTTTGAAACACCAGCAACAGCAGGCAGCCGACGATGAACAGACGGTTGACGCGCGGCACCCCGGAGGCGGATGCCATGCGCCACATTGCCGTTGCCAGCACCGCCAGCGTCAGCCCGATCAGGAGCCCGCCGGCGAGCCCGAGGGTCTCCAGCAGCGTGGCGAAAGCGGAATCGTTGTAGGAAAACGGCAGGTAGTTGTTGCTCCACAGCGCGCCGCCCAGCTTCGCTCCGAAGAGGTGTCCGCGGGCGATCGCCAATTCGAACTGCCGCGCGTGCCAGCCGCCGCCCAGCGGGTCGCCGTCGGGATCGATGAACGCGCCGAGCCGTTTCAAGGCGTAAGGGTGGCGGCAGACGAACCACGCCGCCGCCGCCGTCCCGGCCAGGAGCGGTGCCGCCAGATAGCGCAGACTGCCGCCGGAGGCGATGTAGAACCACACGAACACCCCGAAGTATATCGACGCCGTACCGAAGTCCGGCTGTCTCGCCACCGGGATCAGCCATACGACGGTCCACAGCACGCCCCAGCCGAAGCGCCAGTACTCAGGACGGTCGCGCCGGGAGAAGATCAACGCGAGTACCAGTATGAACGGCGCTTTCATCAACTCGCTGGGCTGCAGCGACAGCGCGCCGAAGTGCAGCCAGCCGCGCATCCCGTTGATACTGACCCCGAAAACCGGCAGCAGAAACAGCGACCCCAGTCCCTCCAAGCCGAGTCCCCACGCGAATTTCCGGTAAAACCGAAACGGCACCGCCGCCGCGGCGACCATCACCACCACTCCCGCCACCAGAAACAGCGCCTGCTTCAACAGCAGCGGATCCGGCTGTTCCGCCGCCGAGAAGCGGCTGCTGGCGATCGTCATCAAGCCGGTCACGCCGAGCAGAAACGCCGCGCCGCTCGCCACGGCGGACGGAGTCCACAGGGCGGGGAAAGCGTTTTTTTCACTCGACAACGGCGACATCATCCGCCTCCAAATGTTCGAGTTCCCGGAGCGTGCGCGTCAATTTCACATCCCGCCCGGGGACCGGCATGGCGACCATGCGGACCGAAGACGGGATCCAGTTGCGGTGCCGATCCAGCATCACGGAGAGACACCCCGGACGCCCGGCAAGTTCCGCATCGAATTCCGCCTCCCACCCCGAAGCGCCGTGCCAGCCGCCGTTGCGGAAGCGCAGTTCCCCCGCCAGTCGCCGTACCGCCGGGCTGGCAACCACGATCCGCGCGTCCCGAGTGACGATCCGCGCCCGGATGCCGCTTTTGAGCGGGAGTTCCAGTTTCAGAAGTTCCGCCGGGGTCAAATTGCGCCGAAGCATACCGCCCTCGGCGTTCAGATCGGGAAGCGCGCTCCGCAGCCCGGCAAGTTCCCCGTCGGAGAGCGGGGCGTCCTCCTCCGCGAGGGAGATCAGATCGTAAAAGCGCTCGCTCCACACCAGCGGAACTCCCGCGGCATCGATGATCCGCCCCCGGACGGCGGGGATCTCCGTCGTCCGCCGCGCCATCTTTTCGCCGGCCGCGATGAAACGGTCGCGTCCCGGCACGGCGATGTACCACGCCCGGAAAAACGCGACGGCGCACCAAATGCCGAAGAGCAGCGTCAAAATTGCCATTCGGCGGCGCACCAGCCGGTCGAAATCCGTTTTTTCCACGCCGCCCATGATCCCGTGTACCCCCGCTCAGGCGCCGAACGCGGCGGCGAGCATTTCGTAATTGATCGGCATGATCAGCACGCTGACCCGATCCAGATCGCCGAGTTTCCGGTACACCTCATCGCTCATCTGCGGCGACAGGATCGCGACCGTCAGGTTCGGGCGACCGACCAGCCGCCGCAGCCGAAACACGAGTTCGCAGGGATCCGTACCGAAAGACCCCGGCGACAGGATCACCCCGTCGCAGCGCGACTCGACCAGTGTCTTTTCCAAGGCCTCCAGTTCGGGGAAACGGCGCACGTCGATACCGCTTTTGCGCAGCACCGAAGTCACCGCCAGCGACTCGTCCGCATCCTCCGACCACATCAGCACGTTGCGGCGACGGGCCGCGGGGCGGCGGCTGTCCTGACGGAGGACGGACGGATCGCCGCCATGCTCCTCGAAGGAGGAAAACTCCAGTTTGTCCACATCGAAGATGCACAACTCCGGGTGCAGTTCCATCACCAGATCGGCGCCGCCCGCGGCGGAGCGCACCCGCAGCGAACAGCCGATGCGGCGGGCGATATCCTGAGCCACCGCCAACGCCAGCACCTCGACGGGAACGTGCTCCGACATGAAGCCCTCCTCCATCGCTTCGGCGAGGCGGTCGGCGAAGTTGCCGTCCAGCCGGTTGCAGACCGGACACGACACCTCGAACTCCGCCCCGCGGCCGTCGCCGCGACAGACGAACTTCACCACCGAGCCGGATGCCGACAGACGCCCGACCGCGCGGATCATGATGCTCAACAACTGGTACAGGAGTTCCCGCTCGACTTTGAAACGGCTCGGCGGACGACCGGAAAAACCGCTCTCGAACGAGATATTGCGCGCCAGCAGATGGGTCTTGCTGCGGTTGACGAGTTCGCGCATGAACACCGCCGCATCGAACGCCGCCGATTCGTGCGCCTGACGGTTCCAACGCACCAGCCCGAGGCGGCTGAAGTCGATGAGCCGCTCGATCTCGCGCGACAGCGCCATGGTGCGGTGAAACGCCCGGTTGCCCAGTTCGTAGCGTTCGGCCTCGTCGGCGCAGTTCTTGCTGCCGAGCAGCAATCCCTTGATGACCCCGATACTGCGGCGGGTCTCCGGCAGCAGCCGCGCCATGAGTTCTATCTGCATGCGGTCGTATTTTTCCATGTCGCGGCGCAGTTCGGCTTCGCGGGCGAGACCGTTTTCCAACCGGGCGTTCAGACTGCGCAGACGGTCGCGCAGCAAATTCAGTTCGGAAAAGAGCGTCTGGATCCGGCGGCTCGCCAACACTCCGGTCGGCAGCGGTGCGGGCGATTCGCCGCGGGCGAGCCGCTCCAGAAAATCCTCCGCCTGCCGCAGCGGATAAAACATCTGAAAACGCCAGTACCAGAAGATCGCCGCCCCCGGGATCAGCGCCATGAACAAGGTCAGCACCGCCACTGCGAAGATCACCGCGTCGTGGGTGAATTCAAAGGGCATTTCGCCGGAAAGCATCCGTCGGATCTCCGGCACCGCGGTACGCAGCAGACCGAAGAGCAGCATGGCAATGCCCGTTCCGGCGCAGAACAGCACCAATCCCAGCAGCAATATTATGCGGTTGCGTGAATTTTTCATCTCTGCCGGAGCCCCCCTGCCCCGCCGGCCGTCACGAGATCAGCGGCGTTTCGATTGCATTTGCCGCGGCAAACGCCGGGTTCACTTCGTACCGGGAGCGGGCGTCGGAGCGACTGCTGCCTGCGGCGTACCGGGAGCGGCCGCCGGAGCGGCACCGGGCGCCGCCTCACACTGAGCGCACTTGCCGCAGATGTGCCGGATGCTCCAATCCGTGATCGCACGGATCTTGCCGCCGCACCCCCAAAGCAGTGCCAGCGGCACCGCGCTCAGCACGATCAGCAGAACCAAACCATCGATCAAAGCATGCCCGTGTTCATCTTTGCCTTTGCTCATCGCCATCTCCCTGAATGGTTAAAGATTGGTGCCGCCCTTGCGGAGTTTGATCTCGTTGTGCTCGTCGAGCACGATCACCCGCGGCAGCCAATGTTTGGCCTCGTCCGCCTCGACGATCGAAAACGCCATGATCGTAACGATGTCGCCGGGATCGCCCAGTTTCGCCGCCGGGCCGTTCAGGCAGAAGCGGCGCTTGCCGGGTTCGCCGGGGATGGCGTAGGTTTCCAGCCGCGCGCCGTTGGAGCGGTTGCTGACCAAAATCTTCTCATACGGCAGTATCTCCGCTTCCGCCAACAACTCGGGATCGATCTCCAGACTGCCTTCATAGTCGATCTTGCAGTCCGTCAGTCGCGCGGTATGGATCTTGCCGCTCAGCATCAATTTTTTCATTTTCGCGTCAACACAAATGGTGTATGATTTTTTGCAGATGGCGATCCCGCCGGACCTTCGGGGGGACCATTTACCCATAATATAACGTCGTCGCCGTCCTTTTTCAAAGCGGATGGGGGTAAAATACATAAAATCACGGCGTCGGACTTTAAAATACCGGATTCGGGATGTAAATTATGTTCCCCGGAGGCGCGACGCTCCCGTCTGCCCCGAATGGGTGACGGAGGAGCCGGGCGCAACACGGCTGCAAATTCGGCAACATCATTAAAATCAAGGAAATACAATAGTATCATGGCAAAAATAGAATGTCATCTGGAATGTGTGCGCTGCCACCGCACCTACGATCTCGGCGAAGTCCGCTACAAGTGCGACTGCGGCGGCACTCTGGATCTGCGCCACGATCTCGCCAAACTCGACGGCGCCGAACTCAAGGCGCGATGGGAAAAGCGCTGGGGCGCGCGGCACGGTCTGGACCGCTCCGGCGTGTGGCGCTACCGCGAACTGATCTTCGACGCGCCGGAGGAGTACATCGTGAGCCGGCAGGAGGGCAACACCCGCCTCTACGACGCCGGCAAGGCCGGGGAATACGCCGGACTGAAACGCTTTTTCCTCAAACACGAAGGGGAAAACCCCACCGGCAGTTTCAAAGACCGCGGCATGACCTGCGGCACCACCGCCGCCAAGTTCTACGGGGCGAAGATCGTCGCCTGCGCCAGCACCGGCAACACCAGCGCGTCGATGGCGAGTTACGCCGTGGCGGGCGGGATGAAGTCGGTGATCTTCATCCCCGAAGGCAAGATCGCCTACGGGAAACTCGCGCAGGCGCTCGCTTTCGGCGGCAAGACGTTGCAGATCCGCGGCAACTTCGACGACGCGATGGCGCTGGTGCAGGAGGTCTGCCGCGAACTCAACATCTACCTGTTGAACTCCATCAACCCGTTCCGCATCGAGGGGCAGAAGGCGATCGGCTTCGAGGTGCTCCAGCAGCTCGACTGGCAGGTGCCGGACTGGTTTGTGATCCCCGGCGGCAACCTCGGCAACAACAGCGCACTCTCCAAGGGGCTGGAGGAACTTTACACCCTCGGCATCATCGACAAGATCCCCCGGATCGCGGTGATCCAGGCCGCCGGATCGGCGCCGCTGGCGAAGATGTGGAAAGAACATACGCCGTTCGCTCCGGTGCTGAATCCCGAGACCATCGCCACTGCGATCAAGATCGGCAACCCCGTGTCCTACGAGAAGTCGCTCCGCGGGCTCAAGTGGTCGAACGGCGTGGTCGAAAGCGTCACCGAACAGGAGATCATGGACGCCAAGGCGATGGTCGACGCCGCCGGGATCGGCGCGGAACCGGCGAGCTGCTGCTCCGTCGCCGGAGCGAAAAAACTGGTCGACGCCGGGATCATCGATCCCGAAGCCACCGTGGTCGGCATCCTCACCGGAAACATCCTCAAGGATCCCGACGCGGTCATCGGCTATCATCAGGATACGTTGTTCGATCATTACGGCATCCGCGGCACCTACGCCAACAAACCGGTCGTGATCGACCCGACGCTGGCGGCGGTCCGCAAGGCTTTGGAGAAATAGGCTCTGTCACAAAAGCAATCAACCGGGAGCGCTTCACAATGACCTTGAGAAAACAACTGTACTCGGCCGCCGAGATGGAGGAGGCCATCGCCCGAATGGCGAACGCCGTCGCCGCCGCGTTCCCGCATCCGGGGGCGGAGTGCGCGCTGGTCGGCATCCACCAACTCGGCGTGCCGCTGGCGGAACGGCTGCGCGACGCCATCCGCGGGATCACCGGACAGGCGCCGGAATTCGGCAAACTGGACATCTCGATGTACCGCGACGATATCGGCAACCGCAATCCGCTGCCGCTGATCCGGGAGACCGAGATCGACTTCGACGTCAACGACAGGATCATCATTCTCGTCGACGACGTGCTATCCTCCGGGCGGACGATCCGCGCCGCGCTCGACGCGCTCACCGACTACGGGCGGCCGCGGATGATCCGGCTGGCGGTGCTGGTCGACCGGGGCGAGCCGGAGTATCCGATCCGGGCGGACTTTGTCGGCTTCACGTCGTCGCTGCCCGCCGACCGCAAGGTGGCGGTGAGTTTCGGCGGCGACGAACTCGCGCCCGGCATCTACGAAGTGGACTGGAAAAAGTAAATCGCTTACAATTCCGAGGTAAACGTTATGCAATGGACCAAAAAAGATCTGCTCTGCCTCTACGACCTGAGCGCGGAAGAGATCGAATTCATCCTCGACACCGCGGCTGAATTCAAGAAAGTCTCCGAGCGCCGGGTGAAAAAAGTTCCCGCGCTGCGCGGCAAGACGGTGGTCAACCTCTTCGTCGAGCCCAGCACCCGCACCCGGGTGTCATTCGAACTCGCCGAACAGCGTCTGAGCGCCGATATCGTCAACATGCAGGCGCAGTCCAGCAGTCTGCTCAAAGGCGAAACGCTGCTTGACACGGTGCGCAACATCGAAGCGCTCCAAGTCGATCTGGTGGTCATGCGCCACTCCGCTCCCGGCGCGCAGGCGTTCATCGCCCGCAACCTCAAATGCGGAGTGGTCAACGCGGGGGACGGCGCACACAGCCATCCCACTCAGGCGCTGCTCGACATCTTCACCGTCCGCGAAAAGAAGGGACGCATCGCCGGCTTGAAGGTCGCCATCATCGGCGACATCCTGCACAGCCGGGTCGCCCGCAGCAACATCTGGGGGCTGTTGAAACTGGGCGCGCAAGTCACCGTCGCCGGTCCCGCCACGCTGGTGCCGCGCGAATTCGAGGAGATCGGCGTCCGCGTCTGCCACAACCTGCGCGAAGCCGTCGCGGATGCCGACGTGGTCAATCTGCTCCGCATCCAGCACGAACGGCAGACCGCCGGATTCTTCCCGAGCACCGGCGAATACGCGCGTTTCTTCGGCATCAATGACGAGACGTTGAAGTACATGAAGCCGGACGTGCTGATCATGCACCCGGGGCCGATCAACCGCGGAGTCGAACTCACCGGGGATGTCGCCGACGGCGAACATTCCGTGATCCTTGAACAAGTCACCAACGGCCTCGCCATCCGCATGGCGGTGCTGTATCTGGTAGCGGGGTGCGTGAAAAAATGAGTGAATACATCCTTAAAAACGCCCGGGTCATCGATCCCGGACGCAACGTCGATTCCATCGGCGACATCGGAGTCCGCGACGGAGTCATCGAAGCACCGGAAAAACTCCACTCTCCCGAAGTCATCGACCTCTCGGGCAAAGTGCTCTCGCCCGGCTTCATCGATCTGCACGTCCATCTGCGGCAACCGGGAAACACTCAGGCGGAGACCATCGCCACCGGCACCGCCGCCGCAGCCGCCGGCGGCTTCACGTCGATCGTGGCGATGCCCAACACCACCCCCGCCGCCGACAACGCCGGAGCCATCGAATTCCTGCGGCAGAACGCCGCCGCGCAGGGCGTGGTGCATGTGCTGCCCTGCGGCAACATGACCAAAGAGGGCAAGGGGCAGGAGATGTCCGGCATCGGCTCGCTGAAATCCGCCGGAGTCGTCGCCCTCAGCGACGACGGCCGCTGCATTCAGGATCATGCGCTGATGCGGCATGTGGTCGAATACGCCAAGTCCTTCGAACTGCCGATCCTCGACCATTGCGAGGACAACCAGCTGGCGGCGGGCGGAGTGATGCACGAAGGCAAGTGGTCGGTGCTGCTCGGCATGCGCGGCATCTCCGGAGCCTCCGAAGAGCTGATGATCGCCCGCAACATCATCCTCGCCCGGCAGATCGACTGGCAGATCCACATGCAGCATGTGAGCGTCCGCGAAAGCGTGAAACTGCTGCGCGCCGCCCGGGCGGAGGGGATCCGGGTCACCGGCGAAGCCACGCCGCACCATATCGCGCTCACCGACGAGTGCATCAAGCGCTACGACACCAATTACAAGATGAACCCGCCGCTGCGCTCCGAAAGCGATCGGCAGGCGGTGATCGAAGGGCTGGCGGACGGCACACTGACCGCCATCGCCACCGACCACGCGCCGCATACCCGCACCGCCAAGGAGGTGGAGTTCGACTCCGCCCCGTGCGGCATCATCGGGCTGGAGACCGCGCTGCCGGTGAGTTACACGATCCTCGTCAAGGGGGGAGTGCTGACGCTGCCGCAGCTGATCCGGCTCTTCACCGCCGGACCGGCGGAGATACTGCGTTTCAAAAACTACGACCTCGCCGTCGGATCGGTCGCCGACATCACCGTGATCGATCCCGAGGCGTGCTGGACGGTCGACAAAAACACTTTCCGCTCCAAGTCGCGCAACACGCCGTTCCACGGAATGAGCGTGCAGTGCCGTCCGGTGCTGACGATGGTCGCGGGCAAGATCGTTCATCGGGAGTTTTGATGCCATGAAGTCGTTGGAAGAGGTGTGGAAAGAGATGGTGGAACTCCGCCACGCGCTGCACCGGATACCGGAGATCGCGGGACAGGAGTTCAAAACCATGCGGATGCTCCGCGAACGCCTCGCCTGGCTGGATATCGAAGTCCTGCCGCCGTTCATCGGGACCGACACGGTGGCGATACTGCGCGGGGCGCGTCCGGGCAAAAACCTCACGCTCCGAGCGGACATCGATGCGCTGCGCCTCGACGAAAAGACCGGCTGCGCCTACGCCTCGACCCACCCCGGCATGATGCACGCCTGCGGGCACGACGCCCACATGGCGATGCTGATGGGCGCGGCGGAGGTGCTGTGTTCCATGAAGGATCGGATCAAAGGCACGATCCGCTTCGTCTGGCAGCCGGGCGAGGAGAACCGGGCGATGGCGAAACCGCTGATCGAAGTCGGTGCGCTCGACGAGCCCCCGCCCGCCATGGTCTCCGCGATCCACATGCTGCCCGGGGCTCCGGCGGGAACGGTGACGGTGGCGCGGGGAGCCTCCGACGCCGCCTGCGCCCACTTCAAGATCACCTTCCGGGGCAAGGGCGGACACGGCAGCCGCCCGTTCGCCGCCCGCAATCCGCTGACGGCCGCGGCCGCCGCCGTGATCGAAGCGCAGGGGATCGTGCAGAATCGGCTGAACCCGCTCCACGCGGGAGTGGTCAGCATCTGCTATCTCAACTCCGGCGCCATCGACAACGTGATCCCGGACGAAGCGGTGCTGGGCGGCACGATCCGCTCGTTCGACACCGACGACGCCGCGACACTGGCGACCGGTCTGCGCGAAGTCTGCGAAAACGCCGCCAAGATGCACCGCGTGGAGTGCGACGCCGACATCCGGCAGACCTATCTGCCGGTCGTCAACACCCCGGAGGAAACGGAGATGGCGCTGCGGACGGCGGAACGCGCGGGGCTCCCGACGGCGATCCTGCCGGAACCGCTGATGAGCAGCGAAGACTTCTCGTACTATCTGACCCGGGCGCCGGGGTGATGATAAAACTCGGCAACGGGGAAGATTCGCCGGCGCTCCACAACTCCGCCTTCGACGCGAGCGACGAAGCGATGCGCAACGGCATCCGTTACTTCGTGGAACTGGCGAAAGAGTTCTCGGCGACCCGGGCGTGAACTACTACTTTCACATCCCGTTCTGCCGAAGCAAATGCGGTTATTGCGCGTTCTACTCCGAACCGGCCCCAGCGCCGACGACGATCGACCGTTACCTCGATCATCTGGAGCGGCAGCTGGCGGCGGCTCCCCTCCCCCCGGCGGAAACGGTCTATTTTGGCGGCGGCACTCCGACGCTCATGGAGTTGCCGCAGTTGAAGCGGCTGTTCGGCATGGTGGAGCGTTTTATCGTTCCTTCAAGCGATTGTGAAGTTTCGATCGAAGCCAACCCCGAAACGCTGGATGCCGCCAAGATCGCGCTGCTGCGCGAACACACCACGCGGCTCAGCCTCGGGGTGCAGAGTTTTTCCTCCCGCCGCCGCGCCGTATTGGGCAGGCGCTGCGGGGATGACGCCTTGAAAAACGCCGTGGAACTTATCCGGAACGCCGCGTTCCCGCATTGGAACATCGACCTCATCTACGCGGTCCCCGGCGAAGACGCCGCCGCGTGGCGCGACGATCTGCGGCGCGCCGCAGACACGGGGATCGACCACCTGTCATGTTACAGTCTGACCCCGGAGGAAAACTCCCGGCTCGGCACGTCGTTCAAGATCGACGAAGACCTCGCGGCGGAACTGTACGAAATGATCCCGGACATTCTCGCCCCTTACGGCATAAACCGTTACGAAATATCCAACTACGCCCGTCCCGGCGCGCGTTGCCGCCACAACGGAAACGTCTGGCGCGGCGGCATGCTGCGCGGTTTCGGTCCCGCCGCCGCCGGCTTCGACGGGCGCGACCGCATGACCGAACCGGAAAGCCTTTCCCAGTGGCTCGCCGGGGCGCCGCCCGCCGCGGACCGCATCCCCCTCCCCGCCCGGCTGGCGGAAATATTCGCGGTAAATCTGCGCACCGTGGACGGCTGGACTCCGGAGATGTGGCAACTCGTCCCCGGAGCCGATCCGTGGGCGTCCCGGATCGCCGCGGTCGAAAAACTCTTGGGGATTATGCCGGTATCGTGGTGGAAAATCTCTCCCGGAGGTATTAAATTAAGCGCGGAAGGACTTGGTTTCTGGAACGATGTAGCGGAAGCGATGCTGATATGAACCTCGAAGAAACATCTTACACCCCCGCCGGGCGCTTCTTCATGGAGATCGCCTACGACGGCAGCGAATACAGCGGCTGGCAGATCCAGCCGCATTCGCCGTCGGTGCAGCAGGAACTGCAGGAGCAACTGACCAAACTCTACGACGGTCAGCACATCCACCTGATCGGCAGCAGCCGCACCGATGCGGGGGTACACGCCCAGCGCTTCGCCGCGAGTTTTCTCTATCCCGAGCGTCCCGCGATCACCGGGGAGCGGCTCTTCAAGGCGCTGAACCGGCGGCTGCCCCCCGCGATCCGCATCCGCTCGCTGAAACCGGTGCCGCCGGAGTTCCATTCGCGCTATGACGCATTGGGCAAGGCGTACACCTATGTACTCAACTTCGGCGACGAGACCCCGTTCAGCTGCCGCTACTCGTGGAAGTCCATCCACCGCCTCGACGCGGATAAGATCGCCGCCGCCGCCGCCAGACTGACCGGAACGCACGATTATTCCAGTTTCGTCGTGGAGCGCTCGATGATCGACGAGGCGGTGCGCACCATCTACCGGATCGACATGCGGACGATCGGGCAATACTGTTGCGTGACCTTCGTCGGCAACGGCTTCCTCTACAAGATGATCCGCTGTCTGATGGGCACTTTGGAGGCGGCGGGCGCGGGCAAACTCACCCCGGACGACGTGTCGCGGATCCTGGAGGCGCGCAACCGCGTTCTCGCCCCGGAGACCGCTCCCGCCCGCGGATTGTTTCTGATGAAGGTGTTTTACGATCCCGGGGAACTCGAAGATTATCAGCCGGAAGGCGTGCCGTTTTGGTGTTGACCCCAAACAGGGAGGTGCGGAATGAGCGTTGATGACTTCTTGCTGGAACCGGGCGTGCAGTTCGGCGATTACCGGATCGTCTCCGAACTCGGACGCGGCAACAACGGCGTGGTGTATCTGGCCGAACAGGAGCCGCTCGACCGCAAGGTGGCACTCAAAGTGCTGCTGCCGGAGCGTTCCGCGCACCGCGAATATGTGGAACTCCTTATCAACGAGGCACGCTCCGCGGCGCGGCTGTGCCACCCCAACATCGTGCAGGCGCTGGACGCCGGAAGTTGCGACGGGCGCTACTACCTCGCCATGGAGTTCGTAAACGGGCGCACGCTGGAGGATATCCGCCTCGAAGCGCCGGAACTCATCTCGCTCGAACTGCTCGTCGATCTGTCGATCCAACTGGCGGACGCCCTGGACTACGCATGGGCGAACTTCCAGATCACCCACGGCGACATCAAACCGGAAAATCTGTTGATCTGCAACAACAATCACACGTTGAAACTCGCCGATCTGGGGCTTGCCAACATCAGCGACCGCGAAGATCCGGAGCAGGACGGCATCATGGCGACACCGATGTATGTGGCACCCGAAGTCATTTCCGGCACCGCGGAGCGCGGCGTACGCAGCGATATTTACAGTTTCGGCGTGATGTTCTACGAACTTGTCGCTGGCAAGCCGCCGTTTCGCGGCGACACCGAACACCTGATCCGCTGCCATCTGGAGGAGCCGGTGCCGCCGCTGCTCGTCGCCAACCCCGACATCCCGGCGGAACTGGCGGAGTTCACCCACAAAATGCTGGAAAAAGATCCGGCGAGGCGTCCGCAGTCGTGGAAAGAGATCCGGGAGTATCTGGAGGACTTCCGCATCCGACGGATCGACGTGCTGCGCCAACCACAGGAGGAACCGCCGCCGGAACCGCAGGGCGAATCCCCCCTGCCCCGGGTGCTGCTGTGGAGCGTCGTCGCGCTGCTCGCACTCGTGCTGCTGGGCGGTGTCGCCGTGATGGTGTGGCTGATCTTCTTCCGGACGCGGCTTTAGAGGTCCTGCCACAGCGCCGGCGAAGCATCCGACGGCATCACCAGGCCGCCGCGCGGAGAGAGCGAAAAGATCCCCGCCGCCGCTCCGTCCGGCATGGCGCTGCGCTTGAACTGCTGGGTGACGAAACGCCGCCCGAAGACGCGCAGCCACTTGGTGATCTCGTCCTTGGAGTAACGCCCCGCAAACGCCGCTTCGGCAAGATACGCGATCTTCGCCGGCTCCGCGCCGTCGTTGAGCAGGTGGTACAGGAAAAAGTCGTGAAGTTCGTAGGGCCCTACCAGATCTTCCGTCTTCTGCGCCAGTGCGCCACCCTCCCCCAACGGCAGCAGTTCCGGCGAGATCGGAGTGCCGATGATGGCGCGGACGACCGCGGTGAAAGCGGGATCGCCCCGCCGCTCCGCCTCGAACTCCAACAGTATCGGGATCAGCGTCTTGGGTACGGAACCGTTCACCGAGTACATCGCCATCTGGTCGCCGTTGTAGGTACACCAGCCGAGCGCGATCTCGGAGAGGTCGCCGGTGCCGATCAGCAGACCGCCGCACATGTTGGCGACATCCATCAATATTTGAGTACGCTCGCGCGCCTGCGCGTTCTCGAAAGCGGCGTCTGGTTTGCCGTCATGCCCGAGGTCGGAAAAATGCTGTTTGCACGCGGCGGTGATGTTTATCTCTTTGAGTTCCACATCCAACGCCCGGCACAACTCCTCCGCGTTGCTGTGGGTCTGGGTGGTGGTGCCGAATCCCGGCAAGGTGAAGGCCCTGACCGACTCGCGCGGCATGCCGAGCAACTCGCGGCAGCGCACCGCCGCGACCAGCGCCAGAGTGGAGTCCAACCCGCCGGAAATGCCGAGCACCATCGCCTTGGCCCGGGTATGCTCCATGCGCTTCGCCAGCCCCGCCGCCTGCACGTTCAGCACATCCGAGCAGAAGCGTTCGCGCGTTTTCGCATCGTCGGGTAGGAACGGAGATGCGGGATTGTGCGCATAGCGCAGGTCCGGCGACTCGGGCAACGGCGCGATATCCACCGCCCCGATCGCGCCCTTGAAGACACGGAAGCGCCGATCCGACCGCCGCTTGAAGCGCACCGCTCCGGTGTCGATGTCATAATAAAGGATATTGGTGTCGCGCCGGAACGGCTCCGCCTGCGCGACGCACCGCCCGCGGTCGCCGATGCGGGAGTTCCCGGCATACACCGTGTCGGTGGTGGATTCGCCCGTGCCCGCCGCCACGGCGACATATCCGCCGCCGAAGCGCTCCGAATTCGCCGCCGTCAGCGCCGCGTAGTCGCGTCCCGGGACGAACAGCGCGGCGACCGGATTGACGATCACGTCGGCGCTGCCGTTGAGTCCGTCGCGGATGAAGCCCGGGGCCTCCATGTCGCCGCCGACTCCGACATGAAAGCGCAGACCGCCCGCAAAGGTCGCATCGGTGTACAACGGCACGTCGCCGACCCACCCCGTGCAGCTCGCGTCGTCCGCGGCGAAGATGCCGCCCGCATCGTACTCCAGGCTCACCAGCGCGACGAGTTTGCCTCCAGCCGCCAGCGCCGCACAGTCGAGGATCGAGTTGCCGTACTCGACCGGCACTCCGAAGAGCGCCGGGGCGTTTCCGGTAGCGGCGGCGAGCTCCTGCGCGGCCTGCCATGCGGCGTTGAGGAGTACATTCTGCCGAAACAAATCGCCGCAGGTCGCCCCCGTGAGAGAAAGTTCCGGGAAGACCACCAGCGAAGCGCCGTTCTCCACCGCCTCGCGGTAAGCCTTCAGATGTTCTTCGAGATTGGCGGCGACATCCGCCACGACCACGCGCGGCGTCACCGCCGCGATACGATAAAATCCGAACATATCATACCCCCTCTCCGAGATGCTTGATTCTCAATTGGTCGCGGAACTTGCCGGGCGGCATTCCCCGCCGCTTGCGGAAGACCCGCGAGAAGTAAAACTGATCGGAAAACCCGGCCGCGGCAGCAGCTTCCGCCACCGTGGCGTCGGGATGCGTCTTCCAAAAGGACTCCGCCCGCGCCAGACGCTTTTCGTTCAGGAGTTCCTTGAACCCCGTATGGTAGTTCCGGCGCAGAAATTGCGAAATGGTGGAGATGCTCCGCCCCAGCCGCCGCGCCATTTCGGGCAGCATGATGTTTTCGGCGAGGTGACGATCCATGTAGCGGTCGATCTCGCCGCGCAAGGCGTCGCCGCGCAGGATCGCCAGCTCGCGCACCGCGATGTAGTCGATGAGCGTCTTGAAGACGCCGAGCACCCCAGCGAGCCGTTCCGGCGGAAACAGCGGCAGTTCGTCGAAGGCCTCCTTCAGACGCCGACGCAACTCGGGATCCGTGACCGCCCCGCGGATCTCGATCGGGAATTCGGTATCGGTGCGGAACTGACCGATCATCAGGTAGCCGACCAGCTGTTCGTGAACAAATACCGGGGCCAGCGCCTCGTGCAATCCGGCATGACAGCGATACGAGATCGACCGCCGCAAACTGGTGGCCTCCTGCTGTTTGTCCCAATCCATCGCATAGCAGCGGTCCAGTCGGCCGAGTTCGCATTGGACGATCCCGCAGTATTTGCAGTTGGGCATCTCCTTGCCGCGCCGCACCCGGCTGCCGTCAGCGGAGAAAAAAGTCACCCGAACGTCCAGCAGCGCCGCGAAGTCATCGAGCAGCGCCTGCACCTTGTCGCTTAAAATTATCTCCAGCGAGGTATTGCTCATACTAAAGTTCCTGTGCTCTTCCGCCCCGGCTGCGGGACCATCCGGCAGTCTCCGCTTGTAATAATATATCGCATATTTGCAAATAAATCCATAACAGAAAATAAAATTTCCATTGCTCAACGCACGAAACGGCAGTATATTTACCGCGGATCGTCGGAAAGGCGGACTACTGCAACGACCACGGAGGAAAAAATATGAATTGCGATCTGAACGCCGTCAGCCGGGCGTTTCAAGTGTCCGGCGACTTCGTGAACGCCCGGCCATACGGGACCGGACACATCAACGACACCTATCTTTTGACCTGCTCCGGCGGCACCTATATCCTCCAGCGGGTGAATACCAACATCTTCCGCCAGCCGGAACAGCTGATGGAAAACTTTCAGCGCGTGACCGCCCACATCGCGGACAAGATCGCCGCGGCAAAACGCGCCGGCGACCGCCGCCGCCGGGAGACCCTGCAACTGATATGCGGTCGGGACGGCCTGCCGTATTACCGCGACAACGCGGACAATTTCTGGCGCTGCTACGTCTTCGTCGATCGCGCGCGCACCTACGACATCATCGAAAACACCCGGCAGGCGGAGATGGGAGCCGCGGCGTTCGGCGAGTTCCAAAACGATTTGGCCGACCTGCCCGGGCGCCTGAACGAGACCATCCCCGACTTCCACAACACGCCGAAGCGCCTCGCGGCGCTGAAGCGGGCGATCGGCGCGGATAAACTCGGACGGCTCAAAGAGGTCGGGCGCGAAGTCGAATTCATGCTGGCGCACGAGGAGGATTGCGGCAAACTGCTCCGGCTTCAGGCGGCCGGGGAGATCGTGGAACGCATCACTCACAACGACACCAAACTCAACAATGTGCTGATCGACGAGGATGGGAGCGCGGGGATCTGCGTGATCGATCTCGACACCACCATGCCGGGACTGCCGCATTACGACTTCGGGGATATGCTGCGCACGGGGACCAGTCCGGCGGCGGAGGACGAACGCGACCTGAGCAAAGTCGGCATGCGCTTCGAGATGTTCGAAGCGCTGCTGCGCGGCTATCTTTCGACGGCGGGGAAGTTTTTGAATCCGCTGGAAAAGGAACTGCTGCCGTTTTCCGGGGTACTGCTGACGCTGGAAACGGGGATCCGCTTCCTGACCGACTATCTGGAAGGCGACGTTTACTTCAAAGTGAAGCGACCGGGGCACAACCTCGACCGCTGCCGGACGCAGATCCGACTGGTGCAGTCGATGGAGGAGCAGATGTCGGCGATGCGGAAGCGCTGCGCCGATCTGGCGCGGTGACGCCGGGTTAGGAGTTTTTGCGGAGTTTTGCTGAAAAAAAGTGTTTTTTCTGCTTGATTTCGCAAAAAATCGGATTATATTATGAAAACAAACACGGGGCAGTAGCTCAGTTGGCTAGAGCGATACGTTCGCATCGTATAGGTCGAGGGTTCGACTCCCTTCTGCTCCACCATTTTTGAACTTATTTCGCCCCAAACGGTACCGTTTAGTACCGTTTGGGGTTTTCACTCTCACCTAAAATGCTGATTTTCGGCTACACCCGGATATTTTCAAGGGGGAGAGTATGGCCGTCCAAAAAGTGAAACTCAAGATCGGAACCGTCTACCAGAAGGAAGATGGCGGCATCTACTATTTCCGCTATCAGGTCAACGGAGCCCGCAAAGCAATCAGCCTGAAGACCCGCAACAAACAGGAGGCGATCCGAGAGGCGGAAAGACACGTCCCGCTCCTGCAGGCGACATCCTCCGAGGTCATCGCGGCTCACGTTCAACAGGCTCGGCACATGGCGGGACAGAGAAAGACCCTGTTGCTCACTCAGGCATGGGAAGTTTACGAAAAAAGTCCCGACCGCGCCATCCCCGACACGGTGCATGAAACGCTGTCGTACAAAGCGACCTTCGAGGAGTTCATCGCGTGGGTCGGCAAACCTATGGCAACCGTTCGTGACGTGACCGAAGAGATGGCCATGCGTTACGCCGACGATATGCGCAAGAAGAACATCGCGGTTTCCACCCACAACCGCAAGATCAAGCGCATCCGGCGCATCTTCAAAACCCTCAAGGAATATCGCGGAGAAGAAAACCCGTTTCAGTCTCCGGCGTTGTTGAGGAAGGAACGCGAAGAGCGCGAACAGGACGTGCACCGCCTCTCTTTCACCCGGGAACAGGAGCAACAGCTGCGGGACGTCCTCGCCGATCCCAAGCTCAAGGTCATGAACAAAAAAGAGGTGCGCGTCATCTACTTCCTCGGGATGTACACCGGTCAGCGCCTGAAGGACTGTGTTCTGCTGCGTTGGAGCAAGGTTGATTTCAACATGAACCGGATATGGGTCAAGCAGTTCAAGACCGGCAAGGAAGTCACCATCCCCATCGCCCCCGCGCTCAAAGATGTGCTGTTGGAGGCGTCGAAGTGGAAAGAACGTGACACCGATTATGTCTGCCCCCGTGTCGCTGCCCGATACAACAAGACCAATGCCGTGGGAAAAAACGTCGGCAACAACCTCGTGAATATAGATGTGCTGCGTGTCATTCGCTGGATCGGACTTGAGCCGTCGATCAAGGCGCCGGGACGCGACAGGAAGGTTACGGTTTACGGCTTCCACTCGCTCCGGCACTCGTTCGCCTCGTATTGCGCGGAAGCGGGAGTGCCGCAAGCGACGGTGGTTTCCATTCTGGGGGCGGATTCGGATATCGTCAGCAAATACTACACCCACGTCGGCAGCGAAGCCCAACAACAGGCGATCGCCGCCGTTTTAGGCGAGAACGACGCGATCACCGCCCAAAGCAAAATAAGGAAAGTCCTGGCCTTGATAAACACGTCCACCGCACCCAGCGACGAGGTTTTGGCGCAGGTCAAGGCGATATTGGAAAAGTAAAAACAGGCTCCCGACAGCCGGACGCGATCCGGCTGTCGGGAGTATTGCAGAGCCTATTTTATCTCTTTCGCCTGCTTCAATCGCGCCGATAGCGCCGACTTTTCCAAGCCGAGCATCTCGCATATCGCGTCACGATCGTACTCGTGCTTCTTGTACTCCTCGACGATCAACGCCAACTCCGCGTTTTCATCTCGCGGATAACCCTCGTCGAGCTTCCAATGTTTTTTCTCGCTGTCGAAGAGTATCTTGAACGGGGCCCTGAGTTTGGAGTTCATGGGACCTCTGGGATTCTCGTAGGCGATTATCCGGGGCTGCTCGTCCAAATCGCCAGCCGGGGACTTGGTATCGCAACTCAAATTCACCGTCAGGAAGAGGAAGTCCAGCTTACTTGAAAGTCCGCGAGCCTCATTTTCCGAATTGGCGTGGTGTACGATCAGTACGGCGATGTTCATGTTCCTGATCTTGTTGAGGAGGTCCTTGAAATTCGCCGGAGTCGCAGGGGTCTCGGTACGAACAAACGCGGTGTAGGTGTCGATCACGAGCAGATCGACCGGCTTATCCGGGATGCCTCTGTTTTTGCGGGCGTCTTCCAGCATGTCGAGCAGCCGTTGATGATTATCCGGAGCCGAAAAATCTATGCCCGCCTGCGAAAGATCTTCCATTATCAGATTGTCCCGGCATTCCTGTTCCTTGCCGACCGGGAAATAGCAGTCTTGAAACTCCCGTTTCTTTTTCTCCATCTCGCCCATGTTCTCGAAGTCCAAATACAGCACCTTGTAGCGCCCCTTTGGAACGGTCCACCACTTTCCCTTCAGCAGCGGTACCGGTTTTGCCGAAAACCCCGTAGCGACCACACGAGCGGCGATACTGTACGCGACGGCACTTTTTCCGACACCCTTTTGGGCATAGAGCATGGTGGCCTCTTTGCGTACAAGAAGCGGATTCAGAACAAAATCTATCGGCTTGAGCTTTTTGTTCTGCTCTTCGCCAATGCGCTGTTCTTCCGGGGGGACATCTTTGCCTTTCCACCATTTGTCCGGGAGTTCGTTAAGTTTCTTCTCGGCGCTTAGGAAGAGTTCGTCGATCTCCCGCTCGGTCTCGACGATCCGCATGTCGCCGCTGTTTACGGTCGGCGGATCGTTGTTGAACCTCGTCAGTATGTCGTCCACGCTTTCAAAATCGCGGTGACGCTTTTTGCCGTAATCAACCGGCACGACCACCAGCGTCGGCAGAAGCTCTTGCTCTTCATACAGATAATCCCTCAACGCCTTTGCCTTCAATGCCGCGGTCTCCAACATCACCCCGGAGTGGTTGGACACCAGCATGAACAGCTCCTTGTCCTGCAGCGGCGACCAGTCCACCTGCTCATACTTGCCGGGGGAGCAAAGGAAACTGGTGAACACGATCTCTTCGGATTCGATGGCGTGCTGGTTCGCATCCGCCAGTTCCACGCCGTCGCACAGTATCACCGTATGGCACTCCGGCTTGAGCAGCAGATCCAGGTTGTACAGCGGCGTTTTCTCATTCGGGTACGGCACACAGAAGATCTGGGATGCGGGGCTGTTGTTCCTGATCCATGTTGAGACGGGGACGAGGTACTTGTATTGGGTCTCCGGATCGTACACCTTGAGCAGGTTTATAATCGTCTCGCCGTATTGGTTATGGAACGGGAACACATGGCAGTACCAGTTGTCGTAGTAGCGGTTTTTCAACGCAATCGGCGCCAGCAACGGCGACTGGCAAGGGATGAGGAGATTAAAAGCATTCTGTTCCACGCGAGCCTCCGTCCATTGCTCCTGCTGGGGACTTTTAGTTAAAGCTTGGCTCCCCCAAATATAATCGGGGCGCATGTTTCGCACTTTGATTTTTTCAAACGGATCTGCCGAGCATCCCCAGAATCGGCACATCTGCCCGAGCTCTTTGTATGGAGAGAGCCCCTTACAAATGGAGTAAAAAGACGGATAGTTCCAATAAAAATTCAATTTGATGTTATCTGCAGTCGGTGCGATCGGCGTGATCGGGGGGATAATATATGATGGATATTGGAGCTGTAAGTCAAAGATAAATTGCCTTATGGAGTATGACTGAGGGATTAATGCCGCATAAGGACCCCAGAGTTTTTTAAACTCGTTCAAATTTCCAAATTCGAATGAGCGCAGAGTAACAACCGTATCTCTGTTTTTATCGTATCCATCCGACAAGATGAAGGATATCGGCTGCGGCAGGTCGTAGTGATCAAGCGCTCTATCCAGTCGAAGAAATGCGGGCATCATTTCGCTGTCGATGTTGGCTTCGAGCAACAAGGCGATTTTACCCTGCAAGCAGATTTCGTCGCGCCGATCCTGGTCTTCCGGGATATCGTCTATCCAGCGGAACCCCTTAAAAAGCTCTTTCAAATTTTCCAGACTGCTGCCCATAAGTTCGCCATCCTTTCTTGTTTTAGTGTATTTTCCGGCTTATTAGTCCGACTTGCGCTTTGTTGTCAAATATGATGATCTGTTGAAGCAACCCACTGGTGACAAAGGTGAAGCCGAAGTCGTTGGGGTGCAGTCCGTCGCTGAGGCACGCGTCCAAGTGCGGCAAGAGTTTGAATCCGTCCACGACGCGGACATTGGCGTGGGCGGAAGCAGCATCGCGGATGATCTTCGCTACCTCGGCGAAGGTCCCGGCAGCGGTGGTTTTGCCGCAGTCGCTTCTCCACAACGGGAGAATAGCATAGATTGGCGTACCTGGATAGTTCGCCGACAGTACGTCGAAGAACTCCGCCGCATCGTGCGCGATGGTTTCGCTGGTGCGGCGCGTCCAGTCGTTGGTCCCGTAGGCGACAGTGACGAGGTCGGGATCTTCGATGTCGGGTAGCTTCGCCAACGCCGGGTTGAAGCAGTCGCCGCCGACCGCCTTGTTGAATAGCTCCGCGTCGAGCGCGTCGGCGATAGCGTTGGCGTAGGCGAGCGACGGGTAGCGGGCGTTGTTGCCCTGCGTTATCGAGTCGCCGTAGCAGACGATCCGGCGGGATTTTTTGACCGGCAAAACTTGCGTCGCCCCGGCGAATTCGAGCCTGCGAATCGCGACCCGCGCGACTCCCGGCAAGTATACAGCGACCTTGTTCGTCTCTTCCGGAAGCTCGACCGCGAACTCGAACTCCGGGGCGCTGACGCACGAAGAACAGCCCAAGTGGTGACTCAGCACCCCGTCGATGCACACGTCGAAGTAACAGAACTCCTGCGACGACGCGGGCTCCGCGCTCCCCGCGAAGCTGAAACTCCGGGCGTCGGTCGCGAACTCCAGTCGTACTCCCGAGCTGGAACGGCTCCGCAGCCGCAGATCCGCGTCATTTTGATAGACGGCGAACTGCTCCGGGGTGAAGCGGTGAAAGACCGCCCCCTGCTCCGTCTCTTCGATGGCGACCGCCCCCAGGGTGAGGTTTCGGATGGTTTCGATGTCCGCTTTCATGTCCGCTGCTTTTACAGCATTTTCATCATGAAGGAGTAGATCAGTTCCTCCGCGTCGGGCAACCACTCGTGGCCGTATTCGTACCAGATCTTATACGCCTTGTCGGGGGAAGCAATCTTGTTGTAGATGGCGAACTGCGTCGAGGGCGGGCAGGTGGAATCCATGAAGCCTGTAAACATCCGGAATTGGCACTTCACGCGCGGCGCGAAGTTCTGGATATCGATGTAGCCGAGGCGGTCGAAGAATTCGTCCATGTGCTCGTGCCGGGGATCGTACCAGCGCAGATAATACGAAAGCTCCTGATAAGCGCCCTTGAAGAGGTCCATGTCCCACACCCGGCGGAAGTCGCCGAGAAACGGGTACATGACGATACAGCGGTTTATCCGGGGTTCGAGCGCGGCGCAAGCGATGGCGAGCCCGCCGCCCTGACTGCCGCCCGTAACGCCGACCCGCCGGGGATCGACGCCGTCCAGATCCATGATGATCCGCGCCAGTTCGACCGTATCGAGGTAGTTGTAGCGGTACAGCATCTTCTTGGGATCGGGGTCGCTGATGCCGCGGATGATGTGGCCCTGCACCGTGGTGCCGTCGACCTGCAGATTGTCCTTGGAGCGCCCGAACTGCCCGCGGCAGTCCAGCGCGGCGACGGTGAAGCCAGCGTTGACGTAGGCGAGTTTCGACGGCCAGCTGCCGGAGTTGGAGTGGTAGCCGTGAAACATGATCACCGCCGGAGCGTCGCCGCGGCGGACTTTGGGACGCAGCACCTTGGCATAGACGCGCGCTCCGCCGACCCCGGTGAAGTACAAGTCGAGGCACTCCGCGCCGGGAGCCGAGAACTCCGGCGACGGCGTAAGAGAAATCTCTTTGTTCACGGTGTCGAGTTCCGCAAGCGACTCTTCCCAATAGCGGTCGAAGTCCTGCGGACGCGGCGAACTGCCCCGATAATTGAGCAACTGATCCAATGGCATGTCTGCCGACATGGTGTCACCTCGAATTGAAATATTCTGCTGTTCGGATTCAACTGCCAGATGGCGCGTTTTTTCAGAACTCGATGCGTATTCGGAAACTGTTGCCGCCCGAAACGGTAATTTCCTCGGTCGCCGGATCGTAAACGCCCGACGATATATGCACCGGTCGCTTTTCTTCGGGATGCGGCATTCTGACAACAATCTTCCGCGGGGCGCGATCCACTCTGACCGAGGCCTCCAACGATCCGTTTGCGGAGGCGAGTTCCGCGTCGAGTCTGCCGAAGCGGGTGGCTAAACCGCGAATGACGATCCGCTTGCCGTTTTCCATCCAACGACGGGGTATGCAGCGGAAAAGTTCCAGCGTCTCTCCCTCTTCGTAAGCGAGCATCCAGCGGCACTGCATCAGGAACCATCCCTCCTCGTGAGTCTTGTGCTGACTAAGGTGGTGGTAATGTTCCCAAAAGGTATAACTCTGGCGATCCTGCAGCGCGGTGAACTGATTGTAAAAAGCCTTCAGGAAGAGTTTCACTTCTCCTCTTCGCAAATGCGCGATGTCGTGCCGCGAATAATACGGCTGACTTGAGGCGGCGTTTTCGCGGGTCAGCGGGTGCTGGTTGCTCCTGAGCAGTGTGGTCATCATCGAATCGTTCGGCGCGTAGAGGTCGGTCAGCGCAAAGGCGAGTGCGCCGATCAGCGATCCCCGGCAGGCGAATGTACCGTGTGAAAACCACTCGCCTCCATCCGCGAAAAATGCGACATTCCCCGAATACTCCGCCCACGGCGGCAGCGTAGGGGTCCACGAGCCGTCCGCCAAGGGGATGACCGGAGCACGGCGGCGGGCGTGTTCCAGAGAATTGCGCAGATCGGCGCGGTATTCCGTCACTTCCGTTGCGAGCCGCGCGGCATACTCGGGATCGCTTTCCCGCAGCACGTCCGCCATCCCGGCCAGTCCGAGCAGCGTTCCCGCATTCAGGAAGTAAGTGTGATAAAAGTCTTCGGGATCGGCAACTTTGCCGTTCAGCAAACCGTAGCTGCCGGCAGCACGGAATTCCTCTCTTTTATTGGCATCGCGCCATTCAAGCAGATATCCGCAGCACTGTTCAAGCGCCGGAGTAACGTGTTTCAACCATGCGACATCACGGGTCACCCGATAATGTTCCGCCGCCATCCACAGCACCGGGCCGGTTTCGCTTTCGTAGTTGTTGTAGACCTGAATGAAGCCCTCAGGTGTTCGACGGCTCAGAAAGAAGTCGATGCACCGTTCCGCCGTTTTGTGCCATCCCATGGTGTCGAAGAAGAGCACCATCGGCGCACTTTCGGTGCCGATGGGGGCGTACCACCCGACGGCGGGAAGCAGCGGACCGCTTTCCCGAAGACCGATAGTATTGAGGTCGAGGTGGAGCAGTCCGGCGCGGATACGTTCGTCGATTGCCTTTTCCGGGACTTCGATCTTGGCCGCGGAATCGAGTTTTCCTTGCCAGTAGGCGCGGATATGCTCCAAATGCGCTTGAAAATCCTGGTCGAAAAGTTTTCTGCCGCGCTCCGGCGAAACCGGCGAATGGAAGATGCGGCACTCCCACACGACCGGTTTTTCCGGAGTGACCAGCACCGCGTATTCGGCATCCGAAGCCGGGATCCCGTCGAGCATCACGTCGGCAAACACCTTGCCGTCTTCGAAACACATCCCGTCGCGGAACTTTCCGCTGTCGGCCGTGTGCGGAGCCCGGAACCAGGCGTATTGCGGTGCTGAACCGACGTTGACTGCTTCGACCCGGACGAAAAGGACCAACTCCTCCTCGCGCCCGCTGGTCTCGCCGGGGAGCAGGTCGCGCAGTTGCGCCTTATCCCGTTCGCTGAGCATGGCGTAATTCATCTGCGACAGCGCGGCGACCGGATCACTTCCGCGCACCCGCGCCTCGGTTACAGGCGATTTTTCCAGCGACGCGAATATGGTCAGTCGGTATTCGACCTCACCTTCGTACTGCACGGCATGGAGTATCGGCAGCACCCCGTTGTCGAGACGGCGGGTGAGACGGGGACGGCACTGCGAACCGGGACCGATGTCAAAGCCGATCTCCCGTTTCAGGGTATTGGGCAGTTCGGGGTGCTCCGCCATAATGGAACAGACGCGATCCCGGTCTTTGACCAACTGATATTTGGAGTGGAATACCGGTACGACCAGTCCCCACATCCCGGTGTCTTCTTTGGCGGAGACCTGAAATATCCTCAGATCCCGCCCGAGCCCCAGCCAAACCGGGCAGACCTGATCGCGGTTCTCGCGGCAGGCGTGTTCGTAACTTTCTTCCGGCTCCGCCTCCATGCGCTGAAAGTCGGAGCGCCGCCCCCCCGCATGGATGTCCCTCAATGCCGATTCGTAATCCCGCGGATCGTCGGCGGGGAGGATGATGCACTGCGCTTCCGGAACGTATATCGGATATCGCGAAGAAATGTCACGGAGCAGAAACGAAAACGGAAACGGCGGGCGATCCACGGTGAGGATCGAAGGATCGGCTCCCGCCGCTGTTTTTTCTCCGCTTACTTCGACGAACAGTTCGCGCGTACCTGCCGGGATCTCCGGCGGTGTCAACATTTTGCCTCCACGCAGGGAAAGCGTACCCACTTCTCCGCCCGCGGGGGTGGTTAATTTCAGTCTCATTAAAGTAAGGATAATATTTTTTCGGTTATGAACCACGGCGGGACGGGGCGTCCCGTCGGCCGCAAAACGAATCTCGGATCGTCGGGATCACCTGCTCTTGAATTTCGCTCTTACGGTCACGACGTCGCCGCCGCTGACGTAAATGCTTTGTCCCATGCCCTTCCAGCCGTTGATGGTGCAAGGCACGACCGCGCTGGACTCGCCGTTGATCTCGAATTCGAGACACTCTATTTCCGGCATTTTACCATCCTTGCGGCGGCACGGCATACAGGAAAAAGTCAGTTTGCCGCCTTGTTCGCCACTTACGGCAAACTTGAGTGCGAACTCCGGTTTTTTTGCGAGATTGATGAGAATGCCGTAAGCATAGCCCTTGAGTTTCGGATTCAGAAATTTGACACGGGGCGGCATGGCGATCCCATCCGGCAATTTATCGGCGGGGATCAGTTGATCCTCGCTGTAAAAGTTCATGTCCACTCTCATAAAATCCGCCGCCGACAACATGGCACAGCAGCCGAGCAGCAGTGCGGCAACTGCGAAAAACCTGATCTTCATGACTTTTATCTCTTTCCTGATGGTGTGGGTAAAAAACTCCCCTCCGCCCGGCGCCGAAGATGTCGCGAACTCCGGCGACCGGCGCGGAGGGAGAGGAAGGGCTTACGCGTTGGCGAGGTTCTTGAACTTCAGCACCGTATCTTCCAGAGTGAAGCCCCAGCCCTGATAATCGCCGTCGGCGATCTGCTCGTCGAGCGTGACAACGCCTTGCAAGATGCCATCGACCAGCACGTCAAATTCGTTGTATGCGGTAGTCGCCGCAGCGTCGATCAGCGTCCACTGCGCCGACTGCCCCGTCGCGAGGTTCAGCGCGATGGTGTCGCCCGTGAAGTCGGCGGCGTTCCAGTCGAGCATCGCCGTATCCGCCAGCGCCGCGTCGCGCGCCGACACGTCGAACTTCCACGCGCTGTTGGTGACGTCCGCCGCGGCAGTGGAAAGGGTCATCGCCGTTCCGTCGTTGAACTCGATACTGGTGAAACCGCCGATCGCGCCCGAAAAATCGCCCGTGTATCCGGCGAAGGTCAAGGTCGCATCGCTCGCCTCAAGTGCTCCAACGTAACTGTAGCCGTAGACGCCGCAGGAGAAATCGCTGTCTCCCGTGAAAGTCACCGTGGCGTCGCCGGTCACGACGTCGCGGTCGAGATGTCCCTTGGCGTAGATCGCGCCCGCGATGTCACCGCCCGAAACGACGATGCTCACGTTGTCGGCGCTCGTCGTGCCGCCGGAGGTCGAATGGCTGCCGCCGCCGAAGACGTTGGCGATCGTTCCGCCGGAAATACTGATCGTTACATCTCCCACGATGCTGGTGCCGTTCTTCTGCGCCCAACCGCCGCCGTAAACGTTGCCCATCGAACCGCCGGAGACGGTGAGATCCACGTCGCCCGCTTCCGCGCCGACCTGCGACGCGAAGACGCCGCCGAAGATCCCGCGCCCGCCGTGCGCCGTGCCCCAGCTGCCGTCCGAGATGGTGACTTCGATGTTGCCGACCGTGTAGACCGTACCCGTCGCATCGCCGGTGGCGTAGCCGCCCGCGAAGCAGCAGAAGTCGCTTTGGGTCGCCTCACCGCCCGCGATGGTGAGAGTCACGTCGCCAGCCGTGTGGCGCACGCTGCCGCCGACCGTCGCGGCGGTCTTGACCGCCGACGCGCCGTAGAGGTTGCCGGAGAACTTGCCGTCCGTGACCGTGAGGCTCACGCCGCCCACGCTTGTGGCGGCTGTGTTCTTGTTGGCGAGGGCTCCGGCGTAGAAATCCTTGTCGTAACTTCCGCCGTAGACCGCCGCGTTGACTTTCCCGGCCACGCTGCCGAAGCCGCCCAGATAGGCAGTCCCTTTGAAGGTCAACTTATCGGTACCCTCTCCGTTGTCGCTGATGAGCAGATTCACGTTTTCGACCGAACCGCCCGCTTTCGCTCCGGCGGCGAGGTTCTTCACCGAGCCCTCGTATATCCACATGTTGACATCGTGGGCGAAGTTGCCCTCCGCGCCGTAAAGCGGAGCCGCCAAAGTCGCACCGTTGACGGTCACCCACGCATCACCGGTGGTTTCCGTATCCGCCACGACCGAGACGTTGGAAGTATCGGTGTCGGCGGTCCAGATCGCCGCGAAACCGCCGTCGGCAAGCGCCGTCGCCGTGCCGGTCCCGAGCGCCGCCGCGGTAGCCGCGACATCAACCGAGAAGCTGCTGGTGATCAGCGTCTTGCCGTCCGAGAAGTCGAGGTTGCGGCCGAGGAAGGCGTTGGAGTGCTGTTCGCCGGACTTCACCGATTCGTCGAAGATCCGATAGCTGCCGCAGTCGAGCGTGACATTGGCATTGGCGGCATCCGCGATCTTGTAGGAGTAACCCGTCTCAAGGAAGTGAACATTGACTTCCGCGTCCGCACTGAAGTCGCCCCAATCGCTGATGAGCGCGTCTTCGTTGCCGGGAGTTCCCGCGTTAGCGTCCCAGAAACTCAGGTCGATCACCGCGCCCGCGGCTGCGGAACTCAAGCCCGCCTGACCGCCCTTGTAGACGGTGAGGTTCGCGCCGTCGGCGAGCTTGCCCGCCGTGAGGATGCCGCCCGATTCGAGGGTCAGCTCCGCTCCAGCTTCGATCCGAACGTCCGAAGCGGTCGCCGTGAGATTGTCGCCGTAAGCCCAGCCCGCGACGTGGCGTACCACCACCGCGCCCCCGGAGATCGTCGCGTCGTTGAGCGCTCCGCCGTTGCCGATCGACATGTTGCCGCCGTACACCGTTGCGCCGCTGATCGTCGCGTCCGTGCCATACACGATGACCCGTCCGCCTGCCTGCTCGAAGCCGGAGACCACGGCGCTCTCGAAGACCGTGAGCGAACCGGCGGTGACACTCGCGTCGAAGATCTCCGCGCCGAAAGCGACGTTGAAGTTGCCGCTCTCGATCAAGACGTTCCTCGCCGTCGCTCCGCTCGTGATGCTGACCGCGCCCGCCCTCTGGGTGAAGTTGGAGAGCGTGATACCACTGCCGAAGTTCCCGTTGACGGCAAGGTCGAGGTCTTCGATCACGCCGCCCGACGCCTTGGCATCGGCGTCGTTGGTCAGCGTCCCCTCGACGAAGTTGATGTCGCCCTCGAAGGTGAAATCGTTGCCCAGTGTGAGTTCGCCGCCCGCGACCACGTCGAGATCGGTGACGTGCCCCATGCCGAGCGACATGGTACCGCCCGTGACCGTCACGCCGGAAATAATGGACGGGCTGTAATCGTCTATGTTGAACCGACCGCCCTCGACCGTCACGTTTTCGGCCGCGCCGCCGCCGCCGATGAAGATCTCGCCCGCCGTGAGAACGGCGTTTTTGACCGTCGCGCCGGAAACATTGTTGTCGACGCATCCGGGGTTGGTCTGCAGATACGCGCTGACCGCACCGCCGGAGACATTGACGCCATCGGCAATCGCCCCGTTCTGAACGTAGGCAATGCCGCCGTATATCGTGATGTCGCTGCCGCTGACATTGGTACCGCGCAGGAACAGCATGCCGGAGGAAACGCGGAAGTCCTCGGCAATGATCCGGTCGCGATCGTCCACGCCGGTCATATCGGCCCCGTCGAAGAGGTAAACGCTGCCGTCACCGATGTCGCCCCCGGAAACGTATCCGCCGGCATACAACCTTAAGAGGCCACCATTCTGAGACAGCCCTCGCAATTCGCCGCCGCTGTACACTCGGAAGGTCCCCTGCTGGATGGTCACGTCGTAACTGCTTCCGTTGTCAATGACGTCCACCTGTCCGGCATCGCCGGAGACCTCCCCGGTAAATGCGCCGCCGGAAACGGTGACCATGCCGCCAGCCAGTTTCACGCCGTTCAGCAGTCCGTCATCCGACACGAACACCTTGCCGCCCGTCAATACATTGACACTCTCCGCCGAACCGCCGGAACCGACAGTCAGCGAACCGCCGTTGCTCACGTTCGGAGCCTCGGCGACAATGCCGTCCAACAGTGTGAGCTTCTGCATCCACCAACCCGAATTCTTGAGGTTCAGGTTGTGGATCACGCCGCCCGTGACGTACAGGTCGCTGTCCACCGCATCGTGCTGGCCGACACGTCCGTATTCGACGTGCCCCGCGGCGATCTCGGTATCCTTGCCGCCCATGCTCATGTCGGCGTAAGCGGAGTAGACGAAGAGAGTTCCGACCGTGGCGTCGAGGTTGTAAATATACGCGCCCTGAGTCGCGAAACCGCGACCGGCGGTGGTGAGCGTCACGTCGCTCGCCACGCCGCCGTCGATCAGATAGACGTAGGCGTTGCCGACCGTGCCGCCCGACATCCCCGC
>Ga0079305_1001442_pt1 | contig 31236 bp, 28 predicted proteins | sample LMS_cellobiose_e_FD_79183 | JGI IMG/M metagenome (GOLD analysis project Ga0079305, IMG submission 79183) | Rumen-fistulated moose microbial communities from Alaska, USA - LMS_cellobiose_enrichment | ecosystem: Host-associated > Mammals > Digestive system > Stomach > Rumen fluid ... | reverse complement strand
TGCGGCGGCAGCGGCGTGGGCAAAAGCGAAATCGCCTCCGTGCTGGCTTATTTCCTGAACCGCGACGGCATCGGCGCTTATGTGATGAGCGGGGACAATTACCCCCGCCGCATCCCCCGGGACAACGACGCCGAGCGGCTGCGCGTATACCGCCAGGGCGGATTGCGCGGCCTGGTGGACCGGGGGCTGATCGCCCCGGAGGTTTCCGCCCGGCTGCGGCAATTGTGGGCGGACGAAAGGGACGCCGATCCCGCCGCCGCCCGGGAGTATCCCTGGCTTTCCGTCTATCAGCAATCGGGCCGCCGGGCGCTGACGGGCTACCTGGGCACGCCCGGCGAAACGGATTTTGACGAGGTGTCCGGTATCCTGGCCCGGTTCCACCAGGGGGAGGAGGCCATCTGCCTCAAGCGCATGGGCCGGGAGCCCGCCGAATTGTGGTACGAGCGGGTGGATTTCTCCCAAACGCAGGCGCTGATCGTGGAATGGACTCACGGCAACAGCGATTTTCTGGAGGGCGTCGATATCCCCATCCTGCTCAACTCCACCCCCGAGGAGACCCTGGCCCACCGCCGGATGCGCAGCCGGGACGGCAAAACCGACAGCGCCTTCACCGCCATGGTGCTGGACATCGAGCAGAAAAAGCTGGAGGCCCAGGCCCACAAGGCCAGAATCATTCTCAGCAAGCAGGGCGAATTGCTTTCCTATGCCGATTACCGCCTGTTGATGGCGCATGAATAAGGAGGCGCATCCATGAACAACGGCGCCATGCTCAACGCCTATCCCGACAGCCTGGGCGGCACCCTGGCCGATATTGCGGCGCTGCTGGAAAAGGAGGAAATGCGGGGCGCTTTCCGTTCCTTTTATATCCTGCCCAGCGTGTTCACCACCGATCTGGACCGGGGCTTTTCCGTCATCAGCTATGATTTGGACCGACGCTTGACCGCCCCGGGGGATATGGACCGGCTGCGGGCCCTGGGGCTTGACCTCAAGCTGGATTTCATCCTCAATCATCTGTCCGTTCAGTCGCCCCAGTTCCAGGATATACTTGAACACGGCGACGCTTCCAAGTATCGGGATTTTTTCATCGACTGGAACAAATTTTGGGCCGGCAGGGGAGCCATGACCGACGGGGGATATATCCAGCCCGACGATCGGTACATCAAGGATATGTTCTTCCGCAAGCCCGGATTGCCCATCCTGATGGTGCGCTTTCCCGACGGCCGGGAGGTGCCCTACTGGAACACCTTTTATCAGGAGGTGCACACCGACCCGGAAACGGGCCGGCGCAGCTACCTGGGCCAGATGGACGTGAACGTCAATTCCCCCCTGGTGTGGCAGTATTATGAAGAGGTGCTGGACAAGCTGGCCTCCTACGGCGCGTCCATCGTGCGGCTGGACGCTTTCGGCTACGCCTCCAAAATTCCCGGCCGGCGCAACTTTATGAACGAGCCGGAAACCTGGGACATCCTGGAGCGCATCCGCCAAATGGCGGCAAAGCGCCGTCTGGCGCTGCTGCCCGAAATCCACGCCGCCTACGGGGAGGGCAGCTATAAGGTCCTGGCCCAAAAGGGCTATATGACGTATGATTTCTTCCTTCCCGGCCTGCTGATCGACGCCATTGAAAACATGGACGCCGGCTATCTGATCCGCTGGGCCCAGGAGCAGCGGGACAGCGGCATCCAATGCGTCAATATGCTGGGCTGCCATGACGGCATCCCCCTGCTGGACCTTAAGGGACTGGTGCCCGACGACCGCATCCAGGGGCTGATCGATCTCATTGTCGGCCGGGGCGGGCTCATCAAAAACCTGCACGGAAAAACGAACATGTATTACCAGGTGAACGCCGCCTATTTCAGCGCCCTGGGCTGCGATGAAAGGAAAATGCTGCTGGCCCGTGCCCTGCAACTGTTTATGCCCGGCAAGCCGCAAATTTGGTATCTGGACCTGTTCGCCGGGGAGAACGATATTGAGGCCGTCCGCCGCAGCGGCGATTCCGGCCACAAGGAAATCAACCGTACCAACCTGGCCGCGGCGGATATCGAAGAAAGGCTGCGGCGGCCCATCGTGCAAAAGCAGCTGGCCCTGCTGAAAATGCGCAATGCCTGCGAAGCCTTTGGCTTTGACGCAGACATGCGTATCGGGCGGTCGGGACAGCACGCCCTGCGCATCGTTTGGCGGCGGCAGGGCAAGCAGGCCGCGCTGAACGCGGATTTGTCCACCTGCGCGTTCACCGCGGAGGCGGAATTGCCGGAGGGGACGTTCACGTTCCGCCAGGCGTGACGGGCAGGATCAACGGTTGACATGAAAATGCGGACTGGGGACGTTTATTCAGGAAAAATTCCGGATTTATTGGAAGATTTGGGAACAATCAATCCTAAACCTCAATGTTTTTCATGTTAACCGCTTGACATCCATGCGCCGCTGTGTTATGCTTTTATCAGCAAACCGGCAATCTGCCATCCCAAGAGAATACCTGAATTTTTATGAAGGAGGAAACGTTCATGTTCAAGAAACTCACGGCAATGCTGATGGCGCTGGTCATGCTGCTGTCCGCCACCGCCGCACTGGCGGAGGAAGCGCATGAGCCGGTCACGATTTCCTACTATTCCACCCAGGCCGGCGTGGATGACGAAACCGTGGCGACCCTGGCAAAATTCATGGAACAGTACCCCTGGATCACCGTGAACTACTACCCCTGCGGCGATGACCAATTGGCCGCCTGGCTGGGCCTCTACAACGGCAAAAACGCCCCCACCGTGTCCTTGCTGGACTGCGGCCAGATCCTCAATTACAGCGATTACATGGTGGATCTGGCCAAGGTGGAGGATACCTCCTTCTGGAGCCATGTCCTCTCCGGCACCGGCTTCTTCCAGAAAGAAGGGGACGACGCCATCTACGGCATCCCCGGCAGCTATCAGGGCTTCAGCCTGATGTACAACAAGACCATCGTGAAAAAAGTGTTCGGTGAGGACTTCGACGTGAACACCGTCAACACCGTGGATAAGCTGGTCAAGTTCTTCGACGAGCTGGAAAATGCGGGCTACCCCTCCACCGTGGTGTTCAGCGCAGACTGGGCCCTGGGCGCCCATTACCTGGGCTGCCAGCTGTTCTCCGAATGGCTGGGCGACAAGGACACCCAGCGGCAGCTGATGGCCGATCTGAAAGCCGGCAAGGGCGGCCTGATCGACAATGAACACTTCAACAATCTGATGGACGTGTTCGATATCCTCAAGGAACGCAACATCAATAAGGCCGATCCGCTGGCGGATACGCAGGAAGGCGATCTGGAGCTGCTGGCCCACGGCAAGGTGGCCACCATGTTCCAGGGCGACTGGAACTGGCTGGCGATCCGGAACTTTGAAAACATCGACGAGCTGGGCATCATGCCCCTGCCCCTGACCAACGACGAAACCGACCCCCGCAACGGCAAGATCCTGGGCTCCTGCCCCAAGGGCTACGCTGTGGACAAATTCCAGAACACGCCCGAACAGCAGGCCGCCGGCGTCCTCCTGGCTCAGTGGCTGGCCCTGTCCCCCGAAGGGGAGGATTTCATGGTGCGCCTCATCGGCTCCACCCTGCCCTTTGACAACGTGACCGCCGTCAATGAAAACCCCCTGGCCGTTTCCACCCAGGAATACCTGAACGCCGGCAAGATCCTGGACTGCTCCACTTATCTGTGCGAAGCGCCCACGGACTTCTGGCTGGTCTGCGGCCCCTTCATGCAGGCCTACCTGGCCGGCCAGATCGACCGCGCCACCCTGGCCGATGAAATCGGTGAATACTTTGCCGATCTGGATTGATCGACCCTGAATCTGCGCCGGCAGGGCAAACGCATCTTTGCTCTGCCGGCTTTTCTGTCATACGGCATGCACGCTGAAATCACAAGAAACGGATAGCCTTGAAAGGAGACCTGCGTATGCTCGCAAAACGCGGATGGGACCGGTGGAAGCTGATCCTGCTTTTTTTCTGTCCCGCGGTGTTCATCTGGCTCACCACCATGCTGATCCCCTTCCTGTACGGCATCTTCATTTCCTTCACCAAATGGGACGGCATTGCGGACAACTATACCCTGATCGGCCTGGCCAACTATGAAAAGGTATTCAATACCAGCAAGTTCTGGATGTCCCTGCAGCGCACGGCCATCTACACTGTGGGCACCGTGATCCTCAGCAACGTGGTGGCGCTGATCCTGGGCCTGCTTTTGACCAGCAGCCTGAAAGGCCGCAACGCCTTCCGCACGGCCATCTACGTGCCCAACGTGGTGGGCGGCGTGGCCATGGGATATATCTGGCAGTATATTTTCAATTACGGCTTCACCAGGATCGGCCAGCAGCTTGGCGCCGACTGGCTGGCCACCTCCATGCTGTCCGATCCCTCCAAGGCGCTCATCGCCCTGGTGGTGGTGTCCTCCTGGCAGCTGTCCGCCTACCTGATGATCATCTACGTGGCGGGCTTTACCAACGTGCCCGGGGAGCTTGTGGAGGCGGCCCGGGTGGACGGCGCCAATGCCTGGCGGGTGTTCTGGCATGTGAGGATGCCCATGATCCGGCCCTCCGTCACCATCTGCCTGTTCCTGGCCATCGTCCGTTCCTTCATGGTGTTTGAAATCAATCTGTCCCTGACCGACGGCGGCCCCTTCAATTCCACGGAGATGATCGCCCTGCGTATTTACAACACGGCTTACGTCAGCCTGAAATTCGGCAACGCCCAGGCCCAGGCCGTGGTGCTGTTCGTCATCGTGGCGTTCATCTCCGTTTTGCAGGCCTATTTCACGCAGAAACGGGAGGTGCAGATGTAATGGTTGAAAAGCGTTCCACCAAGGTATGGCTGTTCGTCCTGGCGGTGGCCATAACGGCGTTTTATCTTTTCCCGCTGGTGCTGATGGCGCTCAATTCCCTGAAAACCACCGGGCAGTTCACCATGAACCCCTTTTCCCTGCCCACCCGGCTGGTAGTGGAGAATTACCCCCAGGCCTTCACGCAGATGCACTTCCTGTCCTCGCTGAAAAACACCTTCATCCTCACCGTCAGCATTTGTGCGCTGGTGGCCGTGTTCGGCTCCATGGCGGCTTACGTGGTCAGCCGGGTGAAGAGCAAATTCGTGTCCTTCTTCTACTACTTTATGATCGCCTCCATGTGCGCCCCCTTCCAGGCGTTTATGATCCCGCTGGTGAAGCTGTATTCCGCGCGTCTGGGCTTCTCCAACAGCCTGATCCCCATCATTTACATCGGCACGGGGTTGAACATGGCGTTTGCGATGTTCCTGGTGCGCGGGTTCCTGAACACCATTCCCATGGAAATCGACCAGGCGGCCATGATCGACGGCTGCGGCAGCGTCCGGCTGTTCTTCCATATCATCCTGCCCATGCTGACGCCCATCATGGTGACGCTGCTGGTGTTCGTGGCCATGGGCATCTGGAATGATTACCTGCTGTCCAGCCTGTTTTTGCAGACGCAGGACAAGCGCACCCTGCCCATGATGATCCGGGTGTTCTGCGCCCAGTATTCCAATGATTATTCTCCCATGATGGCAGGCCTGGTCATGTCCATCGCCCCCATGCTGATTTTCTACCTCATTTGCCAGAAGCAGATCCTGGCGGGCGTTGTGCAGGGCAGCGTGAAGGGCTGAGGAAGAGGAAAAAAATGGCTATTCTGCATATGAATTTTCGGTCGGACTGCATTTCCCGCAGCGTGTATCCGGTGGCGTTCCTGCCGGATTTGAACGGCTGGCGGGATATTGATCCCCCCTATCCCACGCTGTATTTCCTGCCGGGCTATTCCGGCGGCGCCCTGGAAACGGCCATGTTCAGCAACTTTACCCTTTTCGCCATGCGCTTTGGCGTGGCGGTGATCCTTGCGGACGGGGAAAACTCCTTTTACACCGATGATGTCCAGCGCGGCGCGCTGTTCAGCCGGTACGCGGGGGAGGAACTGGTGCAGGTCACCCGCTCCGTGCTGCCGCTGTCGCACCGGGCGGAGGATACGTTCATCGGCGGCATCTCCATGGGCGGCTACGGCGCGCTGATCAACGGCCTGCGCTTCAAAGGGACGTTTTCAAAAATCGCCATGCTCTCCCCGGCCCTGGGCTTCAAGCAGCCAGACGACCGGCCGCTTCCCGGCAGCCCTTCGCCCAACGGGGAAATCATGGCCACGCTGGGCGCCTGGAAAGAATACAGCGGCAGCTATAAGGATTACCGGGCCGCGGCGCTGCGGGCGGCGAAAGACAAAGGCGCCATGCCCCGCATGTTCCTGGCCTGCGGCACGGAGGATGCTTTGATCCGTCCCGCCCGGGCGTTTGCCGATGAGATGGCCGGGGCGCAGGTGCCGCTTGTCTGGCATGAGGCCCCCGGCGGCCATGACCACACCTTCTGGAAGCAGGCGCTGCAGCCCATGTTCCGCTTCCTTACGGGAAAGGAGGACGCCTGACATGTATCTGAAGGCGACGGCCAAGAGCAGCGCCCTCATGCGGGCGGTGGATTTTCACGTGATCCTGCCGTATCACGACGGGTACCCCGACGCCGGGCGGCCCTATCCCACGCTGTACTTCCTTCCGGGCTTTTCCGCCAACGCGGAGGAAATCGTCTTCGCCCTGCCCATGCGGCAGATGGCGGCCCAATACGGCATCGCGGTGGTGCTGATGGACGGGGAAAACGCCTTTTATACCGATCATCCGGAACGCGCGGCCTGCATGGGCCTGTACGCCGGCCGGGAACTGGTGCAGATCACCCGGCGGCTGTTCCCCTGCCTGTCTCACCGGCCGGAGGACACATTCATCGGCGGCATCTCCATGGGCGGCTACGGCGCCGCGGCGCTGGGGCTGCATTACGGGTTTTCCAAGATTGTGATGATGTCCCCCGCGGCGCAAGTGGATGCGCTGCTGCTGGACCAGGACAAAACCGCGCCGGGGGCGGTGCCCGCCGCGCTGTTCGACGCGCTGCTGGGCGGCCGGAAGGAATACGATGCGTCGCCCCGGCTAAACGTCTTCGCGGCGGTGGAGGGCGCCCTGAAGGCCGGCATCCCGCTGCCGCCCCTGTGGATGTGCTGCGGAGAGCAGGACGCCCTGGTGGGCGACGCCTGCCGCCGCTTTGACGCTTTCCTCACGGAACGCAAAGTGCCCCACACCTTTGTGCGGGGCAGGGGCGAACACGATCTGATGTACTGGGATGCGCATTTGGAGGAGGCGTTCCGCTTCCTGGCGGACGGACGCACCGCATAGCGGGAATCCAAACAAAAAACGGGGCCGCTTCGCCTTGTTCCGGCGGGGCGGCTCCGTTTTGTTACGTGGTTTCCCTCTCGATCAGCTTCACCGGGAACATGGTCATGGTTGGGGCGGTTTCGCCCTTGCTGCGGCGCACCACACAGTCCACCGAAAACTGGGCCAGCGTGTCAATGGGCTGGTGAACGGTGGTCAGGGGCATCGCGCAGCGGGAAGCAAAGGAGGTATCGTCATAGCCCACCACCTTCAATTGCCCCGGGATGCGGATGCGGTTTTTCCGGCAGTACTGCACCACGCCGGCAGCCATGATGTCGTTGGAGGCAAAAATGCCGTCCGCCTGGGGATGCTCCCGGAACGCCCGGGCGATGGTGCCGTCGTAGCGCATGCCGATGAATTCTTCCCAGGTGGCGTCGATCTGGGCGGGCGGCGGCAGCGCGTGCTCCGCGCAGGCGGCGGACAGGCCCTCGAATCGCCTGCCGGATATGCTGTTCTTTTCCGCGTTGCCCCCCAGATACAAAAGATGTCTGCAGCCCCTTTCGATCAGGTGGTTCCCCGCCAGATGGCCGCCCATCCAGTCGTCGGTGAGGGCGCAGGGGATATCTTCGGCGGCGGGCCGCCCGAACACCACCACCGGCGCATCGCCGCTGAAGGGCATTTCCCCGCCGTACGCCGCCATGATGACGCCCATCACCTTGTTGCTCAGCAGCATCTGATAGTATTCCTGTTCCTTCTTCCGGTCCTCGTTGGATACGCACAGCAGCAGCCGGCAGCCCTGCTTTTCCGCCTCTGCCTCCGCGTGATGGATGAACTCCGCAAAGAAATAGTTTTGGACGGAAGGCACGATCAGGCCGATGAAATTGCTTTTTTTCCGGGTGAGGGAGCGGGCCATCTCATTGGGATAATAGTTGATTTCCTCCATGGCCGCAGTGATCCTTGCCCGGGTCGCATCGCTCACGTTCACCCGGCCGTTGAGCATCCGGGATACCGTGGTGACGGTTACGCCTGCGCGCTCCGCCACGTCCTTCAATGTCGCCACCGTTGATCCCACCTGTTCCTTTGTGCTTGGCGCCTCCGCCGCCGTCAGGCGCGCGGAAAGCCTCTGTTTGATTGTACCATGAAACGAAAAAAGATTCAATCGGCCCGGCTGCCTGACCGATGCGGGCGCCGGCACAGCGCGGCGGCGGGCACAGGCGGCGCCCGCACAAGGAACGCCCACGGAAGGTTTTGTCCCAAAAACAGTACAAGCAAAAACCCCGCCTATTTCCGGGCGGGGTTCTCTATGGCTCCGAGTGGATTCGAACCACTGACACTCCGGGTATGAACCGAATGCTCTAGCCAACTGAGCTACGGAGCCGAATGGTTGCGGGGGAGGGACTTGAACCCTCGACCTCCGGGTTATGAGCCCGACGAGCTACCGAACTGCTCTACCCCGCGTCATGGCGCGCCTTACAGCGCAGAAGCTATCATACAACAGATTTTCTTCTTTGTCAATGCCCTATGGCAAATTTTCCTCCTCCGGCGGAACGGGCGGCCCGGAGGCAAAGGCAAAAACCGCCCCGCGCCCGCCGGGGGCGCGGAGCGGCTTTGTCTTTCTGCGCGGGGCGTCAAACGCCCAGCAGATCGCCGAAGGCCTTGAGGGCGCCGTCGGTTTCGTGGGCCAATACGCGCTTGGCCAACACCTTGCCAAGCTGCACGCCCTCCTGGTCAAAGCTGTTCAGGTTCCAGACGAAGCCCTGGAACATCACCTTGTTTTCAAAGTGGGCCAGCAGCGCGCCCAGGGCTTCGGGGGTCAGCTCCTCCCCGATGATGATGGAGGAGGGCCGGCCGCCGGGGAAATGCTTGTTGGGGTTTTCGTCCTGCTTGCCGCAGGCAAAGGCCATGATCTGGGCCGCCACGTTGGCGCACAGCTTTTCCTGGCTGGTGCTGCCCTGGATCACTACGTCCATGCCCGCCTGGCTGCGGCGGAAGCCCACGAACTGCAGGGGGATGATGTCCGTGCCCTGATGCAGCAATTGATAGAAGGAATGCTGGCCGTTGGTGCCGGGTTCGCCGAAAATCACGGGCCCGGTGACGTAGGAAACCGGCTCGCCGAAGCGATTGACGGATTTGCCGTTGCTTTCCATGTCCATTTGCTGCAGGTGCGCAGGGAAGCGGGAAAGGGCCTGGGAATAGGGCAGCACCGCCGTGGCGGGATAGCCCTGCACATTGCGCTCATACACGCCGATGAGGGCGTCCAGCATGGCGGGGTTCTGCAGCAAATCCCCGTTGGCGGCCAAACGGTCTTCCTCCGCCGCGCCGCGCAGGAACCGCTCAAACACTTCCGGCCCAAAGGCCAGGGACAGCACCGCGCCGCCCACGCAGGAGGTGGAGGAATAGCGGCCGCCGATGTAGTCGTCCATGAAGAAGGCGTCCAGGTAATCGCTGCTCCCGGCCAGCGGGCTGGTTTCACTGGTGACGGCCACCATGTGCCTGGCCGGGTCCAGCCCCGCGTTTTTCAGGGCGTCCTTTACGAAGGATTCATTGGTCAGCGTTTCCAGGGTGGTGCCGGATTTGGACACCAGCACGAACAGGGACCGGGAAACGTCGATGCTCTTTAAGACGGACGCGGCGTCGTCCGGGTCCACGTTGCTGATGAATTTGGCCTCCATTTGAAAGCAGCCGTTCTGCCGGGCCCAGTTTTCCAGGGCCATATACATGGCCCGGGGGCCCAGGTCGCTGCCGCCGATGCCGATCTGCACCACAGTGGTGAATTTTTCGCCCCTGGCGTTGGTGATTTCCCCGCTGTGCACCTTCCGGGCAAAGGCCGCGGCCTTTTGGCGCTGGGCCTCGTAAAACTCCCGCTTATTGACGCCGTCAGCCATTACGTCTTTTCCGAGCTGGCCCCGGGTGAGCTGATGCAGAACCAGGCGCTTTTCCCCGGTGTTGATGACTTCGCCGTTATAGAGCGCCGCGTATTTTTCGGTGAGCTGCGCTTCCCCGGCCAATTCCGCCAGCACGGAGAGCACTTTTTCATCCACCTGCTTGGCGGCGTAATGGTAGGTAAGGCCGCCGCCCATTTTCACCGCGTATTTTTCCACGCGCTCCGCGCCGGCCTCTCCCGCCAGGACGGATTGCAGCTTCACTCGATCCCTGCATTGGGCCAGCTTGCCCCAGGCATTGAGGGTATCCGGATTTTTCCAGGAAATCATAGGTTTCTTCCTTTCTCCATTGCGTCATGCCGGCGGATGCGGGCCGCCGCGTTCTTTTCCCCGTTCATTATACATCAAAACGCCCGCCGCGCAATACAAAAAACGCAAAAATCCCCGGGCCTACGCCGCCCACGTGCCCAGCGCCAGCAGGAACTGGCCCAGATAATAGGCCCCCAGGCTGATGTAGTCCAGCCGCACGTGGTCCCGCTCCATGAGCAGATAAAAAAGCAGCGCATCGGAAAAGGCAAACAGCGCCGCGCCTGCGGCGAACAGCGGATGCTGAAACGCGGCCAGGGACACCATGGCCATGAGCACCGCGGCATAGGCGGCAAACAGCGGCGCCCGGCGGCCCATGCGCCTGCGGAAGCGGGCCAGCCCCAGGGAAAACAGCCCCATAAGCCCCAGAAACACCCACAGGCTGCCCCACGAAACGCCGCCCATGAGGCAAAACGCCAGGATATACAGGATGTGGCCCAGGGCAAACAGCGCCCCGCCCGCCACGAAATGCACAATCAGCACCCCGTCCGCCGCCGTTCCCGCGCACAGCCCTGCCAGGATGAGAAAACGGCCCGGCGCGGGAGCGTGCAGGCAGCCCAGCAGCGCCGTAAACACCGCCATCAGCGTGGCGGCGCACTTCACCGCGATTTTGGGGCTCCTGCCATAGCCGGGCGTATGCTTCATATGCTGAATGATGAGATAGCAGACCGCCATCACCGCCAGCAGCACAAACGGCACGCAGCGCATCTTCTCTCCCTCCGCATCGAGGATATTTATATTTTACCCGCGGCGTCAGCCCCCTGTCAAGACGCGGCGGCGATATGCCCCGCCGCGTTTTCTTCGCGCCCGCCCAGGCGCATCCATTCAAGCGCGAAAAAATATGCAAGACAAGGATGTGACGGCATGCGCGGGCGGGAAGAAAAATCCCGGCGCCCGAAGGCGCCGGGATTTCTTGAATGAAAACTGACGGAACGAATGAACGCGCCGGGGTTCAGTCGATTTCGATCACGCCGGGATAATAGGTGATCATTTCCGCCTCCTGGTTGAGGAAGGTGCTCTGCGCCTCCTGGGGCGGCTGGTATTCCTGCCCCTCCACGGCGATTTTCACCTGCCTGACGCCGGGGAACTGGGCGGCGGTGAACATGATGGCACGCAGGGCCTGCACGCCGCCCTCTCCCTGGGCGGCGGCCATGAATTCCTTGGTAAAATCAATGGTCACCACCCCGTCCTTCATATGCACCCCCAGCAGCCCGCAGTCCTTGGGCACGGGGGCGGAAAGGCCGCTGTCGCTGCGGGGGCCCTTGGCCAATTCCAGGATGGCGGTGGTCACGTCCGCATCGGAAAAAACGGTGCGGGTGACCGGCACCAGCATGCGGCCCGTTTCAGAGGGGAAATAGAGCTGCACCGTGTGCGCCCCCGCGTCGGCCAGTGTTTCCATGCTTTCCAGGTTCACGTATTTTCCGGTGAACGTGCCGCTCACGTCGGTGCCGTAGGTCAGCTTGCTGCGCTTCTGCCCGTCAAAAAGGAAGGATACCTCGTCCACAGAATCAAATTCACACAGCGTCTGGGCGACGGATGCCACCATCAGGCCTTCCTGTTCGGCATTCTGGCAGTTCAGCGCCTCCTTGGACAGATCCACCCGCGCCTTGCCCTCCGCGATGTCCAGGTCGATTTTCGTGCCCTCGGGCACCGTGGTTTTCAGGCCCAGCCGCGCCGCCGTCAGGTCGTTGGCGGAGGAGGCCACCATCAAATTCAGCGTGGCCTTGGCGATGCCGTCGGTTTTATCCACCTGCCTGGTCACCGGCACCAGATATCCTTCCCCGTCCTGGTAATACACCACCGTGGGCTGGGTTTCCGCGCTGGCCAGGGCGGTGGCATCCGATACCACGGGCACGTTGACGGTGGTGGGCTCCGCGGGGGACAGCACCGTGCCGCCGCCCTGCCGCAGCGCCAGGGCCACCACCAGCGCCGAGGCGCACAGGATCAGCATCCTTTCCACGTCCTCCCGCCTGATGCGCAGCCGGCCCTTTTTCCCCTGCTGCTTTTCCTTTTCCGGCGTTTCGCCTTTTTTCGGGCTCATATCTTTTTTCATATCGCACACTCCTTCACCAAGTCCTCGGGCTATGGTATGAGGAACGTGCGCAGAGTATGCCCGCCGGTTCAGCCCCCCCCCGCGGCATAAGACGGCCCTCCGCCGAAGCCGGGGGAATTGCTCGCCGGACAGCGCCGTTAATTGACAGACTTTATTGGCGCTGCCTCCTGCGCCGGTGCCGTGTCCATGGATCGTATCAGCATAAAATCCCGCCGTGGGGCGGGATTTTGCAGCGGCCTGAAACGCCGGCGGCGCGTGTCCCTCCGCGCTCCGCGTTCAGTTATGGATTTCCATTGGCGGGAGCACGGCGTCGATGTCCACGAAAAGGGGCTTGCCGCTGTCCCGGTCCAGATACACGGGCACCTCGTCCCCGGTGAGCAGGCCGGTGGGGTCAAAGTTCAGATACCGGCTGAAGCACACGTGGGTGACGCCGGAGTCCGGGTCCTGATAATGACATTCCACCACCCGGGGATGGCCCCGGCCGGTATTCACGTTGGTGCGCACCTGCACCCCGGCGATCTTCGCCATCACGTACCGGCCGTCGTCAATGGCCCGCCGGGCCGCCCGGCGGCGCTTCCCGTCCGCTCCCAGCAGACCCGCGCCCACCAGGGAAAAGACCGCGCCGATGCCGCCGAATACGCACAGGAAAATCATGGGGTCCTCCGGTTCATCCCCTGCCCCAAAATACCACAGCAGCAGGCCCGTAACCAGGAAAATCAGCCCCATGGGCAAAAAGACCGCGCCCACAATGCCCTTTTCCGTCCAGCCCAGCTTCTTTTTCATATCGTCCACGGTCAGTTTCCTCCCTGTTTTCTCTTCATAGGTTTTACTGCGCCGCCGGCTAACTGGCCCGCCCGGCCGTTTCCGTTCCCCGCCGCTTCTTTTGTTTTACCGGCTGTTCCCCGCCAGGAGCATCGTCCACAGGCCCGGCAGCAGGGAAAGGAGCACCGCCGCCAGGGCCATGAGCCCGTAGAGCACCGCGCCCAGCCAGCCGGGAGCCTCCGGCCCCAGCAGCAGGGGCAGCAGCGCGGAGGAAACGTCATCATACCGCAGCACCGCCAGGGCCGCCGTCCATACGGGCAAAAGCACCGCCAGGCACGCCCCGGCAAGCCAGGCCAGGGCGTGAAGCCGCCCGCGGCGGCGCTTTCTTTCCGTCACGCCGGTATCCGGCACACGGTAAGCGCCCTTGGGCGTGCGGAATACCTTTTCCCGCCGCCCCGCCGCCTGGCCGAACCGGCCCGCCGCCCTGGGCCCGCCGCACTGGGGGCAGAAGGCCGCCGCATCGTCGTTTTCACGCTGGCATCGTTTGCATGTCCACATATTTCCTCATCCTCTTTTGTGCCCTATTGCTTCTGCACCACGAAGCATTCCGGCGCGTCCGGGCCGGCGTTTAAAAACTGCTGTCTCAATACATTATACGCCTGAGGCGCCAGCGCCGCAAGCAGCGTTTGCAGCGCCTGGCGCTCCCGCTGGCCCTCCGGATGGCCGGGGTAGGCGCAGATCACCATAACCCCCCGGGGCCGCAGCAGCGAAAGGGCGCCTTCCACCGCCGTTTTCGTGGTTTCCCATCTTGTGGTGACGGCATGGTCGCCGCCGGGCAGCCAGCCCAGATTGAACACCGCGGCGGCCACGGGCCCGGGCACCTTTTCCGCCATGTGCTCATGGCCCAGGCAGAAAAGCCGCGCCCGGCCCAGCATGTCGTTTTCCAGCAGCCGCGCCCGGGTGATTTCCACCGCCCGGGGCTGCACGTCAAAAGCATATACCGTGCCCTCCGGCCCCACCAGGCGGCACAGCAGGAGGGTATCGTGGCCGTTGCCCATGGTGGCGTCAACCACCGTATCGCCGGGGGATATGGCCTTTTCCAGCGCCTCCGCCGCCAGATACCGGGCGGATTTCAGTTCGTACGCCATGTCGCTATTCCTCCGGCACGATCCACGCGTCCATCTCCGCCCGGTCCGGGGGCTCAAACAGCGCAAGGCATTTGTTCAAAAGCCCTTCATCCACGAAATATCCCCCGCCTGCGGCGTTCCGGCGGCGGATATGCGCCCGCAGCGTTTCATCGGAAACGTCGATATAATGCCACCGCGCCGGCACGCCCCGCTGATGAAAAAAGGCCGCGGTCTCCCGCCGGTACGATGCCTGCCAGAACCCCCAGTCCAAAATCACGGCGCACCCGCACTGGGCTATCCGGGCGGCCTTTTCCATCAGCAGCGCCCGCAGCGCGCCGGTGATCTCATCGTGGCGCTCCCCCAAATCCGGCAGCAGCAGGGTGATTTCATCGCAGCTTAGGATCACCGCGTTTTCCCTGTCCGCCAGCGCGCGGGCGTAGTGGGATTTGCCGCTGCAAATTTTTCCGCAGATCAGATAAACCGCCGCCATGGGCACTTCCTCCTGTGTTCTTTTCCTGCCGTTATTATAATGAATCCCGCCGAAAGATGCAAGAAGCGCGGCCCGTTTTGCGGGCCGCGCGGAAAAATCACGCCTCCGGCGTTTCCTCTTCCGTCTCCCGGGGCGCTTTCCCTTCCTCCCCGCCCACCGCCGCGGCCAGGGCCCGCTCCACCAGCGCCATTTTCTCTTTTGTCAGTTTCCCCATATACCGCTTGAGCCGGGATTTTTCCAGCGTGCGCACCTGTTCGCACAGGATGATGGAGGGGCGGGATATGCCGCCTTGAGGCGGCAGCAGGGGCACGTGGGTGCGCAGGGGCGCCTTGTTCACCTTGCTGGTCAGGGGCAGGGCGATCACCGTAGGGCTGAAGCGGTTGCCCAAATCGTTCTGGATGATCAGCACCGGCCTTCGCCCGCCCTGCTCCGAGCCGACCACCGGGTCCAGGTCGGCATAATATATGTCACCGCGTTTCACGGGTCATCACGCTCCGCCGGCGGACAGCCAACGGGCGGCCGCCGCCGCTCTGATGGCGGGAGAAAACATCTCCCTGCCTTTACCGTATGCCCGGCGGGGGAAAAGGGTGTCTGCCCGGGCGGGGCGCCTTGACGGAAGCGCCCGTTCGTGGTATCATGCTTTGGATACAATCGAGGGGAGGAAAGGAGATCGCCATGGGCTTTTCACAGGAACGCACGCTGAAAAGGGGATCGCCCCTGTGGCTGGCCGTTACCGGCATGATGACGGCCATGAATATCGTGCTGAGCATGAGCGTGTTTTCCGTGCCCGTGCCCGGCGGACATCTCTATTTCTGCGACACTGTCATCAATACCGCCGCCATTTTGCTGGACCCCCTTGCCGCCTTCGTGGTGGGCGGCGTGGGCAGCTTCCTGGGGGATATGCTGTTTTATCCCGCGCCCATGTTCGTGTCCCTGGCAGCCCACGGGCTGCAGGCCGCCGCGGTGAGCCTGATTTCCCGCCGGGGAGAGGGCGGCGGCCATCCCGCGCTGTTTTCCGGCCTGGGGGTGGCCGCGGGGGCGGTCATCATGGTGACGGGATACACCCTGGGCCGCGCCTTCGTGTACGCCACACCGGAAACGTCCCTGCTGAAGCTGCCCTTTGAATGCGTGCAGGCCCTCTTCGGCGCGGCGGTCGCCATGGCGCTGTGCTATCCGCTGCGGCTGAAGGCGCTGTTCGCCCGGATGGTTCAGGGCATACGGTAAGGGGTTCTTTCAGGCCGCAAGGCCTTTTTTTCTTTGGTATTTTTTTCATTTCCATCTGGCGCTTGCGGCGGGAATCCTGTATAATGAATGCAGATAGATGGAAAAAACGCATTTCTCAGCTTCCGGGGCGAGGGTGCCCGCGCCGCCGGCAGAAAAGGAGGATCACGCCCATGTTAGGTATCCTGAAAACGCATCCCGAGCTCCGTCCCTATGAGAGCGATTTCAAGCTGCGGATGGATTTATATAAGGCCAAGAAAAAGCAGATCCTCAAGCGCGGCAAAACCCTGAATGACTTTGCCAACGCCCACCGGTATTACGGCTTCCACCGCCTGAAGGACGGCTGGGTCTATCGGGAATGGGCGCCGGGGGCGGACCAGGTTTTTCTGACCGGCGACTTCAACCAGTGGCACTGGCTGGATACGCCGCTGAACCGTCTGGAGAACGGCAATTGGGAGGTGTTCCTGCCGGGGGATACCATCGGCCAGGGCGCCCGGGTGATGACCATCGTGAAAAACGGCGACGCCCTTACCCAGCACCTGCCCCTCTATACCCGCCGGGCGGTGCAGGACTGGCAGAACGGAAGCTGGTGCTGCGAGGTGCAGGACGATACCCAAGAATACCCCTGGACGGACGGGAATTTTGCCCTGGAGGAGCCGCCATTGATTTACGAGGCCCACGTGGGCATGGCCACGGAGGAATACCGCACCGCCACCTATACCGAATTTGCCGACCATGTGCTGCCCCACATCAAGGAGGGCGGGTATAACACGGTGCAGCTCATGGCCATCATGGAGCACCCCTTCTACGCCTCTTTCGGCTATCAGGTGAGCAATTTCTTCGCCCCCTCCTCCCGCTTCGGCACGCCGGACGAGCTGCGCTATCTTGTCAACAGAGCCCACGAAATGGGCATCCGGGTGCTGCTGGACGTGGTGCATTCCCACGCCTGCCCCAACACCCTGGAGGGCATCAACCGCTTCGACGGCACGTCTTATCAGTTCTTCCACGAAGGCGGCCGGGGGGACCACAGCGCCTGGGGCACCAAATGCTTCAATTACGATAAGCCCGAGGTGCTGCATTTCCTGCTGAGCAATCTCAAATATTGGATGGAGGAATTCCACTTCGACGGCTTCCGCTTTGACGGCGTCACCTCCATGCTGTATCACGACCACGGCCTGGGCGTGGCCTTTTCCTCCCTGGATACATACTTCACCATGAATACCGACGTGGAATCCGTCACCTACCTGCAATTGGCCAACGATCTGATCCGCCAGGTGAACCCCCGGGCCCTCACCATCGCCGAGGACATGAGCGGCATGCCTGGCATGTGCGAAAAGGTTTCGGACGGGGGCATCGGCTTTGATTTCCGCCTGGGCATGGGCCTGCCGGATTTGTGGATCCGCCTGGCCAAGGATTGGAAGGACGAGGATTGGCGGCTGGATATGATCTGGAAGGAGCTGACCTTCCGCAACGCGCCCACCATCGCCTATGTGGAAAGCCACGACCAGGCCCTGGTGGGGGACAAGACCATGATCTTCCGCTTCGCCGACGCCGCCATGTACGACCAGATGGAGAAGGACACCCACACCCCCGTCATCGACCGGGCCATCGCCCTGCATAAAATGATCCGCCTGCTCACCCTGACCGCCGGGGGCACCGGGTATCTTAACTTCATGGGCAACGAATTCGGCCATCCCGAGTGGATCGACTTTCCCCGGCCCGGCAACGGCAACAGCTATCATTACTGCCGCCGGCAGTGGAGCCTGATGAAAAACCCGAATTTGAAATATCAGTACTTAAACAAATTCGACCAGGATATGATTTCCGCGGTGCGGGAGTACCGCCTGTTTGACGAAGCGTATCCCGAATTGCGGTGGATCCACGAGGATGAGCACGTGATCGCTTACGAGCGGGCGGGATTGCTGTTCGTGTTCAATTTCGATCCCAGCCGCAGCTATCCCGATTATGCCGTCCCCGTCAGCCAGGGAAAGGATTACCAGGTGCTCTTTTCCACCGATGATTACTGGTACGGCGGCTTCGGCCGGGTGCACCACGACCGCGTCAGCGCCCTGGACCCCGAGCTGGAGGGCCCCCACGTGAGGCTGTATCTGCCCAGCAGGACCGCCACGGTTTTGAAAATAGCCGACGATTGACGTAAACAGCGCGGAAGCAGCGCCTTCTTTTCCCCCTCCAACCCTATTCTGAAAGGAGCCTTTTATGATCTACTATGTCAGCGCCGCTGCCTCCCGGGATGGGAACGGAACCAAGGACATGCCCTTCCGCCGCATCAATGACGCGGCGAAGATCGCCGCGGCCGGGGATGAAATCCGCGTGGCCCCGGGCGTCTACCGGGAATATGTGAACCCCCAGAACGCCGGCACGGAGGAAAAACGCATCGTGTACCGCTCGGAGGAAACCCGCGGCGCGGTGATCACCGGGGCGGAAATCCTCACCGGCTGGCAGAAATACAAGGGGGACGTGTGGGTGAACCGGGTGCATAACGGCGTTTTCGGCGCCTATAACCCCTACACCACCTTCGTCTGCGGCGACTGGTATTTCGCGCCCACCGTGCGGCATACGGGCGCGGTGTTTTTGAACGACCGGATGCTGTTTGAAACCACCTCCCTGGAGGAATGCCTTGCCGGCCGGCCCGACCCCTGCGCCTGGAACCAGGAGGACGCAAAATACCTGTGGTACACCCAGCAGGACGGCGGCGAAACCGTGCTTTACGCCAATTTCCAGGGCAGGGACCCCAACGCCGAAAAGGTGGAAATCACGGTGCGGCGCAATTGCTTCATGCCGGATAAGACGGGCGTGGGCTATATCACCGTCAGCGGCTTCAAAATCGACAAGGCCGCCACCACCTGGGCGCCCCCCGCCGCCTACCAGGACGGCATGATCGGCCCCCACTGGTCAAGGGGCTGGATCATCGAGGACTGCGAAATCAGCAACAGCAAGTGCTGCGGCATCTCCCTGGGCAAATACCGGGACGAAGAAAACGACATGTATTTCTATACCAGGCACGTCAAATCCCCCACCCAGATGGAGCGGGACGCCGTGTGCCGGGGCCAGTATCACGGGTGGCTGAAGGAAAAGGTGGGCGGCCATATCATCCGCCGGTGCGAAGTGCACCACTGCGAGCAGACCGGCATCGTGGGCCGCATGGGCGGCGTGTTTTCCACCATTGAAGACTGCCATATCCACCACATCTGCAATTCCCAGCAGCTGGGCGGCGCGGAAACCGCCGGCATCAAGCTGCACGCCGCCATTGACGTCACCATCCGCCGCAACCATATCCATCACTGCATCATGGGCGTCTGGTGCGACTGGCAGGCCCAGGGCGCCCGCATCAGCCAGAACCTGATGCACGATAACACGCCCCCCGAAGGCCGGCCCCACGCCCGGGGCGCCATGTTCTCCACGGACGTCTTCATCGAGGTGGGCCACGGCCCCACCCTCATTGACAATAACCTGCTTTTGTCCCCCGTGGCCATCACCATCCCCAGCGAGGGCATCGCCGTGGTGCACAATCTGGTGCTGGGCGCCTTCTCCCTCATCAATTCCGGGGTGGACAGCGTGGTCAACGGCCAGCGGGAGCCCCGCTATACCCCCTACCATATCCGCCACCGCACGGAGGTGGCCGGGTTTATGACCATCCTCCACGGCGACGACCGCATCTACAACAACATTTTCATCCAGCATCATCCCATCACCAATCAAGCCAAAAAGCCTGCCGACGCCGATTATCAGGCCGTGGGCACCGCGCCCTTCGATATTTTCCCCGCCTATGACGAATGGATTTCCCATTTTATGATGGACCGGGAGCCGGACATGGGCGCCCTGGCGCAGTATCACTTCGGCCATCTGCCCGTGTGGGTGGAGGGCAACGCCTACTTCGCCGGCGCCACCGTCAGCAAGCATGAAAAGCACGGCCTGGTGAACCGCCGGGCACGGCCCAGGGTGGAATTGCAGGAGAAGGACGGGCAATACCTCCTCAAAACCAACGTGTACGATTATATCAGGGATTTTGCCGACGGCATCGTCACCAGCGATGTCCTGGGCTGCGCCTTCGAGCCGGAACAGCGGTTTGAAAACCCCGACGGCTCTGCCATCACCTTCGACAGCGATTACCTGGGCGCCCACCGGGGATTGAGCCCCCTGCCCGGGCCCTTCGCCCATGCCGAAAAAGAATACCGGGTGTTCTGATTTCCCCGCCCCCTCCGGAAAGCCCGGAGGGGATTTATATTTATACAGAGAAAACCGCTCCGGCCCGCCTCTGCCCTCCGCTGTTCCATGCTCCATGCCGGCGTTTTTCCCTTGTTTGGCGGGTTTGACAAAACCATCTGCCTGTGTTTTTCTCAAATAAGCACTTGACAGGCTGCGTATTTATATGTATAATATTTGCGTATTTATTCATTTCGGGGGTGGTTCAATGTCTCTGAAGGGCAGGCATTTTCTGACGCTGCTGGATTATTCTCCGGCGGAGATTGCCGAATTATTGGACCTGGCGGCGGAATTGAAGCAAAAAAAGAAGGCGGGCGTGGCGCATCGTCTGTGCGAAGGAAAAAATGTGGCGCTGATTTTTGAAAAGACCAGCACCCGCACCCGCTGTGCCTTTGAGGTGGCGGCGGCGGACCTGGGCATGCATCCCACCTACCTGGACCCCTCCGGCTCCCAGATCGGCAAAAAAGAGAGCATCGCCGACACGGCCCGGGTGCTGGGGCGGATGTACGACGGCATCGAATACCGGGGGTATGGCCAGGAAATCGTGGCGACGCTGGCGCAATACGCCGGCGTGCCCGTCTGGAACGGGCTCACCAACGAATTTCACCCCACCCAGATCTTGGCCGATTTTCTCACCATCCGGGAGCATTTCGGCGCCCTGAAGGGCAAAAAGCTGGTGTACATGGGCGACGCCCGCTACAACATGGGCAACAGCCTGATGGTTGGCTGCGCCAAGATGGGCCTGCATTTCGTGGCCTGCGCCCCGGAAAAATACTTCCCTGCTCCCGCCCTGGTTTCCCAGTGCCGGGCCATCGCCGCCCAAACCGGGGCCACCCTTGCATTCAGCACCGATCCCCTGGCCGCCGTGCAGGGCGCGGATGTGATCTACACCGACGTGTGGGTATCCATGGGCGAGCCGGACGCGGTGTGGGCGGAGCGCATCCGCGATCTGACGCCTTACCGGGTGACCGCCGATCTGATGGCCGCCGCGGGAGAGCAGTGCCGCTTCATGCACTGCCTGCCCGCCTTCCATGACCTGAAAACCGCCATCGGCGCGGACATCCACAAAAAGTTCGGCCTCACCGCCATGGAGGTCACCGACGACGTGTTCGAGGGCCCCCAATCCATCGTCTTTGACGAGGCGGAAAACCGCATGCATACCATCAAGGCCGTCATGGCCGCCACGCTGGGGTAAGTAAAAATTTTTCCCGCCGGCCGAAAGGCTTTTCTCATCAAGCTATATTTTTGTGGCAATGCTCAAATATGTGAATGTGCATCATCAACGATTTTTCCGTCGGAAATTGCGATCGTACGGCTGCACCATGCGCACAAATTAATATTGTGCGTCACCATTACAATGGTTTTCCCCTGTCGGTTGAGCATCTGGAACACCTCCATCAGCAGATGCGCGTTCTCGCTGTCCAATGCGCCCGTCGGTTCATCCGCAAGAATAATAGAAGGGTCCATGACGATTGCGCGCGCAACCGCAACGCGCTGGCTCTGGCCGCCCGAAAGCTGATGTATCTTACGACTCGCAAGGTCCCCTATCTGAAGCATATCCAAAGCGTTCCTGGCATGTTTTTCCATGCTTAATAGTTTTTCACGAGAAAAGAGCATGGGGGTCATTACATTTTCCAGGACCGTTTCATTTCTGATTAAGCCAAAGTCCTGCAAAACAAAGCCGATCTCTTGATTCCTGAATGCGGCGATTTGTTTGTTCTTCATTGATGTGATGACGTTTCGATTGACTGTGCATGTGCCGCTCTGCGGCCTCAAAAGACCACCGATCACATACAGCAGCGTGGACTTTCCGGACCCGGACGGGCCCACTATGGCTGCGAAATCTTTGGGCTTGAGCGACAAATGGATGTTCTGCAGCGCATGGACCTCGTTGGGCTTTCCCTGGTTGTAATACACTTGAACGCCGTTCAACTGGATCATTGTATTTACCCCTCATTCGTTTTTTTGCAGCAAAAGGATCGGATCTGTTTTTCGAAAACGCAGCGACAGAAATAGGATGCTCAAAAAGATGACAGGAAGAATTAACAGCAATGACATTCTGATCCCTGCCATGCTTATCTCAATCGGTACAGCTTGAGCAAGCAGGATGGATATGGGGACAGAAAACAAAATGGGGATTAATTGTGTGGTCGCATTAGCAAAAAAGCCGCGGTGCAATGTCATCCCACAGATATAATACACACTCAAGCGGCCAATGAAATCATCCATATTCAGCCAGTTAAAAATAACTGTTCCCAGCCAACAGAGGAGGATCATCAGCGCGGCGGCAACAAAGAGCAAGGGTTGATCCTGTACGACGGCTTTTATCGTATTTTGACGCATTGTATCAATCCTTGCTGCAGAGCCGATCCCCGCTAAAGCCCGGTTGACTGCATCGACCGTTGCTTGGCTGTCATCTTCAACGAACAGCAGGCATGAAGCGGAAATGTCCAGCATCGGCACTATATCAAAGCCGGATAATGCGATGGCGCGAAATTTGTCGTCGCTGTTTTTAGCGCCCATTGCATTCAAAGCAATATCCGTTCCGCCGCCCACAAATTCATAATAATATCCGTCGCTGTCCAGGATCCCGACAACAACAAACGCTTCTTGCGCATATATGCGGGATACAGGAAAGTATAGCTGAATGGGTATTTCGTCGCCGATGTTATAGGTCTGTGCCAATTCTTGTGTGATCAAGAGCGGAATCCTGTCGCTCTCTTCCGGAAAATACACTGCGCCGCGCCGCAATGGAAGCGTCACATTTTCCACTAAAGCGGGATTGTAAAAGGTGATCAATGCGCTCTGCTGATCGAACCTCCCGGTCGCGTCGGCCGTTCTTCCAACGCACTTAACTTCCTCAATATTATTTGCCCTGCTCAGGGCTTCGTAAAACGCTTGGGGGGCCATCTCATCCGGCATAAGATATCGGCTGTCCGCCTGCATAAATATGGCGGGGCCTGTTATTTGTTCAGCGAGACGATTCACTGATAGAAGCGCCGCCACATCGGTCATTACCGGAGCCGTCAAGCAGATCATCGCGACAATCTGCAATATCAGAAGCAGCTCACGTCCCCAAAACTTGCTGAACTGATTGCGCACAAGGTAAATGAACTTCATGCTACCCCTCCCCGTGGACGCGCGTTCATGCTGCTGATTTTCAGCATAGGCATGAATAAAACGATGCTGGAGAGGCCGACCGTCAGCAGAAAAATCAAAGCTGCATCTCCTATCGGCAAAAGAATGCCGATACCCACTGCCGTCCAGACCCGTTTCATCCATACGACACACAGGAAAGCGATGATTGCGGCCACAGCATTACACAGGCCCCACGCTGTGATAATCGCCGAAACCAAAGCTGCGCGTGACGCTCCGCAAAAAGAATAAACGGCAAAGCGCCTGCGTTCTCTGAGCAAAAGCCTGATATGCAGAAGGATCGTGTTAATCAGCGATAAAGCGCACATACAAGCAAAAATCATTTGATACCGCTGCTGCCACGCCTGAATGCGGGCATCGCCTTCGGCGCTTGGCGGAAGGATTGCTTCCGCACTCGAAAACCACTGGGCAGCAATCCTGGAAATATCCGCCTTGCTTTTTGATTGCGGCTGCGCAAAATCCATTCGAATCACATCTGCATGAAAGCCCTGCTCCAGAAAGGTACGATAAGGAATGATGATGACCTGTGGATCGGCGCTCTCGGTTTCAATGGGCAGGTCCTTAGAAAACATATAAAAAATCAGCGGCATCTGCTGAACGACCTCATATTCCAAACCATTTAGCTCCACGGCAGGTGATGTGGCGTCACCGCCCAGGCCGCGAATCGCGATTAAACGATTACTCTCAGCCTGGTCGGGTGAAAAGAAGGACTGATTGGGCTCTATGGCGTGCCAGCGCGTGAACCTTGTTCCCTTCCAGCCGATTACAATCCCCTCATTTTCGTTCTCCCGCAAGTCAATCAGCAGGGTGTTTTCCGCCTCGCCGAACGGCTGCTGATCAACAAAGGGGAGAACGGCGTCAGAAACGCTATCCGCGCCAAGAAGAAGGCTGATATTTGCATAGCTTGACGCAGAGCGAATGGATCGAAATTGGTCAAGCAGCGCACCGCTTCCCGTATATAACACAAAATAGGCGCACAGCAAGCATGCGCCCATCATAAGAGATAAAGCCCGCGTTTCTTTATCCAATAACCCGCGCAGTATCTGCCTCGCAAGCAGAAGATGCTTCATGCGTTTTCTCCCAATAGATTTGTTGAAGGGAGCCAATCATATGACTCCCTTTTTCGATACTGTTTGTTATTGATTTTTAAAGAGATGCTCACTGTAATGGAAACCGCTGTTACCAGTGTAGCATTCCCAGCGATAATGGCAATAGCCGCAGTAGAGATTGTTTACATAAGTGATAGACCGCTTACTATACGTATTTGTTCCATATACTTCTTTCCAATTTGTCCAAGCATAATCGCCGTTACTTTGCAGGTATTGAGCCCGTGTTGACGCAAAAAGATAATTATTTACAGGAGCGCAATCACATCGAACAATAGTTGCGCTAATGTAAGAAGACGAAATCCCGTAATACAGTCCGCCATGCCCAGTGCAAGAAGCATATGCCGCGCAGCATGTAAGTGCAAAACAGAGGATCAAAGCCAGAGCACCAATAAGCTTTTTATTCATTTTCATCCAACATCCTTTCTTCGCATTCATGTCCACAATTTGCTCAATATGGAAAAGATGTTGAGTCGCTTGGGTATGGAAGAATCGTGTGGGCAGTCAATGAGGGGTTGCATCAGCAAATGAATTTAGCGTATCTTCATGCACATGCGCCCATCACCACCTTTTATGTCTGCATAGTTTACCCTGTACAGTTGTCTGACAATTTATGAATGTAATACCAAAATATGGGTAGAATTTAATTATACCCATACAGCCTCAAAAAGCAAGTACACAGAAGAGAGCCTGGCACAGTTCAAGAAAAAGAACGCAAGCTCTGCAAATTCAAAGCAGCAGAACTTTATTTTGCGTTCTGGCTAAGCTGAAGGACAGGAGGCATAGCAGTGGTTGACTGGAATGAAGCAAAGCGAGCTCCTGATTCCGCTTTGCTTCGCAGATTAGCGAAATCCTTATTTGCCAACCAAAAACGCACTGACCGAAGGCAAGCCTTCGATCAGCGCGTTTTGTATGCCATTCTTGCTGCGCCCGGTTACTTGGCCGCCGGTATCTCCCCGGCTTTTGTCAGCGCCAGCTTGGTGATGATGGGGCCGATGAGCTCAAACACCAGCACGCCGGCCAGCACGATGGTGTTCACCTGCTGGCCCAGGGCGGGGAAGCGGGCCGCCACCAGGGACGCCATGCCGATGGCCACGCCGGCCTGGGGCAAAAGCGTTAAGCCCAGGTATTTGCGGATGTTTTCATCTGCGCGCACGCACAGGGCGCCCAGCATGGTGCCGCCCCATTTGCCGATGCAGCGCAGCAGGAGATATCCCACGCCGATGAGCCCCACCTGGGGCAGCACGCCTAAATCCAATTCCGCGCCGGAGAGCACGAAGAACAGCAGGAACAGGGGCGGCGTAAAGCGGTCGCACTGCTCCATGAGCACTTCCCGCTGCTGGCTCAAATTCACCATCACGGCGCCGATCATCATGCACACCAGCAGCGATGAAAGGTTCAGCATATCGCACAGCCCCACCCCCGCCAGCACCAGGGCGATGGACAGGGCCAGCTTGTTCCCCCGGCTGGCGAAAAACCTGGCGCACAGCGCCAGCACAAAGCCCAGCGCCGCGCCCAGCAGCACGCTGCCCACGATTTCAATGAGGGGCGTGAGCACCATGCTCTGCACGGTGATTTCCCCGCCCAGCATGCCCTGGGCCACCGACGCGGAAATGGAAAACACCATCAGGCCCAGGGCGTCGTCCATGGCCACCACGGGCAGCAGCATCCGCGTCACAGGCCCGTCCGCCTTGTATTGGCGCACCACCATCAGCGTGGCGGCCGGGGCGGTGGCCAGGGCAATGGCGCCCAGCAGCAGCGCCAGCGGCACATCCACGCCGAAGAGAATCAGCCCCACATCCACGCATATCGCCGTGGCCAGGCCCTGAAAGGCGGTGATGGTCAGGGGCGCCCTGCCGATTTTTTTCAGATAGCTCAGTTTGAATTCCCCGCCGATGGCGTAGGCGATAAAGCCCAGCGCCGCATCGGAAATAACGCCCATGGAGGCGGCCTGTTCCCTGCCGATGATCCCGGCCACGCAGGGCCCGATCAGAAGCCCCGCCACCAGGAACGCCGTCACGTTGGGCAGCTTGATGGCCCGGGCGGCGCGGCTCACCAGCAGCCCCGCCGCCATGGCAATGCCGATCAGCAGCAGTACGTTCATTTCTTCTTTACCAGTCCTTCCACCATGGTCACCGGCAGGGCAAACATGATGCCGGTATCGGGCTTTTCCAGCCCGCCCGTCACCTGGTTTACGATCTGCCGCGCGGTATCCACCTGATCATCCGGCAGCACCATGAAGATGGTCTTGCTGCTGCGGCGCTCCGGCTCCATGATGGCGCGCAGGCCGTAAAACAGGGGCATTTCATCCTCGCTGTGCAGGATGCGGGCCATGCCCTTGCTGTCCAGCACGGTGGCCCCCGTCAGGCCGTGGTTGGTGAATTCCTGCAGCAAATGCTCCAAATGCTCGGTCCGGTTCAAAACAAAAACGAAAACCTGCATGTTTATATCCCCTTTCCGTGTCGTCCTTTCGTGCTTTCGCACAGTTTCCTATTGTATGCCTGCCCCGGGCGGAATGCAAGTCCCGGACGGGCTTTTTGTCGGAAATTGACAAAAGAGCGGCGATGCCGTTCTTCCGTTTTTTCCCAGCGGCGGAAGCCGTTTCATTTTTCCGCTTTCTGCATATGATAGTGCGGAGAAAAGGAGGGATTGGATATGAATCTTATTCTGTGGCTGATCCTGGGCGCCCTGGCCGGGTGGCTGGCGGGAAAAATCATGGGCGGCGAGCGCCGGGGATGGCTGGGCAACATCGTGGTGGGCATTCTGGGCGCGGGCCTGGGCGGGCTGGCCGCCGGGCTGCTGGGCTGGGGCGGTGTGGACGGCTTCAACCTTTACAGCCTGCTGGTGGCCATTGCCGGCTCCTGCCTGCTTTTGTGGATCTGGAACATGCTCCAGCGCCGGACATCGCGGGAATAAGCCGAACGATAAAACGAAGCGGGGAAAAGCCATTCTTTAAGACCCTGGAACGGCTTTCCCCCGCATTCCTTTCGGGATTTCCGGTGAGCGCAGGATCATTGCCGGCGCTTAAATCGCTTTCGCGGCACCGGCGGCTTTATTGAACGCCGTGCTTGTCAAGCAGGTCTTTGATGGTGCCGATCAGCTGCTCCATGGGGATGCCGGCCCGGTCGCTCAAATCCTTCAGCGTGGCGTTTTTCACCAGCGCCCGCACGATGGGATTGTCCAGCAGCCTGAATTTTTCGTTGATTTTGATGGCCTCGTCCTTGAGAAAGGGATAGGCGTCCAGCAAATCCTGCATCCGGGTGTTCTCGTTGATTTCCACGCGCCTCACCCCCGGATTTCCTTCACGATGCCCGCGGCCTCCTTCACCAGCCGCTCGATTTCATCGAAATTGCCTTCCCTGACCAGCTTGCCGCTCACCATCCAGCTTCCGCCGCAGGCCACGATGCGGTCGTATTTCAAATAGTCCCGCACGTTGTCCGGGCCGATGCCGCCGGTGGGCATGAAGCGGAGGCCCACGTAGGGAGCGGCCAGGGCCTTGATCATTTTCAGGCCGCCGGAGGGCTCTGCGGGGAAGAATTTTAATACGTCCAAATCAAACTGCAGCGCCGCCTCGATCTCCGTGGGGGTACAGACGCCGGGGGTCATGGGCACGCCCTTTTTCAATACGTGCTCGGTCACCTTGGGGTTGAAGCCGGGGCTGACGATGAACCCGGCCCCGGCGTCGATGGCCCGGTCCGCCTGATCGCAGGTCAATACGGTGCCCGCGCCGATCAGCATATCGGGATACGCCTTGGCCATCAGCCGGATGGATTCCTCGGCGGCGGCGGTGCGGAAGGTGACCTCCGCGCAGGGAAGGCCGCCCTTCATCAGCCTTTCCGCCAGGGGCAGGGCGTCCTTTGCGTCCTCCAGCACCACCACGGGCACGATGCCGATTTTGCTGAGCTTTTTCATCCTATCGTTCATGGTTTCATCCTCCCGTCAAATCTTTTTCAGCTGTGCGCGCACGGCGCCTTTTTCCTTCATCATGTCCGCAAGCAGGGCGCATACCCGCGGGGCCAGGCCCGCCGCGATCAAATCCACCCCGAACACCGCTTCGTTCCGCAGCAGGCCCTCCAGCTTCCTTTGGATTTCCCCGGGCAGCGGCCGGCCGCCCAGCCGGAAGCCGGCCATGAGGGGCCGCAGCTCCTCCAGCATCGGGTCGCTGCTCAGTTCAAAGGCGTTCCCATCGTCATCCACCGCCATCAGGTACCTGAGCCACCCGGCCAGCACCAGGGGGATGGCCCGCAGGCTTTGGATATCCAGCGCGTCGGAGGCCTGATAGGCTTTCAGGGTCTCCCCAAAGCGGATGGCAATTTTCTGGCTGGTGTCCGTGGCGATTCGCTGGGGCGCGTCGGGCATGAAGGGATTGGGCAGGCGCACGTTCACCACGGTGTCGATAAACTCCTTGGGATCGATCACCCCGGGGTCCGTCACCACGGGCAGCCCCTCGTCATAGCCTACGCGGCGAATCAGGCGCACCAGGTCCGCATCCTTCATTTCGGCGGAAATGCGCGTATACCCCAGCAGGCACCCGAACACCGCCAGGGCGGTATGCAGGGGGTTCAGGCACGTGCACACCTTCATCCGCTCCACCCGGTTCACGGTATCCCGGTCGGTGAAGAGAAAGCCCGCGTCCTCCAGGGGCGGCCTGCCGCCCGGGAAATCGTCCTCGATCACCAGGTATTCGCTTTCCTCGGCGTTGACGAAGGGGGCGATATAGGTGCCCCGGGAGGTGATGACGGGCTCCAGGCCGGAAAGGCCGTCCTTTTTCAGCAGGGCCTCCACCGACGCGTCGGGCCGGGGGGTGATTTTGTCGATCATGGTCCAGGGGAAGGAGACCTTCCTGGGGTCCCTCACATAAGCGGCAAAGCCCGCGTCCTGCCATTTTTCCGCAAAGGCGGAAACGGCGGCGCGCAGCTTTTCCCCGTTATGGGAGCAATTGTCCATGCTCACCATGGCGATGGGATATGCCCCCGCCCGGTATCGGGCACAGAGCAGGGAGGCCACCTTGCCGATGTAGCTTTTGGGCTTGTCCGGCCCCGCTTCAAAGTCCGCCGCCACCGCCGGCAGGAGCGCGCCTTTGCCGTCCCGCAGGCTGTAGCCCTTTTCGGTAATGGTGAAGGACGCCATCTGCAGTGCGGGATTTCGGAAAATATCCTTCAGCCGCCCGTATTCCTTTTCGTTTTCGCTGTCCAGCATCAGGCTTTCCGCGACGGCACCGATCACCGTTTTTTCCACGCTGCCGTCGGCTTTCAGCGTCACCAGCAGGGTATAATCGTCACAGGGGCGATAGCCCTTTTCCACGATTTCGTAATCAAAGCCCTCCACCGCCACGATGCCGGCATCCGCCCGGCCTTCGTTGAGCATTTTCTGCATGGCCATGCATTGGAAGGCCCGGAAGATGTTGCCCGCCCCGAAATGCACCCAGACCGGGCGGTTTTTCGTGTTTTCCCGCATTTTTGCCCGGTCAAACGCCGGCAAACGGTAGCCGGCCGCTTCCCAGGCGGCCCGATCCTTCAGGCCCTGTTCATTCAATACCAGCATGGCGGTCATCCTTTCTTTTGCTCCCGGTGCCCAGCGCAGACAAGCATTCCGGTCCCGCTCGCATTTTTACGCACGCTGCCTGATCCAGGCAAAACGCTTTGTGCAGGAAAGGGCGGGATCACACGGCCTTTTCCTCGGTGATGGCCACGGTGATTTCCCCGGCGTCCCGGCACAGGGAGAGCAGCTTTTCATTCAATGGCTGCACCGCCATTTCGCCGGGGGTGAGGATCATTTTTTTCACGGAGGACAGGGGCTTGCCGTCGGCGTACACGGTGAGGTAATGATCCCGGTACACCCGGTCCGGCCGGAACATAAGGTCCACGCCCCTGTTTTCCCCGTCCAGCAGGATCTTCTGGGGCACCGTGCCCCGGACGCCCGCGCCGTCCCGCACCGGGATTTCCCTGCCCGTGCGGCGCTCTCCCCGGGCGTAGCGGGCGGCCATCTCTCCGGCCCGGAAGGATTCGCTGCTGACGTGATCCACCAAATCGTGCACGTGCAGCACGTTCCCGCAGGCAAACACGCCGGGCACGCTGGTTTCCAGCGTATCGGAGACCACCGCGCCGCTGGTGACGGGGGACAAGACCACCCCCGCCCCGGCGGAAAGCTCGTTTTCCGGGATCAGGCCCACGGACAAAAGCAGGGTATCGCAGTCAAATTCCATTTCGGTGCCGGGGATGGGCCGGCGGTTTCCATCCACTTGGGCCACGGTGACGCCCGTCAGCCGTTCCTTCCCGTGAATGTCGATGACGGTGTGGCTCAGGTACAGGGGGATATTGTAATCCTGTAAGCACTGCACGATATTGCGGTTAAGGCCGCTGGAATAGGGCATCAGCTCCACGCAGGCCAGCACTTTCGCCCCCTGCAGCGTCATGCGCCGGGCCATGATGAGCCCGATATCGCCGCTGCCCAGGATCACCACCCGGCGGCCGGGCATGAAGCCTTCCAGGTTGACAAATTTCTGCGCGGTGCCGGCGCTGTAAATGCCGGCGCACCGGGCGCCCGGAATGGCCAGCGCGCCCCGGGGACGTTCCCGGCAGCCCATGGCCAGCACGATGGATTTGGCATCAAACTGCTGCCAGCCCATTTCCCGGCTGACGGCGGTGACTTTTTTGTC
>Ga0079305_1001440_pt1 | contig 31300 bp, 22 predicted proteins | sample LMS_cellobiose_e_FD_79183 | JGI IMG/M metagenome (GOLD analysis project Ga0079305, IMG submission 79183) | Rumen-fistulated moose microbial communities from Alaska, USA - LMS_cellobiose_enrichment | ecosystem: Host-associated > Mammals > Digestive system > Stomach > Rumen fluid ... | reverse complement strand
GGAGCTCTTCCTTGAGGCTGTTTCCAGCCCCGCGCTCTGCCCGATGAGAGACGACGTCATAATCGGCAAGGAAGACGTATGGGCAACCTCTATGGAGGACGCAACCTTCAACGGTGAATTCGCCATCAAAGCCATGAACAAGCACGGCGAACTCGACATCGACAAATCCGGCAACTACAAGGCCACCGAAGAAGAAGTCAGCCCGATCAAATACGTAAAGCCCTATAAGCTCATCGTTGATTTCTCCAAGGATCTTGCAAGCCAGCTCAAGATGTTCAACGACAGCGAGATCTATTACATAGGTCAGCTCTCCAAGAGCGATTACGCGGCAAACGAGTCCAAACTCACCAAGCAGCCTCTCCTTTCGACCCTCACGGTCTACTTCAATACCAAGAACGCATCCCTTGCAAAGGCTGATGCGAGAAAAGCTCTCAGCACCGCTGTGGACAGAAACGGTCTTGCCGAACTCATAGGACTCGGCACCAAGCCCGCGACCGGATTCATTACCGAAGGCTTCTATGATTCTTCTCTCGGAAGCAACTTCAGAAAGGCGGGCGGCGATCTCATTTCCGCTTCCGCCGATTCTTCCAAGGCAAAATCACTCGCAAGCTCCGGCGGACTTACCGGTTCTCTCAAGCTCACGTATCTCAAGAGCGACGACAACGACGCCATAGCTTCCAAGCTCATAAACGACTGGAAGGCAGCCGGCATCAACGTCACCGCAGACGCGCTGAATGAATCGTCCTACGTCAAAGCGATAAAGGAAGGCACCTTTGATATGCTCCTCATCGAGTATCAGGGACTTTCCACCAACGCCGCTTCCGTGCTCGCACCTTACGCGAGAAAGTATTCCGGAGAAAGCGTCTCCGTCGCTGACGACAGCGTCGGATATACGCCTCACATCACCGGATTCGAAAGCGACGCGTATGACGCCGCCATCGACAGCGTATTCGAGGCGGTTACCCGCGGAGAAAGAGCCACCGCTCTCCACGCCGCAGAAGAGCTTCTCGTAAACGAAATGCCCGCGGCTCCTCTGGCGTTCTTCTACGACTATTACATGGCTTCTTCCGAGCTTTCCGGACTGCGTTCATCCGCATACGGCTACAGACTGTTCACCAACGTCGTGCTCAAGGATTACAAGGAAAAGAACGCGGCTTATGAAGCAAAGAACGCTGAGAACGGCTCCGAAGCATAAACTTGATTGAAATATAAAAAGCTGCGCGAAAGTCCAAGGGCTTTCCACAGCTTTTTTTATCCGAAAAATCAGAAAAGAGTAAAAAATGAATATCGAAGAATTAAAAAATATCGCGGAAGAAAACGCGGAAAAGAACAGAGATTACATATATGCCTGCGAGGACAGGATCCTTCACACCCCGGAGACGGGATATAAGGAATTCAAGACGTCCGAATTCGTGAAAAGCGAGCTCGTGAACGCCGGAGCTTTTCTCAAGGATAAGATAGCATATACCGGAGTAAAGGGAAGGATCGGCAAAGAAGGCGGCATGAACGTCGTGATCATCGGCGAGCTCGACGCCATAACCTGCCCGTCGCATCCGATGGCGGACAAGACCACCGGCGCGGCGCACGCCTGCGGTCACAACGGTCAGATAGCCGTCATGCTCGGAGTCATGAAGACGCTTTCGGATCCGCGCATACTTCCGTATCTCGACGGCTCGGTCACGTTCCTCGCCGTCCCCGCGGAAGAAATGATCGAACTCGAATACAGAAAAGAACTCGCAAGACAGGGCAAGATCCGGTATTATTCCGGAAAACAGCAGCTCGTATATGAAAATGAGTTCGACGACGCGGATATATGCATGATGATCCACTCACAGCCCGGCGAGGAAACGGCAGCGACTTATATCGGCGGAAGCAGTCTCGGATTCGTTTCGAAATTCATAACCTTCCACGGCAAAGCCTCCCATGCCGGAGCCGCGCCGTATAACGGCATAAACGCTCTCAACGCCGCCATGCTTTCGATGATGAATATGCACGTGGCGAGGGAGACCTTCCGGGACGAGGACAAGGTGCGCATACACCCGATAATCGTAAAGGGCGGCGACGTTGCGAATATCGTCCCCGAAACCGTCATTATGGAAAACACCGTAAGAGCATACAATCCGCCCGCTCTCGCGGACGCGGACGAAAAGGCGGACCTCGCGGTGAAGGGCGCGTGCATCGCCACCAAGGCGACCGCTACGGTTGAAAGCACGCCCGGATACCTGCCGCTGAGACAGGATAAAAACCTTACGGATATGTTCGCGGAGGAAGCGAAAAAGTATATTCCGGAGGAGAAGATATACCGCGGCAGAGATATGATCGGATCTTCCGATATAGGCGACATAGGACATCTGATCCCGACGATCCAGCCTACTCTCGGCGGCGTATACGGAACTGCTCACGCGAAGGATTTCGAGCTCCACGACAAAGAAGCGTCTCTGATGGTCCCGGTCAAGATCCTTTCAAAAATGTGTATAGAGCTTTTATATTCAAACGCGGAAAAGGCGAGAAAGATAAAAGAGGAATTCGTTCCCGTGTACACGAAGAAGGAATATCTTGCATATCTTGACAGCCAGATGTATACGAAGGAGCTTCCGTGATGAGCGCCGGCAAAAAAACGGAGCTTTTGGAAGAGCTCAAAGCGCACTGCGTAAACTGCCGCGCGTGCGGGCTTGAAAGCACCCGCACGAATGTTGTCTTCGGAAAGGGAGATCCGGATTCCGACATAATGTTCATAGGCGAGGCGCCGGGAGAAAAAGAGGACCTTTCCGGGCTTCCTTTCGTGGGAGCCGCCGGAAAACTGCTCGACAAGTATCTCGGATTTATCGGACTCGAGACCGACGACGTGTATATTGCGAACGTAATAAAGTGCCGTCCGCCGAAAAACCGCGATCCTCTTCCCGAGGAGGAAGAGAAATGTATTGATTTTCTGCGGCGTCAGGTAGCGATAATCGATCCAAAGATCATAGTTTGCCTCGGCAGGATAGCCGCCGCGAAAATAATCAAAAGCGATTTTCGCATAACCGCGGAGCACGGCAAGTGGTTCAAGAAGGGCAACTACTATATCACCGCCGTGTATCACCCTGCGGCTCTTCTTCGCGATCCGCGAAAGAAGGAGGATATGCTCCTTGATTTCAAAAAAATAGGCGAAATGCTCGCGTCACTCGGCGGCGCGGACGCGTCTGAAGCCGAAGATAAATAAAGCCGGCGGGGCGCACAGCGCCCCGCCTTCGGCTTGCTTGAACGTCACGTCGGTGAGCGCCCGGCGCGGAGATCATTCCTCGGGTCCGACCGGATCCGCCTTGTCTTCGGAAATTGCGATAAGCTCGCTTACCGTGACGAAGCTGTAACCTTTTTCGATCAGCATCGGGATGATCCTCTCGAGAGCTTCGGGTGTGGGACTGCCTTTTCTGTTGAAATCGTGGAAGAGGATTATATCGCCTCCGCTCGTTTCCCTGACGACGGTCCGTACGACCTTTTCCACTCCGGGCAGCGCCCAGTCGCGCGTATCGACAGACCACAGAACGCACTCGTATCCGAGGGATCTGATGAATTCCGCCGCGGACTTGTCGCATATACCTCCGGGCGGTCTGAAAAGCTTCGGACGTTCGCCGGTGATCCTGCTTATTACCCCGGACGTCTTTTCAATCTGATCTTTCGTATACGATCTGGGATGCTTTGTGACGTAAATATGATCGTAGGTGTGATTTCCGATCTCATGCCCCGCGTCATATACCTTTTTTACCGTTTCCGGCATCGCCTCGGCGTTTGATCCCACCATGAAAAAAGTTGCTTTTATTCCGTACTTTTCGAGGATCGAAAGCACCTTGTCGGTGTAAGTCGCGTGCGGACCGTCGTCGAAGGTCAGCGCCACGTAATGCGGCGCCGACGTGTTTTTCGATACGATCGCGGAACCGTCAGCCGACGCGAAAAGCGACGGCGACGTAAATACCGTCGCGGCGCATATCAGAAGGGAAAGGACCTTTTTTGAAAATAACCGCGTTAACGTCATAATTCGTCGAGCGTACCGAAACGGTATCCGGCGCTTTTGAGCTCTTTGATATACTTGTCGAGGATCTTTACGTTCGTATCCGATGTGGGGTGCAGGAGCACTATCGCGCCGTTATGCGTTCTCGACATGAGCTTTTTCAGCGCAGTTTCCGGATCGGGCTGGTTTTTATTGTCCCAGTCGGCGTAAGCAACGCTCCAGAATATCGTTTTGTATCCCAGCTCTTTTGCCCACGCGAGATTCTTTTCACTGAACCTTCCCTCGGGAGGACGGTAGAATTTCTCGATGTCCCTTCCGGTCACGGTTTTGTATATTTCCTCGAGCTTTCCGAGCTCCGCGGCAAATTCTTCCTTGCTGCTCATCTTCGCCATGTTTTTGTGCTTTGACGTGTGGTTGCACATTTTGTGGCCGGACGCGATCATCTTTTCGACGAGCGCGGGATTTGACTCGATGAAGTTTGAAAGAATGAAAAACGCTCCCTTTACGCCGTTTTCGTCGAGAATATCGACGATCTTTTCGACGTTTCCGTTTTCGTATCCGGCGTCAAAGGTGAGATAAACCGTCTTTTCGTCTTTTCCGAGATAGTATGAATCATATTCGGAAAAAAACGGCGCCTCGGCGGGAGAAGGCGGCCGCGATCCGTCTTTTTGCGGAATAAAATACCATGATATCTCTTTGCCCGATTTTTCCGTATCGGCGCTTACGGGAAGCGCGGTGATGAGAATCGCGAGCAAAAGAAGGATATATCCTGTTATCGTTCTTCTTCGCATAATACCTCCGTATCGTGATTTCTTCATGATTTTGCGACTTTGCCCGTCGCTTTTTTATTATTAAACGCCCGACTTGAAATAAACGTAAAAATTATTTCCTCAAAACGCGAATTTTTGTGCATGTTTTATGCGCCAAACCTTGACATATATTCAAAATCGGCGTATAATATACGCAAATATCGAATAAATATTCACATCGAAGAACGGAGACATGAAAAAAAAGATTTTTATTGACGGTGCCGAGGGCACCACGGGGCTCAGGCTGAGACAGCGGCTGGAAAGCCGGGACGATATCGAGATCATAACGGTCGCCGACGAGAGTCTTAGAAAGGATGCGGCGGAGAAGAAGAGATGCATTTCTCTGTCCGACGTGACGTTTTTCTGCCTCCCGGATGCGGCGGCGTCCGAGGACGCGCTTTTGTGCGATAATGAAAATACCGTGCTTATCGACGCGTCAACGGCGCACAGGACGGAAAGCGGATGGGTATACGGATTTCCAGAGCTGCACGGATACAGAGAAAAGATACGCTCATCCAAAAGGATCGCGGTCCCCGGATGTCACGCTTCCGGATATATAGCCGCCGTTTTTCCGCTCGTTGAAAAGGGCGTGCTGAAAAAGGACGCGCAGACAGTCTGCTTTTCGCTCACCGGTTACAGCGGCGGCGGAAAAAAGATGATCGCGGAATACGAGAGCGGCGAAAAGAGAAGACAGCTTTATTCTCCGAGAATATACGGTACCTCCCAGACGCACAAGCACCTGAGGGAAATGAAATTCGTTTCCGGACTTGAAAAAGCTCCCGTATTCGTCCCGACCGTGGACGACTATTATTCCGGGATGCTGACCACGATACCTCTGACGCCGGATATGATGAGCAAAAGCTTTTCTAAAAGCGACGTGACGGATATTTTCAAGGAGTATTATTCAGGTCAGAAGCTCGTCAGGGTACTCGGCGAAAACGACGCCGGAGACGTTTTTGAAAACGGAAGCTTCCTTGACGCCGGCGCGCTTTCCGGAAAGGATCTGATGTACATATACGTGTCGGGAAACGACGAGCGGATGACGCTGCACGCCGTGTTCGACAATCTCGGCAAGGGAGCGTCCGGAGCCGCGGTGCAATGTATGAATATCGTTTTGGGCGCGGACGAGGCTTCCGGGCTTGATATATAACAAAGAACAAAATCGAAAGGCAAAGCGAAATGAAAATGAACAATATAGAGATGATTGAAGGCGGAGTGTGCGCCGCAAAGGGCTTCAAAGCGTCCGGCATCCATTGCGGACTCAAAAAGGTCAAGAACGATCTTGCGCTTATTATAAGCGAGGAAAGAGCGGCTGCCGCGTGCGTTTATACGCAGAATAAGGTAAAGGGCGCGCCGATAACCGTGACCCGTGATCACGTTTCCGACGGATACGCGACCGCCGTGATATGCAACAGCGGCAACGCCAACACCTGCAACGAAAACGGCGTGGAGATCGCGGAGGAGATGTGCGAGCTTGTCAGCAAACACACCGGTATCCCCGCAAACGACGTGATCGTGGCTTCCACCGGCGTTATCGGAAAGCCTCTGTACATTGAGCCCATCGAAAACGGTATGACGAGCCTTATCGAAAATCTCAAGGATTCCGATGAAGACTGCATAAAAGGCATAATGACCACCGATACCGTAGAAAAGAGAGTCGCCGTCAGCTTTGAGATCGACGGAAAGATCTGCCGCATGGGCGGCATAGCCAAGGGAAGCGGAATGATCCATCCCAACATGGCTACCATGCTCGTATTCATAACCACCGACGTGTGCATCCATCCGTCAAAGCTCCGCAAGGCTCTCAGCGCCAACGTTGAGTCCACTTTCAATATGATAAGCGTCGACGGCGATACTTCGACAAACGACATGGTGTCCGTTCTTGCGAACGGATTGGCGGGGAACGATATCATAAACGCCGAGAACAGCGATTACGAGACGTTCTGCGAAGCGCTCAACACAGTGATGACGTATCTCTGCCGCGCCATCGCAAAGGACGGAGAAGGCGCTACAAAGCTCCTCGAATGCCGCGTCTTCGGAGCTTCGTCCATTGAGATCGCCCGCAAATGCGCGAAATCGGTAATATGCTCCAATCTCGTGAAAGCTGCCATGTTCGGAGCGGACGCAAACTGGGGCCGCGTTCTCTGCGCGCTCGGTTACAGCGGTGCGAATATCGACGTGGGAAAGATCGACGTGGCGTTCATGTCGTCCAAGGGAATGGTGAAGGTCTGCGAAAAAGGATCGGGCATCAATTTCTCGGAGGAGATAGCAAAGCTTATACTCAGCGAGGACGAGATAATAATCGATGTCTGCCTGAACGTGGGATACTGCGAGGCTACCGCGTGGGGATGCGATCTCACTTATGATTACGTGAAGATAAACGGCGATTACAGGACCTGAGGACTTGATCGGAGGAAAGATATGAACAACAACGCACAGCGCGCCGAGATACTCGTACACGCGCTTCCGTATATAAAGAAATATTACGACAAGGTAGTCGTTATTAAATACGGCGGAAACGCCATGATAAACGACGATCTGAAAAACAAGGTCATGACCGACCTCGTGCTGCTGTCTCTCGTAGGCGTCAAGGTCGTGCTCGTTCACGGCGGCGGACCGGAGATAAGCGATATGCTGACGAAGGTCGGCAAAAAGAGCGAATTTGTAGGCGGCCTTCGCGTTACCGACGAAGAGACCGTAAAGATAGTGCAGATGGTGCTTACCGGAAAGGTCAACAAGGATCTTGTTAACCTCATCGAGAAGTCCGGAGGCAAAGCCATCGGTATCTGCGGCATCGACGGTCATATGATAAAAGCGAAGCAGGCTTCCCCCGAGCTCGGATTCGTCGGCAACGTTTCCTCTGTCGATCCCAAGCCGATATATGACCTTCTCGATAAGGGCTACATCCCCGTCATATCCACCGTCGGATGCGGCGACGACGGCGAGGTCTACAACATAAACGCCGATACCGCGGCGGCGGGCATCGCCGGAGCTCTTAAAGCCGAATGCCTTATATCCATGACTGACACGCCCGGTCTTTTAAGGGACAGAAACGACGAGAATTCCCTCATATCCGTCGTGAACGTCAGCGAGGCGCCCAAACTCATAAAGGACGGCGTCATATCCGGCGGTATGCTTCCCAAGATCGAGTGCTGTATAGAAGCGATCAGAAGAGGCGTGAAGAAGGTATTCATTATCGACGGAAGAGTGCCTCATTCGATAATCGTTGAGATACTGACCGACGAAGGTATCGGAACGATGCTTACCGGAAGCAAGTAAAGGAGCGGAAATGAAAGACGTTGTTTTGATGGAAGAGGATAAAAAATATATTGCGAACACCTACAAACGCTTCGACGTGGTGCTCGATCACGGACAGGGATCCGTCCTCTTCGACGTAAACGGAAAGAAATACATAGATCTCGGAAGCGGCATCGCCGTTTCATCTTTCGGTGTCAGCGACCCCGAGGTAGTAAAGGCAATATGCGATCAGGCCGGAAAACTGACTCACACCTCAAATCTGTACTATACGGAGCCTCAGATAAAGCTCGCAAAGCTTTTATGCGAAAAGACCGGCTTTGAGAAGGTGTTCTTCTCGAATTCCGGTGCGGAGGCAAACGAGTGCGCGATAAAATGCGCAAGAAAGTATTCCGTAGACAAGTACGGCAAGAACAGGAACGTCATCATCTCTCTTGCCCACAGCTTTCACGGCAGGACGGTGACGACTCTTTCAGCCACCGGGCAGGACGAGTACCACACCGATTTTTATCCCTTCACAGAAGGATTCGTATTCGTGGAGGCGAACGACACCGACGCGCTTATAAAGGCGGCGGAGAATAAAAACGTCTGCGGCATAATGATGGAAACGGTCCAGGGCGAGGGCGGCGTGAACGCTCTTGAAGACGTTTTTGTGAAATGCGCGGCGGAGCTTTGCGAAAAGAACGATCTTATACTCATAATCGACGAGGTACAGACCGGCAACGGCAGGAGCGGCAAATATTTCGCTTTTGAAAATTACGGCATAAAGCCCGACGTAGTATCCACCGCAAAGGGACTCGCCGGCGGTCTGCCCATGGGAGCGACGCTGTTTTCCGCCAAGACCGCAGGCGTTCTGACGTACGGCAAGCACGGATCGACCTTCGGCGGCAACCCGGTAGCAGCGGCGGCGGCTCTCAGCGTCGTTTCGAGGATCACTGACGGTCTTCTCGCCGGCGTAAGGGAAAGATCCGAATACATAAAAAAAGCCTTGGGCGGAGCGAAAAACCTCACAGAGATAACCGGCATGGGTCTCATGCTCGGTATAAAGACTTCAAAGCCGGCAAAGGATATCGTGGCTTACTGTCAGAGCCGCGGCGTGCTCGTCCTCACGGCAAAGGACAAGGTACGCCTGCTTCCGGCTCTTAACATACCCATGGATCAGCTTGAAGAAGCGATCGGAATTTTAAGGAAGGGAATAGAGGAATGATCCTCTCGGAAAAATGAAAGATCTGCTCAAACTTTACGACCTGACTCCGGACGAGATCACCGAAATACTGAATCTCGCGGATCAGCTCAAATTTGAAAAGAAAAACGGTATAGAACATAAGCTTCTGGCGGGAAAGACGCTGGGAATGATATTTGAAAAATCTTCCACGAGAACGAGAGTTTCGTTCGAAGTCGGAATGTATCAGCTCGGCGGAAGCGCTCTCTTCCTTTCAGAGAGGGATCTCCAGATCGGAAGAGGAGAGCCGATTGAGGATACGGCGAGAGTGCTTTCAAGATATCTCGACTGTATCATGATCCGTACGTATAAGCAGCAGGAGGTCGAGACTCTCGCCGAATACGCCGATATCCCGGTAATAAACGCGCTCACGGATTTTGCGCATCCCTGCCAGGTCCTCGCGGATCTGATGACGATACGTGAAAAATTCGGAAGCCTTTCGGATCTTAAGATGTGCTTTATCGGCGACGGCAACAACATGGCGAACTCTCTTCTCGTCGGCTGCATAAAAACGGGTATGAAATTCTCCATCGCCTGCCCGAAGGGATACGAGCCCGACGGAATGCTTATGGATTGGGCAAAAAAGAGCGGCTCCTTTGAATGCACGGAGGACATCATGAAGGCGAGCGAAAACGCCGATATCATTTACACCGACGTTTGGGCGTCCATGGGTCAGGAGAGCGAAAAGGCAAAGCGCGAAAAGGATTTTGCCGGGTACTGCGTCAGCGAAAAGGTAATGAAGAACGCGGCGCCGCACGCGATAGTCCTGCATTGTCTCCCCGCTCACCGCGGCGAAGAGATCACGGCCGACGTGTTCGAGGCTCACGCGGGAGAAATATTCGACGAGGCGGAAAACAGGCTCCACGCTCAAAAGGCGGTGCTTGTAAAGCTCGTGGGCGAAAACGAAAAGAGGCAGCGGTAATATGTCGTGCGATATGAAGCTCGTTCTGGCTTCCGGCAGGGAGTTTTACGGCAGATCCTTCGGGAAGACCGAAAATGTGACGGGAGAGCTCGTTTTCACCACCGGAGTAATCGGATATACGAACAATATCACCGATCCCCGTTATGAGGGACAGATCGTCATGCAGACGTTCCCTCTGGCGGGAAACTACGGCTTTGTACACGACGGAACGGACGAGCCTCATGCAAAGGCGTATATCGCAAGAGATTTTTGCGGCGATCCGTCGAATTTCAGATGCGAAAAGACGCTTGAGGAATATATGACGAAAAAAGGCGTCGTCGGTCTTTACGGCATAGACACACGCGAGGTGACCCGTATCCTTCGTGACAACGGGACGATGAACGCGGCGATAATGAGAGCCGACGAGACGCCGGATCTCGAAGCGATAAGAAACTATCGCGTCGGAAACGCCGCGGAAAAGCTCTCCGTATCCTCGATCTCGTTTACCGAATGTGAAAACGCCGAGCATACCGTGGGTGTTATTGATCTCGGCACCGCGCGGGAGTGCGCGGAAAAGCTCGGCAAAATATCGTGCCGCACGGTGATACTGCCGTACGGAACGCCGGCTGAGAAGATAACGTCTCTCGGTCTTGACGGCGTCGTGATATCGGACGGTCCGGGCGATCCGGCTGAATGCGGGAACGTTATAAAGACAGTAAAAGCCCTTTTCGGCTCGATACCCTTGCTCGGACTCGGGCTCGGTCACGGGATCCTTGCTCTCGCCGCATCCTGCCGCACTTACAAGCTGAAATACGGTCACAGAGGATCGAATCATCCCGTGAAGGATATCTCGACCGGCAAATGCGAGATAACCGTTCAGAACCACGGATACGCTGTGGACTGTTCGTCCGTAACGCCCGATATCGGAAGAGTCGATCTTGTGAATATCAACGACCGGTCCTGCGAGGGGATCACGTATGCCGCCGGAAACGCTTTTTCCGTTCAGTACGTTCCCGGGGATTCTTCCGTTTTTGAAAAATTTGTCAGATTGTTTTGATTTGTGAGGTCTTGAAATGCCGCTTGATAAAAGTATAAAAAAAGTCCTCGTCATCGGATCGGGCCCGATCGTGATCGGTCAGGCAGCCGAATTCGATTACGCCGGAACGCAGGCGTGCCGGGTACTTAAAAGCGAGGGTATAAACGTAGTCCTCGTCAACTCAAATCCCGCTACCATAATGACCGACAAGACGCTTGCAGACGAGATATATCTCGAGCCCTTGAAGGAGGAAACGATCAAAAGGATAATCCTCAAGGAAAAGCCGGACAGCATTCTCGCGGGTCTCGGCGGTCAGACCGGACTTACAGTCGCCATGCAGCTGTCCCACAGCGGATTTTTGGCAAAGCATAACGTGCGTCTTCTCGGAACGAAAGCCGATTCCATAGATAAGGCGGAGGACCGGGAACTGTTCAAGGAGACCATGATGTCCATCGGCGAGCCCGTCATCCCGTCCGATATAACGTCTGACGCTGACGAGGCTTTGAGAATCGCCGAACGCATAGGTTATCCCGTTATCGTCCGTCCGGCGTTCACTCTCGGCGGCGCCGGGGGCGGATACGCTTACGGTCCCGAGGAGCTTTATAAGATCGCGCGGGACGGTATATTTATTTCGCCGATACATCAGATACTGGTCGAAAAGTATATATTCGGCTGGAAAGAAATAGAATTCGAAGTTATGCGCGACGCAAACGACAACTGCATCAGCATATGCAGTATGGAAAACGTCGATTCCGTCGGTATACATACGGGCGACAGCATAGTTGCCGCGCCTGCGCTCACCCTTGCCGACAGGGAATTCGACATGCTCCGCCGTGCTTCGCTGAAAATCATTTCCGCACTCGGCATAGAGGGTGGCTGCAACTGTCAGTTCGCGCTCGATCCCAAAAGCTTTGAATACGCCGTCATCGAAGTCAATCCGCGCGTGTCGCGTTCTTCCGCGCTGGCGTCCAAGGCGACCGGCTATCCGATCGCAAAGGTCACCGCAAAGATCGCTCTCGGATACACTCTTGACGAGATCAGCAACGACGTTACCGGAAAAACTTCCGCGTGCTTTGAGCCCACGGTGGATTACGTCGTCGTTAAATTCCCGAAATGGCCTTTCGATAAGTTCAAGAACGCCGGACATACTCTCGGCACTCAGATGAAAGCGACGGGAGAGGTCATGGCGATAGGCACGAATTTCGAAGCCGCGCTCATGAAAGCCATCCGCGGAGCCGAAATATCGCTTGACACGCCGGAGATGCCCGGACTGACCGGGCTGTCGGACGCCGAACTTGAAAACAGGCTTCACGAGATAAGCGACACCCGCGTATTCACGATATATGAAGCTCTCAGACGCGGCGTATCTCCGGAAAAGATCGAATCCGTAACGAGAATAGACAAGTTTTTCATATATAAGATAAAGAATCTCGTTTTGCTTTCCGAAGAGCTTAAAAACAAAAAGCTCGATTTCGAGCTTTATAAAAAGGCGAAGACGTTCGGCTTTACCGACAGCGCGATCGAACGGTTGAACGGCGAAAAGCTCGCGTTCCGTCTCGACGCCGCATATAAGACCGTCGACACCTGCGCCGCGGAATTCGACGCCGAAACGCCGTATTACTATTCGACCTATGACGACGTGTGTGAGGCGAGGGAGAGAGTGAAAGACAAAAAGCGCGAGACCGTGCTCGTGCTCGGCTCCGGACCCATACGCATCGGGCAGGGCATTGAATTCGACTATTCGTCCGTCCACTGCGTCATGACGCTGAAAAAGCTCGGCTTTGACGTGGCGGTAATTAACAACAACCCGGAGACGGTTTCCACCGACTTCGACATTTCTGACAGACTTTATTTCGAGCCTCTGACGCCGGAAGACGTGATGAACGTGATAAAGATAGAGAATCCCGTGGGAGTCGTGGTGGCTTTCGGAGGTCAGACCGCCATAAAGCTCGTGGATTTTCTCAGTAAAAGCGGCATAAACATCCTCGGCACCTCAGCCGAATCCATCGATATCGCGGAGGACAGGGAGAAGTTTGACGAGCTGCTTGAAAGGATAGGCATGAAGCGTCCGAAGGGAGCCGCCGTCCTTACCCTCGAAGAAGCGCTTGAAACATCGGCAGAGCTCGGATACCCGGTGCTTCTCAGACCGTCGTATGTCATTGGCGGACAGAATATGGTGATCGCTTACGACCGCGACGACGTGGAAAGATATATGAATATAATCCTTGAGCGCGGTATATCGAGCCCCGTGCTCGTGGATAAATATATGATGGGAACGGAACTCGACGTGGATGCGATATCAGACGGCGAGGACGTTTTGATACCGGGCATAATGGAGCATATCGAACGCGCCGGCGTTCACAGCGGGGATTCCATAGCCGTATATCCGCCGTATAATCTCGGCGACGCCATGCTCGATACAATAACGCGCCGTTCGATCGAGCTTGCAAGATCCCTTAAAACAAAGGGACTTATAAACATACAGTACCTCATTTACAAAAACGAACTGTACGTTATAGAGGTGAATCCGAGAGCGTCCCGCACCATACCTTATATCAGCAAGGTGACCGGTGTCCCGATGGTGGATATAGCCACGAGGATCATGTTCGGCGAAAAGCTCAGAGATATGGGATACGAAACGGGTCTGTATAAGACGCCTCCGTATTTTTCCGTGAAGGTCCCCGTATTTTCGTTCAGAAAGATACCGGATGCAAATTCCGCCCTCGGCCCGGAGATGAAATCCACCGGAGAAGTTCTCGGCATAGGCAGAACTTTGAGCGAGGCGCTTTATAAAGGACTCGTGTCCGCCGGCTTTGATATAACGCATCCGTCGGTGAAGAGAGAAAAAAGCGGCGTGTTCATCACCGTGAACAAGTCCGATCAATTCGAGGTCGTGCGTCTTGCGAAGAAATTCGTCGATCTCGGAATGGATATCTACGCCACTAAAGGGACGGGCAAAATGATATCGTCCCTCGGCACGGACGTCCGTATCGTTGACCGTCTCTCCGACAGCGATGATATACTCAGACTTATCGACGAGGGAAAGATCCAGTACATCATATATACCGGATCGAATGAAACGAGAGCGGTGAAGGATTTCATACGTCTTCACAGCAAGGCTTTGCAGAAATTCATATGCTGCCTTACGTCTCTCGATACCGCCAACGCTCTCGCCGATATACTCGCAAGCAGATTCAACGAGGGCAATACGGAGCTGTGCAACATTTGCTCGCTCCGCACGGAAAGGCAAAAGCTCAGATTCTCCAAGATGTGCGGCTCGGGCGACGACTATATTTTCTTCGATAATTTCGGCGGCGCGATATCCTGCCCGGAAGCAATGGCGGTCACGTTTACCGACCGTCACTACGGAATAGGCGGCGACGGGCTCGTGCTGATAGAAGGATCGGACGTCGCGGACGCGAGAATGCGTATATTCAATCAGGACGGCAGTGAAGGAAAGACCGCCGGAAACTGTATCCGCTGCGTTGGAAAGTATCTGTACGACAACGGTATCGTTTCAAAGGATGAGATCTCTATCGAGACCGCCGGCGGGATCAAAAAGCTTCGCCTTTACACCACCCAGGGCAAGGTGAGCTCCGTGCGGGTCGATATGGGAAAGGCTGAATTCAGGCCCGATCTTATCCCGGTAAAGCTTCCCGGCGACAGGATAATAGGCAGGGAAGCCGTGATAGACGGCAAAAAGTACGATATCACCTGCCTTTCAGTCGGTAATCCGCACTGCGTCGTATTCTGCGACGACGTGGATGCCGTGGACGTGCCGTCAGTCGGTCCCATGTTTGAAAACGATCCTATGTTCCCCGAAAGGATAAACACCGAATTCGTCAGAGTCATCAACGAGACAACGATAAAAATGCGCGTGTGGGAAAGAGGAAACGGCGAGACAATGGCTTGCGGCACAGGTGCGTGCGCGGCTGTCGCGGCTGCCGTTGAAAACGGTCTTTGCGCCAAAGGCGAGGACGTCCTCGTAAAGCTCAGAGGCGGAGACCTCGTCGTGAACTATACGGACGACGGGATATTGCTTACCGGAAACGCGTCGCTTATTTACGAAGGCGTCGTTGAATATTGAAGGTATCGCACAAAAAAGGATCCGGAAGAGAAACCCTTCCGGATCTGTTTTTTTTATATGTACGGATCTCTATTCGTTTGAGCCGAGGAATTTTTCGTACAGTTCGTCCGCCGCTTTCTGAGCGCCGCTGAGCTTTGTCTCGACGCTCGAAATGAATCCGCCGTTCTTTTCCACCGCCATCTGTATCGTAGAAGCGATGCCCTGCCAGTTGTACGCGAATCCGATGTCGTATTTCTTGGTGGAGAATATGATATCGAACGATTTTTCGGACTGGATGTCTCTCGAAACTCTTCCGAGCAGGTAAGAGTCGTAATAAGCCGGCACCATGATCTTATGTCCGAGATATGCAAGATATTCGGAAATAATGCCCACTTTTTCAAAATCGTCGCAGGTGTTGGGTATAACGTAGCCGAGAGAATAGTCGGTAAACACCTGATGGACGTAGTTTTCCTGTTCGGAATCGTATTTCGGAAGAGGAAGCACACCGAAGTCATCTTCCATAATGATATACGTGGAGAATTTATAAATGTTTGCGGGTATCAGGCATATCTTGCCGTCTGTGACCATTTTGTTGACGGTCGTCCAGTCTCCGCCCGCGCCGTTCGCCCAGATTATAGCCTGCTTGTCGTTGTAGATCTCGATGATCTTTTCGACCGCGGCCTGAGCGCGCGTCGAGTTGAGCGTGATGACGGGCTTTCCGTTGTCGTCAAGCTCCGCGAACGAAGCTCCGAAGGAGTTGAGGAACAGAAACGCCGAGTTGGAAGCGGACGCCATGCCCCAGCAGTCGTTCGTATCGTACTTGCCGTCGCCGTTGAGGTCTTCCGAAGCGCCTTTGACGTATTCGTACATCGTGTTGATGGTCCAGTTGTTGTTATCAAACGCTTCGTAAAGGTCGGGAAGCTCTTTTTTCTTTGCGAGCGTCTTGTTGATGAATATGCAGACGCAGGTCTGTTCGTCGACGGTCGTGATATCTCCGGTCACGACGAAAGTCTTTCCGGCGATCGAAAGATCCTTCACACTGTTCTGATCCCACCACGGCTTTTCAAGATCGATATAATCGACGGTGTTGAGATCAACGAGATTGCCCGCCTGAGCGAGCTGGAGCGCGTTGTTGATCCTTATAAGCGCGATATCGTACGTGCCGAGTCCTGATTTGATGTCGTTCTTGAGGATAAGATCGGGCGATGAGGAAACGACGCTTTCGATCGTTATACCGAATTTTTCCTCGATCTGATTGATCCTTTCCTGCGCGGCGTCATTGATGATCTCGCCCTCGCGATCTTCGAAAACGTTGAAGTCATAGCTTGAAACTTCCGGGTTCTGCGTCGTGTAGTAATTGAGAATGGTGAAAGTGACGTCGGGATAAGACGCGTCGTCCGGGATGTCGGGAAGTATTTCTTTTTCCTCACTCGATACGGGCTGTTCACCGGTAACGTACGTATCGACGAACGTTTTTGATCCGGTGTTTTTTCCGGTATCGGCGGGTTTATCGCTGCAGGATGCAATGACCGCGGGAACGATCAGAAGCAATGCCGCGAGCAGTACGGTAGCTGTGCGTTTCATGATATTTCCTCCGAATTATTGTATACGCTCGTAACCTTCCGGCTTCCCGAAAGACGATCGTATCAGTTGCTTTTATTATAATCCGTACAAACGGATATGTCAACAAATTCGGACAAAAAAAATAGAACATGCTTGAAAATCCTTTGATTACCCGGTAAACCATAAACCAATTCGGACATGATCGGGCGGAGAGCAAAGCAAAAGATCCGGAAGGAAATCCTTCCGGATCTTTTGCTTTATTGTTTGTCAGTCAAGCGAAGAGAGGAATTTCTCGTAAAGATCATCTGCGTCCTTCTGAGCCGCTTCCAGCTTCGTATCTACGATAGAGGCAAAGCTGCCGTTCTGACTGATAGCCTGCTGGATCGTGCCGGCGATGCCCTGCCAGTTGTAAGCGTATCCGATGTCATACTTCTTGGTGGAGAATATGATGTCAAAGGACTTTTCGGACTGAATATCTCTGGAGACTCTGCCGAGCAGATAAGAATCGTAGTAAGCGGGAACCATGATCTTGTTTCCGAGATATGCGAGATACTCGGTGATGATACCGACTTTGTCGAAGTCGGAGCACGTGGTCGGCACTACGAGGCCCTGCGCCGAGGCAGTGAACACCTGATGTATGTAGTTTTCCTGTTCGGAATCAAGCTTCGGAAGAGGAAGCACGCCGAAATCGTCTTCCATTATGATGTAGGTGGAGAACTTGTAGATGTTCGCCGGGATAAGGCATATCTTGCCGTCGGTGACCATCTTGTTGACGTTCGACCAGCCGCCGCCTACGCCGTCTGCCCAGATGATGGACTGCTTGTCGTTGTAGACTTCAACTATCTTTGCGACAGCTTCCGCCGCTCTGGTGGATCCCAGGGTTATGACAGGCTTGCCGTTTTCGTCGAGCTCAGCGAAGGAAGCGCCGAAGGAGTTGAGGAAGAGGAAAGCGGAGTTGGAAGCGGAAGCCATTCCCCAGCAGTCGTTCGTGTCGTAATTTCCGTCGCCGTTGAGATCTTCGGAAGCGTCCTTGACGTACTCGTGCATCGTATCGACGGTCCATTTGTTCTCTTCAAAAGCCTTGTAAATGTCGGGAAGATTCTTTTCTTCGGCGAGCGTCTTGTTGATGAATATGCATACGCAGAGCTGTTCGTCAACGTTCGATATGTCTCCGGTGGCAACGTACGTCTTTCCCGCTATGGAAAGGTCTCTTACGCAGTGCTGATCCCACCACGGTTTTTCAAGATCGATATATTCGATCGTGTTGAGATCCACGAGGGTTCCGTTCTGTGCAATTTCGAGCGCCTTGTTTATGCGGAGAAGAGCTATATCGTAGGTGTCAAGACCTGAACCTACCGCGGTTTTGAGAAGCGTCTCAGGGTCGTTCGAAGGAACGTTTTCGATCGTTATTCCGAACTTTTCTTCGATCTGGTTGATCCTCTCGCGTGCGGCGTCGTTTATAAGTTCGCCGTCGCGCTCTTCAGATACGTAAAAATCGTAGCTGGAAGTCTCGTATGCGGAATCCAGGCAGTAATTGAGTATCGTGAAGGTCGTGTCAGGGTAAGTTACGCCTTCCGGGATGTCGGGAAGTATTTCTTTTACTTCGGTCGTTACCGGAGCGGTGCCGGTCGTCGGGGCCGCGGGGCTTCCGGATGTCTTTACGCTTCCGGTGTTTTTAGGCGTATTGTCGCACGCCGACATTACCGCCGGAAGAATGAGCAGCATCACCGCAAGTATGATAGCAAATGCACGTTTCATGTTTTTTCTCCTTAAATTTGATATGCCTTTCACATTTTTGAAAAGCTCGAAAAAATTATACGCTTCAAGCGGGGAAAAGTCAACAATTTTGGACCTGAATTTTGAAAAAGCAAGAAATTTTACTGAAAAAAACCGCCTGACAGTCAGCAAAAACAGACATTAAATGAAAAAGCGCTTCGTTTCGACTAAAACCGTAACCCGAATCCCGAAAACAAAAAGATCCGGAAAAGACTTGCTTTCCGGATCTTATGCTTTATTCTCCCATTACAGCGGTAAGATAATCCACCGCGGTCTTGATATCTTTTACGGGATCGGGACCGACCTCACGCTCAATGGTGAGAAATCCGCGGTATCCGATATCTTCGAGAGCCGCGAGATACTTTTTGTAGTCGACTCCGCCGGTGCCGAGCGGGACTTCTTCGAAGAACTTCACGCCGTTATATTCCGTGGGGACGGGATGGACTACGCGGTAGATGTACTCGGGGTTGCAGTCCTTGAGATGGATGCCGTCCTTTGCGTGAGTGTGCACTATGTAATCCCTGAGATTGTATACGGCTTTGACGGGATCGTCCTCGGTCACCATGACGAGGTTCGCGGGGTCAAGATTCACGCCGACGCCTCTGGATCCGAGGGAATCGAGAAATTTTTTCAGTACCTCCGATCTTTCGGGTCCGGTCTCGATGGCAAAATGAGCGTCTATTGAGTCCGCGAAAGATGAGAGCTCAAAGCAGGCTTCCTGCATTATCTTATATCTTTCATGTCCCGGATCTTCAGGGACGACGCCGATATGCGTGGTCACGACGTCGGTCTCGAGTTCCTTTGCAAGCTCGAGTATGCGCTTTGATTTTTCGATAAGCCCGGGATTGAGCTCCTTGTTTCCGAAGCCCATACCGAGGTCGCCGCAGAGAGCGGAGAAGACGAGTCCGTTCGATTTCACGAGATCGAGGAGCTCTTTTTTCGATTCGGCGGTTATGTTCTCGGGAGAATATTCGCTTGCGCGTGTCGCGTAAAGCTGGAGACCCTTTGCTCCGAGCTCAGCCGCTTTGAGTATGGCGTTTTTCGTGGGCATTCTGAATGATTCCAGCATGACGCCTATGGGAAATCTGTACATGACAACACCTCATTATATTAAATTGCCTCGCGTCCATTATACCAAATCGCAAGGCGCGTGTCAACCGTCCCGGGACATGGCGCGGCATTTATCGCGCGTTTTTTTCAATGGCGTCACGGTGTGAAAAAAATTCCGCGTTTTCCGCTGTATTTTCTGCTATTTTGTCGGTTGCAATCCGCGGGGAAAGTGATAAAATGTTACATTGCGGTCAAAAGCCGTTTTTACTATTGCTTTTTCCGGTACAAGATGTCGACTTTATCAAAAAACAAGCGGTCCGCTCAAAACGCAGGTCCGCGTTCCTTATTCACGTTTATCGCGGGATTCATATCTTCAAATCCCGTTCTCATCATCGCCGCGGCTCTCGCACTCGTAACTTCGTTTATCGTGACGCCCGACGAAAAATACGCTTCGTATTTTGATCTTAAAACGCTTACATGTCTTTTCTGCACTCTGACCGCCGTCGGCGGTCTGAAAAAGACGGGGGTCTTTGAAAAATTATCCGCCGCCGTGATCAGGACGGCGGGTAATCTCCGCGGCGCCGTGGCGTGCCTTGTGTTTATCACGTATTTCGGATCGATGCTTATAGCCAACGATATGGCGCTCATAACGTTCCTGCCTCTCGGGTACTGCGTGCTCAGTGCCTCCGGCAAAGAGCGTTACATGGCGTTCACCTTCGTTATGCAGAATATCGCCGCGAATCTCGGAGGAATGCTGACGCCCTTCGGCAATCCGCAGAATCTGTATCTGTATTCAAAATTCAACATTCCGGACGGAGAATTCGTCCTTACGATGACACCGCCGTTCGCCGCCGCCGCGGTCCTTATCGTCATATGCTGTTTTTTCGTTAAGCGCGAAAAGATAACTCTGCCGGACGGACTCGACAGGAAACTCCCGATCGTGAAAACGGTCATATATTCGGCTCTGTTCATCTATTCCATACTGATCGTATTCAGGTTCATACCGTACTGGACGGGACTCGTGATCGTCCCGGTCACGGTTTTCTTCGTTGACCGCGACGTTCTTGCGCACGTTGACTATCCGCTCCTTTTAACGTTCGTCTGCTTCTTTATCTTCGCGGGAAACATGTCGCGCATCGATTCCGTGAACGCTCTTCTCACCGATCTGATGAAAAAGGACACCCTGCTTTTCAGCGTGCTTTCGTGTCAGTTTATCAGCAACGTTCCGAGCGCGGTGCTCCTTTCAAATTTCACTTCGAATTACAGACGTCTGCTCGTTGGAGTGAACATAGGCGGCACGGGCACGCTCATAGCGTCACTCGCAAGCCTGATCACTTTCCGCGAATACGCAAAGCACAATCCGGAGAAAACGGGAAAATACCTGCTGCTTTTCACGGCTCTGAATTTTGCGTTTTTGCTCATTCTTCTCGCCGTATCGTATTTTACCGTAAAATGACTCAGGCACAAAAAACGCTTCCGGTCAAAGCTTTCACGCTTTGACCGTTTTTTTGCGCTTGTGAAAGGTAAAATGCCGTCATTCTTTCCGCCGCGCCGCATATATTTTACAAAGCGGAAGCCTGAATAACAAAGCATGGAAAAAGCGGAAAGGACAATTCATGAGAAACAGCATATATCTCCCCGAGGGACAATTGATATCTACGCCGGAAAACAGGAGGCGTCTATCGTGCGCCGCTCAGCTTGAGCGCGCCATGAACGAGGAGACGATACTCGAGGCGAGGCCCGTGCTGTGCGACGGGGATCGCAATCTGATATTTGATTTCGGAGACAGCGTGGGGATAATGCCCAGAGACGAGGTCTGCGTTGCGCCGGATGATACTGATATCAGGGATATAGCGGTGATAACGCGAGTGGGAAAGCCGATGAGCTTTCTCGTATCCGATATAAAAAAGAGGGATGACGGAAAGTGCGCGGTGCGGCTTTCCCGGAAGCGTCTTCAGGAAAAATGCCTCGCGGATTACCTTGACACGCTTGATGACGGCGACGTTATAGAGGCGAGAGTGACGCATTTCGAGTCCTTCGGAGCTTTCTGCGATATAGGCTGCGGCATCGTTTCGCTGCTCTCGATAGACCGTATATCCGTTTCAAGGATAGCTCACCCGTCCGACAGATTTTCCGTCGGCGACATGATATACGCGGCGGTGAAGGGCAGAGACGAGGTGAAGCTCGGAGATCGCGGAAGGATATCTCTGACCCACCGCGAGCTTCTCGGAACCTGGGAACAGAACGCGGACAAATTCGCCGCCGGGCAAACCGTTACGGGGGTAGTGCGCAGCGTGGAGAATTACGGTATATTCGTGGAGCTTTCTCCGAATCTCGCCGGGCTTGCGGAATACAAGAGCGACGTTCTGCCGCAGATGACCGCCGCCGTATACATAAAAAGCATAATTCCGTCAAAAAGAAAAATAAAGCTCGTTATCGTGGACGCCGGCTTTGACGGGGAATACAGAAAAGAGCTGACTTATTACATAACGTCGGGAAACGTGAAGGATTTCGACTATTACGGCTGAATCACGGATAAACGGTGAGCTGCCGCAAGCAACGCTTGCGGCAGCTCCGTGTTATATATTCAGAAGGCGTGACCTCAATAGTACATCCGCGGTACTCGCGCGCTGATCCCGCAAAGGATCTCGTAAGATATGGTGTTCGCCGTCTTCGCCCAGTCCTCGGCGCTGATCTCTCCCGAGGATCCGTAAGTACCGAACAGCGTTACGGTATCTCCTTCGCGGATCTCGCTTTTTGAATCCGTAACGTCGATAAAGCACATATCCATGCACACGTTGCCGACGAAGCGGCAGTTATTATCGATCGCGCGCCCGGAGTTTGACAACAGTCTCGGAACTCCGTCGGCGTAACCCGCGGCGATGCAAGCTATGCGCTCTCCGCCTTTCGCCACGTACGTCCTTCCGTAGCCGATCGTCGTGCCGGCGGACGGAGTGTGTATCTGACTGACCTTTGCGCAGAGCGACATCACGGGACGCACGGGATCGTGTGACTTTTCCCATATCGCTTTCGTTTCCTCCGAGGGATAATAGCCGTACAGCATTATCCCGAAGCGTGAAAGCTCGTAGGGCAGATTGAACATATAAGTCCCGGCACTGTTGGCAAGGTGTCTGTATTTGAATTTTATCCCTTTTTCAGCGAGAAGAGCGACGGTCTTGTCGAATCTTGTTATCTGCTCCGCGGAAAAACCTGATCCCGGCTCGTCGGCGACGGCAAAGTGAGAGAAGATCCCGGTGAAATTCAGATTTTCGATGCCGTGTATCGCGGATATTTCGCTGACCGTCTTTTCTCTCGCCGCGTCGTCAGAAACGTCAAAGCCGAGCCGTGTCATGCCTGTGTCGAGCTTTATGTGACACGATACGGAAAGTCCTTCCGAAAGCTTTGAAGAAAGTTCACGCGCGTATTCGGCGGAGTGGACGCATTGAGTGATGAAAAAACGCGAAAGGATATCCGCGGAATGCGGGTCCGTCCTTCCGAGTATTATTATCGGAGTTTTTATCCCGTGATTGCGCAGATCTATCGCCTCGCCCACATCGGCTACGGCGAAATATTGCGGCGCGTTTTCAGAGCGGCACGTGTGCCTTTCCAGCTCCTTTGCAAGCACCGCGGCTCCGTGACCGTAGCTGTTCGCTTTAACGACGGCACACGCGGAAGAGCAGGGCGGCATGGCTTCTGCGAGAAGCTTGTAATTATGTAAAAAAGCGCTCTTGTCTATCGCCGTGAATACTCGTGTGTTCAGTGATTCGTCGTGGCTGATCTGCATTTTTTGTGTCCTTTGCGTTATTATTTTTATTGAAAATATACGGCTATGTGCCCGGCGGGCGTGTCGGCGGCAACGGAGACGGGACGTCCGGCAGGCTTGCTGACTGTGAATTCTATTTTATAACCGTGAGCGCCGTCAAAAATGAATACGGCTTCTCCCGAATCCTCCGTGCGGGCGGGGCGGGAACAGTCAATTTCCGGAAGAGCGGCGAAAATCTCGGCGAGATAGAAGAAGATATCGTCTTCGCCGAGAGGGGCTTCCACGTGTATGCCCTGAAAATCCGTAGTCATTATCCCGTCCTTCACGGTCTTTTTCAGCGAAAAAAGTTCGTTTGCGGAATTTACCGTGAAAACGAAGGCGTCACCTGTTTCAATGACGGCGTTCCCCGAGGAGGATCCGAGGGAAAAGCCCACGTTGAACATGTTCGGAGGCTTCATGCTTTCGTGAACGAGCCCGGTCAGATCTCCGCTTGCGGAGCACGAGGCAAGCAAAGCGGAAACGATAAGGAAAGCGATAATAACGGCAAATGCTTTTTTTCTCATAACAATCCCCCGTGCCGCTCTTGGGGCGGCACAAATAAACTCGTAAATCCCCCGGCGTTTTTGATATGCGGCATGGAATGCCGCAAGGGGCGATTTCGCAAGCGTGAACGGCCAAAAGCCGGTCAGGATCAATCCTTGTTTCACGCTATCACACCTTTTATGAATGTTATGAGATACACAGCGCGTTTATGTTATCGCTTCACGTTTTGTCGTGCTTTTTGAAAACGTCGGAAAGGCAGGATATCATATCGGAGGGAAGAAACCACCTTTCTCCGAACTTTTCCTTTGCCATATCTCCGGCGAGACCGTGAACGTAAGCTCCGAGCACAGCCGAATCAAAAGGAGAAACCCCTTGGGCGGCAAAGGAAGCGATGATCCCTGCAAGCACGTCGCCCGATCCTCCCTTTGACATCCCGCTGTTACCGGTGGGGTTTACCGCTATAAATCCGGTGGGAGAGCAAATGACGGTCCGGCGGCCCTTCAGCAGCACCGTACAGCCGTATTTTTCGGAAAGAGCACGGACGGCTGAGATTCTGTCGGAATTTATCCTGCCGGCGGTAACGCCGAGCATCCGCGCCGCTTCACCCGGGTGGGGAGTGAGGATCACGCGGCTTCCGTGCTTTTTGAAGAATTTGTCATCGCCGGAAAGCATCAGCATCATATCCGCGTCTATGACCGCGGGGCACGACGATAATTCGCACATCGTTCTGAAAACGTCCGCCGCGCTCGGATCGTATCCCACGCCGCAGCCCGAAAGAAGACACGTGGCTCTTGCGGCGCATGCTCCCGCCGCGTTCGCTGCTCCCGCCGTGTACGATCCGTTTTCCCGCTCGAGCGTGGTGAACACCGGCTCGGATATCCTGCATTTTATATATGAGAGCGTGTCGCCGTCTCCGAGAAGCTGAACGAGCCCCGGACCGGTGCGCAGCGCCGCCGAAGCGGAAAGGCAGAGAGCTCCGGGCATATCCTTTGATCCGCAGAGCGCCGTGACTCTGCCGTAACTGCCCTTGTTGGAATCGTCAAATCTTTTCGGCAGCTTTGAAAAAACGTCGTCTTCCGTAACGAAATCATTATACACGCATTCCTTTTCCGCGTCAACAAGCGACGGGAGAACTTCCGTAAAAATTTCTCCGCAATATGAGATCCCGGGAGTCACCTCGAGTCCCGGCTTCGATCTCATGAACGTGCACACGGCGTCGGCGCGCACGGCTTCATCCGTGACGATCTCTCCCGTATCCGCCGATACACCGGACGGTACGTCCGCCGACAGGACGAACGCGCTTGATCCGTTTATCCCGGAAATAACGCGTGAAACGAGCGGCGAGGGCTCGCTTCTTCTTTTAAGACCCGTTCCGAAAAGGCAGTCTATCACGGCGCAGTCCGTGCCGTCCGTGACGGCTTTTTCGAGCTCCCGGAAAAAATCATCCGGATCCTTGTCGGTGCGAAACGATATGAGCTCTCCGGCGCTTCCGGAAAGGATCTCTTCGCTTTCCGGCGCTTTGGGCGGAAAACACGGGAGCAGGCGGAAGCTCCTGCCTTCACTTGCCAGCTTTTCCGCGAGAGCGTATCCGTCCGAGCCGTTCTTCCCGGCGCCGCAAACGATGAAAAACGCCGAAAAGCGCGATCCGCGGCGCGATTCGATGAAAAGTACGCGTTTGTATACGGCTTTGGCTGCCTCCCGGACGAGACTGACTGACGGTATCCCGTATTTTTCGGAAGCGGTAAGATCGGTTTTGGCGGAAAGAGTTGAGTTTGTAAGGAATCTCATGACGTATATATCCTTTCGGAAAACGGAAATCGTTTTTCTGTTTACACGGCGCGTAAAATCTGTTATAATGAAGGAAGCAGATCAGGTGATTTGTCAAGCCGCGTTTTTCGCGGCGCCCGGAGGTAAACGTTATGGTATTGTTTTTTTATAAAATGCACGGAGCGGGAAACGACTACATCTATGTCGACTGCTCAAAGCAGAATCTGCCCGTGCCGGATAAAATGGCGGTAAAGCTGTGCCGCAGGCATTTTTCGATAGGCGGCGACGGTCTCGTGCTCATCATGCCGTCGCTCGTTGCGGACGGAAAAATGAAGATGTATAACGCTGACGGCAGCGAGGGGGATATGTGCGGGAACGCCATCAGATGTGTCGGAGCGTTTCTGTATGAACACAGGAAAATCAAAAAGAAAACGCTTACAGTCGAAACGAATGCGGGAATCAAAAAGCTGCGTCTCAAAGTGGTCGGCAGAAAAGTCATGAGCGTTTCGGTAGATATGGGAAAAGCGGATTTCACTCCGGAAAACGTGCCGGTCCTCTCCGACGGAGAAATGATCGAAAAGGAGTTTACATGCTGCGGAGAGACCGTAAAGGGAACAGCCGTAAGCATGGGCAACCCTCACAACGTCATTTTCGTGGACTCGGTCTCCGACCTCGATCTTGAAAAGATCGGACCGTACTATGAGAACAATCCGATTTTCCCCAACAGGGTCAATACGGAATTCATCAGAGTCATAAGCGGCACCGAGCTTGAGATGCGCGTATGGGAACGCGGATCGGGCGAGACGCTCGCATGCGGCACGGGAGCCTGCGCGTCCGTGGCGGCGGCTGTGAAGACCGGAAGATGCAAGGCAAACGTTCCGGTAGACGTGAAGCTGCCTGGCGGTACGCTCACCGTTACGGTCGCAAAGGATTATTCGGTTACGCTCGAGGGACCCTGCGAGTTCGTGTACAGGGGCACCATAAGGCTCTGACGCGGGCTTGCTCGCATATGTTTATTATAGTAAAAAAGGCGGGATAAATCAATGGCTGTTACTGCAAAAATAATATCATCACTTGAAAAATGCTTTATCGGCACCGACGTCGATAAGCTTTCCGAATACAAAAGCGCGACCGCGCTTAGAGGCGAGCGCGTGAGCTTTCAGATCGCCCTTCGGGAGACCGATCTTTCCGCGGGGCACAGAAGACTTCTCAAAATCGCCGTATCCGGCGATCTCGGATGCGATATAAGCGTGAGGCGCGTCGGTCACGTACCGGTAAGATTCCCCACGTATCCGAGCGTCGCCGCGCTCGGCGACGATTACATATGCACGGAGCCGGGGCTTTATCCCGACCCGCTTTTCCCGATGAAAAGCGGGGAGCTCGTATCCGCGGCATACGGTCAGACAGATTCGTTCTGGTTCACTTTCGACGTCCCGGCTGACGCCGAGGCGGGAGATCACACCGTTAAGGTCATCCTTCAGAACTATGACAGCGGCGAGACCGTCGTCGAAAAATCTCTCACGGTGCACGTAGTCGGAGCCGCGCTTCCCAAGTCAGACATGATCGTCACTCAGTGGTTCCATTGCGATTCTCTCGCGCATTATTACGATACGGAGGCTTTTTCCGAGAAGCACTGGAAAATAATAGAAAACTTCATACGTACCGCCGCGGACAACGGCATCAACGCCATTCTTACCCCCGTTTTCACGCCTCCGCTCGATACTAAGGTCGGCGGCGAGAGAATGACCATGCAGCTCGTAGACGTTTGCAAAAACGGAGAAGAGTATTCTTTCGGCTTTGATAAGCTCGAAAGATGGATAAACGTATGCCTCGGATGCGGCGTGGAATATTTCGAAATATCCCATTTCTTCACGCAGTGGGGAGCGGCGCACGCTCCGAAGGTAGTCGCATACGTCGACGGAAAGTCCGAGCCCGAAAAGATATTCGGCTGGGAGACGGACGCCTGCGGCGCGGAGTATACCGCTTTCCTGCGCAGCTTCCTTAAAGCTTTCATCCCGTTTATGAAGGAGCGCGGACTCGACGGCAAGTGCCTTTACCATATATCCGACGAACCGAGTATGGCGCATCTCGAAGCGTATAAGAACGCCAAGGCGACGATCGCCGATCTGCTCGAGGACTATAAGATAATAGACGCGCTTTCGAATTACGAATTCTATCAGACCGGTGCGATCGCGAATCCCGTTCCGGCTAACAACCATATACAGCCGTTTATCGACAACAACGTACCGGATCTCTGGACCTATTATTGCTGCAGCCAGAATTATAAGGTCTCCAACCGCTTCATCGCAATGCCGTCGTCGCGCAACCGCGTTATCGGTATACAGATGTACAAATTTGCGATCGTCGGTTTTTTGCAGTGGGGTTACAACTTCTACGAAACGTGGCTTTCCATGCGTTCGATAGATCCGTATCAGGTGAACGACGGAGATTTCTGGGTCCCGGCGGGCGACGCCTTTTCCGTGTATCCCGCATTGGACGGTACCGCGGTCGAATCGCTGCGCCTTGACGTGTTCCGCGACGCCCTTCAGGATATTTCCGCCATGAAGCTCTGCGAAAAGCTGATCGGCAGGGAAAAGACCGTAAAGCTTATCGAGGAGGAATCCGACAGACCGATAACGTTCTCGGAATATCCCGCGGGAGCGGATTTCGTTCTCAGGGTGCGCGAAAAGATAAACCGCGCCATTGAAGAAAACATATAAAGTACGCCGCGGGGCTGAGTCAACTCAGCCCCCGCGCATTTGCGCGGACCGGATGGATATCGCAAATAATAAAAGGCGCACGTTCGCCGCCGCCGTATCTCAAACGTTTCCGGGCGCGAACGACAACTTCCGCTGTTTCTGCTTCAACAATATTCTGTCCGTTTCGCTCGGGAAAATTACCGTTCCCGCGGCGATAAATTTTTTCCACCTCAAAAGTCTTGCGTATGAAAGCGAAAAAAACGGGTGCATTCACCGGTTCCTGCGCGTACGCGATTAAATAAGCGCGGCTGTCTTGATCCCCGGACATATTTTACGCATTTTCGTGAAAAACACTCTTTATTTTTTATCCGCCGTATGGTATAATAATTGATTGAAGTATCACGCTGCGCTGTGCGGCGGGTACGGAGTTTTCGGGATCTTTGTACTTTCTTTTTTACCGCGTATGGAAAAATTCAAACTGTCTTCAAAATATTCTCCCATGGGAGATCAGATATCGGCTATTGAGTCGCTCACGGAGGGCGTTCGGGAGGGCCTTCGCGCCCAGACGCTTCTCGGCGTCACCGGCTCGGGGAAGACCTTTACCATGGCGAATATTATCGCCAATATCAACAGACCCACGCTCGTGCTCGCGCACAACAAGACGCTTGCCGCACAGCTTTGCTGTGAGTTCAGAGAGTATTTTCCGGAAAACGCGGTGGAATATTTCGTTTCGTATTACGATTATTATCAGCCGGAGGCTTATATCCCCGGTAAGGATATATATATCGAGAAGGATTCCGCCATCAACAACGAGATCGACAAGCTCCGTCATTCCGCCACGTCGTCGCTTTTTGAGAGGAACGACGTCATAGTCGTTTCCAGCGTTTCGTGCATATATACCCTCGGCGACCCGGTCGAGTATAAAAACCTCGTCATATCCTTGAGACCGGGCATGCGCATGTCGGAAAACGAGCTTTTGAGAAAACTCGTGGCTGTGCAGTACGAGAGGAACGATATCGATCTGAAAAGAAACAAATTCCGCGTAAGGGGAGACACGGTCGATATTTTCCCGTCCTCATCCACGGACAAGGTTATCAGGGTCGAATTTTTCGGAGATGAGATCGACAGGATATCGGAGATCAACGCCGTTTCATCAAGCGTGCTGTCGCATCTTTCTCACTGTGCGATATATCCCGCCACACATTACGCCACCACGGCGGAAAAGAGGGAAAAGGCGATAGAGGAGATAGAGGACGAGCTTGCCGATAGAGTCAAGTTCTTCGAATCTCAGGGAAAGCTCCTCGAGGCTCAGAGGATTGCCGAAAGAGTCAATTACGACATGGAAATGGTCCGTGAGATCGGATACTGCTCCGGGATCGAAAACTATTCGAGATTCTTTTCCGGAAAAGCGCCCGGCTCTCAGCCTTATACGCTGCTCGACTTTTTTCCCGATGATTTTCTTATGTTCATCGACGAATCCCACGTGACGATCCCCCAGGTGCGCGCCATGAGCGCCGGAGACAGGGCAAGGAAGGAAACGCTCGTGGAATACGGCTTCCGTCTTCCGAGCGCGTTCGATAACCGTCCGCTCAGATTCGAGGAATTCGAAAAGAAACTGAATCAGGTCATATTCGTCAGCGCCACTCCGGCGGAATACGAAATGAAGCACAGTCAGCGCGTCGCCGAACAGCTCATACGCCCCACGGGACTCGTTGACCCCGAGGTCATCGTCCGTCCGATAGAGGGACAGATAGACGATCTCATAACCGAGCTGCGCGCCAGAGTCGAAAAGAACGAGCGGAGCCTCGTGATCACGCTCACGAAGAAAATGGCGGAGGACCTTACGGATTATCTTGCGCAGCGCGGGATCAGAGTAAAATATATGCACCATTCCATCGACGCGCTCGAGCGGACCGAGATACTGCGGGATCTGCGCGCGGGAGAGTTCGACGTGCTCGTCGGAATAAACCTTCTCAGAGAAGGTCTGGATCTTCCCGAGGTGTCGCTCGTGGCGATACTCGACGCCGACAAGGAGGGCTTTTTGCGTTCCGAAAGATCTCTTATACAGATCATCGGAAGAGCCGCAAGGAACGTCGACGGAAAAGTCATCATGTACGCGGATATAATGACAGATTCGATCAGAAACGCCGTGGATGAGACGAACCGCAGACGGGAGTATCAGCTCAGATACAACAAGGAGCACGGCATAACGCCGAAGAGCATCAAGAAAGATATAAACGCACTGCAGAGCATAACCTCCATGCTTAAGGAAAGCGGAGAGGGAGAAAAGCCGAAGAAGATGCCGGAAAAGGACAAAAAGCAGCTCATCGCGGCGCTTACGGAGGAGATGCAGAGCGCCGCAAAGCGTCTTGATTTTGAGTTTGCCGCGGCTATACGCGACAAGATCAAGTCTTTGCAGGGAATAAAATAAAAAAAGCATCGGTAAACATAAATGGCAAGAGAAAGCATATTCGTATCGGGAGCAAGAGCAAACAATCTGAAAAACGTGACGGTATCCGTCCCGAGAGACAAGCTCGTGGTTTTCACGGGACTGTCCGGGAGCGGTAAAAGCTCGCTTGCGTTCGACACGATCTACGCGGAAGGATACAGACGGTTCGTGGAGTCGCTGTCTTCCTACGCGAGACAGTTTCTCGGTCAGCTCGATAAACCTGACGTGGACTATATAGAGGGACTTTCACCCGCTATATCCATCGAGCAGAAGACGACCTCGAGAAACCCCCGTTCCACCGTCGGAACGGTCACGGAGATATACGACTACCTGCGTCTTCTTTACGCCAACATAGGCGTTCCGCACTGTCCCGTGTGCGGCAGAAAGATAGAGGCGCAGAGCATAGATCAGAT
>Ga0079305_1001435_pt1 | contig 31429 bp, 28 predicted proteins | sample LMS_cellobiose_e_FD_79183 | JGI IMG/M metagenome (GOLD analysis project Ga0079305, IMG submission 79183) | Rumen-fistulated moose microbial communities from Alaska, USA - LMS_cellobiose_enrichment | ecosystem: Host-associated > Mammals > Digestive system > Stomach > Rumen fluid ... | reverse complement strand
TTATTAGCAAGACCGAAGCCCTCCTGCGTCAGTTAGCCGCTTCACTGTTTACAGACTGTCCACCATTTCGAGTGGATTGAGGAGTAAGATTGGGCGAAAACCAAAAAAGCCGAAAACCCTTGAAAACAAAGGCTTTCGGCGTTGTTTCTGGCACCCACGGGAGGATTCGAACCTCTGGCCTGCCGCTTAGGAGGCGGCCGCTCTATCCTGCTGAGCTACGTGGGCGTGTTTAGTTTTCAGGAACAATCTCGAACTCTATAATGCCCGCTTTTTCTCCAAAGGCGATTGTTCCAACATAACCTTAGGAGGGGCTTATTATATCCATTTAACTATGGGGGCGAATATTTTTCGTCCGGCGGTTGACCGGAAACGTTTTTTCTGATATATTATTCGGAGAAGAGAGCGTATCTGAGCGCCCGCTTGCAAAACGTGCATATTATAATACAAAAAAACGCGTTTGTCAAGACGTTTTGCGATAAGATTCCACGGAGGATAAACATGTATACGGTAAAAACGCCCCGCGCTTTCATTTACAGGCTTTCCGAAAAGGGAGAAAAAGCCGAGATCACCGACGAGCTGCTTTCCGGCTGGGAGGTCGAGATCATGGGAGAAGAGAAAAACGGATTCGTGCCGTGCCGCAGCTTTTACGGATACGAGGGATACGCGGAAAAGGAAACGCTTGTTCACGGTACGGTCCCCGGAGAAAAGCTGATCGTCGTATCCGGCTTTGCAGACGTGGTCACGTCTCCGGATCTGAAAGCGGTGAAGCTCGTCACGCTCCCGGAAGGATCGCTCGTCGTGAAAAGCAGTGACGTCAATGACGATTACGTCGGTGTCATGACGTCCGGCGGCGTCAACGGATATATGAGAAAAAAGCAATGCGCGTCATACGCCGGCTGCAAATATCCGTCGGGCGCGTCGTCGAGTCCGCCTCCTTCGGGTGATGAGTTCCGGGAAAAGATAGTGAAAAACGCGCTCGGATATCTCGGATCGCCGTACCGGTGGGGCGGTAAAACGAGAGAGGGGATAGACTGCTCCGGACTTTGCTTCATGTCGTATTTTATGAGCGGAGTCATCATTTACCGCGACGCCGTGTATGAAACGCCGTATACGAGGAGGATACCTTTTGAAAAGCTGAAAAAAGCCGATCTTATCTATTTTCCCGGTCACGTGGCTATGTACCTCGGAGACGGAAAGTTCATCCATTCGAACGCCCGTCATTTTTGCGTTTCGGTGGATTCGTTCGAAAAGTCTCCCGGCAACGATTACGGAGCCTCGCTTTTCGAAAGGATAAAGGGATGCGCTTCCGTGTTTTCAGATGAAGAAAACCGGTAAAAGTATCAAAAAGTGAGAATCTTCCAACTTTTTTTCGCTTTCGGACGGTATTATCGGCGTCAAAAACGCCGCTTGAGATTGACATTGCCCGAAAGCTGTGATATCATAATGTAAATAGATATCGAAAGGGAAAATGACATGAAAAAAATATCTCTCGGCAGCGCCGTGATCATGTGTGACGGCACGAGACTCGCAGCCGCTTCCGGCGGTCTGTACGCTTCCTTTCTGCTTCCGGACAAGGAATGTCCGACCATGCGTATGGAATTTCTCAAGGGCGGCGACGGATACGAGTGGAGATCGGGCGAGAGCATAGAACTCTTCGGAGTCGCGGATAAGAACGCGCTCACTCTGTCGGACGTCACTGTTTATGAAAGCACGAACGACGGGCTTTCGGACAAGTACATCGTATGCCGTCTCGATTTTTACGGAACGAAGGCAGACGTTTCCGCGGAGCTCAAGGCTTATCCCGGAATAGAGCTTTTCACGCTGAAGCTGTACGCCAGAAAGGCGACCCAGCCCGAAGAGAACGAGGACTTCAAGATCGCAAAGGCGGGAGACAACTGCGTCTTCGCCATGGCTGTGCCGAAAAAGCATTATAAGATACATTCCGCAGAGATATTCGACTATTCAGACCGTGTGAACACTTTCGTAAAGGAAAGCGATGATCTTTCATATGCGAGCTCCGCTGTGACCGCGAGCGGCAACTTCTTTTTCATAGACAACTATACCGAAAATGAGACGCTTTTCGTGGTACGCGAGTCGCCGACGAGGCAGAGCTCTCAGAACGTAAAGAAAAATTACGACTTCTTCATCAACTGCTCGAGATTCGTACAGTTCTTCAATACCGGTCTTCCCGCGGAGCTTACCGATGAGTACGTGTCCTGCTACGAGGTCACCTTCGGGTGCCGCGGCGGAAAAGACGCGCGTGACGGTCTTCTCAGACAGTACCGCGATCTTTACCGCTTCATTTCAAAGTGCCCGCCTCAGGATAAGCTGATGATGATCTCAAATACCTGGGGAGACAGAAGCTCGGGCAAAAACCTCTGCGACAAGTTCATGCTCGACGAGATAGAAGCCGCCGCCGATCTCGGCATCGACGCCGTGCAGATCGACGCCGGATATAATCTCCCCGGGTGGAAGATAAATCCCGCGATGTTCCCGAACGGTTTCGAGCCCGAGGTCAGGCTTTGCCGCGAAAAGGGCATAGAGTACGGTATCTGGTTCGTCCCGAAGATGGACAACGACTACGCCGATTGGGAGAAGGACGCCGATATACTCATCGACTTTTACAAGACGTACGGCATAACGCAGATGAAGGTCGACGGCGTTACGCTCAAATCCCGTCTCGGAGAGGAAAATCTCAGAAAAATGTTCGAGAAATTCTACCGCGAGACCGGACGCAAAGCGCAGATCAACAACGATATCACCGCTTCTCAGCGCTTCGGCTTCCTTTACAATAAGGAATACGCCAACCTTTTCGTCGAGAACAGATATACCGCCTGGGGCAATTATTATCCTCATTATACTCTCAGAGCCGTATGGCAGCTTTCAAAGTACGTTCCGCTCAGAAGGTGCCTGTTTGAAGTGCTGAACCGCGAGCTTTTTGCGCGAGTCTATTCGGAAAACGATATATTCGCTCCTAAAAATTATCCACAGGATTACATTTTTGCGATAACCGCGTTTTCCAATCCGCTCATATGGATGGAGATGCAGAACCTCGGCAAGGAGGACGCGGCGCTGCTCAAAAAGGTGATCGCCGCCTATAAGCCGCATCAGAAGGCGCTGTTTGAAGCCGACGTTACGCCGCTCGGGTGCGAGCCAGACGGATACGCCGTCACCGGACTCAAAGCCGATCTTGCAAGCTGCGGATATATCCTCGCTTTCTGTGAATACGACGAAGGCGTGCTTTCCGCACGTGTTCCCGGTGCAAAGAGTTTTGAGATGATCTATAAGTCTGAAAACTTCGGAGAACCGGACGTTAAGCTCGCGGACGGCAGTATAGACATACGGCTTACCGAGCCGAGAACGTTCGCATTTATAAAATATACAAAGTAAGACGCGCGCCCGCGCCGTGAAAACGCGCGCGGTGTGTTATCATAACAAAAATCAACATTCGAAAGGAAAAAATAAAATGAAAGAACTGAAGAAAAATTGTATGTGGTCCATAGTTGTCCCCACCAGCATGGGAGTAAGGATCTGCCCGCCCGACGGACAGCCCGTCCAGTCCTCGACCACCTTCAACATGCAGGCGACCAGCGCGGAGAGCAACGTCATCAGCATAGCCTCCTATCTCGGCATGCCCACCAAGGTCCTCACCACGTTCGTGAAGGACAGCCCCATAGCCGCTTTTATCAAGAGCAACCTCAGAGCCCGCGGCATCGCGTACGAGGGCAAGGAAGTCGAGCAGGGAGGCCCCTGGGGATACCGTCATCAGTTCAACATAGCTGACAGCGGATACGGCTCCAGAGGACCGAGAGTCTGCAACGACAGAGCCGGAGAAGTCGGCAGAACGCTTTCAATAAAGGATTTTGACCTTGACCGTATATTCGGCAAGGAAGGCGTTGCGATCCTTCATCTTTCCGGACTCATCGGCGCTCTTTCTCCCGAAACGAGCAAATTCTGCCTTGAGCTTGCAAGAGCCGCGAAGAAGTACGGCACTCTCATTTCGTTTGACCTCAACTACCGCGCTTCCTTCTGGAAGGGACGCGAGCAGGAGCTTCGTGAGATATTCTCCGAGATAGCGAGCGTTTCCGATATACTCGTCGGCAACGAAGAAGACTTCCAGCTCTGCCTCGGCATCAAAGGACCCGAAGCCGGCGGAAAGGATATCGCCTCCAAGATCGAAAACTTCAAGAACATGATCGCAAGAGTAAAGGAAGCTTATCCGAATACCTCCGTGTATGCCACGACGCTCCGCCAGGTCGTCAACGTGAACACCCATCTGTGGGGCGCTATCATGCTCATCGGCGACGAATGGCATGTAGTCGAGCCTCGTGAGATTCACGTCCTCGACAGGATAGGCGGCGGCGACGGATTCGTCGGCGGTCTTCTTTACGCCATACTCAAGGGTTGGGAGAGCGAAAAGTGGATCCAGTTCGGCTGGGCAAGCGGAGCTCTCGCCACCACGTTCCTCACCGATTACGCACAGCCTGCCGATGAAGAGCAGATATGGAGCGTATGGGGCGGCAACGCGAGAGTAAAGAGATAAGGCGCTTGATGGACGATATTTATCTTGACGAATTGAAGGATGTGCTGGGGCTTTCGTCCCTTCCTTCCTTCTTTTCGCAGATCTATCATGAAAAACTCGAAAAGGGCACGCTTTTTGACGAAAAGTTCGTATCCGAGGAATATCTGATATCGAGAAACAAAAGCCTGCACCTTTTCGGGGACAGATATTTTCCTCTGATCCTGAAAAGCGCCCGCGAGGTAGCGCAGATACCCGAGCTCGTTGCTTACGTCAACATCATGTCCCAGGCGTACGCGGCGGACGATTATCTTGACCGGCTCGCGGAATTCGTGGCTCCGTCCGGAAAATTCGGAAGAGCCCTCGATTACGTGTACCTTTTCGCTATCATACCGATAATAGACCTTGAATGTGCTGAATTTGCAAAGCACGGCATTCCGGACGATGTTATGAAGGGCACGCTTGACAGATACGAGTGGCATATTTATATCGAACAGCTCAAATCGGGAAGGCCGGCTTTTTCCGAGGCGCGGTTCAAATGGTGTCTCAGGTACGCGCACGGTCAGATAATGCGTATCGGAGAGCTTGAATATGAGATAAAGCGCGGACAGCGCCCCGGCGTGAACGTGCTGAAAAACAAAAGCACGGGAGAGATCGCCGTTATATGCAGCGGAATGTATATCCACAAGAGCGGCATGATACTCGGCTCCAAGGGCTTTGAAGGGCAGATCTCAGCCCCCGACCGCACGCTTGTCGGCGGAGAGGAAAAGCGCGCAGCCGCGGAAAAGACCGGAGACGAGCCGCTGCTTTCAAAACCGGTCGAAAGCGACGCAGAGATCGTCGGATGCAGAGCGAACGCTTCATGCCTTTTTGACAGAACGCCGGAAAGGTTTTCCCTTGACGAATGGGACGTTATATTCAGAAGCGGCGACGACTATCTTTCCGTGCATATACCGAGAAGCGCGGATATATCGCTTCCTCAGCGAAAGAAGTCGTACGCCAGAGCATACGGAGTATTTTCCGCGTGCTACGACGATTTTCATCCTAAGATGCTGATATGCACCTCGTGGATGCTCGATCCGGCGCTTGAAAAGCTGCTGCCCGAAAGCTCAAATATCCTTTCGTTCCAGCAGGACTTCGTCCGTTATCCTATAAGGAGTCCCGGCACTGAGGCGGAAAAATTCGTCTTCTGGGGAAATTACGGCTCGCCGGAGGAATATCCGGAAAAAACGACGCTGCAGAGGAATCTTAAACGGTACGTCCTTGACGGCGGCTGCATTTACGCCTTCGGAGGCGTCAGGGAATTCGGCAGTCTTTGATAAATTTGGTAAATCCGATAAAACAAAAGCTATTTTTATAACGGCTTTACGCGCCGTACCCCGAAAGAGGACGGCAGCTTGAGCATAAATACGTGAGATATTCTCACATACAAGAAAGGATTTCATAAAAATGAAAATCTCATCATCTAACGCGGCTTCATCGAGAACCGAGAAGCACCGTATGATCCGCACGATTACCGGTCTCGGCATTTTGACCGCACTGGTGGTCGTGTTCCAGTACCTCGGATCGTTTATCCGTTTCGGACCTTTTTCCGTTTCGCTCGTGCTGATACCGATCGTTATCGGTGCCGCACTGTACAAGCCCTGGGCGGGAGCATGGCTCGGTTTGATATTCAGCGTCATGGTCTTCGTGACGCAGGATGCAAACGCGTTCCTTGCCATAAATATACCGGGCACCATCATTACGGTAACGGTAAAGGGCACGGTCGCGGGTCTGGTCGCCGGACTTGTGTATCACTGGCTTTCAAAAAAGAACGAGTGGCTTGCGACTTTCGCCGCGGCGGCTGTTTGCCCGATCGTAAACACGGGGATCTTTCTCATAGGATGCCGGCTGTTCTTTTTTGACACCGTAAGCGCATGGTCGCTGGAAAATGGATTCGAGAACGTTTTCCTGTACATGATCGTAGGATTCGTAGGATTCAATTTCCTGTTTGAACTTCTGTTCAATTTGATTTTCAGTCCCACGGTCGTAAGGCTTGTGAAAATGTTCCGTGAAAAGGAATAAAGGCATTATTTAAAAACGAAAAAACTGCGGTTTCGTTTTGAGTTTCATTTTCGCCGGTACCGCGCCGGCAAGAGGGATATAATGAAGGTATTGGCTATCGGAGCGCATCCGGACGATTGCGATCTCTGCTTCGGCGGTACGGCTGTCAAGCTCGCAAGAGCGGGACACGACGTCAAATTCATATCCGCCACCAACGGAGACACGGGTCACCACATAATCGGCGGAGGTCAGCTCGCAAGAAGACGTTACGCCGAGGTGCAGAGGGCGGCGAAGGTCGCAAACCTCATCGAATACGAGGTATTCGATATCCACAACAACGGCATAACCCCGGATATCGCCACGCGCGAAAGATTCATCAGGGCGATCAGGGAATTTTGTCCCGACGTGGTGCTCACGCACAGAACGTGCGATTATCACCCCGATCACAGGGTCACCGCTCAGCTCGTTCAGGATTCATCCTACGCGATAATCATCCCGAACGTCTGCCCGCTCACCCCTCCGATGAAAAAAGCGCCGGTGATACTCAGCTTTTCCGATCACTTCAAAAAGCCGATACCTTTTTCTCCCGATATCGTCGTCGATATAAGCGACAGCATAGACACGAAAATAGAAATGTTCAAATGTCAGGAGTCCCAGATCTACGAGTGGCTCGCTTACGCCGACGGCGAGGATGAGAACATACCCGAGGATCCGGCGCTTCGCGACAAATGGATCAAGGAAAAGACTTCAATAAAACAAAGCTACGAAAACGCCGATACCTACCGTGCAAGGCTCGTTGAAAAATACGGCGACGCGGGCAAAAAAGCCGTCGCATGTGAAGCTTTCGAACTCAGCGAATACGGCAGGATCCCGTCCGCGGACGAGATCGACTGGCTGTTCGGCTTCTGAAACCCGTATTCGGAAATATAAATCTCAAGAAAGGGCAGATCCTATCTGAACAGAACAAATGATAACGAGAACATTCAGAAAGACCGGTGAAAAGATATCGCATCTCGGCTTCGGAGGAATGAGATTCCCCACAAAGCCGGACGGCACGATCGACAGGGAACTTGCCGGAAAGATGCTCGATCTCGCTTATGAAAACGGCGTTCGGTATTTTGATACCGCCTACGGCTATCACAACGGCGAGAGCGCAAAGTTCTTCGGAGATTTTCTCTGCACGGAACGAAAAGACAGGTATCCCAGAAGCAGCTTCAAGATCGCAAACAAATTTCCCCTTTGGCCCGTCAAGGAAAAAGCGGACGTCGACAGGATATTCAACTATCAGCTTGAGTGCGTCAAGACCGATTATTTCGATTTTTACCTCCTCCACGCCATGAACGGGGAGCTTTGGCAGAAGGCGAAGGATTTCGGCGTTTACGAGTACTGCGACGAGAAGAGGAAAGCGGGGATCGTAAAGAATCTCGGCTTTTCGTTCCACGGCACGGTCGACGATCTCGATAGGATACTTGCGGAGGGGAATTGGGACTTCGTTCAGCTCCAGTTCAATTACCTCGACTATTTTACGGGAAGCGCAAAGGCGGAATACGAGTCGGTCTCACGTTACGGGATCCCCGTGACGGTCATGGAGCCCGTACGCGGCGGAGCGCTGGCAAAGCTTTCGGAAAACGCGATGAACGTGCTGTCGGAAGTCACCTCGTCGTCTCCGGCTGAATTCGCGCTCAGGTTCTGCTCGAGCTTCGATAAGGTGCTCGTCATTCTTTCCGGAATGTCCACTCTCGAACAGACGGCGCAGAACGTAAAGACCTTTGAGGATATAAAGCCTCTTTCCGACGAAGAGATGAAGGGAGCCATGCGCGTGGCTTCCGCGATCAAGGAAGGAAAATACGTCCCGTGCACCGGATGCAGATACTGCACCGAGGAATGCCCGATGTCCATATCGATCCCGGAGGCAATTGCGGATTACAACAAGTTCCTTGCGTCGAATACCGAAGAGAATCCCGCGCGTCTGAGCGCGTTTCTCGACGAAGAGGCGGGAAAGTGCATAGGCTGCGGCGCGTGCGCCGAAAAATGTCCTCAGGGCATTGACATACCCGGTATTTTCGAGACCGTCAGGTCTTGATGAAATAAAGATCATAAAGCTTTTCAAGAGAGGGAAAACATGGCAGAAAAGAAACACTGGTGGCAAAATCAGCCGCTTATAATCAGCGCCGTGCAGTGCAGCATGGGCGACCCGGACGAGTACGTTCTCGACGAGTACGTATCGAAGTACGGCTTCAATACTGAACAGCTCCTTCACCTTGTGGCGAAGGGACACATGGGATACTTCAGCGAGAAAGAGCACGGCAAAAAGCTCGACGCTTATCTCAAAAAATCGAGAAAATACGGTATCAGGGAGATCGTTTATTACAACACTCACTGCATAGGCGACAGTATAGCCGCAGAACATCCCGACTGGCTCCAGCTTACGAGAGACGGCGGAAGGATGCCCGCGTATTCCATATACAATCTCGTATGCGTAAACCCCAACGGCGCATGGCACAAGGCTTTCCTCAAGGATCTTGAAGATCTCTGCCGCCACGACGTTGACGGTGTGTTCCTCGACGGACCGGTCATGCGCGATACCGGATGCTACTGCGAGCAGTGCAAAAAGGATTTCGAGGCGAAATTCGGCCATTCCATTTACGAGGGCACGAGGATCGAGCTCCAGCAGATGAGAGTCGATTCCGTCACTCAGCACATCAAGGAAGCCTATGAGACCGTAAAACGCATAAATCCCGAAATAGCCCTTTATCTCAACAACTCGGCTCTCAGAGCCGACATCACCGGCAACAACACCAGAAAAGTCTATCCGTACGTCGATATCCTCGGCGCGGAAGGCGGATTCCACGCCTGCGGCATGGGCTCCATGCTCTGGCACGTAAGCGCTCTTGCAAAGCATCTCGCCGGGATCGAAGGCGACACCCTTCAGGGCAAAAAGCCGATCGTCTGCTTCTTCTCCGGGAACCAATCCGGCATAGCTTATTATATGCACACGCCCGCCGAGACCGTTCTTACCTATGCTCAGGCGTACGCCAACGGCTCCAACATCTGGTACGGAGTCCATTTCTCCGCTTCCCAGTTCAAGGATACCGCTTCCGCCCTCGCTTCCAAGGCGATGAACGAGTTCGTTGCGAAAAACGCCGACGTTTACGGTCCCTCCCGCGTCTGCGCGAGAGTGGCTCTCGTTTGGTCGCAGTATACGGCCAACAACTACGCTTCCAGCGTCAACGACAGCGACTTTGCAGCGGCGAGAAAATCCGGATTCAAGGACAGAGGCGACCATCTCGCGGCTTTGTTCTCGGTATTTGATATGCTCGTACGCAACCATATCCAGTTCGATATAATCGACGACGTTTCCCTCGTCGACGGAACGATATCCAAATACGATACCGTTATTCTTCCCGAGGTCGCGTGCCTCACCGATGAAGCTTCCAAGGCTATCCACGATTACGTTGCCGCCGGCGGTCACATACTCGGAAACTACGACGCCGGTATGTACAACGAGGACGGAAGCTTTGCCTCCTCTCCCAAGCTTGCCGATCTGTTCGGACTTTGCGGCACGCCGTCCATCGTCCGTTCGCCCAGCATTGGCACGTCCTTCATGTTCAAACAGAAGGATCACCCCATGACGGACGCTCTTTCGTTCTTCCGCATCCCCGCTCCCGTGCTTAACATGGAATGGGAGACCTCGAAGGACGCGGACGTGCTCATGAGGACGTCTCATCCCATGCCCAGCACTTACGCCGACATCCCCGAGGAGAACAGATACCCGTCCCTCGTCGAGCATAAGTACGGAAAGGGAAGCGCGGTATATATCAGCGGCAACTTCGCCGAGACCACCGCGAACGTGAGGAACATCCCGGACTACACGTATATGCTCAGAGCTTTCTGCGACCATACGGCGCGCCCCGTCGTCGTTTCCGACGATCCCGGACTGTATGAGGTCGTCCTCAGAAGGCAGGAGAACAGATTCGTGCTCCACGTCATCAACCTTACCGGAACGATGAAGCGCCCGATCGACGTCTTGACTCCTCTCTACGGACTCAGCTTCGATCTCGATCTTAACGGCTTCGGTGTCGACAAGGCGGACTATTCTCTCAAAGCGCTGAGAGGATCGGGCGTGAGCGGCGTCAAAGTCAAGGACGGCAAGATATCGTTCAAGCTCGACAAACTCGACGATTACGAGGTAGTCGTAATAGAATAAAAAAACTTTCCGGAGCGGATATCCGCTCCGGATCTTTATATTCGGTCCGTATCTTGTATTTTTCGAGGATGTGTGATAAAATATTAAAAGCGCCGCGCGCCGGCAACGGCGCGCGGAAAACGCGAATAAACTTACGACATGAAAACGGAGAAGCTCATATGAATTCCCGGGAATATACGGCGGCGATAGCAAACGGAGAACTTGACGGGATCTTCTCGCGCCTTTACGGAAGCGGAGAGGTCCTCTCGGCGAGAGACAGATACACAAAGCTGATAGGAGATTTTGAATACCTTTACGGCAAGGACCGCGAGGTATCGCTTTTTTCAGTTCCGGGAAGAAGCGAGATATCGGGGAACCATACCGATCACAATCACGGAAAAGTCCTCGCTGCGTCCGTTAATCTCGACATAATAGCCGTGGCTTCAAGGTCGTCTTCGGGTGAGATCCACGTAAAGAGCCGCGGATTTTCCGAGGACGTGGTGAGACTCGGCAATCCCGGAGAGTCGAGCCAGAAATTCAGATCGAAGGCGCTTCTTATGGGAGTGTGCGACGGGTTCCGCAAAAACGGATTCAACATTGGAGCCTTCGATGCGTTCACGGATTCAAAGGTGTTCAAGGGCTCCGGACTGTCTTCCTCCGCGGCTTTCGAGGATATGATCGGCACGATCATCAATCATCTGTATAACGGCGGACGTGTGGATTTTATCAGGATATCTCAAATATCGAGATACGCCGAGAACGTTTTTTTCGGAAAGCCCAGCGGACTCATGGATCAGATCGCCTGCGCCGCCGGCGGATTTGTCGGAATAGACTTCGGGAAAGAAGAGCCCGACGTGCGGAGGATAGAGCTCGATCTGAAAAAGATCGGATATGAGCTCATAATCATAAACACCGGCGGCAACCACGCAGATCTTAACGACGATTACGCCTCCGTTCCCGCTGAGATGAAAGCGGTAGCCGGATTTTTCGGCAAAGAGTATCTGAGAGAAGTTGACGAAAATGATTTTTCCGCCTCGGTCGGCGCTTTGAGAAAGTACCTTTCGGAGCTTTCCGACAGAAAGGTCATGTGCGACAGAGCGATCCTGAGAGCGTATCACTTCTTTGAAGAAAACAAGCGGGTGGAAAGACAGATAACGGCTCTTGAAAACGGAGACGTCGCGGGCTTTCTGGACGGCGTCAGAAGATCCGGAGAGAGCAGTTTCCAGTGGCTTCAGAACATATATTCCTGCAAGGCTCCCGACGAGCAGGGACTTTCTCTTGCGCTCATGATATGCGAGAAGTATCTGAGCGGCAAGAACGCCGCCTGGCGCGTTCACGGCGGAGGATTTGCCGGGACCGTGCAGGCGTTCGTTCCGACGGAGTACGCCGACGGGTTCATGGAAAAGGTCAGACAGGTGTTCGGCAAGGACAGCGCGGTCAGACTGTTCATCCGTCAGACCGGCGCCTGCGTTCTGTGACGCACGGAGATAATATGGAAAACAAAACGGGACAGAGAAAGATCACCGGTGTTCGCGCGCTGATATATCTCGTGATCGGCTTTGCCGTTTCGATGGCGGTATACTACCTCTGCATAAGAGCTTATTTTGAATACATAATCCCGATCTACATCGGGATCACCGCCGTGCTTGCAGTGCTGTTCGTGCTCGTGAACGGCGGCATCCGTCCCATAATCAAAAACGAGATAAAAAAAGAAGAGACCGTCCATAAGAGATATCTCGCGGACAAGCTCAGATCGGAAAAATTCCGAAAGACGAAAAAACTCGAAAAAGCGAAATATTCCCTCAAAGAGCAGGAAGATCCGGAGGAAGAGCCGAGACCGAATCCGCTCGGACTCGACGATACGCGCAGAGAGTATTACAGCAAACTGATACTTATAGCCGCGGTTTCCCTCCTTCTCGTGCTTTTCGTCGATTATTTTCTGATCCTGTTCCGCATCGACATATTCGGAGTCTGATACGGACGGTGATACGTAATGATAAAAACAGATTGCCTTTTTTCAGGTTCCAAGGGAAACTGCGTGCTTGCATCCACGGAGAATACCGCTTTACTGATAGACGTCGGCGTTTCACTCAGATCCCTGAAGACCGCGCTCGAAAGTAAGGGCGTGAGCATTGATGACTTGGACGGCGTGCTTATAACCCACGAGCATTCTGACCACGTAAAGGGACTTGGGCAGCTTTGCCTCAAATATCCCGTTCCGGTGTACGTAACGCCGGAGGCGGCTCAGATGATATACGATTCCCTCGCCGAAAGACCGGATCAGGCGAAAGCCTTCGCCCAAGCCGTCCGCACGGTCCGCGAGGACGCGACGTATCAGATAGGGGATATAGACGTAACTCCGTTCGCCACGCCCCACGACAGCGTCAGGAGCGTCGGCTACGTGCTGTCCTCCGGCGAATTCGAGAACGGCAGGGAGGTCGGAATTGCGACCGACATCGGCTTTGTTTCAAAAAGCGTCAGCGACGCCCTTATAGGCTGCCGAAGCGTCATAATCGAGTCAAATCACGACGTGAATATGCTTAAATACGGTACGTATCCGGAGTTTTTGAAGGAGAGGATACTGTCCGCCTGCGGCCATCTTTCAAACGCCGACTGCGCCGAATTCTGCAAGCTGCTCGTTTCATACGGGTGCCGCGATATAACGCTTTTCCATCTTTCAGACGACAACAACACAAGAGAACTCGCGTTTTTCAGCACTTACATGGCTCTTTTGTCCATGGGCGTGAAAGAGGAGGACGGCGTGCGGCTCTCCATCGCGCCGAAGAATTCCGCTTGCGGCGATGCCGCGGTCAGCGCGATCGTCGGTCAGATCGACTTCGATACGGCGGCAAGCTTCGGTTTTTCCGCCGGTAAAAACCGTGAAGACCAAAACTGCGGAGCGCAAACCGATCCGGACGAATAAATAAAATAAATCAAGAAGAATAAAGACGAATAAATCCGATAACAACGAAAAGGAAAGGTAAAAACAATGAAATGCCCTGTGTGCGGCTGTCCCGACAGCAAGGTGCTCGATTCAAGACCCATAAACGACGGAGAGAGTATAAGAAGAAGACGCGAATGCATGGAATGTCAAAAAAGATTCACCACCTATGAAAGGATCGAATCTATACCGCTCATGGTGGTGAAGAAGGATAAGACGCGCGAGGTATTCGACCGAAGCAAGATACTCAACGGTATGCTCAGAGCCTGCGAAAAGCGTCCTGTTTCCGCCGAGCAGGTGGAGAACGCCGTGAACGAAATTGAAGCGGAGCTCACGAACACGGTGCAGAACGAGGTATCCACGTCGACGATAGGCGAGCTCGTCATGGAAAAGCTCAGAGCCATCGACGAGGTGGCGTACGTAAGGTTCGCCTCGGTATACCGTCAGTTCAAGGACGTGAACACCTTCATGGAGGAGCTGAAATCCCTCCTCGGAGAAAAATAGATTACCGCGCTTAAACATAACGAAAGCACCTCGTACCGATCCCGGTATGAAGTGCTTTTCCTGTTTTTGAATATAAACAGGCAGCGTCCGGCGGAAAATAAAAACCCGTCTTTTGTTTGCCAAAAGACGGGCATCGTGGTGGAGACAACAGAATTCGAATCTGTGACCTCTTGCATGTCAAGCAAGCGCTCTAACCGGCTGGGCTATGCCTCCGTATCGCTTCCTCAAAAGCGCAAGCAGTATTATATCATTTTTTTTGAAAAAGTCAATACCCCGGGACAAATTTTTTTCCGTCAGCGGAAAAAATATTCACACACGTATTTTCACGGTGTCGAATATCGAACGCGAAGGCTGTTTTTTGCGCGGCGCGGCGAGTGTTCATAAAAATCGCATTGACATATCACCGGCGTTATGATAAAATAGACCGTTACATGATAAAAGGGGCGAGGAGCGTTTGCCGACGGGCATCGCCGTACCGCGGCGCGCGTTTTGACCGGACGCATCAAAAAAAGCTTTGCTGCGGCACGAAATCCTTCAAAACGTCCGGGACGGGTTTTGATATGATAATAATGGGCATAGATCCCGGAATAGCGACCGTCGGCTTCGGCGTCGTATCTTACAGAGCGGGAAAATTTGCTTTCGTTGACTGCGGCGTTATAGAGACCCCCGCGGGAGTCCGGGTCGAACACAGACTCATGACGGTCCATGACGAGATAACGGATCTGATAAAAAAGTATTCTCCTGACTGCTGTGCCGTCGAGGAGCTGTTTTTCAACACGAACCGCAAGACCGTGATAAACGTGGCTCAGGCGAGGGGAGTGATCCTGCTCGCCTGCGAGAAATGCGGAAAAGAGCTTTTTGAATATACTCCGCTTCAGGTAAAGACAGCCGTAGTCGGATACGGCAGAGCCGAGAAACGTCAGGTCATGGAAATGACGAGAATAATGCTCGATCTTCCCGGCATACCGCGTCCGGACGACGCGGCGGACGCTCTTGCGATCGCCATATGCCACGCGCACATGGGCACGTCGAAGATAAAGGCGCCGGATATCATCGCCGCGAGAAAGACCGGCGGCAGATAAACGCAATCAGAAGCTTATTAAAAGGAGCTTTTCGTATGTACAGTTACATTTCGGGAAACAAGGTTTACGTCGGAGCCGGTATCGCCGTCATAGATAATCACGGGATCGGCTATCTTTTGAATATTTCCGACAGGACGGCGGGATTTCTGATGAACAGAAACGGCGAGGTAAAGCTGTATACGTATCTGAACGTCAGAGAAGACGCGCTCGAGCTATTCGGATTCGCCACGGAGGACGAGCTGAAAAGCTTCAAAATGCTCATCACCGTTTCCGGAGTCGGCGCTAAAATGGCGCTCTCCGTGCTTTCCGTGCTTTCTCCCGAAAAGCTCGCCATGGCGGTGCTTTCTGACGATGCCAAGGCGATCGCGGCGGCGCAGGGCATAGGACTCAAAAAAGCTCAGAAGATCATACTTGAAATAAAAGACAAGATCGCCAAGGAACGCGGAAACGTCGTAAAGATCGGCAAGCTTCCCGTTGATACGGAGACGGGCGAGATCTACGCCGGCGGCGTGAGCGATTCCTCCGAGGCTGTGAACGCTCTCATCGTGCTCGGATATTCTCCTGCCGAGGCGGCGTCCGCCGTATCGAAGGCACAGCCAGACGGAAAGCCGCTTGAAAAGATAATAAAAGACGCGCTTCGCGTTTTGAGCGAGGCGGACAGACGCTGACGCGGATTTGCATATTCAGATCGATAAATCAGGAAAGGATGATCCCGGATGTCCATAAAGAGCTCGTTTGACGACGTGGAGTTTCAAGGCAGACTCGTGAGCCCCGAGCCGGAGGAAGAGGACAACGCGATAAACGACAGCGAGAATTCTCTCAGACCGCATACCCTCGAAGAATTCGTCGGACAGGAAAAGGCAAAGGAAAATCTCAAGGTCTTCATAAACGCGGCGAAAATGCGCGGAGAAGCCATAGATCATATACTTCTTTACGGACCTCCCGGTCTCGGAAAAACGACTCTGTCGGAGATAATCGCCGAAGAGATGGGAGTCAACTTCCGGATAACCTCCGGACCCGCCATCGAAAAGCAGGGCGATCTCGCGGCGCTTCTTTCCAATCTTTCCCGCGGCGACGTCATGTTCATCGACGAGATCCACAGACTCAACAGAACGATTGAAGAGGTGCTTTATCCCGCGATGGAGGATTACGCCCTCGATATCATAATCGGAACGGGTCCCGCGGCGAGAAGCATCAGGATACCGCTCGAAAAATTCACGCTCGTCGGAGCTACCACGAGAGCGGGGCAGCTTTCCGCGCCGCTCAGAGACAGATTCGGCATAGTTCTCAGACTTGAGCTTTATACCAACGAGGAGCTTGCGAAGATCGTAACGAGAAGCGCCGGGATACTTGAAATACCCATTGAGCCGGATGGCGCCCTCGAGATAGCGAGAAGATCGCGCGGAACGCCGAGAATAGCAAACAGGTTCCTCAAGCGCGTGAGAGATTACGCTCAGGTGATGGGCGACGGGAAGATAACGTCGAAGATCGCCGATACCGCGCTCAGAAAGCTCGAGGTCGACGAGCTCGGGCTCGATAACCTCGACAGAAGGATGCTTACGGCTATCATAAAGAACTTCGGCGGAGGTCCCGTGGGACTCGATACGCTTGCCGCCACCGTAGGAGAAGAAACGGTAACGATAGAAGACGTGTACGAGCCGTATCTGCTCCAGATAGGTTTTCTCAACAGAACGCCCCGCGGAAGATGCGCAACGCCCGCCGCGTACGAGCATCTCGGCATCAAATATCAGTCTTCACCGTCAAAGGAGCAAATGTCTCTGTTTGAAGACGAAGAGCGGGATAATTGACTTAAAGGAAAAAATCATATGTTCGTTTCCGATAAATGGAAAAGCTACCGACTGCTCGACGCTTCCGACGGTATGCGCCTCGAAAAATGGGGCGAATACGTGCTCGTGCGTCCCGATCCGCAGGTCTTGTGGAACGGAGTTAAAAAAAGCGGTCTTTGGGATAAATACGACGGATACTATTCAAGATCGTCGTCCGGCGGAGGCTCGTGGGAAAACAGGGGCTTTCCGGAGGAATGGAAGATATCGTACGGCGATCTGAATTTCAAAATAAAGCCAATGGGCTTCAAGCACACCGGCATCTTCCCGGAGCAGGCGGCAAACTGGGATTTCTGCCGTAAGCTCATTGAGGATTCCGGCAGAGAAAACAGCGTGCTCAACCTCTTCGGATATACCGGCGGCGCCACCGTCGCCTGCGCGAAGGCGGGAGCGAGGGTCTGCCACGTGGACGCCGCGAAGGGAATGGTGTCTTTGTGCAGGGAAAACGCCGCACTTTCCGGACTCTCAGACGCGCCCGTAAGGTACATCGTCGACGACTGCATAAAATTCGTCGAAAGGGAACTGCGCAGAGGAAACAAATACACCGGGATAATAATGGATCCGCCATCATACGGAAGAGGGCCCGGCGGAGAACTATGGAAGCTCGAGGAGAACATATTCTCATTCATAAGACTGACGGTACGCCTTCTTGACGAGCGTCCGCTTTTCTTCCTGATCAATTCATACACTACGGGGCTTTCCCCGAAGACGGTGGAATACATGTCTGCCGTGGCGCTCAAAGAAGCGGGGCTTGCCGGCAAAGCGGAAAGCTCCGAGCTCGGGCTCGTCGTGGAGTCCACGGGACTTGCGCTCCCGTGCGGCGCGGTCGTAAGATGGAGCTTCTGAGAAGCGAAAAAGCAATTTTCATATCAGATTCAGCAAAGGGCAAAAAATGGTATATCCGGAAAACGACATCATCGTCATGAAAAACGTTTCATACGAATATCCGACGGACGATCCGTCAAAACGTCATATGGCGGTATCTGATATATCTCTCGAAATAAAAAGAGGCAGCTTCGTTGCGGTGCTCGGGCATAACGGTTCCGGAAAATCCACCCTTGCAAAGCTGATCAACGGGATACTCGTCCCGACTTCGGGGACGGTCACGGTCAACGGTATGGATACCGCGGACGACGACAGGCTTTTCGACATACGTAAATCCGTCGGCATGGTATTCCAGAACCCCGATAACCAGCTCGTCGCAACGATAGTCGAGGAGGACGTGGCGTTCGCACCCGAAAATCTCGGTATATCGCCGCCGGAAATACGGAAAAGAGTCGACGCGGCTCTCGAGACCGTGGGCATGACCGAATACGCGCGCCACGCGCCCCATATGCTCTCGGGCGGTCAGAAACAGCGCGTCGCCATAGCCGGCATACTCGCCATGGAGCCTGAATGCATCGTTTTCGACGAATCGACAGCCATGCTCGATCCGTCCGGCAGAGCCGAGATAATGAAAACGATAAAAAAATTGAACGAAAACGGCATGACCACCGTGATGATAACGCATTATATGGAGGAAGCGGCGCAGGCGGAAAGGATAATAGTAATGAACGACGGAAAGATCGCCATGGACGGCGATCCGCGCAGTGTATTCTCGCGTCCCAACGATCTCGAAAAAATGGGACTTGATGTTCCGCAGATAACGGAATTCGTAAACAGACTCGCTTCCGACCCGTTCGTTTCATACGTGTCGCACGGGATCCCGGGCGGAGTCACGGATATAAATGAGGCTTTCTCGACAGTCGAGGGTATATTCAGGGAATGCGGCGTGACGCGCGGCGCGGCGGACACGGAATTAAGGGAGCAGTAATGTCAGTATTAAAGCTCGAAGGCGTTTCATACGTCTACGGCGCAGGAACGCCGTTTGCCGTTGAGGCGCTTAAAGATATAGATATCGAATTCGGGGAAAACAGGATCACGGGTATCATAGGTCACACCGGCTCCGGAAAATCCACCCTTGCCCGTCTTCTCAACGGACTTGAAAAGCCGGCGAAAGGAAAAGTCCTGATCGACGGCAGGGATATATGGGAGAACCCGAAGGCGATAGGTAAAATAAGGAACAGAGTGGGACTCGTGTTCCAGTATCCGGAATATCAGCTCTTCGAGGAGACCGTGTACAAGGATATCGCGTACGGCCCTTCGAATCTGGGAAAAAGTCAGGAAGAAATAAAGCGTCTCGTCACGTCCGCGGCTGAATTCACCGGACTTACGGCGGAGCTTCTTGAAAGGTCTCCTTTCGATCTTTCGGGCGGTCAGAAACGCAGAGCCGCCATCGCCGGCGTGATAGCGATGGATCCGGACGTGATCGTGTTCGACGAGCCCGCCGCGGGACTCGATCCGCGCGGCAGGGAAGACATACTTTCCGGTATAAAGCGTTATCAGCAGTCTCAGAAAAAGACGGTGATACTCATATCTCACAGCATGGAGGATATGGCAAGATACGCCGACGAGCTCGTCGTGATGAAAAAAGGCACGATCTGTCTTTCGGGAACGGTCTCGGAGGTTTTCAGGCATACCGATATGATCACCGGCTCGGGACTTGCCGTACCGCGGATAACAGAGCTTATGCAGATGCTGAAGAGCGCCGGATACCCGGTCAGCGGAAGCGTTTATACCGTGGATGAGGCGGTGCGCGAGATCGTTTCCGCCGCAAAGAAAGCCCGCGGGATCTCAGCAGATTAACGTAAATTTATAGAAAAGCGGAGCCGTAAGATGCTCAAAGATATAACTCTGGGTCAGTTTTTCCCCGGAGATTCGATCCTCCACAAACTCGATCCGAGAACAAAAATATTACTGATGCTGATATACGTCACATCGGTATTCTTCGCCGACGATCCGATATCATTCGGACTTCTCGCCGCACTGACCGTCGCCCTCGTTGTCATGTCGGGTATCTCTCCCGTCGTGATACTCAAGGGGCTCAAGCCCGTGGTGTTCATTGCGATATTCACGGCGGCCATAAACATATTTTTTACCGTGGGAACGACGCCTCTTGTCAGTTTCTGGATAATCAGGATATATCCGGAGGGCTTAAGGACCGCGGCGTTCACCGTAATACGCATAATCTGCCTTATCGTCGGAACCGGTGTCCTTCTCACGTATACCACGAGCCCCATGGCGCTGACGGACGGGATCGAGCGCCTTCTTTCACCTCTGAAAAAGCTGCACGTGCCCGTGCATGAGTTTTCCATGATGATGACGATAGCGCTCAGATTCATCCCGACGCTTATCGAGGAAACGGAAAAGATCACGAGCGCCCAGAAGGCGCGCGGCGCCGATTTCGATTCCGGCAATATCATCAGCCGCGCCAGGGCGATGATCCCAGTGCTGATACCGCTTGTCGTTTCCGCTTTCAGAAGAGCGGACGATCTCGCCGTTGCGATGGAGTGCAGACTTTATCACGGCGGAGAGGGAAGAACGCGCATGAAGGTGATGAAGATGTCTGCCGCGGATTTCATTTTTCTCGCGGCGATGATCGGCTTTGCCGCGGTAATGATAATAATCTGACGAGGTCGATATTTTGGAAATCCCGGCTTCAAAAAAAAGGATAAAGCTCGTCGTCTCATACGACGGGACGGCGTTCCACGGCTTTCAGGTACAGCCCGGAAAACGCACCGTGCAGGGAGAGCTTGAAAAAGCGCTTTCGGAGCTCTTCGGAACGGAGACTGCGGTGGTCGGATGCTCCAGAACGGACGCCGGCGTCCACGCCGTGAGATTCGTTCTCCATGCCGACGTACCTGCTTCCTTTCCGACGGACAGACTGCATTTCGCGCTGAACACCATGCTTCCGCCGGACGTTTCGGCGCTCGGATGCTCGGACGCGGATGAAAACTTTCACGCGAGGTTTTCATGCCTCGGGAAGACTTACAGATACGTAATACACAATTCTCCTGTAAGAAGTCCGTTTTTCGAGAACAGAGCCTGGTTTTTGCCCGGCGAGCTTGATACCGGAAAAATGGCGGATGCCGCCGGAGAGATAGTCGGAAAGCACGATTTTGCGGCTTTCATGGCTCAGGGCTCGTCCGTATCGTGCACCGTGCGCACCGTGAGCGAATGCAGAGTCGAACGCGGCGACGGGGGTATAATATCCCTGTACGTCACTGCGGACGGATTTCTGTACAATATGGTCAGGATAATCGCCGGAACGATAGCGGAGGCCGGAAAAAACAAGTTGTGCGGGAGCGTTTCCGATATAATAGGATCCCGCGACAGGACGCGCGCCGGAATGACGGCTCCGCCGTGCGGACTTTACCTTTGGGACGTAAAATACTGAAAACAAAAGCGTAAAAGGAGAGTGAGGAATATGACGTCGGCTGAAAATTTTGAACGTTCGGCGAAGAGATACCGGATGTATAAATTCGTCACGCTCGTCTTTTTCCTCGTTTTTCTTATAGGAGGCTTCGCGGCGCTTCACAACGATATCACCGTGGAAAACCTTCAGTATCTTCTGAAATATATAGGCACGGAGCCGGATGAGGCGGGCGACGGACAGTCTACAGTGACGCTTTCCGCTTCCGGCATCGTCTGCACCGGCATATACAGAGACGATTTTGCCGTGGTTGACGGAGAATCGTTCGTCCTTTACGGCTTTGACAATTCCCTGAGATATACGGTCGACCATAACATGGCTCAGCCGAGACTTCTGATCAGCGCAAGATACATGGTCTGCTACGATATCGGAGGGAACACTCTTATCGTTTTCAATTCCTTCTCGGAGGTGCGCCGCGACACGTACGATTACCCGATAGTCTGCGCCGACATAAACGACAGCGGATATATATGCGTGGCGACGAGCGAAGAGGGCGTTCAGTCCGCGGTATACGTTTACAGCCCTTCGGGCGGACTCGTTTACAAATGGAAGTCGGCGGATAAATTCGTAACGTCCGTTTCCGTCAGCAGCGATCAGACGCCGTCGGCTCTCATCTGCTGCGTCAAAGCGTCCGGCGGCAGCTACGCCTCAGAGCTTATCACGGTGAATATAAAGCAGGATTCACCCTCAGACGTCTTTTCCGTGGGTGAAAAGCTGCCTGTCGTGAGCTCCGTCAGATCAGACGGAACGTACTGCGTACTGACTGATACGTCCCTCGTTTGTTACAACAGAAACACGGGAACGGTTTACGAGTACAAATACAATCCCAGCGCTCTGAGAATGTACAGATCATCCGACAGATTCAGCGCCGTTGCCGTCAGCACCAACATAATCGGCAGCGAGTCTACGGTGCTGCTGCTTGACGAGAAGTGCGAGGAGCTGTACAGACTTCAGGTATCCACTCAGCTCATGGATATGAAGATCAGCGACAAAAAAGCGTATATACTGACGTACGGATGTCTTTATTCCGTGGATCTCGATACGTTTGCCTGCGAGAAATACGATGTTTTGACGGAATACAAGGAGATCCACTCCGCGCCCGGCGGACGAGTGATCCTCAGAAGTGAAAGCAAGGCGACCTCCGTCTACCTTGTGTGACATAAATCCATTTTTTCGAAAGGACAGCATATGAACATTATTTTGGACGTCGCGGTGGTCCTGATATTCGCCGCCGCCGTTTTTATCGGTTATTACAACGGATTCGTTAAATCCGTGCTTCGCTTTTTCGGCGGGATAGCGTGTTTCGTCGTTTCGCTCATATACGCTCCCATGCTCGGCGATTATTTCAACGAGAATTTCGTTCTCGGCTTTATGAAGGAAAAGGTCACGGACAAGCTCGCGTCCATCCTCCAGTCGGCAGAGGGCATAAACCTCGGAAAGCTCTTTGAGGACAAACCCAAGGATTTCCTCGAGATATTCAGGCAGTATAACGTCAACGTCGACGATATCGAGGCGAAATTCAAGAGCTTTGCCGGCAACGCCGAGAAGGAGACCGTAGACTTTGTTTCCGAAAACATCGTTGCGAATTTTTCGAAGATAATTTCCTACGTCGGTGCTTTCATACTTATACTGATCGCCGCAACTATAGCTTTGAAACTTCTGATATGGCTCTGCGATATCATTTTCAAGCTTCCGGTGCTCAGCACCGCCGATACTGTGCTCGGAATGGTTACAGGAGCTATCCTCGGGCTTCTCTTCGTATACGTTTTCTGTATGCTGATACAGTATCTGATGCCGTATATGCAGGGCTCCGACAACCCGTTCATCGCCGCGGTCGATCCCGACAAGACGCTTCTTTACAAGATGTTCGCTTTCAACAATCTGCTTTCCGGCGCCTTTTCTTCAATGACAGTCTGACACGGAGCGAACAATTCACATTCGGAAGGCTTGGTTTATAAAATGACGTTCAAATTCAGAAAAGAAAACATCCCGAATTATCTGACCTTGTTCCGTATACTGCTCGTACCTGTGTACGTCGCCGTGTTTTTCTCTTCTATCCCGGAGGCGATGGCGGCGGCGGGCGTGATATTCATCGTCGCGTCCGTAACCGATATACTTGACGGGTATCTTGCAAGAAAGAACGGATGGACCAGCAAATTGGGTCAGGTGCTCGATCCGCTCGCCGACAAGCTGATGACCATGACGGTGCTCATATGTCTTTATATAAAGCACAGGATCATAATATGGATCGTAGTCATAATCGTGCTGAAAGAGCTTCTGATGATATTCGGAGCGGCGTTCATACTGAAAAAGAGCAACGTTTACGTGAAGAGCAGCTGGTACGGCAAGCTCGCCACTGTCTCTATGTTCATACTTATTTTCATCGCCACCTTTATCACCGCGCTCGACGAACGGATCATGACCGTGCTGTGCTGGGTCGTGATAGGGATAATGCTCATGGCTTTCGTTTTGTATATTGTGGAATACAGAGCCGCGATAAAAAAGAGCACGGGCCGCAAGAGCTGAAAAACGGCGCAATAAATCATTACTTTCTCCTGAAAGGAAAAAAACTATGCAAAACATGTGTGTGAGATGCAAAAAGCGTCCTGCGCTTATATATATAAACCGGATGGACGGTCAGAAGGTGACCATGGAGGGCTACTGCATAAAATGCGCGCAGGAGCTCGGCGTAAAGCCGCTCAGCGATTATATCAAGGGACTTGATCTTTCCGAGGACGACCTTACGGCGCTCGAGGACCAGATGATGGATATGATGTCCGACGGCTCCGGCGAAAATGATGAAGACGCGGAAAACGACGGCGACGAGTCGAGAGCGCCGGCGTTCAATATCAAGAAGTTCTTTGAAAACAACGCGATAAAGCCGGCGGGAAGCGAGCCTCAGCAGGGACAGGCCCAGAGCGAAAAGAACGACGGCAGAGATAAAAAGGACAGAAAAAAAGAAAGAAAGATGCTTACCCAGTACTGCCTCGATCTCACTTCGAAGGCGAGGGAAGGCAAGCTTGACAGGATAATCGGCCGCGAAAAGGAAATCGACAGAATAGTGCAGATAATCTGCCGCAGGACGAAAAACAATCCGTGCCTCATCGGCGAGCCCGGAGTCGGAAAGACCGCAGTGGCTGAAGCTCTCGCTCAGAGGATAGTCGACCGCACCGTGCCGTATAAGCTTTGGGACAAGGAGATATTCATCCTCGATCTCACGGCGCTCGTGGCGGGAACTCAGTTCCGCGGGCAGTTTGAAAGCAGAGTGAAAGGACTTGTTGAGGAAGTAAGAAAAGAGGGGAACATAATCCTCGTTATCGACGAGATCCACACCCTTGTTTCCGCCGGAAACGCCGAGGGCGGCATGAACGCCGCCAACATACTCAAGCCGGCGCTTTCCAGAGGCGAGATACAGATAATCGGCGCCACCACTCTCGATGAATACAGAAAGTATATCGAGAAGGACCAGGCGCTCGAAAGGCGTTTCCAGCCCGTTATGATAAACGAGCCGAATGTTGATGACACCGTTGAGATACTGAAAGGGATCAAATCGTATTACGAGGCGTTCCACGGCGTTAAGATACCAGAGTTTCTTCTCAGACGCGCCGTCGTTCTGTCGGAGAGGTATATCACGGACAGATATCTGCCTGACAAGGCGATAGATCTTCTCGACGAGGCATGCGCGAAGCTCGCCGTGAACAGCCCGATAATTAACGAGACGGACAAATGCGCAAAGGAGCTCAAAGCCGCGAGAGAGGCGCTTGACGCCGCCGAACAGGACGTTTCGTCCACGGACGACAGTCATTATGAAAAGCTCGCCAATATGCGCACGGAGCTTCTCAGACTGAATGAGAAATACGAAAAGCTCGCCGCCGAGAGGGATCTTGTCGCGCTTTCGGAAGCGAATCTCGCCGACGTTATAGAAGCGTGGACACAGATACCCGCTTCTGACGTTTCCGCGACGGAATTTGAAAAGTTAAAGAATCTTAAAGCATCGCTTCAAAAGAGGATAGTCGGTCAGGACAAGGCGATAGACGCGGTTTGCCGCGCTATAAAACGCTCCCGTTCCGGCGTTTCGTATAAGAAAAAGCCCGTATCGTTCATTTTCGCCGGACCCACCGGCGTTGGTAAGACCGAGCTCGTTAAGGCGCTCGCCGACACGCTCTTTGATTCCGTGGAATCGCTCATAAGACTCGATATGTCCGAGTTCATGGAAAAACACGCCGTTTCGAGGATCATCGGTTCGCCTCCCGGATACGTCGGATACGATGAAGCCGGGCAGCTCACAGAGAAGATCAGACGCAAGCCGTATTCCGTCATCCTTTTCGACGAGATCGAGAAGGCTCACCCCGACGTCATGAACATCCTTCTTCAGATACTTGACGACGGAAGCATAACCGACGCTCACGGCAAGCACGTCAATTTCGAAAACACCGTTATAGTGATGACCACGAATTCCGGCGCCGATATCAAGATGAACACCACCGGGTTCGTAAGATCTTCCTATACCGAGGACGAGGAAAAGACCAAGAAGGGACTTTCGTCCTTCCTCAGACCGGAATTCCTGAACCGTATCGACGAGATAATCACGTTCAACCGTCTTACCGAGGACAACTTCCGCGACATAGCGAAGATACGGCTCGAAGAACTCAAAACGTCCCTTTCCGAAAAGGGCATCGCTCTTTCATGGAACGATGAAATATACGCATATATCGCAAAGCATTCCTTCAGCGAGGAATACGGCGCGAGAAACCTCAAACGCTTTATTCAGACGGACGTGGAGGACAAGATCGCAGAGTTTATCATCGACAGGTGCGAAAACAAGCTTGCTTCCATATCTTTGTCCGTCGAAGACGGCAAGATCAAAGTCGAGGCAGCATGAACCTACTGAACGTTGATTTCAAAAAAGCATACGAGACGCTCCGCGCCGATCTTGACAACGGTCTGTCACCGAAGCAGGTCGTAAAGAACCGGCAGGATTTCTGTACGAAGCCGAAGGGCGGCGCGAGGGCGAGACATTACTTCGTCACGCACGCATTCGACGACGTGATGCGTATCCTTTTTGTCATCACCGCCGCTGCGTCTTATATAATCTATCGCAGCAGCGAGAGCGCCGCGTCTCTTTTCCTTTTGTGCATCGGGATGATCTGCGTGAACACGGCGCTTTATTCGCTTTCAAGACGCAGTTCGAGATTCAATAAGGCTAACAGATGCGAGACCGTCAGGGTAAGGCGCGGCGGCAAGGAAATGACGATCATCCCTTCTGCGCTCGTTCCGGGCGATACCGTCATACTCGATACGGGCGACTGCGCTTTCTGCGACGGTGTCGTAGTAGACGCCGACAATCTTAAAATACTCGAATACAATTCCGGCGGCAAAATAACGATCACCGAAAAATATACGTATCAGCAGGTACAGTCGGAATCCATCGACAGGGAAAAGCTTCCGTATCATCGCTGCCTGATCTTCGCCGATATGATCGTGATAAAGGGCAGGGCGGAGATGATCGCCATGAACGTAGGCGAGGATATCTGCGCAAACGAGAACGCAAAGCCGCAAAACGACACGGAAAGCATGCCGGCGATCTATGAAAAGATCGCGTTCGTCGGAAAACAGCTCTCGGTCATATGGATACTCGCCGCGCTTTTATACTTTGCGGCGGGAGTTTTCCTGCGCATCGAAATATTCGATTCATTCAGATTCGCGTGTCTGCTTTCGGTCGCCTCGGCGTCCGACATGATCGCATCGGTGTGCGAGATCGCCATAGTCAAGAAAACGAACGAGCTGGCAAAGAAAAACGTTATCGTAAAGCGCGCCGGCAGTCTCGATATGCTCCGCGACGTCAACTGCTTTACGGTAAACTCGGTCGATCCGTTCTATTACGGATCGCTTTATCCGAGAAGGATACTGATAAACAACACGCCGTACTTTTTCAAGGACGAGCACGAGCTCGCGCACGACCTTATTTCCATATCGCTTCTGACGTGCCCGGAAAACAAGGGCGGCAGAGTTTATTTCCAGGGCAAAAGCGTAGATTTCGCTTTTGTAAAGGTCGCAAGGGAGCTTGAGATATCAAAGCGCGCTCTGACCGTCGGGATGCTTCCGGTGGTGCCCGGCAGATATATACCCGAGCTCGACGTATCCGTCGGGCTGTATCTGCGCACCGAACAGGCTTCCGCGGCGCTCTTCGTGAGAGGAAATCCCGAATTCATCGTGAAGCACTGCGGGACGATGTATAAAAACGGCTCGTCCGCTTTCATGAACGAAAGCGATAAGTTCAGGATGCTCGCCGCCGCGAAAGACTTTTCCGACGACGGCGATCTTGTGATGGCGGTAGCGAGAAGGATATTCAACGAAACGCCGCAGGACGTCACCGCCGAGATCATAGACGATCTCGAGTTCGTCGGCTTTATAGGGCTTTATACGCCTATAAACGCGGACGCCGCTAGAGCGGTGAACACCTGCGTTAAAAACGGCATAAACGTGATGCTTATGGCGCAGGGAAGACCGGATACCATGTACGGACTTGCAAAAAGCGTGTCGATGATATCCGACGGCGACTTTGAATACGCCGTAACTCCTCTTGAATACGTAAGAAGAAACCGGGGACTTTTCCTTGCGGACCTTCAGAAATACAAGGTCTTCTGCAATCTCACGCCGTATGAACAGTCGGAGATAATAGCCGCGCATAAGAAGGACGGAGATATAATCGCTTCGTGCGTCAGCGGGATAGACGGTATAATACCGCAGATCCAGACAGACGTCTCTTTCGTTTCATCCGGCGAAAAATGCGGAACTCTGCTGAAAAACGCCGACGTGGTCTTCTCGCGGCAGAACCTTAATTCGGTTCCGGACTGCATTAAAGCGGCGAGGAACATATACGAAAACATTTTCAAGGCATCTGGCTTTATGCTGTACTGGCAGATCGCGCTTTTCGTGGCTGCTTTCCTCTCGCTTATATGCGAAAGAAGCATGGTCTTCACCTCAAGTACGATGCTCATCCTCTCCTTCGGAGTAGTGATCCCGTTCGCCGTCGCAATGGTGTTCGACGAAAGGAAGGAAAATTCTCTGTTCAGGGACAAGCAGGACTCGGGCGAACCGCTCACGTGGAAGAGCATACTTCCGGCGCCTGTTTTTACCGGTGTGGCGACGTCGGTGCTTTCGGAGCTCGTTTACCGCGGGACGCTCATTCTCACTTCATCGGTACCCGCGTCGACCGCGGCGTTCGCGGCAACGCTTTTTTCATGCGTCTGCTTTTCCGCGTTTTCGTTCGGAAACGGAGGATTGAATTTCAAGCTCCGGAACAAAATAAACATGCTTTACGCCATTCCCGTTGTCACGGGGATCGTATATTTCGCCGTTTCCGCGCTGATGAAGAGCGTGGATCACATCACCGGAACTTCGCAGATATCGCCGGCGGCGTCGGCTTTCGCGCTTGCGGCGGGAGCCGTGGCGTTCGCCATCTGCTCGGTTTCGCAAACGATAAAATTCAAATAAATTCAGCCGCCCGAACGGCGGCACGGAGGTCATTATGAAAGTTACGAAAGATTCGATCATCGGAGACGTCCTCGATTTTGACGAGGAAACTGCCGAATTCTTCTTTGAGATCGGAATGCACTGTCTCGGTTGTCCCGCGTCCCGCGGCGAGTCCATTGAGGACGCCTGCGAGGTGCACGGCACGGACTGCGACGAGCTCGTGAAGAAGATCAACGACTTTCTCGCTTCAAAGGAAAACGGAAAATAAAAGTGCGCGGCAACGAAAAGATCCCGTCTGTCCCGCACCGTCTTGAAAAGATCGCCTCAGCCGTCCCCGTATGCCGAAGTGCCGCAGACGTAGGCACGGATCACGCGCTTTTGCCCGTTTATCTCGTCAAGACCGGAAAAGCGGAGACCGTTTACGCCGGAGATCTGCGCAAAGGACCGCTTGAAGCGGCGGCGCGCACAGTGAGCGCGTACTGCGCGGCGGACCGTGTAAAGCTCATATTATGCGACGGGCTTTCCGGGATCATCGGATACAGACCGGATACGATCGTTATCGCGGGAATGGGCGGAGAGACGATCTCGGGCATACTCGAAATGCTCGAAAACGTCCCGGGATATGCTCCGAAGCTCGTGCTTCAGCCGATGTCAAAACCGGAAAAGCTGAGAGAATACCTTATTCGCGGACCTTTTTGCATTGAAAGAGAAACGCTTTGCTCCGAGGACGGAAGGATATACGATATAATCGAAGCTTCTGTTGACCCCGAACGCCGGGAGATTCCGCGCACGGAAGACGTTTACTGCGGGAGACACGACCTGTCAGACGAAGAGACGCGGGAGCTTTACGGGGCGTACCTTTCCTCGCTTTCCGAGACCTTTTCCGTCAGGGCGGCGGGAATGAAAAAAAGCGCTTTTTACGACAGAAAAAGCGCCGGAACGTATGAAGAACTCATAAAATACGTTTCCGGAGAGATCAAACGAATAAATGAAACCGAATGATTTTATAAAAATGATGGACAGCCTTCTGCCGAGGTCTCTTTCCGAGGAATGGGACAACGACGGCTGCATGGTGTGTTCGGATCCGTTTTCATCAGTAAAAAAATGTCTGACGTGTCTCGACGTCGACGAAGGCGCGCTCTCGTTTGCCGTACAAAACGGCTTTGATACGGTGGTGTCGCACCATCCGCTTATCTTTTCAAAGCTTTCCTCGCTCGATCTTACCTCGCCGAACGTTTCCTCCGAAGCGCTAGTCTGCGCCGCCGTGAAGAGCGGCGTCAACGTGTTTTCGTATCACACGAGACTCGATAAGGCGAGGGGAGGACTGAACGATTTCGTCGCGTCTATGATCGGTATGGAAAATGTGTGCGTTTTTTGCGAAGACGACGGCTTGATGCGATGCGGCGCGGTCGGGGATACGACGCTCTTTGAGCTCGCCGGTAAATGCCGCGAGAAGCTCGGACTTGCGAAGATCGGGTACCCGGTTCTCGTTTACGGAGAAGACCGCAAAATAAGCAAAGCCGCTCTCGTAACGGGCTCGGGCTCTGAATACGTACGCATGGCGCTCGACGCCGGAGCGGACGTGCTCATAAGCGGCGATCTGAAATATCATGACGTTTCCCTGGCGCTTTCTCACGGGATCGCGTGCATCGACGCGGGTCACGACGGGACGGAAAGAGCCGCTGCGGAGCTTTTGAAGCAAATGATCGAAAGCGCTTCCGGAAGCGAAGTTTCATGCACCGTTTATCACGGCCCCTGCGAAAAGCACTGTGTGATCTGAACTTGTCGGCAGTTTCTGCCGAATGCGCGGCGATAAGCCGGATACTATGGCATGTTGCACAAAAAAAGCATGGAAAATTTGTGCAAATCCAAGAATCTCAAAAATAATCATTGCTAAAATCGAAGAATGATGTTATAATGTGCGTTAAATGGGGAGTGGTGTGTACCTCTCTGTAATTTCAATCGCACTCACTTTCTAAGGAGGATGCTTTTTATGAAGAGAATAATCGCGACGCTGCTTTTGATGGTAATGCTTGCGACGATAATGACCGGTTGCGGATTCGATCCGGACGACAAGGGTTCAATAATCCCCCTGCTCATAGGAGCCGAACAGACGAACTACGATCCCACGGCGCTTATGTACAACAGGGATACGATAAAATATGTAGGTCTCGTTTTTCAGGGACTGACCGTCATGACCTCGGACGGCAAGATCGAGCCCGGTCTTGCAAAGTCCTGGTATACCAAGAATGACGACAGACGCGGCGAATACTATCTGTATTTCGAACTTTGCGATTCAAAATGGAGCGACGGCAGAAAGCTTCTTGCCGACCACTTCATCTATGCGTGGAAGAGACTCCTTTCTCCCGAAACGCAGAATCCCGCCGCATGCCTCCTTTATGATATAAAGAACGCCAAGGAAGTCAAGGCGGGCAACATGTCCATCGACTCCCTCGGCATCGCAGCCGTCGACAATCTTCTCATTGAAGTACAGTTTGAGAAGAAGATCGACGTGGAGCTCT
>Ga0079305_1001432_pt1 | contig 31532 bp, 33 predicted proteins | sample LMS_cellobiose_e_FD_79183 | JGI IMG/M metagenome (GOLD analysis project Ga0079305, IMG submission 79183) | Rumen-fistulated moose microbial communities from Alaska, USA - LMS_cellobiose_enrichment | ecosystem: Host-associated > Mammals > Digestive system > Stomach > Rumen fluid ... | reverse complement strand
CTTGATAGGGAGAATAAAGGGAGATCATGCAGCTGTTATCAAATTGTTATCAAAGGAACCTTTTCGAAGCCGGAAAGCCTTGATTTTACTGGGCTTTCTGACTTTCGTACCTCATTCCCACTCGCTCCTGCAAAGCTTGACCTAAACAGTTTTGTATGGGCGATTTGGCACAGATAATTCTGATTCTCTGTATTCTCCATCGGATATGGGCTATCCGATTTTTTGTTGCCAATATGTTGCCATTAGCAGCACTGGAATCTGTTTATTGTAGAGATTCTTTCTGTAGCCATGAAGTTTTATCCGGGGTTATAACGAGGACATCAACAGCCCCGCCAACTGTCTCAACAACATTCTTAAACCGCATGGTTTGAATGGTTGTTTCAACTGCATAACGAGCAAAATCTATTGCATCCTGCAGCGTGAAATAGTTCCAAAGAATGTCCTCAAAAGGCAAATCCAGGTATTGATTATCTTCTGTCTTAATGGCAACATTTTGTAAGAGCCTTGTAAGTGTTAAGGTCTCGCCGTCCCACGTTGCACCTTGCGATGAGGTATCAATTCGCTCGGTTTTCTTGGATTTTACATTTAGCTTGAAAATTGTTTGTACTTTTTGACCATTAGAAGTATCGTATCCTGCGATAATAAAACTGGTGTCTGGAATCATAGATTGTTTGTTGAAGTAATCTATAATGAGCTGAGGCATGTCTTCAATCCGGCATTCCTCAGAGATTTCAGAACGGATCATATCTTGAATGAAACCTGTAATTGGTTTTCCAAGTAGGGATGCATCACCGCAGGTCGATATACCAGCACCATTGGGACAAAGAAATGTTTTATCCGTAGAATTAGTTGTATGTATTCCTATACGCTGTACTGTTTTATTATCAATTGTTTGGGTGTTTGTGTACGTTGTACGACGATCACTTGCCAAAACAATCCCTTCGTTTACATGTACTGCTATCAGAAACGACATTGATTCATATTTCCTTTCATTTACTGAGTACTATAGGACCGTAAATCTTGATAAGCCAAAGATTGCAATCGCACAAAATGATCACTGATAGACAGCTATTGGAAGAACAACCAGCGCCGGCCCCTTAACGACATCACGAAGTTCAGCAGGATTATCCATATTCTTTGGCATATTTCTCCTTTGTGCCCGATTCATAGGCAGTTTCTTGATATCATCAAATATTTCGTCTAATTTGATACTTTGGCCTTTGGGTACTTTTCGAATAACCTTACAAAGCATATAAGCTTGTCCGATAAAGCTCTCCTGTTCACATCGGAAATAGTTTTCATCCAAAGACGCAACCAAAGGATATTGCTTGTCGTCAAATTCAAATACGCAAGTAATCTCTTTCCCAGATTTCAATTGGCTCAACGCAGATAAGCCGTTGATGGCTTCTGTTGCTTTCTTATCTAAGATTTCCTGGTCAGTAAAAGACTCAATTGCTGCTGCCAATTCAGCTATTCTTTTGACACTATCAGTAAGTTCCTTCATTTTTGAAAAGCGAGCTGTCACAAGCACTTCAAGGAAATCGTCTCTTCTCAATTCATCATATATGCTATCGCTAAGGCATTCAAAGTATTTAAGACCTTCGTCCTCGTCGGCGTCAAGATATTTATATATCTTGTCAAACTTTGATGCATCGCTTATTCTAACAGATCGCTTGATTTCTTCTTCTTTACGACCGGTATGTTCTCCACTCCCACTTACTACTGGAATACCGGCTTTTCCGCTTACTGTGTTTTCATTGCTTGTGGCAATTGCCTGTGACTCTTCATCGTATGTAAAACCATCTATTGCCGAAATGTAATCCTCTATGACCTTAGTATTAAGGTATAAAAAGTTCCTCAGCTTCATTAATGCCTCCTTTATCGTAGCATGAATAATGCTGTGATTGATATGTCCGTTTTATGATGCTTCGCACTACTTCATTGCCTCTGGACTATTTCCACTCCTGCATATCCCCCGCGGATATGTTTGCAGCAAATAATGCATGGAAAATTCGAAGTTGAATTGTTAGCATTATCAATACTGTTCCGACCCAAAAGAGCAACAATTCATAGTAGCACTGGACTCCGTCAACCTGAGTCTGTTTAATCCAGGATTTTGGAATCACTTTATATATCAATCTAAAAATCACAAATCCTAAGCAAGCCCCGACTGTATTCGTTATCAAGTCATTTATATCTGTAGCTCCTGTTCCAAACATTTGCGCTATTTCTACAGACAGCGATACAAGAAACGCTACTAAAGCAATCTTACCGATTCTATCATATTTTCTGTAAAGAATCGGAAGCATAAAGCCCAGCGGAATAAATAAGAAGATGTTCAGAACTGTATCTATGGGCCCTCTTATCATATCCACGAATGGAACATAGACAATCCTCGGGGCAAATGAACCTCCAATGCAGACGCCGGTCATTGTCAATATTCCCACGAGGTATAAGCAGAATACAAATGAAACAATTATATGACCCATGGTCTGCTTTTTCCCTATCACAAACAGAAGGATATAGTACAGCACCAATGCCACCACGACAGGAATATATCCACTTACCAGATGATGCATTACAAACTGCCAATCCATAAAATAACCTCTCGTTTATTTCTATATGTTGCCGCTAGTCTAATCGGCTTATCATAGTACTTTCCAGTAACCAGTCTTTCTGGAACCCACCCGTTCGATATATCCATTTTTCCGCAAATAGGCGATATTGTTTTCTACAGTGGTTTCAGCACAGTCAAGAATGATCCTGAGTTGTGCGGTCGTAATGTTCGGGTCATTTCTCATTTCGGCAAGAATCCTGCTACGGCGAGGATTCAAAGTTTTTTTATCCCCCATGTTATTCCCCAGCTTCTTGCCTGCCTCGGCTTGGGGATTATGAATTCTTTGGAACGGGATTGTTACAACAATTGAATTTTCTCTGAACGTAAATGCTTCTTTCCCGTAAACTTCAATGATCTTCGGAACTCCTCGGCCGGATTTTTCGCTGATATGAAGCTGTAGAAAGATCTCCGATAGCTTTTCGTTGACTGGAACCGATTCTCCGAGGAAGAAGCCTTCCATAGTCTGCGCCGGGGGAATAGTTCCTCTGGATAGAATTTCGATACGATTGGAAAAGACAGAAATCATGGGTTCGTTCCCATCAATCCAACGGTTATGTAATACGGCGTTGATGATTGCCTCACGAAACGCCTTGTTATCGAATAGCGGGACTTCTTTTCGCTCCACGATCCGATCACGCTCATCCGCCTGAATCAGGTTAAGCACATCTCCATAGCGGAGCAGTTCATCTAAACTATATAACAAACAGGTATTTCCGAACTCCCGTACAGAAAACAGCGGGGATCCTTTTGTTTCACCATCAAAGATGGAAACACGCAGCGGAATGTGTGAATCATCAGATAAAAGCTGCGCAAGAATATTGAATTCTCCGCTGCTGTTTTTTAATCCGAGGTTTTTAATGAAAGTCTCTTCCTTAAGAACGATTCCTCTTGACCCGTAATACCCAAACAGCTTTGAAAATGTCAGCTCCTGATACTTGGAAGCTGCCGTTTCAATGGTTTCCTCTCTGCCGTCAAGGATCTTAAAAAGTTGGATTTCTCTCTTCGGATAGTCTTTAAGATTTGCTTTGGATGAGCCAATGCGAATATACCTTTTTTCCCTGAATGCAGTTGGTATTTCCTCCGCAGCCGGAATAACGAGTACTACGACACGATTGCCATCGATTACGTCCTCTTCAAAAGAAAAGTTGATGCTGGGAGAAAGATTTCTGGCAAGATAATTTTGATATGGCTCTTTATTGTGTTCACAGTACTGATTAAACGTAGTCCCAACGATTTCATGCGTATCGTTTTTCACGCCCCAAACGAAAAATGCATGTTTTCTGTAATGAAAAGCAGCAGCATTGGACATAGCGGAAACATATTCGCCCAGTGCTTCCGGCTGAAACCAGTTCTCTTTGAATTCAAACCATTCCTGCTCATCGTCATAAGCACACAGATCCAGCACGATTGATTTTATATCCATAGCCACTCCTTTTCCCCAGTTTTATTCCCCACGTCGGCATTATAGCATGTGGGGAATAAAAAGGGAATAGTTTATTTGCTTTTCTTTTCCGGCGGAGATATTACCGCTCCCATCCACGATCCCGTCTTCTCTTCCTCTGGGCCTGCTGTGCTTCCCGCGCCTGCCTGACCAAGTCATCGATCTGGCTTCTGCCGAACACTTTCCGCAGAAGGGAATACTCTCTGTTCTGTTCCCGTAGAGCCGTGTTTTCTTCCTGAAGCCGCTCGTTGATTACAATCAGGTTTTCGTTTTCCTGATACAGTTTCCCGTTCTGTAGATTGAGCCGGTGATTATGATCGACCGCCTTGAAATAGCGCACCAGAAGGCCCTTTATGAGCTTTTTAAGGCGTTTTATAAGTGGCTCTGCGACCTTTGCTTTATAAGACTTGGCAGTCATAAGTGCCTGAGGATCGGGGAGCTGATACTCCGGATCATGAGCCAGCTTTTGTTCCATATCCTCATAAGCTTGGCCACCTTCATCCAGACTGTTGACCCGCTTCGCCATTGTGTTGAATTCTTCCGTTCTTTCGGACAGTTTTTCTTCCACGGCTGCCAACTCCTTGGACCGCTCTTGCTTCTTATACTCGATCACACTCAGATGTTGTTCATGGGTACCCAAATACTCCCACTCAAAGCCGTAACGCTCCATGACCTGGGCGAGTTGTTCCTTCTCGGACTGTACCCATTGATTCCATTCCGTCGCACCTCTGGTGCCGCCATGGAACCCCTGCGCGTCCAGGGCTTTTTTCAAGGATACACGGGTGTCCAGCCCCCGCGTGCTCCCTGTGACAAAAGGGACGAAATCAATGTGGATATGGGGCGTAGCTTCGTCCATGTGCAGGTGAGCGGAGAACACATACAGGTTCGGGTTGCGTTCCTGAAAACCTCGGAAGTATTCATCCAGGGCAGCCTTGGCCTGCTCTCCGATCTCTGTCTCCGCGCCGGTATCGTCTTTGTTTCCGATCTGTATGATCAGCTCATGAAACGGCTTTTCCTGTTTGCCGGTACGGATCTTTTCATAGTAGTCATCGATTCTCCTGTCGGTGCGTATCTGTTTTGCGTTGTACCGTTCCAAGGCTTCATCGAAGAGCTTGTGGTATACCTGTTTGATCGGTTCATTACAGTAGTCGATATTGAGGTGGGTGCGCTCCGGATCCACGTTTGCCGCCTTGAATTTCCGGCTGTTGTGATTGACGGAGCCTTTCCCGACCTCTGCACTGATCGTTCTTCTCATTTCAATCACATCCTTTCAAACGCTGCGTAAGCAGCGAGCCTTTGTTACTTTCTGCGAAAGTAACGCAAAAGCACTTTTGACAGCAGAGCCATCAAAAGATGCTGTTGCGCTCTCCGAGGGGCAAAGAGCAGCCTTTGAAAAGGCCTTCTCTGCACTCTCAGCCAAACCATGCGTGTCGTTCCGTGTCGATGGTGACGGCTTTTTTGAGACCGCCACCACTGTCAAAAACATCGTCACGACCGTCACGCATCGTCACGCGGTTTCAGCCGGAGCCCGACCTGCCTCCCCGCGTGAGTGCGTTTGTTCCAGTACTGGATGCCGTATTCCTGGAACAAACGACCGGCGTTAACATTCAGCTTCTGCGTCAGAGCATTCGCTTTCATGTCTACGCCAAGGAATTCGCAAAGCTCCGTTGGGCTGCCGGACCACTCCGGGCATTCCTCCGTGATCCGCTTTGCGACTTCCTCAAGAAGTGGCTCCGGAGGAGCCTCCCACAGTTTCGTTTCGATACGTTCCAGATCCCAGCAGAGCTTTTCTTCATTCCGAAGAAGATACAGCCGCTGGTCCTGCTGATCCCTGCCGGAGACCTCCAAAGTGGCGGCGTTAGACGTGCGCTTTTCCTTTTGTAGAAGGAACGCGCCGTCCGCCGCACCCATCAGACCGTTCGTGCCGGAGATCATATCAAAGGCGTCATCAGCCTTCTGCTTCCGGGTGTGATGCACTACCATCAGGCAGATTCCGTAAGCATCTGCAAAGCTCTTGAGCTGGGTAATGATCTGATAATCGTTGGCGTAACTGTAAGTGTCGCCGCCGACCTCACGGACCTTCTGAAGAGTATCTATGATGACCAGGGAAGTGTCAGGGCGCTCCCGGAGAAACCGGGTGAGCTGTTCATCAAGACCCTTTCCGAGCTGCTTAGCGGAAACGGAGAAGAACAGGTTTTCATTCTCCGCTGTCCCGAACATCCGGTACAGGCGTTCCTGCAAACGTCCGTAATCATCTTCCAGGGCAAGATACAGGACCGTACCCTTTCGCACAGGAAAGCCCCAGAGAGGCGTTCCCGTGCTGACGTGATAGGCGATCTGCCCCATGAGGAAGCTCTTGCCCATCTTCGGCGCTCCGACAAAGAGATACAACCCACGATAAAGCAGGCCGTCTATGACCGGCGGCCTGCCCTCGTAAACACTGTCGAAAAGCTCTGTCATGGAGACCGTCTTGAGGTAGGACGGGTCTGCCATCCGGAAGAGTTCCCGCTGCATTTCCTCAAAGCTCTTGATTTCTTCGTCATCTTCGGTTATACTGCGTTCAGTACATAATTTGAGTGACCGCCCGTCATCTGCGCCAACAGATGGATCCACGGCGGTCATTCTCGTTTCATCCGTCATTCCGTTTCCTCCTTCATTCCGTAAAGCGTTCTGGAAATCAGTTCAATGTTGTCCAGCAGTTCGTCCCGGAGCTCCCCAGCCGCCTCGATGCGTTTCAGTTCATCGAGAACGGCGGCAAGCTGATTCCGCAGCGCCTTATACACCTTCGGGTTGCCCTGAACCACGACATCCCGGTTCAGGCACTTCCGATAGCAATACTCCTGCTTCGGCAGACCGGAGAGTGCTACGGCGATATTGATCTGCTCGTTCTCTTCTGGAGATACCCGGAACCCCACCGTGATGTTTCTCCATCTGTTGTGTTCATCTCTGTTCTTAGCTGACATTAGCTTCTTCTCCTTTCCTGAGATTGCTGAGTGATTTCGCCATCTCCCCCTGCGTGGTCGGGAAGAGGTGAGCGTAGCGATACGTGATATCGATGCTTTCATGGCCGACGCGGTCCGCGATAGCAACGGCGGAATATCCGAGCTGGATCAACAGGGAAATGTGGCTGTGCCGCAGATCATGAATTCTGATCCTTTTGACGCCTGCCGCAGCCGCGCCGCGATCCATTTCACGGTGCAGATAGTGCTTAGTGACCTCAAACAGCCGATCCTTCGGACCGATCCTGTAGAGCCGTTTGATATAGTCCTTCATTTCCTCAACGAGGAAATCCGGCATCTGCACGACTCTATTGCTCTTCGGCGTCTTAGGATCGGTAATGACGTCCCGTCCGTTGATCCGGTTATACGTTTTGTTGATGGACACCGTACCTTTATCGAAATCGAAGTCCTCCGGCGTAAGCGCCAGCAGCTCGCCTTCCCGGATGCCGCACCAGTAAAGCATTTCAAAGGCGTAGAAGGACCGGGGCTTGTCCATCATTTCATCAGCAAACTTCGCGTACTCTTCCTGCGTCCAAAAAAGCATCTCCCGGCTGCGCTCTTTCCCCATGTTTCCGACTTTTTTAGCGGGATTCTCGTGCAGGTTGTAATACTTCACCGCATGATTGAAAACAGCGCTGAGCTGATTGTGCAGCGTTTTCAGGTACACTGGAGAATACGCCTTTCCGTTCTCGTCCCTGGTGTTAATCATCTCGTTCTGCCAGGCGATCACATCCTTCGGCTGGATATCGCAGATCTTCCGGTTCCCGAAATACGGGAGGATCTTGGTCCGGAGGATATGCTCCTTGGTATGCCAGGTGTTTTCTTTGAGGCGGCTTTTCATATCCTCAGAGTAGATCTCTACGAAGCTCCCGAAGGTCATATCCAGATCCGCCTTGGATTTGTTCAGCTGCTCCCTTTCCCAGGCCTGCGCCTCGCGCTTTGTCGGGAAGCCTCTTTTCTGTGTTTGTTTTCTTTGGCCCTGCCAGTCCGTATAGCGGTATACGGCCCGCCAGGTGCTGCCTTCCTTGTAAACAGCCATCTCTTATCTCCTTTCTGCTGTTTTGGTTCCGGCTGCGCCGTAGCACAGCCGTTCTGTGAAATACTGTTTGTTTACTCTTCCTGCGATCGTGATGATGCCTTTCTTTTCGAGCTCAGCGTTCAGCTTCCGTATAATCTTATACGCATACGAGGTTGAAATACCGAGCTCTTCGGCAACATCTGCCACTCGCATAAAACTGTTGCTTGCCATCAGGGTCCTCCTTTCTTCGTTTTTGTGAAACCTGCGTAAGAGCATAAACTTATCTTGTTTAGTGTCGGAAATACTTTCTGGCCGCCATCCGATTTGCCCGGGCGGGGTACATCATTGTTTTGATGCGTGGAGGTTATTCACTTGCTCGGCTTAACGCTGTTCGTTTAAGTCAAAGCCATTATACTAAGCGTTTCTGTTAAAGTCAAGAGGTTTGAGAGAGAATATTTATCTTTTTTGTTTAAGTTTTTCTTGACTATACTAAGCGCATCTGCTATACTCCAATCAGCACATAAGCAGGAGGTTTTCCTATGGCTATTGGAGAGAGAATTCGTTTCATCCGTAATCTGCGGGGTATGACGCAGAAATATCTCGGTACACTGGTCGGCTTTCCGGAGAAGACCGCCGATATCCGCATGGCACAGTACGAGGCCGGTACACGCACCCCGAAGGAGGACCTTACCAAAGCTCTGGCCGGTGCGCTTGATGTATCTCCGCTTGCACTCAACGTCCCTGACATAGACAGTTATTATGGCCTTATGCACACCCTGTTCGCTTTGGAGGATCGCTACGGCCTGACCATCGAGACCAGGGACGGAGAAGTCCTTTTCCGTATTGATCCCCGAAAAGGGAAAGATGCTGCCCACATCTCCAAGATGGTCTGTACCTGGGCTCCTGTAGCAGAGAAGTACCGTGCCGGAGAGATCAGTAGAGAAGAATACGATCAATGGCGTTACTACTATCCGCGATACGACGACACGCAGATCACGGCACAAGTGCCCTCCCAGGAGTTGAGCGACGCCTTGGTCAAGGCCATGAAGCGAAAGCTGAAGGATTAACATTTTCAACACCCACCTTTCCAGAGCATAGAAAAAGAGCTACCTGACTTTCTAAATCAGATAGCTCTTCTTTTTCGTTATTCGATGGAGTTATTTCAGATGTTGCCAAAATGTTGCCAAACGCCGTTTTGAGATTTTAGAAATCCAGTATTTATGCGGGTTTCCGGCGTTTTTGCAATTACTCGTACTCGATTGTGCCAGTGGGCTTCGGGGTCAGGTCATACAGGACGCGGTTGACGCCGGGTACCTCGGTGACAATCCGATTGGTGATATGGTGCAGAAGCTCGTAAGGGATCTCCTCAATGGTGGCGGTCATAGCGTCCCGGGTATTGACGGCACGGATAATCACGGGCCACTCAAAGCTGCGCTGGTCGTTCTTCACACCGGTGGACTTGAAGTCGGGCACGATGGTGAAGTACTGCCAGACCTTGCCAGCCAAGCCATTCTTCTCAAACTCCTCCCGCAGGATGGCGTCGGACTCCCGCAGAGCCTCCAGCCGATCACGGGTGATCGCTCCGGTGCAGCGCACGCCCAGGCCGGGGCCGGGGAAGGGCTGCCGATAAACCATGTTGGCAGGCAGGCCAAGGGCATCGCCCACCACACGAACCTCATCCTTGAAGAGGAACTTCAGAGGCTCCACCAGCTCGAAATGCAGATCCTCCGGCAGGCCGCCCACATTGTGGTGGCTCTTGACAGGGCCAGACTCCAGAATATCGGGGTAGATGGTACCCTGAGCCAGGAACTCAATGCCGTCCAGCTTCTTTGCTTCTTCGGCAAAGACGTCGATGAACTCCTTACCAATGATCTTGCGCTTCTGCTCAGGATCAGCAACGCCGGCCAGCTTATCCAGGAAGCGGTCCACAGCGTCCACATAGATGAGGTTTGCGTCCATCTGGTTCCGGAAGACCTCCACGACCTGCTCGGGCTCGCCCTTGCGCAGAAGGCCATGGTTCACGTGCACGCAGGTAAGCTGCTTGCCGATGGCCTGGATCAGCAGGGCCGCCACAACGGACGAATCCACGCCGCCGGACAGGGCCAGCAGGACCTTCTTCTCCCCAACCTGGGCACGGACAGCCGCGATCTGCTCATCAATAAAGGCCTTTGCAAGCTCCGGGGTGGTGATGCGCTGCATGTTCTCCGGGCGTTTGTTCTGACTCATAAGTGCTCCTCCAATTCTGCTCATGATACGCTATTATACACGATGAATCGTCACCTTTCAACGGCTTTCTGGAAAAAACGGATTGGAAAAAGAGCCAAAAATCGCCCGACTTTTTTCCAGTTTTCTGCTCCTTCCGCTTCTTGACGCAGGACTGGATTTATAGCAGAATATGGTTATAGTCTATTTGAAAGGAGCATCAGGCCTTGAAGCAGGTGGATTTTGCCCACGGCCGCACGCTTTCCAATATTCTGGCAACCGCTGTTCCCATGTTGGCAGCCCAGATTCTGAATCTTCTGTACAACATTGTTGATCGGATCTATATTGCCCGCATCCCGGGCGTCGGCACCGCAGCTTTGGGCGCGGTGGGGCTTTGCTTCCCTGTTATCCTGCTGATCACCGCCTTTACCAACCTCTATGGTTCCGGCGGCTCGCCGCTGTTCGCCATTGCCCGCGGTCAGGGCGACGAGGAGGAGGCAAAGCGCATCCAGGACACCTCCTTCTTTCTGCTTCTGTTGACCGGAGTTGTCCTGACGGTTCTTGGGGAACTGATCGGACGGCCTACCCTCCGGGCCTTTGGCGCATCTGAAAACGCGCTGACCTATGCCCTGCCCTATCTTCGCATTTACCTTCTTGGCACATTGTTTTCCATGATCGCCACGGGCATGAATCCGTTTATCAACGCCCAGGGCTTCTCTACCATCGGCATGCTGACCGTGACCATCGGCGCTGTGGCAAACTTCCTGCTGGATCCCCTGTTCATCTTCGTTCTCCATATGGACGTGCAGGGCGCGGCTGTTGCAACGGTTCTTTCCCAGGCGCTGTCCGCCGCGTTCTCCCTGAGCTTTCTGCTTGGAAAGCGGTCAAGCTACCCTGTAAAGCTCCTGCGCTGGAAACAGTTAAGCCTTGCGCGGGTACGCCGCATCACAGGACTGGGCTTTGCCGGGTTTATCATGCAGTTCACCAACACCCTGGTCTCCATCAGCTGCAACCGGGTCCTGGGGCATTTTGGCGGAGATCTCTATATCTCCATCATGACCATTGTTTCCTCTGCCCGACAGATGATCGAGACGCCGATTCATTCTCTTGCCGAGGGCTCATCCCCTGTGATCAGCTATAACTATGGCGCCAGAAAACCGCGGAAAGTCCGGGAAGCCACGGCAATCATGTTTCTGATCGCGCTGGGCTATTCCCTTCTCGTCTGGGGATTTATCCGGTTGTTTCCGGAGAAGGTCATCTCCATTTTTAGCTCCGACAAGACGATTCTGGAAGATACCATTCCCGCCTTTCATCTGTACTTCTCCGCGTTTTTATGTATGGTGTTCCAATACACCGGCCAGAATGTATTCAAATCTCTGGGGCTCAAGTATCAGGCGATCTTCTTCTCTCTGTTCCGCAAGGTGGCCATTGTGGTACCTCTGACCTATCTGCTCCCCTACACCTTCCATATGGGTACAAACGGTGTCTTTCTGGCGGAGCCCATCTCCAACGCGGTGGGCGGTTTGGCCTGCTTCATTACCATGCTGATCCAGGTGCTGCCGATGCTGAAAAAGATGGAGAAGGATGAGGAAAAGGGATCTGTTGATTGATTTCTTCCAAACAAACAAAACGAACACGCCTCTGTCCGGATTCGGACAGAGGCGTGTTTCGTACATTATTCTAAGCAATGGGCTCGAAATCGGCAACGCCGTGCTTGCACAGGGGGCAGACAAAGTCGTCAGGCAGCTCGTCTCCCTCGTAGATATACCCGCAGACCTTGCACACAAAGCCCTTCTTGCCCTCGGTCTGAGGCTTCGGCTTCACATTCTTCTGGTAGTAGGTATAGGTCATGGTCTCCACGTTGGACAGGACCCGGGCCTCGGTGATGGAGCAGATGAACATGCCGTAGGTGTCCAGATCCACGTACTGCTCCACCTTCAGAGACATGAAGGAATTGATATACCGGGGCAGGAACACCAGGCCGTTGTCAGAGCGAAGAGGCGTGCAGTCGGCAAACTTGTCCACGTTCCGGCCGGAGCGGAAACCAAAGGCCTCAAATACGGAGAAGGGCGCCTCCACAGACAGACAGTTCACGTTCATGACGCCGGTCTGCTGAATGACATGATGGGAATAGTTCTGCTTGTTGATCGTCACAGCAATGCGGTTCGGCGTGTTGGTGACCTGGCTGACCGTGTTGACAATGAGGCCGTTGTCCTTCTTGCCGTCATTGCTGGTCACCACGTAGAGGCCATAGCCGATGTTGAACAGGGCCGTCAGATCGTTCTTGTCCGCGGTCTCGTCATGCTGGGCCAGGTAATCCTTGCACAGCTCCTGGGCAAGGGCCTCCAACTGCACTGTGGACTGCGGATTCAACGCGGAGGTGATCTTCACCGTGGTCTCCGTAAAGCTCAGATTCTTGCAGGGCTCCAGAATTGCTTTCATAGTCTTGGCGGCCAGAGGCGCCCAGCTTCCGTTTTCGATGAGGCCGACGGTGCGGTTCTTGAAGCCACGCTCAGTCAAATGCTCCAGGAACTGGCGCATGAAGGGGAAGATATCCGCGTTGTAGGTGGTGGTCGCCAGGACAATGCGTCCATAGCGGAATGCATCCGAAACGGCAAGGGACATGTCCCCTCTTGCCAGATCATGGACCACAACCTTGGGGCAGCCCTTGTTTTTCAGCTTCTCAGCAAGCTGCTCCACCGCCTTGCGAGTGTGTCCATAGACGGAGGTAAATGCAATGACAACACCTTCCGTCTCCGGGCTGTAGCTGGACCAGGTGTTATATAGGCCAAGATAGTGGCCAAGATTCTCCTTCAGAACAGGACCATGGAGGGGGCAGATGATCTGAATATCCAGATTGCCGGCTTTCTTCAGAAGGGCCTGGACCTGGGCGCCGTACTTGCCCACGATGCCGATATAATAGCGCCTTGCCTCATCATCCCAGGGCTCCTCAACATCCAGGGCTCCGAATTTGCCGAAGCCGTCGGCGGAGAACAGGACCTTGTCCAGCGCATCATATGTCACCATGACCTCCGGCCAGTGGACCATGGGCGCGCCATAGAACTGCAGGGTGTGGCGGCCCAGAGACAGGCTGTCGCCCTCCTTGATCACCAGGTGGCGATCCTCATAGGCTGTTCCGAAGAAATTCTTCATCATGTTGAAGGCCTTGTCCGAAGCAACCACAGTGACCTGGGGATAGGCTTTCAGGAAATTGTCGATGTTGGCGGAGTGGTCCGGCTCCATATGCTGCACGATCAGATAATCCGGCTTCCGATCTCCCAGCTCCCGTTGGAGATTATCCAGCCACTGGTGGAAGAATCGGGCGTCCACCGTATCAAAGATAGCAACCTTTTCATCCAGGATGGCATAGGAATTGTAAGCCATGCCGTTGGGCACAGGGTACTGGCCCTCAAACAGGTCGATCTGGTGGTCATTGACACCCAGATAGCGAATATCGCTTGTAACTGCTGCGCTCATAATTACTCCTCCTTGTTGGATTATTTACTTCTTCTTTGCTGATTCCGGGGGATTCTCTGCATTCTCACCGAAACCCTCCTCCAGGCTTCGATTCTCCAGCAGCATGAGCTTCTCCGCCATGAGCCGACTCAGAGAACCCAGCACCGCATAGGTCTCGATCAGCTCATCCGCCCGCTCAATGCCAAGGGGCGAGGGTTCCTCATGCTCCAGAATAGAGCCTGCAATGGAGCGCACCTGCTCCACAAACAGCACAGCAGCCGCTTTATGCCGATGTGCAAAGTTTTCATAGATTTCCCGCACCTGGTCCTCCGGGATATCCGTTGGAAGCATCTGATGCACCAGCGCAATGGACAGGCCCTGCTTGAGGGTACAGATCATGAGTAGATAGGCGATGTGAATGCGATAATACTTCTTCTTCACTGGGCCGGGCATGATCTTTGTGCGGACATAGTTATTGATGGTCGCGGCGGTGATGAACTGGTCCTCCTTCAACTCCGGAGGAAGATAATCCAGATGCTGCTTCAAAAGCACAATCACCTGCTCCATATAGAGGCCGAAGTCTGGAATCTGATCCCAGCTTGGCAGGAAATAATTGTTCAGATACTTTTCCCAGCGGCGCAGCTTTGCCGCCACGAGTCGGTTGTCGTATGCCATATTTCCGCCTCCTTTTTATTATTTTACCATGTATTATCCAAAAATGCAACGAAGAACTTGCAAAAGACCCGCTTGACACGGTTTTTATGATGTGATAATCTAATAAAGGATATTAGATAAATCGTACCGGAGACTTTTTTGCTCCGAGTAAACCAGATTGTGAGGCGAATGACCATGCGTGAATACGTGATTTATACGGACTCTGCCTGCGACATCTCCCAGGAGCTCCTGCAGGAGTGGGGCGTCCGTGTGCTTCAGCTCAGTGTGCAGTTCAAGGGTGAAAATGAGTCCTTCCTGGATTACGAAATGCCCTCCAAACTATTTTATCAAAAGATGCGGGATGGACAGGTCGCAGTGACCAGCGCTGTCAATGCGGACACCTTCCAGAAGGCATTTGCCGCCACTCTGGACGAGGGACTGGACGTGCTGTACCTGGCTTTCTCCTCTGGCCTGAGCGCCACCTATAATTCTGCATGCATCGCCGTGGAAGAGCTGCGCGCTGCCTATCCGGAGCGCCGCATTCAGGCTGTGGATACCCTGGCCGCTTCCGCAGGCTTCGGTCTTCTTGTATATCTTGCAAAAGAGAAGAAGGCTGCTGGCGCCACCATGGAGGAAGTGGCACAGTATATCGAAGACATTTGCCTCAGTTCCGTTCACTGGTTCACCGTGGATGATCTTGTGTACCTCAAGCGGGGCGGACGGGTCAGCGCCGCGACTGCTCTTCTGGGCGGAATGCTTGGCATCAAGCCGGTGCTCCATGTGGACAACGAAGGCCATCTCATTAAGATGAGCCAGGTTCGCGGCCGAAGGAGCTCCATCAAGGCTCTGGCAGATGCCTACGGAAAGACCAAGACGGGCAAGGGCCCCATCTTCATTTCCCATGGCGACTGCATCGACGATGCCAAGGCTCTGGCGGAGATCCTGGAAAAGGATTACGGCGCGAAGGTGGATCTCATCACCTCCATCGGTCCTGTGATCGGCGCGCACTCAGGCCCTGGCACACTGGCCCTGTTCTATCTGGGTACAGAACGCTAAGAAATGATCATCAAGACGCGAGGCAATGCCTCGCGTCTTTTTTATGCGTCAAGAAAAACATTGCTTTTTTCCTGAAGTCTGTAGATTTGCACATTGACGAATGGCCCGAAATCGGGTATTCTAGACGCGTATTCCAAATCTTGTCGGAAACTTAGCGGGGAGCTGCCCCATCAGGAGGAAATGCCATGCGCGTGGACGAAACCGTACGCCGGGAGACCCGGTATATCGCCATCTGGGTGGCTGTTCTGAGCGTTCTGATGGAGGCTGTTTTTTTGCTCCTTCGCAGATGGAATTTGACGGTTCTATGGGGCAACCTTTTGGGCGGCTTTATCGCAGTCCTGAACTTCTTCCTCATGGGGCTTGGGGTCCAGAAGGCTGTGGATCAGGAGGAGAAGGACGCAAAAACCACCATGCGTGTCTCTCAGACGGGACGCACCATGATGCTGTTCGTCGCAGCTGGACTTGGGATTCTGCTGGATGCCTTTCATCCGGTCGCTGTGATCCTTCCCCTGCTCTTCCCCCGCATTGCCGTTGCCTTCCGGCCCAGATTTGACAAGAAATCCTGAGCGCACTCGCTTGGAGGTGATACCAAACATGCAAAACGATTTGCGCCGCTTTCGTCTGACAGATGGTCTGCTGCTTGCACTCACCCTTCTGCCCATCGTCTGCGGCATGGCAATCAAAATCCTCTTTGTTCCACCCGGCGAAGGAATGGACATCGCCGGCGCGGCCATCTTCTTTACCATCCATGCGCCGCTTCAGGAGCTGCCCATTACGGAGTCCCAGGTGAACTCCTGGCTTGTGGTCCTGCTGATGCTGTTTTTCAGTCTCTGGGTGACCCACGGCATCCGTACAGGAGTCTCCACCAAGCGACAGCTGCTGGCGGAGTGGGTTGTGGAGAAAACCGACGGCCTGGTAAATGACAACATGGGGCCGTTTTTCGCAGGCTTCTCTCCCCTGGTGGGCGCAGTGCTGGCTCTGTCAGCCTGCTCCAGTCTTCTAACCCTCTTCGGATTGTTCCCGCCAACATCGGATCTGAACGTGGTAGGTGGCTGGGCCATCTTTGTATTCTTCCTTATTACCTATTACAAGCTGCGCTGCGGCCCGGATTACTATCTGAAGAGCTTTGCGGAGCCTGTATCCTTCCTGGCGCCGATGAACGTCATCAGTGAGCTGGCAACTCCCGTCTCCATGGCCTTCCGTCACTTCGGAAATGTGCTCTCGGGCGTGGTCATCTCCACCATTCTGGGCGCGGCGCTCCAGGGCCTGACCGCCTCCCTGCTTGGCTGGCTCCCCGGCGTTCTGGGGCAGATCCCCTTCCTGCAGATCGGCATTCCGGCAGTTCTGTCCATCTACTTTGACCTGTTCTCCGGCTGCCTGCAGGCATTCATCTTCGCCATGCTGACCATGCTCTATGTGGCAAACGCCTTCTCCCTGGATGTATTCCAGGCAAGACAAAACAAAAAGAAGAAAATCCAATCTGTATCATAATTCTTGGAGGTAACAAACTATGCTGGAACTTGCAATTGGTATCATTCTGGGCTGCTGTGCCCTGGGCGCCGGCGCTGCCATGATCGCGGGCATCGGCCCTGGCATCGGCGAAGGCAATGCTGTCGCCAAAGCCTGCGAAGCCATCGGCCGTCAGCCGGAGAGCCGCGGTCAGGTGACCACCACCATGCTCATGGGTTGCGCAGTTGCTGAGACCACCGGTCTTTACGCCCTGATCATCGCCCTTCTGCTGATCTTCCTGGCGCCCGGCCGCTTCGTAAACATCCTCATGCGTACCATCGGATAAGAATAGGAGACAGCAATGCAAGTGCAGAATTTGGAGATCATCTCCATCAATATCTGGCACATTCTCATCTCTCTGTGCAATCTGGTGCTGCTGTTTCTGATTCTGAAGAAGCTTCTCTATGGGCCGGTCCGCAAGGCCATCGCGCAGCGGCAGGCAGCACTGGATAAGCAGTACGCCGACGCCCAGCAGGCCCAGGATCGGGCTGAGGCCAACGAGCAGGCCTGGAAGGAAAAGCTCCAGGATGCGGATGAACAGGCCGCGGAGGTTCTTGGGGCTGCCCGACAGAACGCTGCCCGGCGTGCCGACGAGATCGTTGCGGACGCAAAGGCTCAGGCGAATGACATCGTCAATCAGGCCAGAGCGGATGCGGAGCTGGAGCGCCGCAAGTCCGAGGATGGCATTCGCCATGAGATCGTGGATGTCTCCGCCCTGCTGACAGAAAAGCTCCTGGAGCGGGAGATCAAGGAGTCCGACCATCGGGCCTGGATCTCCTCCTTCCTGGACGAGATAGGAGAGCAGGATGACCAGAATCAGTAGAGAATATGCCGAGGGCCTGTTCCTGCTCTGCGCCGAACAGGGCGCGGAGGAAGCGGCCTACCAGGATCTGGAGACGGTTCAGGCCCTGTTCCAGGCGTTCCCTGACTATGTGGAGCTTCTCTCCTCCCCCAGTATTCCGGCGGAGGAACGCTCTCAGGCGGCGGAGGACGCCTTCTCAGGCAGAGTACGCGACGAGGTTGTTTGCTTCCTGCGCCTTCTGACAGAACGGGGACACATCCGCAGTTTTAATGAAATTCTCTCGGAGTATCGGGAGCTTTTTGAGAACGCGCGCCATACCTCCACAGCCTATGTGACCAGTGTTGTTCCTTTGACGGAGGACGAAAAGGCGGCCCTCAAGGCCAAACTGGAGGCCAGATGCGGCCACCAGGTCGTCCTGTCCTGTGCACTGGATCCCAGTCTTCTGGGCGGCGTCGTGGTGCAGATGGACGGCAGCGTTCTGGACGGCTCTGTGAAGCGCCGTCTATCTGAGGTGAAGGAAGTGATGCAGCAATGAGCCAACGGCCTGAAGAAATCAGCAATATTATCAAAGAACAGATCCGCAATTATCGGACCCGGATCGAAATGACTGAGACGGGCACCGTGATCCTGGTGGGCGACGGCATCGCAAGGGTGTACGGCCTTCGCAACTGCATGGCCAGCGAGCTTCTGGAGTTTGACGACGGCAGCTACGGCATGGCCCAGAACCTGGAAGACGAGACGGTCAGCGTGGCTGTTCTGTCCGATCGAAACGACATCCGGGAGGGCACCACGGTGCGCCGGACCGGGCGGGTCCTCTCTGTCCCTGTTGGCGAAGCGCTCTTAGGAAGAGTTGTAGACGCCCTGGGCAATCCCATCGACGGCAAGGGGCCGGTAAACTGCACCCAGACGCGACCCATCGAGTCCGAGGCGCCGGGCATTATCGAGCGCAAAAGCGTCAGCGTCCCGCTGCAGACGGGCATCAAGGCAATCGACAGCATGATCCCCATCGGCCGCGGTCAGCGCGAACTGCTCATTGGTGACCGCCAGACTGGCAAGACCGAAATTGCTATCGACACCATTATTAACCAGAAGCATGAGAACGTGCTCTGCATCTATGTGGCCATCGGCCAGAAGAACACCAGCGTGGTGCAGCTTGCAAATGAGCTTGCCCATGCCGGCGCCATGGAATATACCATCATCGTCTCCGCCTCAGCTGCGGAGTCCGCGCCCCTGCAGTACATTGCCCCCTATTCCGGCTGCGCCATGGCGGAATACTTCCGGGAACAGGGCAAGGACGTGCTGATCATCTACGATGATCTTTCTAAGCACGCAGTGGCCTATCGTGCCTTGTCCCTTCTGATCCGCCGTCCCCCCGGACGGGAGGCCTATCCCGGCGATGTGTTCTATCTCCACTCCCGTCTGCTGGAGCGGGCAGCCTGTGTTGCACCGGAATACGGCGGCGGCTCCATCACCGCCCTGCCCATCGTAGAAACCCAGGCGGGCGACGTCTCCGCCTATATCCCCACCAACGTGATCTCCATCACCGACGGCCAGATCTTCCTGGAGACGGAGCTGTTCCATGCCGGCGTCATGCCCGCCATCAACCCGGGCATCTCTGTCAGCCGCGTGGGCGGTTCTGCCCAGCTCAAGGCCATGAAGAAGGTCTCCGGCGAGCTGAAGCTTCTCTACTCCCAGTATCGGGAGCTGCAGTCCTTCGCCCAGTTCGGAAGTGATCTGGACGCGGATACCAAGGCGCGGCTTGCCCTTGGCGAGCGCATTGTCGAGGTTCTGAAGCAAAAGCGCAACAGCCCCGTCAAGGTGGGCTGTCAGGTGGCCATCGTCTATGCAGTCATCCATGGGTACCTGGACAAAGTGCCTGTGAACAAGGTCGCTGACTATGAGCAGGCGCTCTATGAGCATCTGGAAACGGAGCATCCCGCTCTGCTGGATCGCTTCGCACAGGGCTACTTTGAAGATGAAGATGTGCAGGAGCTGGAGGCGGCCCTTGCCGCCATGGAGTAAGCCATGGGCGCGGATATTCGCGGTCTTCGCAACCGCATCAAAAGCGTTGACTCCACGCTGCACCTGACCAAGGCCATGGGTCTGGTCGCTTCCTCCAAGATGCGCAGGGCCAATGACGCCATGCTCAAAGGGCGGGACTACGCATCCGCCATGGAGGAGATGATTTCCCTGCTCTGCCAGAGCCGGGATTGCCAGAGAAGCCCTTATCTGAACGTGCGTCCTTCTGAACGCACAAAGCTCATCGTCATTGCCGGTGATCGCGGTCTGGCTGGCGGCTACAACGCAAACATCTTCCGCATGGCGCGGGAGTATCCGGATGCGGATTTCCTGCCCATCGGCAAGCGGGCATGCGACCGCTTCGGCGGTGAGAGCATTCTGGCGGAGAGCTTTTCCTCCCAGGATGGCGCCGCATGGGCTCGGAAGCTCTGCCAGGAGTATCTGGACGGCGCGTTTGACCGTCTGGGCATTCTCTCCACACAGTACCACTCCCTGATGACCCAGCAGCCAAAGCTGACCTGGGTTCTTCCCCTCTCCCCCAAAGAGCCGGAAGGAAAAGCCGGGGTACTTTTCGAGCCGGACGAGTCCAGCATTCTAGCCGCCGCTGTTCCGGAGTATGTGTCCGGCATTCTGCTTGCCTGCGTGCGGGAGAGCTTTGCCTGCGAAGTGGCGGCACGCCGCATGGCCATGGACTCGGCTGGAAAGAACGCGCAGCAGATGATCGACGATCTGCAGCTGGCATACAACCGTGCTCGGCAGGGCGCCATCACCCAGGAAATCACAGAAATCGTGGCCGGAAGCGGCCTTTGACGAGGTGAAGCAATTTGGAAAACGAGAAGTTCGGCGTCGTTTCTCAGGTCATGGGACCTGTTGTGGACGTAAAATTCGAACATGGCGGGCTGCCCGCCATCTATAACGCGCTGACCATCCCCATCGGCAAGCGGACGCTGACCGTGGAGGTGGCTCAGCACATCGGTGACAACACCGCCCGCTGCATCGCTATGGCCTCCACGGATGGTCTGGTACGCGGCACAAAGGTCACAAATACGGGCAAGGCCATCAGCGTGCCCGTGGGCCGTCAGACCCTGGGCCGCATCTTCAACGTTCTGGGCGAGACTGTGGACAACGGTCCGGAGCTGCCGGAGGGAGAGCGCTGGGATATCCACCGGCCCGCCCCCAGCTACGACGAGCTTGCCACCTCCACAGAAATCCTTCAGACCGGCATCAAGGTCATCGACCTGATCTGCCCCTATTCCAAGGGCGGCAAGATCGGTCTGTTCGGCGGCGCCGGCGTTGGCAAGACCGTGCTCATCATGGAGCTGATCAACAATGTTGCCAAGCAGCTGGGCGGTCTGTCCGTCTTCACAGGCGTCGGTGAGCGCACCCGCGAGGGCAACGACCTTTATAACGAGATGAAGGAGTCCGGCGTCCTTTCCAACACGGCTCTGATCTATGGACAGATGAACGAGCCGCCCGGGGCCAGAATGCGGGTCGGCCTGACAGGCCTGACCGTGGCGGAGTACTTCCGGGACGCGGAGAACCAGGACGTTCTGCTGTTCATCGATAACATCTTCCGCTTTACTCAAGCAGGCTCTGAAGTTTCCGCGCTGCTGGGCCGCATGCCCTCCGCGGTTGGCTATCAGCCTACCTTGGCAAATGAGATGGGCGCTCTGCAGGAGCGCATCACCTCCACAAAGCACGGCTCCATCACCTCGGTGCAGGCTGTCTATGTCCCCGCCGATGACCTGACGGACCCCGCTCCCGCCACCACCTTTGCCCATCTGGATGCCACCACCGTCCTCTCCCGCTCCATTGCCTCCCAGGGCATCTATCCTGCTGTGGATCCGCTTGAGTCCACCAGTCGCATCCTGGCGCCTGAGATCCTGGGTGAGGAGCACTATCAGGTGGCCAAGGAGGTTCAGCGGATCCTGCAGCGCTATAATGAGCTCATGGACATCATCGCCATCATGGGTATGGACGAGCTCTCCGACGAGGACAAGCTGCTGGTGCAGCGAGCCAGAAAGATCCAGCGGTTCCTGTCTCAGCCCTTCTATGTTTCCGAAAAGTTCACTGGCATTCCCGGCACCTATGTTCCCCTTGCCGAGACGATCCGTGGCTTCAAGGAAATCTGCGAAGGCAAGCACGATGATCTTCCTGAGAGCGCATTCCTCTTTGTCGGCACCATCGATGAAGCGGTGGAGAAAGCCGGAAAGGCTGCCCAATGAGCCTGTTTCATCTGAAGATTGCCACGCCTGACGGAGCGCTGTTCGACGGCGAAGCGCAGCAGCTTCTGCTGCGGGGCACTGAGGGCGACCTGGCCATTCTGGCGAGGCACACCCCCTTTGTCACCGGCGTTCAGCCCGGCCGCTGCAAGATCACCCTGGAAGACGATTCTGAGCGCTTCGGATCCGTTTCCGGTGGTCTGCTGACCGTCTCCGATCAGGCAGTGATCCTGCTCTCCAGCAGTTTCCAGTGGGAAGAACCATAAAAAAAGAAGGCCTTGCGGCCTTCTTTTTTTATGGGATCGGGAATGTCACCTGCCAGCGTCCTTCGGTGAGCTGGGAGGCAGTAACAAACCATCCTGTCAGGCTGCACTCTGAGAGCGCATCCTCTGAGAGCAGGAAGAAGTACTCTTCATAGCTACCGGTTTTTTCCTCGTCCCAGTAGGCGATCATTCCTGCGCAGGGAAGATTCTCTTTTCCCTGGAGCAGACGCACATCCCCGTGGTTGTCATATTGGAGGATGTCCGCGTAGTGCACCTGCACGCGCAAAAATCCATCCGCGTATCCGATTGCTGTAAGGGAAACGCCTTGGACGGGTTCCCAGAGGGGGGCTTGCGGCGAAAGGAATCTGTCTGTCTTCGAAAGCAGCGGGTCGTCATCTCCCCAGCCGCCTCGGATGGATACCGTGGACGAAGGCTGCCACAGCGCTTCTTTTGCGGCGTCCTGCAGGCTGCCCTCCCAGACCGACTCAGTCTCCTGCTTGCCGCTCAGGATCTTGTACAGAGAAAAGGTCACCTTCCCCAGACGCAGATCCTGACCGTTCATGGATGAAAGCTCTGCAAGAAAAACAGCGGTTCCTGTTTCAGCGTCATAGTCTTCCAGCTGGCAATGCCCTTTCAGGTCCTGGCCGGTTCGGATCGTATAGCTGTCAAACAGATCCGTCGTCTCGTCGATGCGTGAAAGCTCCAGGTCCTGGAACTTAAGCCGGAAGATGGCGGTATCGCCTTCCACAGCAGCATCCTGCAGGGTCATGCAGATTCCCTGATCTGTGTCGCTCAGATTGACCGGCTTCAGCCGCTGGGCAAACGTAGGTGCTGCGGCATAAAGAAGCTCATAGGCACCCTCCACATTGACCGCTGCCAAAGCAGGGACAGAAGCCAACAGGACAAAGGCCAGAGCAGCCGCAAGGGCAAGCGCTTTGCGCCAAGGCTGCTTTTGCACTTTGACCGGCTTAAGCGCCTCGAGGACATATTCATCCGAAAGATTTCCAATCGCCGAAACGAATTTCTCATTTTTCAAGGAATACACCTTCCTTTTCCAGATATGTTTTCAGTCTTTTTCGGGTGCGAAACAGCATGGTCCGGACCTTTCCCTCCCGGAAGCCGAAGGCTTCTGCGATCTGCGCCGCAGGCGCAAAATAGAAATAGCGCTGGACAAACACCTGCCGCTCTTGCCTGGGAAGCATCCCAAGAAAGGCATTGATGCGCTCTGCCAGTTCCTGCTCCTCCAAGCGCTCTGACAGCTCATGTCCGTCCGAGAGACATTCGGATAGCTCTTCATAGACTAGCACTGCCGCGCCTCCGCCCCGCTTCAGAGCACTCTGCTCACGCAGACGCTTGAGGGACGCATAGCGGGTCAGCTTCAGGACAAATGCGCGCAGCTGTTCCGGCCTGTGGGGCGGCATGGCGTTCCAGGCGGAGAGCAGCGCGTCGTTGACACATTCCTCCGCATCCTGAGGATCGGACAGAATGGCCTGGGCAACTCTTGCACAATCCGCGCCGTACTTCTCAGACAACGCCTCCAGCGCCTGCGGATCTCTTGCCCAGAACAGCGCCACAATCGCTTGATCCTCCATGGCCTCACCTCCTGTTTTCATTGTAAGAGCTCTCACTTTCTTACCACCGGTTTGGATTGAAATGTTACACAAAAAAACCGAGACCTGCAGGTCTCGGTTTTTTTGTACAGATTACTCGGCAAGATACTCCTCCAGGCAGATTCCTCGCTCTGTGATTTCTTTGGCTGCCTCTAAGCCCACATAGCGGAAGTGCCAGGGCTCGTAGCTGATGCCCGTAATCTCCTCTTTGTCGGCAGGATAGCGAAGAATAAAGCCATAACGCCAGCTGTTGGAAAGCAGCCACTGCCATGTGGCGGTGGAATCCGCATCAAATTCCGCGATGATATCCAGCGCCAAGCCCAGCTGGTGTTCGCTGGTGCCAGGCAGCGCAACGATCTCCTTTGCTCTGCGCTCCGCTTCCTCCCGGGAAGCGCCCTCTGCCTCGTAGGATGCGATATACTTGTCCAGAATCTCCTGTTGCCGCTCCGCGGTTCGGAAGGATTCATTGATGAAGGGATAGATCCCCTCCGCCCGGGCATCATCAAACATCTGCTGCAGTTCCGGATAGATCCGCTCGTCCACATGGTGACCATTGCGGAGCTCCTTCAGACTGACGGTGAAGTCCTCCGGCAGCGGATGATCCGCATTGACCAGCAGCAGCTTCCAGCCCTCGTCCTCCGGCACCTCGGGCTCTGGCTCCGGTTCCTGGGGTTCCTGCTCCTGAGGTTCCTGCTCGGGATCTTCAGGCTTTTCCTCCGATTCACTCGGCAGTTCTTCCTGTTCCGGCTTCTGATCCGGTACTGTGTCCTGCGGTGCTGCATTCTGTGTCTGCGCAGGTTCCTTTTGCTTCTCCGTTGGGGACTGGGTGATTTCCAACTGCTGCGCCTGTTCCGGGGAAACGTCCCGTCTTGCCCCACAGGCGCCCAGATTGAGCACAAGCAAACATGCAAACAGCACACAGGTCAGTTTTTTCATGGTTTATCCGTCCTTTTTCTGATTCCTTTTTCGTTGCCGGATCCGTTCCCGGAATTGCTCCAGAAGAGCCAGTGTCCTTTCATCCCCAGGAAAGAGCTTTTTCAGAAGTGCCAGGGCAAGAATGCAGGTAAGAATCTTTTCCGGCGTGAAAGGCAGCCAGAGAAGGGCAACATAGGCACTTGCCGCTCCGAACAGCCACGAAAGCTGCAGTTTCAGACCCAGAAGCATGGCCAGATACGCCCAGCCATTGGTAATAAACCATGCAGCGCCAAAGCAGATGATCAGCCTTGGATTGGAAAGCGCCAAGGCTGCTCTGTGAAAAACAGATCGCATCATGCGATGGAATCAAACTCCTGTTCCCGCTCCAGCCTAGCCATGGAGAAGGAATGCTCGATGGGCTTCCAGCCCACCTTCCGGTCAAAGAGGCTGACAATGGCGATGGGGATGTAGGTCGCCATAAACAGCGGGAACGTGAAGAGATACAGGAGCTTCTTCGCTGCACTGGTGCGGATATGCCTCCACTCGGTCAGGGTGGTTATCGCGCCAATGGCAAAGAGCATGAGGTACGCATTCACAAGAGTCTGCGCAATGGATTGGACCGCGATCATCAGATCATCCCCCACCCAGGCTCCATAGATTCCAAGGATCAGGTTGGAGACCACACTCAGAGCGGAGAGAACGAAGGCGGGCATGATGGTCATGGTCATATCAAAGCAGGAAAAGCTGCCTCGGAAAAGGCCGGAGATAAGCCGCTTTCCATAGCCCCGGAAGACCTGCAGGTAACCCCGGCTCCAGCGCATGCGCTGGGTCCAGGACTGCCGGAAGGAGACGGGCTGCTCATCAAAGAGCTCCGCATCCGGGCAGAACGCGATCTTGCGTCCGTTGGTAATCTGGTTGATGGAGAACTCAATGTCCTCTGTGAGCATATGAAAGGGCCAGTCTCCGATCTCATGTGCCACTTCCCTGCTGAACAGGAAGCCCGTGCCGGAGACGGCGCAGCTGGTGCCCAGCAGGAACCTTGCATGGTTCAGATAGCGGCTCTCCCGCAGGAACCACAGCGCATAGCCTGCGGAAACCCAGTTTGAACCGTAGTTCTTGGAATTGCGATAGCTTGTGACGATATCGTGACCCTGGGAGAAGGTCTTATTCATCTCCTCGATGTAGTTCTTTGCGAGAATGTTGTCCGCGTCAAAGACAAAATAACCATCGAAGACATCGGGATAGTCCTCCCGGATATGGGCCATGAGGGCCTGGAGGGCATAACCCTTTCCCACCTGAGCAAGGTTGTGGCGTGTATAGACAATGGCACCTGCCCGCTCCGCTGCCCGGGCTGTGTCATCGGTGCAGTTGTCCGCCAGGACGAACACATGGACCATGCCGCTGGGATAGGTCTGGTGCTTGATGGAATGAATCAGATCGGAGATGACCGTCTGTTCATTCCTGGCGCAGATGAGCACCGCGTAGCGATGCAGCACTGCGGGTTTGTCTGCCCGGGTCCAGCGTCTGCAGATCAAGCACAGGGGAATATAGGCGAACTGATAGCAATAGCACAGGGTAAAAACCAGGGCAATGCAGAAGTTGACAATTCTGAGCGTTTGCATAGCTTCCTCCATCCTCCGCCCGCGGGGCGGCGCTTCTTAAGTACAGCCCTATGATATCCCAGGGCCTGCTTAAGATGAAAGAAGCATGGGAATTAAGTTCTGATGAAGATCGGCAAGAACAAAGCCGGCAGTTTTACAGCTTCGGGAAGGTCAGAATGGCCTTGAACAGGTCGCCGTCGATGGAAAGGCGCAGCGTGCCGCCCTGGAGCTCCGCCATGGAGCGGGCAATGGAAAGGCCAAGTCCGTTGCCCTCCGTGTTGCGGGAGCGATCTCCCCGGACAAAGCGCTCCATGAGCTCCTCCTCCGACATATCCAGAGGCTCCCGGGAGGTGTTCTTGAAGGTGATGACCGCTTGATTGCCCTGCTCCTCCAGCGAAAGATACACCCGGGTCCCGGGCTGGGCATACTTGCAGATGTTGTTCATCAAATTGTCGAAGATGCGCCACATGCGGCGCCCATCCGCCTGAATGCGCAGTGACTCCGGGCCCGGCTTTGTGATGAGTTCCAGATTTGCCTTTTCCAGCTTCTCCGAGTACTCCCCCGCCGCCTGGGTCAGGAATACAGACGCCTCGCAGGGACTCAGGTTCACCTCCAGGTTGCCTGTAGAAGCCTTGGATGCCTCCACCAGATCCTCGATGAGGCGTTTGAGCCGCTCCGACTGTCGGACAAGCACCTCGGAGTACTCCTGAATCTTCGGATTGTCCGTCTGCTCAGCTCCGATGAGCCCGGCGTAGTTGATGATGGAGGTCAGGGGCGTTTTGATGTCATGGGAGACGTTGGTGATGAGCTCCGTCTTCATCCGTTCCGAGCGAAGACGATCCTCCACGGCGATGGTCATGCCGGAGGCGATGGAGTTCAGGTTCTCCCCATGGCGTTTGAAATCCCAGAACATGCCCCGGGTGTCCGTGTGATAGCTGAGATCCCCCTCTGCCAGCTTTTCCCCGCTCTTCTGAAGTCTGCGCAGGCTGAGAGCGATCCACAGAACTGCTGGGACGAGGACAAGCTTCTCCAGGAACCAGGCAAAAAACCGCATATCAGTGTCAAATCGGAAAAGTGCAAGTCCGAACAGCTCCAGAAAGCACAGAGCAAGCAGCACCAGGCCCGTGCGCCAAACCAGAGGAATCCCTCGGAAAACGGCGACGCATCCATGCCCCAGGCTCCGCAGAATCCGCCAGGAAAGGTGCAGGAGCCATGCAATCACCGTATTCCGGAAAAGGCTCTTGTCCTTGATCCGGCAGGCAACAGACATGCTGAGCCCCAATGCCAGATTGAAGCAGACAACAAGCGCGCCAAGGAGCAGGAAAAAGCTCTCGGTATTCCGGCCGAACACGTCCCCGATGCCGAAGATTGTGAAACCAAATGCCAGGATCCAGCCGCCCAAAAGCAGATCAAACGGCACCTTGTGCAGCGGCCCGGGATGCAGCTCCTGATCTTCCGGACGTCTGCCGGAGACGCAGAGCAGGCCGATGAAGCTCACCAGGGCAAGGACTCCAAGCAAAATGCCCAGCACATAGACCCAGTAGCGCAGGCCATACGCCAGATGTACCGCCTGATAGGCCAGGCGATAGCGGTCCTGGGAGGGAAAGCCCACCTTGAAACGATAGTGAATGGTATAATGGAAATACTCCTTCTCGGAGTCCTCATTTTGAGCATATATGGAAGCTTCCTGAGGATGATAGACATCATAGACATCAACATAATAAGCGTGCCCTTCTTCGTCCCGAGAGACCTCCATGAGATAGTCATAGCTGTAACTCCAGGAGTCCCCTGTTTCCTCAAACGAGGGAGACTGACCGACGATTTTACCATCGACATCGACAACTTGCAGGAGCACGTTGGTTCCGGTTTCAGAGAACTGATAGACACCGGGCTTGTCGTTCCAGAAGATATCCAGAAGATAGTCATCTCCGGAGGAACGAAGCATGGAACTCATTGCATCATCAAAGATCGCTCCCTCGGAAAGGGTGTAGAAATCCTCCTCGATCATGAAGATAGCCCCGGCAGCGCAGAGAGACAGCAGAATCGCACTGATGCTGCAAAGCAGAAACAGCAGCACCTTTCCGGGAACGGAGCGGAAAAACCGACGCATTACTCTCCCCTGCCTTTCACGATCTGATAGCCCTGCCCAAAGATGACCTTGATATAACGGGGCTCCCCTGGATCGATCTCCACCTTCTCCCGCAGATGGCGGATGTGGACGGCCACGGTATTGTCCGTGCCGAAGGGCTTCTCCTTCCAGACCAGGCTGTAGATCTCCTTGGGCGAGAACACTCTGCCCGGATTTGCCATGAGAAGTTTCAGAATGTCGTACTCCTTGGGCGTCAGGGCTACTCTGACTCCGTCCACCGTGACGGCCTTGGTCACATCGTCCAGCTCGATGCCGCCGATGCGGTACGTCTCGGGGCTCATGCTCCCGCCGCCCAGCTGGAGATAGCGCCGCAGCTGGCTTTTTACCCGGGCCGTGACCTCCAGAGGACTGAATGGCTTTGTGATATAATCGTCGGCGCCCACATTGAGGCCCAGGATCTTGTCCGTGTCCTCCGACTTTGCCGTGAGCAGGATGATGGGAAGATTGCTTTTCTCCCGGATCTTCGCCATGGCGGCGATGCCGTCCATCTCCGGCATCATGATATCCATGAGGATCAGATGCAGCTCCTCCCGCTCGGCGATCTCCACGGCCTGACGGCCGTTATAGGCTTCAAAAAGGCAATAGTCCGGATCCGACAGATAGATTTTCAGCGCGTTGACAATGTCGCGCTCGTCGTCACAGATCAGAATGTTGGGCATAACAATCCCTCCTGAGGACGATTATAGCGGGTTTTCCCCTGAAAAGAAACCGATATTCGGATTAAGTTTTCATGAAGAGCAAAGGGACAGCCAAACGGCTGTCCCTTTTCCCCTCTGTTTTACTGGTTCAGAAGCACCTTTGCAAGCGGTGAATCCGGTCCCAGGACCAGGGTCTTTTCGTTTCCATCCAGGGATGCCTTCAGAGCGTCCAGGGCAAGGGCAAACTCATAGAACTCCTTCTTCTCATCCGTGTCGTAGGCCTCAGCAAGAATGCGCATATACTCCTGTTCACCCTCGGCCTCCAGCTTGGCCGCCTCCGCCTGGGCATTGGAGACGATGATATTCACCTGCTTATCCACATCATTGCGGATGATGGAAGCGTCATACTCGCCGTCAGCTGCGTACTTCTCCGCGATCTGGTTGCGCTCGGAGATCATGCGTGCATAGACCGCCTGCTCGTTGGCCTCAGGCAGATCAAAGCGCTTGATCTTGATATCCACGATGCCGATGCCGTAGGTCCGGGCCAGAGCCGCCACGTTGGAGGCGATTCCGGCGTAGATATCATTCCGGCCGGTGGCGTCCTCCTCGTTGATGATGTCCCGCTGGGCCAGGGTGCCCATGATGTTCTTGAGGGCGTTATAGGTCAGCGCGTCCAGGCGCTGCTCCGCCACAGAGGTGGAGCCCAGAGACTGATAAAATCGCACTGGGTCGGTGATCTCCCAGAGGACATAGCTGTCTACGGTCATGTTCTGCTTGTCTGCGGTCAGGACCTCGGAGGGGGAGATATCATAGAGCATGACGGCCTTGGGAAAGCGTTTGATCCCGTCCACAAAGGGCGTCTTGAGGTGCAGGCCGGGAGCCTCTGTCGTGGCGACGATCTTCTCAAAGCGCACCACGCAGACATACTCATTCTCAGCCACCGTGTAAAAGGCGGTGGACAGGCAGATGACAACTGCCAGGACTGCGATGAACAAAAGGATCCATTTTCCAGTCTTCTTCACGGGGTTTCCTCCTCTCTCGGGGCAATGACACTGGGAACCACATTCTGGGTGGGCGTCTGACCGTCCTCGTCCAGGATCAGGACCTTGTTGACGCCGTCGCCGGACAGGTCAATATAAAGCTTGACGCCGGGGAAGGCTTCTGTGACCGCTTCATAGTACATCCGGGATCGGGTGATGCCGGGATTGCGAATATACTCCTCATAGCGCGCCTCAAACATGGCAACCTGCTCCTTGGCCTCGTTGATGCGTTTCTGCTTGAGGTATTCCGCGTTCTGGATCAGCTGGTCTGCCTGTGCCTTGGCAGCGGGCAGCTCCGCGTTCTGATAGGCCTTAGCCTGGTTGACCACGGTTTCCGCGCCCTGCTTGGCGGTCTCCACATTCTTGAAGGCGGCAATGACCGCATCCGTGGGCGGGTCGGAGTCCTGGATCTTTACGTCCGTGAGCATCAGGCCGATGTCGTAGTTCTCCAGGGTTTCAATGACCAGGTCCTTGACCTGCATCTGGATGGCCTCTTTGCCGTCAGTGAGCACCGAGTCCACCGGCGCGGAGCCCACCACATTGCGGACCTGGCTCTGGATCAGATTGCGGAGAATGTCCTCCGGCTCATAGGAGCTGAACAGATACTTCACCGGATCAGAGACCTTATACTCCACGAAAAACTCCACGTTGACGATGTTATAGTCGCCGGTGATCATCTTGGTCTCAGACTCAACGATGTCATATCCCACGCTCTTGGTGAAATCCGTCCGATAACCAAGCTCGATCTTCTGATAGACATTGACCGCCACCTTCTGCACCCGCTGAATGCCCAGGGGCAGCTTGAAGTGGAAGCCTGCGTCCGTCACATCCGTCACCTTTCCAAAGGTGGTGACCACCGCCTGCTCCTTCTCATCCACGGTATAGTAGCAGGAGGTTGCGATCAGCAGCACCAGCAGAGCCGCAAGCACCAGCAGCACCACGTTCCGGACCCGTTTCGGGCTGACGCTGGGCCGCTTGGGCTTGGGGGCCGGATTATAATTCTGGTCCATTTGCTTCTTCCTTTCTGTATCAGTTTGTTGAATTATACGGATTGTCACTATCCTAACATTCTTTGTCCGTTTCGTCAATGGAAGCGAAGAAAAACTGCCGCAGGAATTGACATCCCGGGCGTTTTCCGCTAAAATGAGCCTTGCAAATCCTGTTTGATATGCCCCCGTACCTCACCAGGATAGAGGGTCCGCCTCCTAAGCGGCAGGTCGTTCGAATCCAAAAGCCGCATAAAATTGAATATGTCCCAGTACCTCAGTTGGATAGAGGGTTCGCCTCCTAAGCGAAACGCCGCGCGTTCGAGTCGCGCCTG
>Ga0079305_1001431_pt1 | contig 31559 bp, 28 predicted proteins | sample LMS_cellobiose_e_FD_79183 | JGI IMG/M metagenome (GOLD analysis project Ga0079305, IMG submission 79183) | Rumen-fistulated moose microbial communities from Alaska, USA - LMS_cellobiose_enrichment | ecosystem: Host-associated > Mammals > Digestive system > Stomach > Rumen fluid ... | reverse complement strand
GACGGTGTGGAGAAGATCATCGAGAAGCGGGTCAATCAGAAGGGCATCGGGTTTGGCGCGGAGATCCTGGGCAAGGAGGAACTGGAGAAGAAGAATATCCTCCAGCAGATCCAGCCTCACGACCTGCTCAAATACGGTATCATTCCCGAGTTGGTGGGCCGCCTGCCGGTGATTACCGCTCTGAACGCCCTGAGCCGGGAGGACTTGGTTCGGATCCTCACTGAGCCCAAGAACGCTCTGGTAAAGCAGTACCAGAAGCTCATGGAATATGACATGGTGGATCTGGTCTTTGAGCCTGGTGCTCTGGAGGCTGTGGCAGATAAATCCATGGAACGGGGGATTGGAGCCAGAGGCCTTCGCGCCGTGCTGGAGGAGGTCATGACCCAGGTCATGTATGATATTCCTTCTGACGGTACCGTGGTAGAGGTGGACATCACTGCCGAGAGCGTCAAGGAAGGTGCGGAGCCCAGAATCGTTCGGGACCCCGAACGTCCTCCCCGTCCCCGTCTGGGCGCAGCGGCGCTGCGGGCCCGGTCTGGCGGTTTGGCGGCCAGAGACGATACGCCGGCGTGACCCTGACCTCATTATTCCCGATCATTCAGGGACGGAGGGGAGACCTTCCGTCCCTTTTCAGCAATATTCCTGCCCATTGAGAAAGGAAGTGTTTCTTATGGCAGAAGAACAGAACAGCTATCCTACAATGCCGACCCTTGCCCTGCGGGGACTGGTGGTTTATCCTCGAATGATGGTGCATTTTGATGTAGGCCGGGAGTTGTCCATCAAAGCGTTGGAAGACGCCATGTCCAACAACCAGCCCATCTTTCTTGTCGCCCAGAAGGACATTCGGGTGGAGGTTCCCGGGCGGAATCACCTGTTTCCCATGGGGACCGTGTCCGTTGTGCGGCAGATCCTGCGGCTCCCCGCCAAATCCGTTCGGGTCATGGTGGAAGGTCAGTATCGGGCGCGGCTGAAGGACCTGGTCCAGACTGATCCCTATCTTGTAGCCTCGGTGGAGCAGGTCGAGTTCCCATCTTCCATGGAGGGAAAAGGGACTTCCTTGAGAGCCGAGGCATCCATTCGGCAGTCCTATGAGCTCTTTGACCGCTATGGCGACCTGGCCCCCAAGAGCAATTCCTCCGATATGCTCATGAATATCATGTCCAGCCAGGACCCGGGGTATATTGCAGACTTCATTGCGCAAAACGTTTCCATGCGAGTGATCGATAAGCAGTCCGTTCTGGAGGAGCTCCGGCCTGTCCAGCGACTGAACAAGGTCAACCGTTTGCTCTACCGTGAGGTGGAGATTCTGGAGATGGAGCAGGATATCCAGCATCGAGTCCAGGAGAACATGTCCCAGAACCAGAAGGACGCCTTTCTTCGGGAGCAGGTCCGGGTGATCCAGGAGGAGCTGGGAGAGGAAGGGGACAACGAGATCGCCTCCTACCGCCGTCAGATCGCCGACGCTAAACTGCCGGAGGAGGTGGAGGCCAAGCTGATGAAAGAGGTCATCCACCTGGAAAAACAGCCCTTTGGATCTGCTGAGGCCTCCGTCCTGCGGAACTATCTGGACGTTTGCCTGGACCTGCCGTGGAACAAGAAGTCCAAAGAGCGAATCAATGTCCAGGCAGCCAGAAAGATCCTGGACGCGGACCATTTTGGGCTTGAGGATGTGAAGACCCGCATTCTGGAGTTTCTGGCGGTCAAACAGCTGGCTCCTGATCTGAAGGGGCAGATCATCTGCCTGGTGGGCCCTCCCGGCGTGGGCAAAACCTCCATCGGAATGTCCATGGCGCGGGCAATGAACCGGAAGCTTGCCCGCATCTCCCTGGGCGGCGTCCACGATGAAGCCGACATCCGTGGCCATCGGAAAACCTATGTGGGCGCTATGCCCGGCCGCATCATCAACGCCGTCCGTCAGGCAGGGACCAAAAACCCTCTGCTGCTTCTAGATGAGATCGACAAGCTGGGCAGTGACCTGCGCGGGGATCCCTCCGCGGCTTTGCTGGAAGTTCTGGACAGCGAACAGAACGCTACCTTCCGGGATCATTTCGTAGAGCTGCCCTTCGATCTGTCTGATGTGGTTTTCGTCACCACCGCAAACACCACCTCCACCATTCCGCGGCCCCTTTTGGACCGGATGGAGGTCATTGAGCTGGCCAGCTACACCGATGAGGAAAAGCTGCAGATTGCCAAGGACCATCTGCTTCCGAAGGAGCTCAAGCGCCACGGCCTGAAAAAAAGCCAGCTGAAGCTCACGGACGACGCGATTCGGGAGATCATCGTGGCCTATACTCGGGAGTCCGGCGTCCGGGTCCTGGAGCGGGAGTTGGGTTCTCTCTGCCGTAAAGCGGCGATGGCCATCGTCTCTGATGGGATCAAACAGGTGAAGGTCACCGGCGATAATGTTGAGACCTGGCTGGGCCCCCGAAAGTACCACCCGGAAAAGACCGGGATGGAAAACCAGGTGGGTCTGGTCAATGGACTGGCCTGGACGACGGTGGGCGGCACACTGCTGGAGGCCGAAGCCAACGTTGTCCCCGGCAGCGGCAAGGTTGAGCTGACCGGCAATCTGGGCAACGTGATGAAAGAGTCTGCCCGGGCCGCCTTTACCTACATCCGCAGCCGCGGCAAGCAGTTGGGCATTGAAGGCGAGTTCTATAAGGAAAAAGATGTCCACATCCATTTCCCGGAGGGTGCAGTGCCGAAGGACGGCCCCTCCGCCGGCGTTACCATCTGCACAGCTATGGTTTCCGCGCTGACCGGGATTCCGGTCCGGGGAGACGTGGCTATGACCGGGGAAATCACGTTGCGGGGCCGGGTCCTGCCCATCGGCGGTCTGCGGGAGAAATCTATGGCGGCCCTCCGCAATGGCATCCACACTGTCATCATCCCCAAGGACAACGAACCGGATCTGGAGAAGATCGACCAGACGGTCCGCAAGGCTCTGCGTTTTATCCCGGTGAGCCACGTGGATCAGGTGTTGGCCAATGCCCTGGAGTCTCCGCCTCTGGCGATGGTGGAAGGGGAAATGTCCGGCATCTCCGCTCCGGTGACCCAGGCCGCTGGGGATCCGCTCCATCAGAACTAAGACGAAAGCTGAGAGTGGAATGCTATGAGGATCAACACACAAAACGCCGAGTTTGTTCTCTCCGCGGCAAGCCTTAAGGACTGCCCCAGAGACGGACTGCCCCAGATCGCCTTTGCCGGGCGGTCCAACGTGGGAAAATCATCGGTAATCAACCGGCTTCTAAACCGGAAAAACCTTGCCCGGGTGGGGTCGGCCCCTGGAAAAACGACCCATATCAACTATTTCCGCATTGACAACAAGCTCTATTTTGTCGATCTTCCCGGCTATGGCTATGCCAAGGTCTCCAAGCAGGAGCGCGCCCGGTGGGGCAAACTCATCGAGCAGTGGTTTGCGGACACTAGCCTGCTGACGCTGGGGGTCCAGCTTGTGGACCTGCGGCACAAACCAACTGCGGACGACTGCAACATGGTCAACTGGTTCCTCAACAGCGGAAAGCCATTTGTGGTGGTGGCCAACAAGCACGACAAGATCAAAAAGAGCCAGTGGGAATCCAACTTGGCGCTGATCCGGGAGACCCTTCAGCTGCCGGATGAAGTACCGATCATATCTTTCTCTGCCGAAAAGGGGCTCGGGAAAGAGGAATTGCTGGAGATTATCTTCAATCATGTCCGGGACGCCTCGCCCGACGAAGCGTCAGACGATTCATAAGAAAGGGGAATGGTCTTATGCGTCGGATTTGGGGTATTTTTCTGTATTCCGTCCTGGCCGGGTTTTGCATCGGGCTGGGTGGAACGGTCTTTCTGCGCGTGAAGGACGCCTTCGCCGGCGGAACGGTGGTGGGAGCCTTCCTTTTCGCCATCGGGCTGTTCACCATTTGCACCCGTGGATATAATCTGTTTACCGGGAAAGCCTGTTACATCTTTGACAATCCGCTTCCGGGCTATCTGATTGACCTGATTGTCATTTGGGTCGGAAATCTGTTGGGCTGTATGCTCATCGGCGGCTTGGAAAACCTGACCGGCATCACCGGGACAGAGAGCGGCATCAACGTAACTGCCGCCGGGATGGTGGACGGAAAAATGTCCGCCAGTCTCCTGAGCCTGTTTATCCTGGGGATCCTGTGCAACATCTGCATTTTTATTGCCGTCAACGGATACGCAAAGAATCCTCATGAGGTCGGGAAGTACATCGCGCTGTTTATGGGCGTCATGGTTTTTATCATCTGTGGCACGGAGCACAGCGTTGCGGATATGTACTACTGGTCCGTTTCCAAGACCCTTTACCACGCGCCCGGACAGTCTTTCCTCCGCCTGATGGTGGTTTCCCTGGGAAATATCGTCGGCGGACTGTTCCTGCCCATGGTGGAGAAGTGGAAGCTTCGGTTGGAGGAAACCAATTCTCTGAAAGATTAAAATAGACTTCTTGCAAATAGTACTGACAAAAACTCCGCTTCTTTGGTTGTTGTCCGAGAGGCGGGGTTTATTTTATGCAAGCGTGATAGGCGTCAAGTTCATAATTTTGTATATTTTGTAATGCGGGATTCTGCGTATAGAGAATATTTATAAAAACTGTGAAATTATTGTTGCAAATTTGGTGGATGTGTGTATAATATAAGTCGAATCATAAGTAATCTGAAGCACAGCAAAGAACACGGAGGTCAAAACTATGAGCAAGAAATACTGCTATCTGTTCACGGAAGGCAACGCCAACATGCGGGAACTGCTGGGCGGCAAGGGCGCCAACCTGGCGGAGATGACGAATATCGGTTTGCCTGTGCCCCAGGGCTTTACGATTACGACAGAGGCTTGTACCCAATATTATGAAGATGGACGGAAGATCTCTGACGAGATCATGGGCGAGATTTTGGAGTATGTGGAAAAGATGGAAGGCATCACCGGGAAAACATTTGGCGACCCGGAGAACCCCCTGCTGGTTTCGGTCCGCTCCGGCGCCCGGGCCTCCATGCCCGGTATGATGGACACCGTTCTGAATCTGGGCCTGAATCCCACCGTAGTGAAGACCATGGCCAACAAGTCCGGAAATCCCCGGTGGGCATGGGACTGCTATCGCCGGTTCATTCAGATGTATTCCGATGTGGTCATGGATGTGGGCAAGAAGCATTTTGAAACCCTCATTGACCAGATGAAGGAAAAGAAGGGGGTCAAGCAGGACGTGGAGCTCACCGCTGAGGACCTGCGGATCCTGGCGGAAGAGTTCAAGCTGGAGTATCAGAAGGCAGTGGGGGAAGAGTTCCCCACCGATCCTAGACGGCAGCTCAAGGGCGCCATTGAGGCGGTCTTCCGTTCCTGGGACAATCCCCGGGCCAATGTCTACCGCCGGGACAACGACATCCCCTATTCCTGGGGCACTGCCGTAAACATTCAGGAGATGGCCTATGGCAACATGGGCGACGACTGCGGCTCTGGCGTGGCCTTCACCCGGGACCCCTCCACCGGCGAGAAAAAGATCATGGGCGAATTCCTGACCAACGCCCAGGGCGAGGACGTGGTGGCCGGGATCCGGACGCCCATGCCCATCAGCCAGATGGCCGAGGAGTTTCCCGAGGCGTATAACGACTTTATCCGGGTCTGCAATATCCTGGAGGACCACTACCGGGATATGCAGGACGTGGAGTTCACCGTGGAGAACCGCAAGCTCTACATGCTGCAATGCCGCAACGGCAAGCGCACCCCTGTGGCTGCGCTGAAGATCGCATGCGACATGGTGGATGAGGGCATGATCGACGAGAAAAAGGCGGTCACCTCCATCGATCCCCGGACACTGGACGCTTTGCTCCATCCCCAGTTCGATCCCAAGGCTCTGGACGCTGCCACACCCATCGGCAAGGGACTGGGCGCTTCTCCCGGCGCGGCCTGCGGCCGTGTGGTGTTCACCGCTGATGAAGCGAAGGAGTGGAACGACCGGGGCGAGAAGGTGGTCCTGGTTCGTCTGGAGACCTCCCCTGAGGACATTGAGGGCATGAAGGCCGCCCAAGGCATCCTGACGGTGCGCGGCGGACGGACCTCCCATGCCGCTGTGGTGGCCCGGGGCATGGGCAAGTGCTGTGTCTCCGGCTGCGGCGAGATCATCATGGACGAGGCCGGAAAGAACTTTAAGCTGGGCGGCAAGCGGTACAACGAGGGCGACTGGATCTCCCTGGACGGCTCCACCGGCAACATCTATGGTGAGGCCATTCCCACGGTGGACGCCTCCCTGGGCGGCGAGTTCGGACGGGTCATGGCCTGGGCAGATAAATACCGCCGTCTGCGGGTCCGCACCAACGCGGATAACCCCTATGACACCGCGCAGGCGGTAAAGTTCGGCGCAGAGGGCATTGGCCTTTGCCGCACTGAGCATATGTTCTTTGAAGAGGATCGCATCCCCGCCATCCGGGAGATGATCTGCGCTGATACCAAGGAACAGAGAGAGAAAGCTCTGGCCAAGCTAGAGCCCATGCAGCAGAGTGACTTTGAGGGTATGTATACCGCCCTGGAGGGCCGTCCTATGACCGTTCGTTTCCTGGATCCTCCCCTCCATGAGTTCCTGCCCACGGAGGAGGACGATATTGCGCAGTTGGCCAAAGACATGGGCAAAACGGTGGAAGAGATCAAGGATATCATTGCTTCCCTCCACGAATTTAACCCCATGATGGGTCACCGCGGCTGCCGTTTGACGGTCACCTATCCTGAAATCGCCGAGATGCAGACCCGTGCCGTCATCAAGGCTGCCCTGAACATTAAGAAAGCGCATCCTGAGTGGCCCATGGTCCCCGAGATCATGATCCCTCTTACCGGCGAGAAGAAGGAACTGGCCTTTGTCCGGGATATCGTGGTCCGCGTGGCTGACGAACTCATTGCTGAGGCCGGATCGGATCTGAAGTATAAGGTTGGTACCATGATCGAGATTCCGAGAGCCGCTCTGACGGCGGATGAGATCGCGTCCGTGGCAGACTTCTTCTCCTTCGGTACCAACGACCTGACCCAGATGACCTTCGGGTTCAGCCGGGATGATGCAGGGAAGTTCCTGGGTGCATATTATGACAACAAGATCTACGAGAACGACCCCTTTGCCCGCCTGGATCAGAACGGCGTAGGCAAGCTGGTGGAAATGGCGGTCAAGCTGGGCCGCGCCGCCAACCCCGACCTTCACCTGGGCATCTGCGGTGAGCACGGCGGTGATCCATCCTCCGTAAACTTCTGCAACAAGATCGGCCTGGATTATGTCTCCTGCTCCCCCTATCGGGTGCCCATCGCCCGTCTGGCGGCGGCCCAGGCAGCCATCGTTCAGGAAATGATGCTTTGATCGAATAGAAAGAATCGGTTTGGTTCAAACGGGGCTGTCTCAGACGAGGCAGCCCCGTTTTCGGAAATCGCACTTGACATTCTGTGAAAGCTTTCGTATAATAGAAAAGCTGCATCGGGGTGTGGCGAAGCTTGGTATCGCGCTTGGTTCGGGTCCAAGAGGCCTGGGGTTCAAATCCCCACACTCCGACCAAAGGAAAACCCGTGAGCTTCCTGGCTCTTAGGGTTTTCTTTTTTTGAAAATGAATGGGTCAGCAATGATTCTGCATAGTGAGTATCACCATTTGGTTGGTGGATGACCTTGATCCGGCCTTTCCGTTGTCCAGGGCTTTCCGGTCAAGCGTAGAAAGGAGGAGACCCATGAAGCGTATCGTGTGTTTCGGTGATTCCAATGTATATGGCTATGATCCCAGGTCTTATCTGGGGGACCGTTATCCAGTGAATGTCCGTTGGACCGGCCTGCTGGAAGCGGCAGGCTGGACGGTAAAAAACGAGGGCTTCAACGGACAGGAGATCCCAACCTCCAACTGGGAACAGGAGCACTGGTGTCAGCGGCTGCAGATGGCGTCTCCCGATCAGGTTCTGGTGATGCTGGGTGGCAACGACTTGCTGGTCCACCCTGATTTCAGAGCGGAGGATGTAGCGAAACGAATGAAAGCCCTGCTCTCCAGGATGGTGGAAACCTCGGATTTGCCCCGAAACCGCTTCCTTCTGGTTTCTCCGCCGCCTATGGTCCCTGGATCTTGGGTGACCGAGCAGCGACTCATTCGGGAATCCAGGCGGTTTGCAGCTTGCTATCAGAAGGTTGCTGCGAGCCTGGAGATCCTGTTTGCCGATGCCGGAGCATGGGAAATCGACCTCGCTTTTGATGGTGTCCACTTCCTTCCGGAGGGGCACCGGACCTTTGCCCGCTGCCTGACGGAGCTTCTGGAAGAGCAGGTTAAACAACAGAAATGACAAGCGGCCTCTGGCGGAGTATTCCGGAGGCCGCTTGTCGCAGAAAGGGAATCAGGAGGATGGAACATTACTGATTCCCGATGGAAAAGATCAATAATTGACAGCACGCTTTTTCATGCAATTGTTTGCCGCTGCACTGGCCCGGGACATGGTAGAAAGAAAGCTTCGAGAATCGAAACTGGGAACTGCGGTAAAAATATCATCCAGCCTTCGCCCAAGGCAAAGACTGAACTCTTCCGCCAAAGCCTCGCCTTTCCGTTCCAGGTGGAGGATCCAGGAGCGACGGTCATTCTCGTCCATGCGAGTGGTAAGATATCCTTTCCGCCGCAGGGACTCTACCATTCTGCAGATAGAGGAGACTGACAGATGGAGATTGGTTGCCTGGAGCTTCTTTTGTGTGCAGGCATTGGGATTGGAGGCCAGATGAACCAATACGAGCATCTCATTCTCCGAGAGCTGATGCTTTTCACCTAATTCCTGAAGAATGGATCGATATTGATCTGTCAAAGAAAAGCAGGCATCTATAACCGCCAGAGAGTCTGAGGCGTTGTGGCGAAAGAATTCTTGCTTGCCCATAGTATGGCCTCCTTTGCGTGAGTAGGCGATATATTCTTTAATACCGGTAAACTATAACACTAGAAAAGAATATTTGCAATATGTCCTATGACAACTTGCAAATTTTTTGTTATAATGTCGATCCAGCTCGATGATTTTTGATCGAATCGTCAATTTTTCTTGCATATAATTCTGCCTGCGCAAGAACTGCGTCATCTGAACAGTTATTTAATCACATACTTTTACAAACAGAGCGCTAAGGGGACCGACCGCTCCCTGATCCGTTTTCCGCTTCGATTCACTCTTGTAATTCGGATAAAAATTCCCTAAAATGAAGTAAATGAAATGATAATTGCTTGCGTCAAAGGAAACGGAGGGTATCTATGAATCAGTTTACCGGCATCAATGACACCTTTGTCTTACACAATGGGGTCACCATTCCCTGTGTTGGATACGGCACGTATAAGGTTGCCCCGGAGGTTGCAAAAGTCTCTGTGGCTGCCGCCATCAAAACCGGCTATCGCCATATCGATACGGCCGCCTACTACCGCAATGAGGCGGGCGTGGGCGCGGCCATACGGGAAAGCGGCCTGCCCAGAGAGAGCTTCTTTGTCACAAGTAAGGTCTGGAACACAGATCGGGGCTATGACCAGACCAAGTCCGCATTTGATGCCAGCCTTCAGGCTCTTGGGATGGACTATCTCGACCTGTACCTGATCCACTGGCCTGCCAATTACCTGCAATATGGAAAAGACGCCAAGGCGCTCAACGCCGAGACCTGGCGGGCTTTGGAGGATTTGTATCACGAGGGCAAGGTCCGGGCCATTGGCCTGTCAAACTTTATGCCTCATCATATCGAGGCGCTGATGGAAACCGCCCGGATCAAGCCCATGGTGGATCAGATCGAGCTCCACCCCGGCTGGTTGCAACGGGGGACACTGCGGTACTGCGCAGACAACGGAATAGTAGCGGAAGCATGGAGCCCTCTGGGTCGGAATGCGGTGCTGGAGGATCCAAACCTGATTTCCATTGCAAGCCGTTTGGGCAAGTCCGTGGCGCAGTTGTGCATCCGCTGGGTGATCCAGCATGGGGCCCTGCCGCTGCCCAAGTCCGTTCACCCGGATCGCATCGCAGCCAATACCCAGGTCTTTGACTTTATTCTTTCTGATGAGGATATGGCGTCCATCGACAGCCTGGTGAACCTGGGCGGACAGTGTGCCCGACCGGATGACGTATTGTTCTGAGCCGTCTATGACTGCCTCCGGAAAAAAGAAGAAAAAACCGCAAGAAAATCCTTGCATTCCACAACATCCTGTGGTAAAATACCATCCGATTCCGTACAGGGACAGACAAACGGCCGTGTGCCCGGGCTGCGGGTTGGCCGTGCGGATGAGGGCCCTGGAGGTACCAACTAAAATAATCAGGAGGAAACACAAATGGCAGTCGTATCTATGAAGCAGCTTCTTGAGGCAGGCGTGCATTTCGGTCATCAGACCCGCCGCTGGAACCCCAAGATGGCAACCTACATTTACACCGAGCGCAACGGCATCTACATCGTTGACCTGCAGAAGACGGTGAAGAAGCTGGAAGAGGCGTACAACTTCGTCAAGTCCCTCTCTGAGAACGGCCAGAGCCTTCTCTTCGTGGGCACCAAGAAGCAGGCCCAGGATGCCATCCGCGAGGAGGCACAGCGCTGCGGTATGTACTATGTCAACGCCCGTTGGCTGGGCGGCATGCTCACCAACTTCAAGACCATGCGCGGCCGTGTGGACCGTCTGAACCAGCTGAAGAAGATGCAGGAGGACGGCACCTTCGATATGCTCCCCAAGAAGGAAGTCATCAAGCACCTGGGCGAGATCGCCAAGCTGGAGAAGTATCTGGGCGGCGTGGCTGAGATGAAGCGTCTGCCCGGAGCCCTGTTCGTGGTGGACCCCCGCAAGGAGCGCAACGCCATCAACGAGGCCCGCAAGCTGCATATTCCCATCGTGGCCATCGTGGACACCAACTGCGACCCTGACGAGATCGACTATGTCATCCCCGGCAACGACGACGCCATCCGCGCCATCCGTCTGATCTCCTCTGTCATGGCCAACGCCATCCAGGAGGGCAAGCAGGGCGCCGACGCCGCTGAGGCTGAGACTGCCGAGGGCGCTTCCGCTGAGGCTTGATCGCATCAAATACAAGGGAAGATTCCCTTTTCTGATACTATCGATTTGGAGGTAAGTATACTATGGCATTTACTGCTGCTGATGTCAAAAACCTGCGCGAAATGACCGGCGTGGGCATTCTGGAATGCAAGAAGGCACTGACTGAGACAGACGGCGACATGGATAAGGCCGTGGAGTTCCTGCGGGAGAAGGGCCTGGCCGCCGCGCAGAAGAAGGCTGGCCGGATCGCCGCCGAGGGTATTGCCTACGCAGAGGTTTTCTCTGACGGCGCTGCTCTGGTGGAAGTCAACGCGGAGACCGACTTCGTGGCCAAAAACCAGAAGTTTGTGGATTTCGTCAAGGATATCTGCTATGTGGTCGCCCGTTGGGGCCCCGACAACATGGAGACCCTGATGACCCTGCCTTATCGCAAGACCGGCCTGACCGTCCAGCAGGCGCTGCAGGAGATGGTGCTGACCATCGGCGAGAACATCCAGATCCGCCGCTATGAGCGCTATATCCACGGCATGAACATTGCCTACAACCACATGAACGGCCGTATTGGCGTACTGCTGAATATGGAAGTTTCCGAAGGCCTGGAGGAGAACGAGACCGTCATCGAGCTGGGCAAGGACATTGCCATGCAGATCGCGGCTATGAACCCCATGTTCCGGGATAAGTCCGACGTCAGCCAGGAGACCCTGGACAAGGAGAAGGAGATCCAGCTGGCCCAGATGGACAACGACCCCAAGATGGCATCCAAGCCCCAGCAGGTCAAGGAGAAGATCGTCATGGGCAAGATGGGCAAGTACTACGAGGAGAATTGCCTCCTCCAGCAGGCTTTCGTGAAGGAGAACAAGATCTCCGTGGAAGACCATGTTGCCCAGGTCGCCAAGTCTGTGGGCGGCGATATCAAGGTCAAGGGTTTCTTCCGCTTCGAGAAGGGCGAGGGCCTGGAGAAGAAGCAGGAGAACTTTGCTGAGGAGATTGCCAAGCAGTTGGAGAAGAAGTAATCATCATTTCCGTCCAATGACACATTCAAACACCGGGAACCTTTTGTGAAAGGCTCCCGGTGTTTTCCTTCTTTCAGAAGCGTTATAAAAACCCCCCAACCGAAGTTGGGGGGTTTTATCAAAGCGGTGCCAGAAGAGAGAAAGAGAAGAAAGGAGAAAGCACCGCAGGAGAAGAAAGCAAGTTAATACAGCAAACGTGATCGAATCGGAAGGTCAGATTAGCGCAATACGAGTCAACTTGATTCCGACGTGATTGACAATACATACTTGATTCATTTTATTACATATGCAAGTATATAAGCAGTGCGAAAAAAAGTCAATAGGGAAGTGTGACAAAAGAAACAAATCAATTTTTGGAAGATTGAATGGATACATAGGGACAGCTTATCTTGTATACAATATAATTCTCAAAGAGCAGTTGACATCATGAGAGAGATATGATATTCTAATATCGAAAACAAGATGTGACGATTATTTACTCAAGACTTTTAAAGGGGGGAGAACCATGACAGCGTCTGTGCCCCGTGTCGTGCAGCTGCCCCGGCCGCAAAGTCTGGGGGAGGAATTGGTCAATTCCATTTCCCATGGACTGGGCGCGTTGCTCGGTGTGGTGGGGCTGGTGCTGCTGGTGGTTCGTTCTGCGCGATACGGCGACAGGATCAACGTAGTCAGCGTGACGATTTTCGGCGTCTCCATGATCCTGCTCTATCTGGTCTCCTGCCTTTACCACGCTTTGCCCATGTCCAAAGGAAAGCGGGTCTTTCAGGTGCTGGATCACTGCTCCATTTTCATCCTCATCGTTGGCAGTTATGCGCCCATCTGTCTTGTGACAGTGGGCGGAAAGTTGGGATGGAGCGTCTTTCTCGTCAACACGGCCTGCGGCATTCTGGGCCTCCTGCTCAATTCCATCAGCTTTCAGAGATGGAAACGGCTCTCCCAGGTGCTCTATCTGGTCATGGGCTGGATGGGCGTGCTGGTCTTTCCGGTCATCGTAAGGAATCTGACCCACTGGGGATTTGCGTTTCTGCTGCTGGGCGGTATTTCCTATACGGTGGGCGTCATTTTCTATCGCCAGAAGGAAAAAAAGTACCGGCACGGTATTTGGCATGCCTTCGTGCTGCTGGGCACGATCCTGCAATTCTTTACTGTATATACAAACTGTTGTCTTTAAGGAGGGAAAGATTTGAGAGAGTATGTTATCGTAACGGATTCCTCCTGTGATTTGCCGGAGGACCTAGTTCGCCAGTGGAACCTGACTGTCGTGCCTCTTTCTGTAGAAATCGGGCCAGACCGCTTTCACAACACGCCGGAGGAGGCACCCGACGGACACACGTTTTATTCCCGTTTGGTAAAAGGGGAGCCTGTCAAAACCTCCGCGCCAAATGTAGAGGAGTTCAAGGACTATCTGCGTCCTCACCTTCAGGCGGGGAAGGACATTCTGAACCTGGCATTTTCCTCCGCGCTCAGCGCCACCTATCAAAACGGGTGCATTGCGGCGGAGGATCTCAAGGAGGAGTTTCCTGAGGCCACTATCCTTACGGTGGATACTCTAGCTGCATCCCTGGGGCAGGGCATGCTGGTGGATCTGGCCTTAGAGCAGCAGCGACAGGGAAAGACGATCTGGGAAGTCCGGGATTACATTGAAGCCAATAAGCTTCATCTCTGCCACTGGTTCACCGTGGGTGACCTCAGCCAGCTTCGCCGGGGCGGACGCCTCTCCGCGGGCAAAGCCATTTTGGGCAACCTCCTGCATATCAAACCCGTCCTCCACGTAGATGACAACGGGAGGCTCGTGCCCATGGACTCGGTGAAAGGACGGAAAAAATCCATCGAGGCTATGTTTGCCAAGATGAAGGAGACCGTCACTGACCCTGCTTCCCAACGAATCTACATCAGCCACGGCGACTGCCTGGAGGATGCGGAGCTGCTGGCCGCTATGGCGAAGGATCAACTGGGCGTTCCGTCCGTTACCATCGGTTATGTCGGTCCAGTGATCGGCGCCCACAGCGGATATCGAACGCTGGCGCTGTTCTTCCTTGGGGAAAAAAGATAAGAAAACCGTACGAAACACCTGACAGACCGGTTCCTCTGCCAGGTGTTTTTGTCTGGGCTGTGATTGACAAGACAGTGGGAATTGGATAAAATATGGTTGCAAGCAAGCCGGACAGCCGCGCGGGCAGGCCGAAAGGCCGTCTGTGAGGAAAGTCCGGGCTCCACAGGGCAAGAATAACGGGTAACGCCCGCCGAAGGCGACTTCAGGACAAGTGCAACAGAGAGATACCGCCTGTTCCGGTCTCTGGAACAGGTAAGGGTGGAAAGGTGAGGTAAGAGCTCACCCGCCGGCTCGGAAGTGTCCGGTGCTGTAAACTCTATTCGGAGCAACACCGTGGAGGGGAATAGGACTGGCCCGGTCTCCCCGGGGAGGTGGCTGGAGCGTACCGGCAACGGTACGCCTAGATAGATGGCTGTCGAGAACAGAACCCGGCTTACAGGCTTGCTTGCGTTTTTAACGGAAGGGGAGGGAAGCCTCCTTTTCCCAGCAGAACTTGCCCCTCCTGTGCGGGGAGGGGCCTTAGCATAACATGACAATAACCCTAAGACAAGGAGGATCCCTATGCATCTGCCTGTGATTACCATTTCTCGTGAATATGGTTCCGGCGGCCGCGCCATCGGCGAGCAGCTGGCCAAGGAACTGGGCATTCCTTTTTACAACAAGGAACTCATCCTCATGGCAGCCAAGGAGAGCGGACTGTCCGAAGAATACATCAAAAAGACGGAACAGATGAAGTCCACCAGCTTTCTTTACGGATTATATATGGGCACCCAATCTCTGCCCATGAATGATCAGATCTTCCTGGTTCAGAGCAAAATCATCCGTCAGATCGCCGAAGAGGGTCCCTGCGTGATCGTGGGCCGCTGCGCCGATTATATCCTGCGGGAGCGGGAAGACCTTCTGAACGTGTTCATTCACGCGCCTCTTTCGTTCCGGGCGGAGCGGGCCAAAAAGGTCTACGCGAAGGAAGCCGGGAACATGGAGGACTTTGTGAAAAAGCAGGACAAGAAGCGCGCCTCCTTTTATAACTATTTCTCTCAGAATAAGTGGGGCGACGCCCGCCACTATCATTTGGCAATCAGCAGCGTATACGGAGTTGACTTCGCAGTGGAGACATTGAAGCACGCGGCTTTGTCCTTCCCCCAGAAGGAGGTCTGAGATGGGTACGCCGTCCCATCCGCTCCAGGAGAACAAGATGGGCGTCATGCCCATCAACCGTCTGTTGCTGTCCATGTCAGGGCCCATGATGATCTCCATGCTCATCCAGGCTCTTTACAATGTTGTGGACAGTATGTTTGTCTCTTACATCAGCGAATCTGCCCTGACTGCGGTTTCCCTTGCTTACCCGGTTCAGAACTTCATGATCGCAGTGGCCACAGGCACCGGCGTCGGTATCAATGCGCTGCTCTCCCGGAACTTGGGAGAAAAAAACTTCGCCACTGCCAACCGAACTGCCGGCAACGCCATCTTCCTTGGCGTTATCAGCAGCATCTTTTTCACCATTCTTGGAATCTTTGGTTCTCGGGCCTTCTTTGCCGTTCAAGTTACCGATCCTGAAATCATCAAACTGGGACATGACTACCTGTTCCTCATCATGGTTCTGTCCATTGGCTGTTTCGGTCAGGTTTTGCTGTCCCGTCTGCTGCAGTCCACGGGAAAGACCTTCTACAGCATGGTCATCCAGGTGGTGGGGGCCATTCTCAATATCATCCTGGATCCGCTGTTCATTTTTGGTCTGGGTCCGTTCCCTGCCTTGGGCGTTAAGGGCGCGGCGATCGCAACCGTCATCAGCCAACTGGTGGGCACAGCCATGGGTGTGTATTACAACCTGGCAAAGAACAAGGAGATCACGTTTACCCTGGAGAACATCCGCCCCAGCGCACCCATTGTCTCCCGTATCTACAGCGTTGGTGTTCCTTCGATCTTATTGCAGACCGTGGCGTCCGTGCTGATTTTCGGCTTGAATCAGATCCTGGTGACCTTCACGGAAACCGCCACGGCAGTCTATGGCGTCTATTTCAAGCTCCAGGGCTTTGCGTTCCTTCCCATCATCGGCATGAACAACGGCATGGTACCCATCATCGCCTATAACTATGGAGCGAGAAAGCCGGATCGCATCATCCAGACCATCCGGTTGGCTATGACCTATGCTCTGTGCATTATGATCATCGCCGTCCTTGTCTTTCAGTTCCTGCCCCATCGCCTGTTGGGCATTTTCCAGGCGTCGGATGAAATGCTGGCCATCGGGATCCCTGCTCTCCGTACCCTCAGTTGGAGTTTCCTCTTTGGTGGTATCACCATCGTAGTCTCCTCGGTATTTCAGGCATTGGGACGCGGGATCCAAAGTATGCTCATCTCCGTTTTCCGGCAGCTGCTGATCGTCCTGCCCTTGGCCTATTTCCTCTCTAAAACAGGAAATCTGAATCTTGTGTGGTGGGCATTCCCGGTGTCCGACGTGCTTGCGCTGGTTTTCGCCGGATATCTGCTGCTGCGTACCTATCGTCAGGTCATCCAGCCATTGACCAACGAGGATTTCAGCTTTTAAATCTGCATCGTTTGAGACTAGTTATATGCAGTAGTTTTACATCCAATTTAGTTAATTCATCCGATTTATTTTGTTGAATGAAGGAAGTATCATGAACATGTAGGTTTTTGGGCGTTTCTGCGAGCAAAAGGTAAAAAAGTTGGCAAAAAAACCTTCCTTTCACTTTCAAATCGCAGAAGTTTTCTAAGAACCATCCTGATTTTACTTATTTTGAGAACAGTTGCACGGCGTCGTTTTCGACGCACGGCAATGTTTTAGCTTGTATTCTGCAAATGGACAGAGACAGGCGAACATCGGTACATCCGACGAATTATTTTATGGAGGTAGATTATCATGCGTGTTCTGAACGAAGAACAGAAGAAGTGGGTCGAAATTATCGGCGAGTTCGCGAAGAAGGAAATCGAGCCCATCATGCTGGAGTGGGACAAGGTCGTTGATCCTTCCAAGGCTATCCCCTTCGACGCTTATGAGAAGGCTTTCAAGCTGGGCCTGAACTCCTTCGAGATCCCCAAGGAATATGGCGGCAACAAGGTCGACCTGGCCACTGCCGAGGTTATGTACGAAGAGATGGGTTACTATGATGGTAACTTCGCTTCCGTCATGCAGACCACCAACCTGGCTCTGAAGCCCATCCTGATCGGCGGCACTCCCGAGCAGGTCAAGTACTTCTCCGAGCACATCCTGAACGGCAAGGGCTATGGCGCTTTCGCTCTGACCGAGCCCCAGTCCGGTTCCGACGCTTCCAACGTTAAGACCACTGCTGTCAAGGACGGCGACGAGTGGGTCATCAACGGCGAGAAGTGCTTCATCACCAACGGCGGCGAGGCCGACATCGTTTGCGTGTTCGCTATGACCGATCCCTCCGCTGGCACCAAGGGCATCTCTGCTTTCATGGTTCCCACCAGCACCCCCGGCTTCTCTGTCACCAAGTATGAGGACAAGAGCGGCTTCCGCACCATTTCCACCTGCTCCCTGAAGTTCGAGAACGTCCGCGTTCCCGCTTTCAACCTGGTCGGCGGCGAGGCCGGTCTGGGCAAGGGCTTCGGCTTTGCTATGAAGACCCTGGATAAGTCCCGCGCTTGCGTTGGCGCTCTGGCAGTTGGTATTGCTCGTCGCGCTCTGGACGAAGCCATCGCTTTCGTCAAGGAGAGAGTGACCTTCGGCGCTCCTGTTTCCAAGAGACAGGGCATCCAGTGGATGATCGCCGACATGGCTACCAAGATCGAGGCTTCCCGTCAGCTCGTTACCCATGCTAACGACCTGCAGGCTAAGGGTCTGCCCTTCTCCAAGGAAGCTGCCATGGCTAAGATGTTCGCCACCAATTCCGCTATGGAAGTCTGCACCGACGCTATCCAGCTGATGGGCGGCAAGGGCTACATGAAGGAAGACTGCGTGGAGAAGCTGTTCCGCGACATCAAGGCTTACTGCATCTTCGAGGGCACCAACCAGATCCAGAAGATCGTTATCTCTGGCGCTGTCCTGTCCGGCAAGCTGCACTAATTCTTCTGTTCTTCCGCGCATACGCGCGAAAATTTGCCGAAAAGAGACCCGGTCATTTATATGGCCGGGTCTTTTTCTGCTTTCTCTTCCCAAATCACCTCAGCTTGGCCTCGGTATAGCTCCGTGAACCAGGTCTGTTTGAGCCAACGGGCCAGGTCTGCCTTTTCTTTTCTGGACAGAGCAATCACGGGAACGGGCTCTCCGTTGTGCAGAACCATTCTTTCCACTGTAATCGGTCTCTTCATTCTGTCGCCTCCCTGTCAATCCTATGCGGGGCAGGCGTCATTTTTGTCTGTTGAGAAAGGAACCCGCATATCCTTTGACCGAGGAGGAAGCGCCCATGAATGATACGGTCTCAGCCGCCTGCTACATTCGAGTTTCCACAGAGGACCAGACAGAGTATTCGCCGGACGCCCAGAAAAAGGCTTTGGAGGAATACGCCTCACAGCACGGGATGCGCATTCTGCCCGATCATGTTTACATTGACGCCGGAGTCTCGGCGCGAAAGGCGTCGACAAGGCCGGCGTTCATGGCCATGATCGCTGCGGCAAAACGTCATCCGTCTCCTTTTTCTGTGATCCTCGTCCATAAGTTCGACCGCTTTGCTCGGAACCGAGAGGACAGCATTGTGTATAAGTCTATGCTGCGGCGCCAGTGTGGCGTCCGGGTGCTTAGTATCACAGAGCGTCTGGAGGATGACCGCATGGGCCTGATCCTGGAGGCTATGCTGGAAGCCATGGCGGAATATTATTCCATCAACTTGGGAGAAGAGGTCCGGAAGGGGATGGTCGAGAAAGCCCGACGGGGAGAGTTGCAGACGTCTCCACCATTCGGGTATCGGGCGGCGGATAACCTGTTGACCCCTGTGCCTGAAGAAGCGGAGATCGTACAGCAGTTGTTTCAGAGGTGCTTGGACGGCACCTCCATTGCTGCCCTGTCCCGCTGGACAAAAGATCAAGGGGTTCTCAGCCACCGGGGGAATCCCATTGACAGTAGAGGAATTCGCTATATCTTACAGAATCCGGTCTATATCGGAAAGCTCCGGTGGGGAAGCGGAGAGGAAAAGACCGTGGCAGATGGGGCCCACAAACCTCTTGTGGACACGAACACCTTTTATGCCGTTCAGTCCATGCTGGCGCAGAATACAGTACGGCACGAGAAGCATGCCCAACCCAGCGGAGCACGAAGGCACTGGCTGTCAGGGCTCGTAAAATGCTCTGTCTGTGGTGGAGGAATGATCTTTTCTCGTCCGTACGCGCTTCGATGCGGAAAATATGTCAAAGGACGGTGCGAAAGATCTCAGTTTGTTTCGGCGGAAAATTTGGAGACTGCAATCCTGGAACAAATCATGCGGGACTACTCCGAGGCTGGGGATATTCGTCTCGTTTTTTTCTCAAACAACTATGAACAGAGGATAGAAGAGACGCAGCGGCAAATCTCTGCCCTGAAAAAGAAAATCGTAAGACTTCGGGAAGCATACCTATGCGGAGCGGAAACAGCGCAGGAGTACCAAACAGAGAAGGAACACATGACAGAGAAGATCGACGGTTTACAGTCAATGCTGGATGAGGTAGCTTTCGCTCCACCGAATCCGTCTTCTGTTTTGTGTGGCAAAGGCATACTTCCTTCTTCTGATCTCTCAATGGAAGCGAAATATCGCGCTGCCAGCGCGGTCTTGGCTGACTGTACCTGGGATAAGGATGAGGGAAAGCTCATTCTGACCTACCGCTGGCAGAGGGAGTGACGGAAAAATCCTTAAAAATCAAGGAAAAACTATCAAAAAAGTCCTTGCAAGCACAAGGACAAAGTGCTATAATATGCACCGTAAGTATAAGAGGTAACATAAGAGTGGGGCTCGCCCCGCTCTTTCTTTTATGTATCGATGGAGGAATAACGATGTCAAAAATCACAGACCTGGTGGACGGATTGGCCCGCCCGGTGGTGGAGGCAAACGGCTGTTCCCTGTGGGACGTGGAATACGTCAAGGAGGCCGGCAGCTGGTACCTGCGGCTGTATATTGACAAGGAGGGCGGCGTGTCTATCGACGATTGTGAAGCCGTCAGCCGGGCCGTGGACCCCATGCTGGACGAGGCGGATCCCATCCCCGACGCCTATACCTTCGAGGTGTCCTCTGCCGGGGCGGACCGTTCCTTGAAGAAGCCCGAGCACTTTCAGGCATTCCTGGGTGCGGAGGTGGATATGAAGTTTTACAAAGCTGTCAACGGCCAGAAGACCTGCACTGGTATCCTGGCCGGCTATCAGGACGGAGACATTACCCTGTCCCTGGAGGGCAAGGAGGTCACCTTCCCCAAAAATGAGATCGCTGCCGTGCGTCTGCACGTCAACTTTTGACCCACACTCATCTGATTTACTGAGGAGATTATTCAGTCATGGCTAAAAAATCAGCGAAAACCCCAAAGAGCAACGAACTGGACGCGCAGGAATTTTTTGCCGCTATCGCGCTCATTGAGAAGGAGCGGGGAATCCCCAAAGCCTACATGATGGAAAAGATCACCCAGGCGCTGGTTTCCGCTTACAAGCGGGATCATGAGGGGATCACCGACAACGTATTTATCGACGCCAACGAGGAAGCCGGGACTGTCCGGATGTTCGTCAAAAAGGAGGTCGTGGAAGAGGTGGACAATCCTTCCACGGAAATGGCCTTGGACGAGGCCAGAAACTCCCTGCCCACTGCGCAGCTGGGCGATGTGCTCCGCATTGAGATCAAGCCCAGAAACTTCGGCCGCATCGCCGCCCAGACGGCCCGCCAGGTCATCATTCAGGGGATGCGGGAAGCCGAGCACACCATGATCTACGACACCTTCAGCTCCAAGGAGCATGAGATGATGGTGGGCACAGTAACCCGGGTGGACCCCAGAAACGGCGCGGTCTCTCTGCGGCTGTTCAGCGGCGGCGAGCATACCGACGCCTATCTGGCCCCTGGCGAGCAGGTCCGGGGCGAGGTCATCCAGGAGGGCGACCGGGTCCGGGTCTATGTGGTGGAGGTCAGACGCTCCACCAGAGGCCCCCAGGTCCTGGTGTCCCGGACCCATCCTGGACTGGTCAAGCGTCTGTTCGAGCTGGAAGTTCCGGAGATCTACGACGGTACTGTGGAGATCCGCTCCATCGCCCGGGAGGCCGGCAGCCGCTCCAAGCTGGCTGTGTGGTCTGATGACCCCAACGTGGACCCCATCGGCGCCTGCGTCGGTCCAAAGGGTGCTCGGGTGAACAACGTGGTAGCCGAACTGCGCAATGAAAAGATCGATATCGTGAAGTTCAGCGAGGACCCGGCAGAATATGTGGCCGCCGCGCTGGCTCCCTCCGACGTTATTTCCGTCCAAACCATGGCCAACGGCAAAAACTGCCGGGTGGCTGTGCCCGACGATCAGCTTTCCCTGGCCATCGGAAAGGAAGGCCAAAACGCCCGCCTGGCCGCCAAGCTCACCGGCTTCAAAATCGACATCAAGGCTGCTTCCGCCGTCCACGAGTGGGAGGAGGAGGACGCTGCTGAGACGGAGCGCTTGGCTCAGGAGGCCGACGAGGCTCTTGAGGAGGACTTCGACGAAGCACCTGAGGAAGACATGGATCGTTCCGCGGAGGAAGCACCTGCTGTGGAAGACACAGCAGCAGAGGCAGAAGCTTCCGAGGGCGAATAAATCACAACCGCCTGTTTCAGAAAGAAGGAGGTAGAGAACTGTGCCCAAAAAGATTCCGCTGCGCCAGTGCCTTGGCTGTCGGGAGATGAAACCGAAGCGAGAGCTCATCCGGGTAGTTCGTGCACCGGAGGGCGGCGGCGTCGCCCTAGATTTCCACGGAAAGAAGCCCGGCCGTGGCGCGTATCTCTGCCCCGACCCGACCTGCCTGAAACGGGTGCGAAAGTCCCGGGCTCTGGAGCGGGCCTTTGGCCAGGCCATCCCTGAGGATGTCTATGACGCTCTGGAGGCGGAGATGGAAGGGGGCGGCATGGATGGATAACATATCCTCCCTTCTGGGCCTGGCGCTCAGAGCGGGACGGCTTGCCGTGGGGGAGGAGCCCGTCGGGACAGCCAGCAGAAGCCACAAAGCCTATCTGCTGCTTCTGGCCAGCGACGCGGCGGACAACACCATCCGCCGGGCTCACCATTTCACGCAGACCGGGACCAATACGATCTGTCTTACGGTACCCATGACCAAGGAGGAGTTGGGCGGTGCATTGGGCCGTGCCTCCTGCGCCATGCTGGCAGTGACCGATGTCGGCTTCGCGGCAGCACTGGCGAAACGGTTGGCGTCTGTCGACGAGCAGACCTTCGGCTCCGCGCGGGACGCACTGACGCCCAAGGCCCAGCGGGCCAACAAGCGGAGGAAGCTGTCCAAAAAGGGAAAACGAGGGACAGAGCGGGGGAGCAAGTCCCCGGCAGAACAGGAAACACGCATGGATGACCGGAAAAACCGGTCTTGACGGAGGTGGCTTATTTGAGCTTTGAGAATAAATACCGTGTGCATGAGGTGGCCAAGGATTTCGGCAAGCAGACCAAAGATATCACCCAGATCCTCACCACCTACGCAACCACGCCGAAAAACCACATGCAGGTGCTGGACGACAACGAACTGTCCATCATTTTTGAGTATCTGACTCAGAACAATCAGGTGGAGGACCTTCAGTCGGTCTTTGCCAACGCGGCTGCGCCCAAGCAGAACGCTCCCGCCGCGTCTGAGCCTTCCAAAGGCAAGGCAAAAGAAACCAAGGGGGAGAAAAAGGACCGTCCCGCAGCCAAGGGGGCCGAGCAGTCTAAGGGAAATTCCGCCAAGGAGAAGGCAGGGAACCAGCCCCAGCAGCCCAAGGCGGAGGAGGCCCATGCCAACACACGGGTTCCCACCAAAAAGCTGGTGGACACCCGCAAGGCGGGCAACGTGAATCTGGACAAGTATGACGAACGCCTGGAAAACATGGCCCCGGAGCGAGCCAACAAGATGCAGGGCGGCAAGCAGAAGGTCCAGAGCGGCAAGCAGCGCCGGGGCGGAAACTTCGGAAACAAGCGCAAGCAGGAGGAGCAGGAGAAGATGCGCCGCCTCCAGCTGGAGATCGCCAAGAAGACGCCGCTGACCGTGAAGATCCCCGACGAGATCGGCGTGGGCGAACTGGCCTCCCGGATGAAAAAGACCGGCGCCGAGGTGGTCAAATGCCTCATGAAGAACGGCGTTATGGCTTCCCTGTCTGAGATTATTGACTTCGACACCGCCGCCATCATCGCGGAAGAGATGGGCTGCAAGGTAGAGAAGGAAGTCATCGTCACCATCGAGGAGAAACTCATCGACACCGCTGAGGACAAAGAAGAAGATCTGCAGCCCCGCGCTCCTGTCGTGGTTGTCATGGGCCACGTGGACCACGGCAAGACCTCCCTGCTGGACTATATCCGCAATTCCAGCGTAGCGGAGGGTGAGGCCGGCGGCATCACCCAGCACATCGGCGCGTATCAGGTGGAGGTCAACGGCTCCCCCATTACCTTCCTGGACACCCCCGGTCATGAGGCTTTTACAGCGATGCGTGCCCGCGGCGCCATGGTGACGGATATCGCCATTCTGGTTGTGGCCGCGGACGACGGCATCATGCCCCAGACCGTGGAGTCCATCAACCACGCCAAGGCCGCGGAGATCCCCATCATCGTTGCCATCAACAAAATGGATAAGCCAGAGGCCAATCCCGACCGGGTCAAGCAGCAGCTGACAGAGTACGGTCTGGTCACCGAGGAATGGGGCGGCGACACCATTTGCGTTCCCATCTCCGCCAAGACCGGCATGGGGATCGATTCCCTGCTGGAGATGGTGGTCCTCACCGCTGAAATGCGAGAACTGAAAGCCAACCCCAATCGCTCTGCCCACGGCGCGGTTATCGAGGCCCGTCTGGACAAGGGTCGGGGTCCTGTGGCTACCCTCCTCATCCAGAACGGCACTCTGCACCAGGGCGACGTCATCATCGCCGGCACCGCCGTGGGTCGTGTCCGCGCCATGACCGACGCCAAGGGCAAGAAGATCACCCAGGCCGGCCCCTCTGTCCCTGTGGAGATCACCGGCATGGGCGAGGTCCCCGGCGCCGGCGACGACTTCCACGCTGTGGCCGACGAGCGTATGGCCCGTGAACTGGTGGAACAGCGCAAGCATGAGAATAAAATGGCCGCCACAGGCGGTAACGCCAAAGTTACCCTGGACGATCTGTTCTCTCAGATCCAGCAGGGCGAGCTGAAGGACCTGAACATCATCGTAAAGGCCGACGTCCAGGGCTCTGCGGAAGCGGTCAAATCCTCTCTGGAGAAGCTGACCAACGAGGAGGTCCGGGTTCGGGTCATCCACTGTGCCGTGGGTGCCATCAACGAATCCGACGTTATGCTGGCCAACACCTCTAATGCCATTATCGTGGGCTTCAACGTCCGTCCGGACGCCAACGCCAAGGAGTCTGCCGCCCGGGACAAGGTTGATATGCGGATGTACCGGGTCATCTACGACTGCATCAACGAGATCGAGACCGCCATGAAGGGCATGCTGGCTCCCAAGTTCCGGGAGGTGGCACTGGGCTCCGTGGAGGTCCGGGAGGTCTACAAGATCACTGGCGCGGGCATCATCGCCGGCTGCTATGTCACCGACGGCAAGGTCACGAGAAACGCCCAGGTTCGTCTGGTCCGGGACGGTATCGTTATCCACGAGGGCGCTATCGCCTCCCTTCAGCGGTTCAAGGACGCCGTCAAGGAAGTGGCCCAGGGCTACGAATGCGGCATCGGCATTGAAAAATACAGCGACATTAAGGTGGGCGACGTCATCGAAGCCTTCGTGATGGAGCAGATCGAGGTGTAAGCCATGGCCTCCAATCGAATCGGACGGATCAATGAGGAGATCCAGCGGGAGTTGGCCTCTCAGATCCCTTCCTTGAAAGACCCAAGAGTTCACGGCCTGGTGTCCATCACCCGGGTGGACACCACAGCGGATTTGCGGTACTGCAAGGTCTATGTCAGCGTTCTGGACAAAAGCGATGTCAAGGACGTGATCCGAGGTCTCAAGTCCGCCGGTGGCTATCTCCGGCGTGAGCTGGGGCGGGCTCTGTCCCTGCGGTATACCCCCGAGCTCATCTTCCAGGCCGATGACTCCATCGACAAGGGAACCCACATTTTGAAGATACTGACGGATATTGAAAACCGGGAGGGGAACCATGACTGACCGGGAAGCAGCCGCCTTGCTGGAACGGCTGGACGAAATTCTGATCCTGACCCACCGTCGCCCGGACGGAGACACCATCGGGTGCGGCGCGGCTCTGTGTCTGGCACTGCGCCAGAAGGGGAAGACCGCCTGGGTCCTGCCCAACGAGGACGCCCACGGCCTGTTTGCCCCCTATTTTGAAGGGGTCTTGGCTCCGGCGGACTTTACCCCCCGTGCTGTAGTGGCGGTGGACACCGCCTCCCAGGGGATGCTCCCCGGCAGTGCGAAGGTGTGGCAGGATCAAATCGATCTGTGCATCGACCACCACGGGTCCAATGAGCATTATGCCAAAGGGACCTGTGTTGACCCTGCCTGCGCGGCCTGCGGAGAACTGCTGTGGCGGATCTTCCGTCTGATGAACGTGGAGATCACGCCCCAGATCGCGATGCTGCTGTATATGGCCATCGCCACGGACACAGGCTGCTTTGTCTACAGCAACACCACGCCGGAGACCCACCGCATCGCTGCCTCCCTTATGGAGACTGGCTTTGACGCCCAGTGGGTAAATAAACGGCATTTCCGGCAGAAATCCCTGAAACGCATGCGCATCGAAAGCCGCCTGGTGGCGGAAATGGAGCTGGAGCAGGAGGGGACTTTAGTCTTTGCCTATGTGACCCTGGCACTCATCGACGATATTGGAGCCTCAGAACAGGACCTGGAGGACATTTCTTCCTTCATTGGACTGCTGGAGGGTGTTGACAACGCTGTCACCGTTCGGGAACTCAAGCCCGGCGAGTGTAAACTCTCTCTCCGTACCGACGGCAAGACTCTCAACGCCTCCGATGTCTGCGCCCATTTCGGCGGCGGCGGACACGCTGCGGCAGCGGGATGCACCATTCAGGGTACGCCCAAGGAAGCCAAGGAAGCCATGCTCCGGGCCATTGAGGAGGTTCAGCGTGGCTAACGGTATTCTGGTCATCGACAAACCCCAGGACTGGACTTCCCACGACGTGGTGGCCAAGCTGCGGGGCATCCTCCATGAGAAGCGCATCGGCCACGCCGGAACGCTGGACCCCATGGCCACCGGCGTCCTCCCTGTGTTTGTCGGGCGTGCCACCCGGGCGGTGGAGTTTGCCGCAGACCGGGAGAAAGAGTATGTGGCCGGTTTGCGCTTAGGGATCGTCACCGACACCCAGGATATCACCGGAACCATCCGGGAAACTCACGACGTCCATGTGTCAAGAGAGGCTCTGGATTCAGTTTTGAACCGGTTTCGGGGAGAAATCCAGCAGATCCCGCCTATGTATTCCGCCGTGAAGAAGAACGGAAAGAAACTCTATGAACTGGCCCGCAGAGGAGAAGAAATCGAGCGTGAACCACGACCCATCACCGTATTCGAGTTAGAGCTGGTGGAGCAGAACGCAGAGACGGATTTTATCCTTCGGGTATTGTGCTCCAAGGGGACTTATGTTCGGACCCTTTGCCACGACATCGGCCGGGCTCTGGGCTGCGGCGGGACTCTGTACTCCCTGCGCCGGACCAAGTCTGCCGGCTTCGACCTGAGCCAGTCTCTGACCATGGAGCGGATAGCGGAAGAATCAGATCCCATTTCTCTTTTGCTCCCGGTGGACGCCTATTTTTCCGATACTCCAGCGCTCTCCTTGGAAAACACTGAGAAGGAGCAAAAAATCCGAAACGGCAGTGCTGTCCAGGTTGCCGGGCAGACTGACGGTATTTACCGGGTCTATGGACCCGGAGGAGATTTTCTGGCTCTGAGCCGATTGGAGCAGGGCCGTCTCATAACGATAAAGAGTTTTTTTGAGGTGTGAATATTGAAGAAACGAGTCATCGCTCTGGGCTTTTTTGACGGGGTGCACAACGGACACGCCGCTCTCATGCGCCGCACCTATGACGTAGCGCAGCAGCTGGGCGCTGTTCCCAGTGCCTTTACCTTCGACCCCCATCCCCAGAACGTAATTTTCGACCGTCCTGTCCCCCTGCTGACCTCACCGGAGGACCGGGCCGATCTGATGCGGAAGTATTACAACATTGAGGATGTCATCGTGGAGCCCTTCACTCGAGAGCGGATGAAGCAGCCCTGGCGTGACTTTGTCGTGGAGACACTGGTCCGGGACCTGGGCGCTGTCCATCTGGTCTGCGGCCACGACTATCACTTCGGGTATAAGGGCGAGGGGAATCCCACCCGGCTCCGCGACCTGTGCGGGGAACTTGGCATTGGCTGTGATGTGATCGAAAAGGTAGAGCAGGAGGGTATCACCGTCTCCTCTACGTATATCAGAACCCTGATAGCCCAGGGAGAGATCGAACGTGCCAATGAGTTTTTAGGGCATCCCTATACGCTCAGCGATCATGTCTCCCATGGCAAAAAGCTTGGAACCACCTTGGGGTTCCCCACCGTGAACCTGAAGCTGAAGGAGCATGTTCTGCCGCCGGCCAAAGGAGTCTACGCCACCAAGGTCATCCTGGAAAACGGCGACGTGCTGCCGGCAGTGACCAACGTGGGGACGAGACCCACTGTGGATGACGGGGATCAGCTCACCATTGAAGGCTTCATTTTGGACTTCAATGGGGATCTGTACGGTCAGAAGATTCAGATGGAGTTTTACAAATATCTCCGGGAGGAAAAAAAGTTCCCCTCCTTTGACGCGCTCAAAGCGGAGATCGCCCACAATGTCCAGCAGACGCGGGACTATTTTTCCGCAAACGAATAACCAACCTTGCCACTAGCAGCCGCAACACACTGTAAGGAGGAGAGATCATGCGCAGCGACTACTTTGTCCTGATGAACGCCTCTGGGGTCACCAGCAACGAAAAGGTAGTTACCCGGTTTCGCCGGTTTCAGACCATGGCTGAGGCGGAAACAATGGTAAAAGATTGGCTGGAATACTTCCTGGATGTGCGCTGTGTACCGGAAAGCCAGGAAAAGGAACTGCGGAACAGTCACTATGGGATGCTGCCCGAGGACGTGTTTCTCTGTCCTGCCATAGAAAAGCCTGCCGACCTGACCAAGTATAACGACTTTTATGATTTGGGCGGACTTGGTCGGATTTTCAATATCCAGCTCTCTCCCATCTACGATGGGGAAAGCGCCCGTCTGGTTTGCCATGACATCGATCAGGAGTATGGCATCAGTGGGAAAAGCAGCGAGCAGGGGAGAAGGATGAAGGCTCATCTGGACGCTTTCCTGAAGGCCTTTGAGGAGGACCGACCGGTGGATTCCGAGACAGAGGAAGCCCTTATGGCCTTTATCGAACGGGGCGGATTCAGCATCATCGGGGAATGATCCCATCAAATCAAAAAAGGCCGCTGGATATGGACGACGCAAGCGTTGTCCGTACCCAGCGGCCCGTTTATTTTGCGATCAGGACTTATTTCAGTCCATTGACAAATTCCTCAAACCGGTTCATGCCGGGCTTGAGGGCTCCCATGGGGGCACTGTAGGAAATGCGCACGTAACCCTCAGCGCCGTAAAGAGTGCCGGGAAGAACAGCAACCTTGGCCTCCTGGATCAGACGGGTGCAGAAGGTCTCGGAATCCAGCCCAAGATGCCCGATCTTGGGGAAAACATAGAATCCGCCCTGGGGCGCCGCGTACTCCAACCCCATGCTGTCCAGTTTCTCGCACATATACTTCCGGCGGGAATCATAGGCCCAGACCATACCCATCACGTCAGAGTGGAGGGCTTCGATGGCGGGATCCTGGATGAAATTCACAGGAGAGTTTACAGCGGCAGTATGAAGAGGCGCCAATGTTTCAATGATCGCCTTGTCGCCCAGCAGATAGCCCATACGGAAACCAGCCATGGCGTAGGAATTGGAAAAGCTCTGGGCCACCAGCGTCTGAGCCTTCAGCTCGGGGAACAGACCAGCGAAGGAGGGACAGCCGTTGCTTTCATCATAGACCACCCGATTGTACACATCATCGCACAGGACAAAGATGGGCTTCCCTGTAACCGCATCATGAACCGCCTGGAGACTCTCTTGAGTATAGATCACACCGGTGGGGTTATTGGGGGAGTTGAGGACCACAGCCTTGGTCTTGTCCGTGAGAACAGCTGCCAACTTCTCGCCGCTGATCTGATAGCCGTCCTCCGCAGTGTCCAGGAAGACGGGGGTGGCTCCAGCCAGACGAGTTACGGTTTCATACAGACCCACAGCGGGAATGGGGATGATCACCTCGTCGCCGGGATTCAGGACGCCAAGCAAGGCAAGGAAAACGGCCTCGGTGCCGCCGGCGGTGATGATGACTTCATCTGCGCCGTAGGTCATGCCCTTGGTACGCTTTTCAAAGTCACTGGCAGCCACGCGGATGCGGGTGTCACCCTTGGAGTCTGCGTAATGAGTCAGGCCGTTGTTCAGCGAACGGGTAACGTTGGTCTTGACCACGTCAGAGATGCCGAAATCCGGCTCGCCGGCGGTGAGCAGGATGCAGCCCTCGGTCTCCTTTGCCAGGGTGATGAAGCGGCTGGAATCCTTGGATTCCAAGCCCAGCAGGTTGCGGTTGAGAAGCTCGGTCATGAATGGGTTCCTCCTTTGTATTGTGAGGCCAGAGCCTTCCAGAAATTAGCTCCGGTCTGTAAGATATTCTCATCAAAATGAAAGTCATCGGCGTGAAGAGCAGGGGAGGGGCCGGTACCCAGGAAGAAGAACATGCCGGGCAGATGATGCTGGTACCAGGAGAAATCCTCCGCGATCATCACCGGCTGATCCAGAATCTCAAAGGGAACGCCGCTCTCCCGGACCCGGTCAAACAACGCCGGGGGATTGTAAACCGTGGGATATCCATCGCTTGTTTCGACCGTAACGGAACAGCCGAACGCGCTCTCCACCTGTCGTCCGATCTCCGCCATGCCATCCAGAAGTGCCTGGTAAACCTCGTCCCGGAATGCTCGCATACTGCCCAGAAGGTGGGCGTGTCCGCTGACCACGTTTCGGGCGGTGCCGCTCTCCAGCTTGCCGAATTTCAGCAGATGGCCCAGCTCGTCCGGCACCGTTTTCTCCAGGATCGCGGCTCGACGATAGAACTCGACGGCGGCGGCCAGTGCGTCAATCCCGTATTGGGAACGAACGATGTGGATGGGCTTCCCGACGATGTCCACATTGACTTCGCAGGAGTGGATCATCAGCTCTTTCTTGCGGCTTGCAATGACTCCGCTGGGGACCTCCGGCCACAGATGCATCCCGAAAATGCATTCGACGTTGTAATTCTCAAAGACTCCGCTGCGACACAGATCCCGGGCGCCTCCAACAGTTTCTTCCGCCGGCTGGAACACCAGCAGAACATTGTGGGGCAATTCTCGCTGCTGATCCAGCCATACCGCCAGATCCAACACCATGGCCATGTGGGCATCGTGGCCGCAGGCGTGCATCCGGCCGGGATGAACAGAGGCATACGGGGCATCCGTCCGCTCTGTGACCGGCAAGGCGTCGCAGTCACCGCGAAACGCGATGGCCCGGCTTTTACCGAAGTCAAAAAAAGCGCACAACGAACCAGGGATCGGGGAAGTCAGCGTGCAGTCCAGAGGATCAAGCACCGATTTGAGATAAGCCAGAGTCTTGGGCAGTTCCCGGCCCAGTTCAGGGATGCGGTGGAGATCTCTGCGGTATTGGATGACTTGCATAATGGGCTCCCATCTGCTTGCTTAGGGTATGCTTTGAAAGGTCACGTCTATACTTAAACCATGGTATATTGACCACGCGGCGCATATTATAACATAAAAAGACTCTCCGGTCTATTCCCGAAAAGCCTTTTTTTAAACTTTTTTGGAAAAACCATCTGCGCTGACAAAAAGAATTTTTGCAACATCAGGGGAAAATCATGTCAGCCATTATGGCCGCAGAAGGCGCACAGTCCAAGCAGCGCCAATAGCGAAGACCAGAGCAAAGCACAAACCAAGCGTGACAAAGCTCTACGCTGTCGCCGCTGGATATCCGCTGACGAGAAAGAAAAGAATGCCTGCCAAGCGGCAAGCATTCCATCTGGTCCGAGTGGCGCGACTCGAACGCGCGGCTTCCTGCTCCCAAAGCAGGCGCCCTACCAACTGGGCTACACCCGGATATCGGTGCGGGAAACAGACCCTCCCCGCTGAAACCCTATTATAATCGAAGAAAAAGAGAATTTCAAGGGAGAATGAGAATTGACCGGAGAAAATATGTAGGTGTTACAATGATGTGTGACAAAAGACCAGAGAATTCATGAGCAGCTAAGCTGCTCACAAATTCTCAGGTAAAAAAGAAAAGCGAATAGGACGAACCTGTGATAAGGTTGAGTTGACG
>Ga0079305_1001428_pt1 | contig 31630 bp, 27 predicted proteins | sample LMS_cellobiose_e_FD_79183 | JGI IMG/M metagenome (GOLD analysis project Ga0079305, IMG submission 79183) | Rumen-fistulated moose microbial communities from Alaska, USA - LMS_cellobiose_enrichment | ecosystem: Host-associated > Mammals > Digestive system > Stomach > Rumen fluid ... | reverse complement strand
TGGGCTACTACACGGAGCAGTACTTCCCCGATCACAACATCCGCTTCATTGCCGTCAACGACGGCGTGGACACCGTCACCGGCGTGGACGAGACCACGGAGCTGGCCCCGTTCCGCAACGTGATGAACGAGTTTTACGCCCGGGGCATCAGCCGCAAGGTGCGGTCGGCCAACAACACACGCGGGAGGGCGGGCGAACCGCTCTCCCAGCCGCCCTATGGCTATAAGAAGGACCCGGAAAACCGCAAGCATTGGATCATCGACCCGGACGCTGCGGCGGTGGTGCGGGAGATCTTCAAGCTGTATCTGGAGGGCAACGGCACCGACACCATCGCCCGCATCATGCAGGACGAGGGACATCTCAACTGCACCGCCTACTGGGCCTCCAAGGGCATCGGGCGCGGCGGCAAAAAGACCCAGCCCAACGACTGCAAGTGGAAGTGCTCCACCATCAACGGCATTCTCCACCGGCAGGAGTACTGCGGCGACGTGATCAACTTCAAGACCAGCACCAAGTCCTTCAAGAATCACAAGCGCATCGACAATCCCAAGGAGGACTGGCTGGTTTTTCCGGACCGCCACGAGGCCATCATCGACCGGGCCACCTTCGACAAGGTGCAGCAGCTGCTGGCCACCACCAAGCCACGGAAGCCCAAGGAGATCAACGGCCCCAAGAGCATCTTTTGCGACCTGCTGCGCTGCGCCGACTGCGGCAAGAAGCTGTGGTACCACACCAACACCGTCAACCGGGACATCCATTTTTTCAGCTGCTCCAACTACACCGGCGACTACCGCGGCAGCTGCGTCAGCCGGCACTATATCCGCGCCGACGCGGTGGCCACAGTGGTGGAGATGGAGCTGCGGCGGCTGGCGGACTATCTGGCGGCCGACGAGGATCGCTTTGCCGAGCTGCTGGCCCAAAAGTCGAACAAGCAGATGGATGCTGAGAAGCGGACGGTACAGGGAGAGCTCCATGCCGCGGAGATGCGGCTGGAGCTGCTGCCCAAGCTGCTGAAAAACCTCTATGAGGACAAGGTCAGCGGCCGCATGATGGAGGAGGACTACGCCATTTTGTCCCGGGAATACGCCGAGGAGCGGGAAACGCTCAAAAAGAAGGTCAAGGCCCATCGGGACCGCCTGCGGCGCATCGAGCAGAGCGAGGGCGAAAGGGAGCAGTTCATCAAGGCCATACGGAAGTTCATGGAGATGCGGACGCTGACCAACCAGATCCTGCGGGAGCCCATCGATCACATCGACGTGTACGAGGTGGAGGGGCGGGGCAAGAACCGCACCCAGCGGATGGTGATCTACTACAAGTTCGTGGGCTATCTGGAGATCCCCTCCCACCTCTCCGCGCCGAACTACAAGGCCGATCTGCGGTAGGGCGTGGCGGTAGAGTACGTCTCCTGCGAGCCGACGGAAAGTGCGTGCGAGCTGTTCGACGAGGACTGCGAGCCGGTTGAAGAGGAACAATAAAAACGGTCGCAGGCGAAAGCCTGCGACCTACATAGGGACATATTGACTTGTGCCTTTTCTCTGGGCCATTATGTTAGATAGTCCCATCGGTTGAGGTAAACATCGTTTATGTCGGAGAAACTGCGAATGGTATTATCGTTGTGAGATTGACCGTGTTTTCCTGGCGTACTCAGCCATTCCTGATGACTTCTTTTGATGGTTTCTGCAACAATTTTGCTTGGAACGATATGATACTCTGGCACATCCATCTCATTGAGAGATACAAAGAAATAGATGATATTATCCCCTTGGAGATCCTCGTTTTTCTTTGAGAGCGTCCATTTCTTTTGTCTGTATCCTGTCGTTTTTACTTGTATTGCAAACTGCTTGAATGTAGAGCGGTCAATAGCCAGAATGTCAAAATCTTTTACGTTAGACATAGGAACGGCCACAGTAAAACCATGACGTTCCAATTCTCCTGCGACAAAGTACTCGCCGGCGTTTCCGGTGCTAACATTTGTATTGTTAGGCATAGTGCACCTCCGATCTCTATCTAACGAAATTATAGCATGATAAGTCCCAAACCTCAAGGCACACAAAAAACAGGTGGATGTAACTGAAATCCGTTACATCCACCCGATATGGTTGCGGGAGGAGGACTTGAACCTCCGACCTCCGGGTTATGAGCCCGACGAGCTACCAACTGCTCTACCCCGCGATATTGAGCTCTTTCCTTTAGAGCGGAGTTATTTTACCACAGGCCAGATATTAAGTCAAGATGTTTTTTCCGGCGAAAAACAGGGAGCCCGAAGGCTCCCTGTCTCTTTTTGAAATCAGTCGGTCGCGAAGTTTGTGAAATAGCCCTGGATGAGGACCACGGGGGTTCCCCTGTCGCCGCTGCCGCTTACAAGGTCGGAGAGGCTGCCGAGCAGGTCGGTGAGTCTTCTGGGGGTGGTGCCCTGCGCCTGCATATTGCCGGTAAGAGAGGCGTCCTTCTCCCTGATCCTGGTCTTCATCGCTTCATCAAGCTCCTTGCCGCGCAGATCGGCAAGCTCGTTATCGGCGAAATACTTCATCTTCAGCTCGTTGGGCGTGCCCTCGAGGCCCTTTGTATACGCCGGGGATACTACCGGGTCCGCCAGCTCCCATATGCCGCCGACAGGATCCTTGAAGCCGCCGTCGCCGTAGATCATGACCTCGAAGTGCTTGCCGGTGGCTTCAAGAAGCATGGCGCTCAGACGGTCTACGAATTCCTGCGTATCGCGCGGGAAGAGCTTGACCTTGTCCTCCGTGGCCTTGTTGGAGCCGAGGATGCCGTACTTTTCGTTGTAGCCGCTGCCGTTGACGCTGGCGGTCATTATATCGTCCATACCGAAAACGCGCTCCGCGCCCGCCGCCTTGAGAATGCGCTTGGTGCGCGCTCTGGTGTGGATATCGCAGCAGAGGACGTTTTTGGTGTAGTTGAGGATATACCTCGGGTCGTTGGAGAAGATTATCTCTATATTATCGCCCAGGCTCTTATAGTATTCAACATAGTCCACGCCGGTGAATCTGTGCTTGCCGGCGGAACCGAAGCGCTCTACAAAGGACTTCTCGTCAAAGGAGTCCTTCATAGGATCAACTCCGCGCTCGTCTATATCGTCCCAGGTAAGGAAGGCGTTTCCGACCTCATCGGAGGGATACGAAAGCTGCACGTAGAGCTTCTTGCAGGACATCGCGATCGCACGCAGCAGGATGGCAAATCTGTTTCTGCTGAGTATCGGGAAAACTATACCCATATCCTCCCCGCCGAGCTTGGCGCGAACGTCCTCGGCGATCTGCTCGCAGGTGGCGTAGTTTCCCTGAGTGCGGGCGACTACCGCCTCCGTGACGGCGACAACGTCCCTGTCATGAAGCTCGAAGCCCTCTTCCTTCGCCGCTGTGCATACGCTCTTGCATACCTGATATGCCAGATCGTCGCCCTGCTTGAAGATGGGGGTGATTATTCCTCTTGCCGTAACGCCGGTGTGCCTCATATTAATCCAGATCCTTTCATATTTATGAATCTTGGCGGTGGAATCAACTATAGGAGTATACCATATTCTCCGCTAAAAATAAATCACCATATTGTTAAAAATACCTGGCCGATTCCCGTACGAATTCGGAAAAATTTACAAGCGGACCGCCTTCCATCCCTCGGCCTCGAAGAAGCTTCCGGCCTGCCGGGCGCTGCATTGCGCCGTGCCCCGCACGAGCGGAGGCCTTCCCCCTCCTCTGCCGGACAAGGCCGAATTCAGCCGCGCCGTAAACTCCTTCAGCCCGTCCTCGCGGGATATGACGGCGTAGGCCGTTTTCCCGCCCTCCGCCTCCGATACGGCGGCGGCGCAGGGATATCGCTTCGCCAGTTCGTCCGACAGCTTCCACACTCCCTCGGCGTCGAGCCCCTGCGCGATAACGCATATCTTTTCGCACTCCTCCGTGACCTGCCTTGCCTGCAAAGCGATGAGCTCGCCGCGAAGCGCGCCTATCTCATACGCCTGCTCGTCCGAGAGCTTCAAGAGACGCTCGGCGGCGGGGGCTATCTCCTCCGGCTTTGCCGAAAGCAGCGCCGAAACGGCCGCCACACTCGCAGTTTTTCTTCGATAATCCTCCAGCGCCCGTCGGCCGCAGAGTATACTTATGCGCACGCCGCCCTTGTAGCGCTTGTGGTCCACCACCTTCAGCACGCCTATTTCGCCCGTGCGGGCGACATGTATTCCGCAGCAGGCGCACATATCGCTGCCGTCTATGGAGACTATGCGTACTTCTCCCTCGAGCTCCTTTTTGCTGCGGTAATCCAGTTTCTCCAGCTCCTCCTTGGAGGGATACATGACCTCCACAGGCAGGTTTTTCCATATTGCCTCGTTGACGTCTGTTTCTATAGTCTCTATCTGCTCCGCCGTGAGCTCCCTGTCGAGGTCGAGCGTAACGATATCTGCGCCGATGTGAAAGCCCACGTTCGCGCAGCCGTATCTTCTTGCGGCCGAGCCGGAAAAGATATGCTCGCCGCTGTGCTGCTGCATGAAATCGAAGCGCCGAGCGAAGTCCACCGTGCATTTTGCCTTCTCGCCCGGCTTCAAGGGCGAGTCGGCAACGTGCACCACGGCGCCGTTTTTTTCAAGCGTATCGAGCACGGCAGCCGGACCGATGCGGCCGGTATCCCCCGGCTCGCCTCCTCCTTCCGGGAAAAACGCCGTATCCGAGAGCTCGATTTCCCAGTTCTCCCCGCTCCGTACGCAGGATACCACCTCAGCCTCGAACTCGCTCAAATAACCGTCTTTATAATAAATCCTGTCCTTCGTAAGCATATCGTTCCTCCCCGTCCCGCTCCTGCGAGACCGGATAGATTTTATCACAATTCGCGCCTGCGTACAACGGCTTTATGTCTGCCCGGGCGCTTCTCCGACCGCCGGCCATTCGTAGAAGATTATTATTTACAGATTATTATTATCTATATAGGAGAGATATGTTATTATTCGAAAGGAAGTGACCTGTTGACAGAGACTTTAATCAGACTTTTCGACAAACTGAAATACTGCCTGCTGCTGCGCTTTCGCAACAGCAACAGAAAAGAATTCTTTGATATGGACGGCTGCGGACTCGAAATAGAATTCGGCGTAGAATACGAACGCCGCTGCCGCACATATATAGAGACAGCTCTTCGCAAGATGGCCTCGCTTGTTCGCGGCAAGTGCAAATTTGTTACCGACTCTACGATAGGAAGCTTCCTGAACGTTGAGATCGTTCTCAAGCCCTTTGAGCGCGATGAGCTCAAAAGCATTTTTTTCGGCGTAAAGTCCATTCTCGATTTTTATGATAACCTCGTCTTCAACGACAACTGCGGCCTGCACGCCAACTTCCGCGCAGACGACGCTCTCAAGGAGGCTTTTTATAATATCCTCATTACCCGGTACGATTCCGCCCGCTTTAACCACGGCAAATACAGGACGGATTTCATGCAGGCGGCGCTGCACGGCGGCACCCTGAAGAGCTACGGAGAATATGTGGAATACCAAAACTCCGTGGGCTCCAAATACTGCGGCGTGAACTTCCTCAAGCCGCATCTGCTTGAGGTAAGGACTCTCAACCTTGACTGGGACGACGTTGAATTCTTCTACGATATCTACGAAGAGGCAAAGGCCTCGCTGGCATCGAACGGCAAATGAAGCCGTGTATCATTGAAACGTGGAGGATCATTATAATGAATCTGTATGACAATCCTGCCGATATATCCGCCCGCCTTCTTTCGGCCGGAATGACAAGGGAGGAGGCTGCGGCATGGGTACGCGAGCACGCCGCGCCGTACAGGGAGCTGATGGCTTATTACCACTGCGCTATGATGGAGGTGGAGACCAAATTCAAGGTGCTCAGCTCCGACTTCTCCCTCCGCCGCTCCGGAAACCCCATTGAATCTATAAAAACTCGCCTGAAAACGCCCGAAAGCATAATGAACAAGCTCCTGCGCAACGGCTGCGAGTTTTCGGTGGAAAGCATGGAAAACGACCTCAGCGACATAGCCGGCGTGCGCATTATATGTTCCTTTCTCTCGGATATATACATGCTGGCCGACGCGCTCCTTCAGCAGGACGACGTAACACTTCTCGCCAGGAAAGACTATATTAAAAACCCCAAGCCCAACGGCTACAGAAGTCTGCATCTGATAGTCGCCACGCCGATATTCCTCGGCAGCGGAAAACGGATGATGAAGGTGGAGGTCCAGTTCAGGACTCTGGCCATGGATATGTGGGCAAGTCTTGAACATAAGATAATATATAAAAACGACAGCTCCGCTGTTACCGAGCAGATAAGAAGCGAGCTGCTCTCCTGCGCGGATATAAGCGCGAATATAGACAAACGCATGGAACGTATACGCTCTCTTACAATCGACCGTGCGGCCGACTGAAAGATACGCGCCGAATGGGGGAACTATCTTGAAAAACCATAAGGGGAGACTGCAAAAAATACTGTACATAGCGGTCACGCTGAGCTTTTTGCTCCCGATAGGATATCTGGTGGTAAAGCTTGCCTCCGGAGCGGACAGTTCCTCCGCCGGAGGCTACCATTCAAAGGCGGACTACGCTCTGATGCTGTTTCAGTGCTGCCTGGGGCTGTTTGCTATAAACATACCTACCATTCTCGAAAAGCGGCTGCGCTTTGAGCTCCCCGGCCTTCTTTACGGGATGTATATAATCTTCCTTTACTGCGCTATATTTCTCGGCGAGGTCACGAGCTTTTATTATCTCGTACCTGGCTGGGATATAATAACTCACTTTTTCAGCAGCATCATGATCGGCTTTTTCGGTCTGATGGTCGTAACCATCCTCAACCGCGACGAGCACGTGGCCATACGCCTCTCCCCCTTTTTCGTGGCGCTGTTCGCCTTTTCCTTCGCCGTTATGATCGGCGCGCTGTGGGAGGCCGTGGAATATATAATAGACGGCGCGCTCGGCGTGAACATGCAGAAATTCATAACCTCCGACGGCGCCGTGCTCGCAGGCCGCGCGGCCCTGAGCGACACGATGGAGGATATTCTTGTGGATATGCTCGGCGCGCTCATTGCGTCCATCGCAGGCTTCTTTGCCATAAAGCGCAACAAGCGCTGGTATATCCCCGTACTTAAAGACTCCGCCGTTCCCTCGGTAGCCGCGAAAAGCGCCGTGCCCGACCAGGAGCGTGTGCCCGAGAGCGCCGCGCGCTGAAAAACACCTGAACTTTATAAAAAGCGGCGCCCCGAAAAGGCGCCGCGTGGAAAGAATTCTTCACACATGCATAACGGCGCAGCCTTTTGCGGCTGCGCCGTTTCTTTTGTCACACATGGTTTCTTTGCCCTGCGGCGATTCTGCTTGCCTTGTTCAGAATATCTGTCCCGGCAGTTTAAGCTTCTCCTTATAGGGGAACGCCCTGTCAAATTCCTCCACATCCGCATCGTCCACATAATATCCCTGCGGCGTCTGGTATACGCCCGTGACTCCGCACAGATATCCGGGAATCAACTCTTTGCAGAGGAAGAAGGAATCGTCAGCGCCCTCCGGCAGATCGTGGTACCGGATACCGAATTTTCTTGCATAGTCAAATCCGCTTTTGCCGTAAAAGGCTATATTCCCCTCAAACAGCACCGCGCCGAAGCCCATTTCCGCGGCCTTCTCAAGGGAATAGTCAAGCAGCTTTTTGCCGTACCCTCTGCGCTTAAGCTCCGGCGCGATCCCGATCGGCCCCATGGTGAGCACGGGAATGTCCCCACCGTCGTCCGCGTTTATGACCGTCCGCATAAACATGTTCTGGCCAATCAGCCTGCCTCCCTGCTCCATTACGAAGTCCAGCTCCCTGACGAACGCAGGATCATCCCGCAGCACATGGATAACGTAATGCTCGCTGCAGCCCGGGCGGTACACATTCCAGAACGATTCCCTCACCAAAGCCTCTACTTCTCCGTACTCCTCTTTCTTTTCCGAACGAATAATGCAGTCGTCTATGTTCATTGTTTCCCTCCGTAAAGTCTGCCTTGCAGCTCTTGCAAGGCAGTCAGTTTTTCAGGTTCTTCAACGCGTCCGCATTGTTCCTGATTATCGCTCCCAGCTTTTCGCAGCTTTCCATCTCGGCGCAGCTGCCGCAGGTTTCCACCTTCCTGCCCAGCGCGCACCGGCGGATAGGACACAGCGAATCGCAGTAATGCGTTTTCGCGCCGCTGATCCGGCAGCCGGCGCAGTTGATCATTTCCGGCGTGATCTTTGCGTTGTTGAGCTCCGACCAGAGCGCAGCGACCTTCCGTCGCAGCGCGTCGTCATTATTTACTGTAGCCAGACGGGCCTGGCATTTCTCGCAATCCAGCCCGCAGTATGCAATATAGTCTTTCATACTGACCTCCTTATATTTTCATCCGCAATCGCGGTTTACTCTGCTTTTTACATATAAGGCCGCGCGCTGTTTGCTATCAGCGAATTTGTAAAGCGTATTATCGTCTCCCGGTCGTATCTCCCGTATTCTCCGAAAATAATATGGAATACCGCCGCCGAGAGCGCGGAAAAAAGCATCTCCACCTCCTGCTCAGAGGCGCGCGGCATCTGCTTTTTCCATTCGTCTATGCAGTAATCGTGCGCCAGAGCCAGCATTTTGGCGCGCAGCGAATCTCCGAGTCCGGCTTTTATGAGTATCTCATTCAGGCTTTCATTTCTCTCAAGGATGTCGAGCGTGCAGGCCGTGACCTGCTCGCCGAGCTTGCTGTTTTCTGAAAGCACCTGCCTGAACTGCTCCAGCTCGTCCTCCTCCGTCTGCTCGAGCAGATCGTAGCAGTCCCTGTAGTGCTTGTAGAAGGTCGCTCTGTTTACTCCCGCTCTTTCACATATCTCTTTTACGGTGGTCTCCTTTATGCTTTTTTCCCTGAGGCATTCGAGCAGCGCCTCGCGCAAAACCCTTTTTGTATATCTCACTCTTGCGTCATTTTTCATCTCCAGCTCCTTAAACTTTTTGTTAAATAATCGACACCTGCCGGAGTCTGTCGATTAAGTTTCACTTCAGCGCATTCTGACGGTTGCGCCCGTACCGCCTCCATTATAATATACATATGAAAGATAATCAACATATGTTGCTTATATTTGGCCGCATTTATAACTGCCGCGGCCTGGAGGTGTTTTATGTGAACAGAAGCTTCAGCCTTTATCTTGTTACCGGCGCCGCGGGATATCTCGGAGGAGCCGTTGTGAGAGAGCTCGTGCTTTCCGGCAAAAAAGTGCGCGCGCTCGTCCTTCCGGGAGACCGCGCCGCCGGGTCTCTGCCCGCCGGAGTCGAGACCGTCTATGGAGATATTACCGTACCCTCCTCTCTCGAGCCCTTTTTCTCCGGAGATATGAGCGGAGCCTGTCTCATCCACTGCGCAGGAACCGTCTCTATTTCCTCGCGTCCGGATCCTCTCCTGCGCAGGGTAAATGTTGACGGAACAAGGAACATACTCGCTTTGTGCCTCAGGCGCGGAGTATCCCGCTCAGTTTATGTAAGCTCCGTGCACGCCATACCGGAAATGCCTCTCGGCTGCGTGATTTCCGAGCCGGACTTTTTCGACCCCTGCCTTGTCCGCGGACATTACGCAAAAACCAAGGCGGCCGCGACCCGTCTGGCTCTTGCCGCGGCTAAGGCCGGGCTGGATATCAGCATAGTCCACCCTTCGGGTCTGATCGGCCCGCACGATCCCGGGCGCGGCAGCATAAGCTCCGCCGTGATATCCTTCTGCCGCAGCAGAATACCTCTTTCCTGCTCGGGAGGCTACGATTTTGCCGACGTTCGCGACGTCGCCGCCGGCATAACGGCCTGCGCTGAAAAGGGCCGCTCCGGAGAATGCTATATACTCTCCGGGCGTTATGCGTCCCTCCGCGAGATATTCGCCTTTATCGCCGCCTCGGGCTACGGCCCGGCGCCAGTCTCCCTTCCTCTGCGGGCGGCAAAGCTCGCCTCTCCGTTGCTTGAGCTTGCCTCCGCTCTCCGCAGGCGCCCGCCCTTCATCACTCCGTATTCGGCTTATACTCTCGGCAGCAACTCCCAGTTTTCCCATGAAAAAGCCTCGGCCGAGCTCGGATACTCCCCCCGCCCGCTCAGCTCCTCGCTGCAGGATACTCTCGCCTGGCTATCCTCCGAAGGGCTCATTCCGCCGCCGCAGCGCGCCGAAGAGCGTCGAAAATGCCGTACTGTGCGCCTGAAAATAAAAAAATACCTCCGGAGCTGAGCTGCTCCGGAGGTTTCGTTTTTCGTTTTATCTTTTCGCAGCCCTGAAAAACAGCGCAAGCGTGCCCGGGCCGGAATGCGCGCCGATAACGGGGCCGATAGGGTTTATCACTATTTCCTTCGGGCTGCAGCGCTCTGTTATCACCTGCGCGAGGAACTGCGCGTCCTCTATGCAGTCTCCGTGGCTGATGAAGATGGTCTGCTCCTGAGTATCAACGCCTGTCTCGACCATGCGCTCGGCAAGCTCGAGGATGGACTTTTTCCTGCCGCGCGCCTTGCCTACGTTTATGAGCCTGCCCTCGTCGTCCACGTGCAGAACGGGCTTTATCCCGAGCGCAGTGCCTACCACGGCCGTCGCCGCCGAAACCCTTCCGCCGCGCTTGAGGTGGTGCAGATCGTCCACCGTGAACCAGTGCGCGAGACCGGGGCGCAGCTCCTGCGCGTAGGCGAGAGTCTCCTCAAGGCTGTGCCCCTGCAGGCGGTAATTCGCCGCGTACCATACGAGCAGGCCCTGCCCCATGGAGGCGCAGAGCGTATCGAAGGCGGCGACTTTCCTGCCCGGGAATTCCTCCATCAGATTGGAGGCCACCAGCGCGCCGGTCGCGCAGGTGGAGCTGAGCGCCGAGGAGAAGCCCATGTAGAGAATGTCCTTCCCGCTCTCAAGTATCGGGCGCATTACCTTATCGAACGCGTCGAGATTCGAGGCGGAGGTCACGGCGGTGCTTCCGGCGCGGAGCTTTTCATAAAAATCGTGAGTTGAGATCTCTCTTTCGTCGAGATAGTTATTGTAAGTATCCTTGCCGTCTACCGTTACCGCCAGCGGCATCACCACGAGCTCGAGCTCGTCGGCCATTTGCTGAGAAATATCGCAGGAGGAATCTGTGATGATCACGAAATCGCTCATTGTTATCTCTCCTTAACAATAATATTCAATATCCGCCCCGACTACTCGAGGTCAAATTCTCTTTCTATCATGGCTTCCGCCATCGCGAAGCCCGCCTCGTCGTCCGGCAGCTCGCCGCTGTCGAGCATCAGCGCGGCGCCGTATATAAGCGAGCGGACAACGAACATCTTCCTGCGCCGCACCTCCGGCGCCATGCCTACCTCGGCGCAGTACTGCCTCACCATCTCGCGCGAGCCCTCGGTAAGCCGCAGGAGCATTGGCGCGCCGCCCTCATCCGCGCTGTCCCTGAGCATTATTATAGAGCGAAAGCCCGGATTTTCGTGCAGAAAGCGCACGAAGCCCACGCTTATCTTCACCAGCTGCCTGCGCTTATCTTCCGGCGCCTCGGCGGCAAGCCGCTCTCTCTGCTCATCCCAGCGCTCGTAGACATATTCTATAATTGCCTCTACGAACTCCTGCCGGTTTTTAAAATGCTTGTAGGGCGCGGCGCAGGAAACCCCGCAAGCTTCCGCCACGCGGCGGATAGAGAAATCCTGCAGGCCGTTTTCCTCTATCTCGGCTATGCCCGAGAGGATTAGCCGCTCTCTTGCCGAAAGCCCTTCTTTTCTTCTTTCTGTTTCCATGTTTCGCTGCTGAGCCTCAAAGTCCCGACGTCGCTTTCGCGGCGGTAGGTTATCACTGTTAACCTATTCGCTTCAAGTTTACCTCCTCACGCCCTCTTTGTCAAGTCTCGGGGCCGCCTTTCCGTTATATACAACAAATTTCTCGGCCTCCTTCTCTCCGTTTTTTTGTTGACAAGGTCTTTTCCCGGTGTTAGAATACTTCCAATCCTTGTAAGGAGTGCAAGAATGAAAGCTTCCGCCTGCAAAAGTGCATACTTCGGCTTTTTCGGCTTTACCCGCTTTATATTTTGGGGTAAGGCTTATTTGGGTTTCACTTGCGGCGGCGCGGTCCCGGCCGTTTAAAGGGCGGGAAGATATTATGTGAGCAAGCCATGCAGTGAAACCGCTGCATGGCTTTTTTGTCAGGAGGATTCAAAATGGTAATCATACTTAAAGACAATCCGGATAAAAACCAGCTGGCCGGCCTCAAAAGCTGGCTCGCGGAGCAGGGAGTCTCCGTACATACCACCGAGGGCACGCACCACACCATACTCGGCCTCGTTGGCGATACCTCCGCCGTGGATATCGATCTCGTGCGCGCGATGGAGATAGTATCCGACGTTAAGCGCATACAGGAGCCCTATAAAAGCGCGAACCGCAAGTTCCACCCGGACGATACGGTCGTAAACGCCGGCGGAGTGCTTATAGGCGGCGGCAATTTCCAGATAATCGCAGGGCCGTGCTCGGTGGAATCGCGCGAGCAGATAACTCTCGTGGCACAGCTCGTTAAAAACTCCGGCGCGGCGCTCATGCGCGGCGGAGCCTTCAAGCCTCGCACCTCCCCCTACTCCTTCCAGGGGCTTCGCGGCGAGGGCATAAAGCTTCTGCTTGAGGCAAAGCGCGAGACCGGCCTTCCTATCGTCACAGAGATTATGGACCTATCCCAGCTGCCTCTTTTCGATGAGGTGGACGTTATACAGGTCGGCGCGCGAAACATGCAGAACTTCGAGCTTTTAAAGGAGCTCGGCCACACGAGAAAGCCCATCCTTCTCAAGCGCGGCCTTTCAAGCACCCTTGAGGAGCTGCTTATGAGCGCCGAATACATAATGGCCGGCGGCAACGAGCAGGTAATCCTCTGCGAGCGCGGCATACGCACCTTTGAGACCTACACCCGCAACACTCTCGACCTTTCCGCCGTTCCCGTCCTCAAGCGGCTCACTCACCTGCCCATAATAATCGACCCCAGCCACGCCACCGGCAAAAGCGAGCTCGTAGCCTCCATGAGCATGGCGGCCGTTGCCGCAGGCGCGGACGGTCTTATAATAGAAGTGCATAACGACCCTCCCCACGCGCTATGCGACGGCGCGCAGTCGCTCACACCGGAGCAGTTCGACAAGCTGGCAAAGCGAGTGTACGCGCTCAATGAATTCATGCGCACCGGCCCCGGAAAGGAGGAGTGAGATGACGACCGTAAGAATAAATACCGAAACGCCCTACGACGTAATAATCGGATCCGGCCTTCTCGAGCGCTGCGGAGAGCTTATTTCGGCGGTGCATACCCCCTGCTCCGCCGTCCTCGTCAGCGACAGCACCGTGGCCCCGCTCTACGCAGAGAAGGCGCGCAAAAGCCTTGAATCGGCAGGCTTTTCCGTGTCGGAGTTCGTTTTCTCTGCCGGCGAAGAGCAAAAGAATCTTGCCACCTTCGGCGAGCTGCTCGGCTTCATGGCTGCCTCCTCCCTCACCCGCTCGGATATAGCCGTCGCCCTCGGCGGCGGGGTGACCGGCGATCTTACCGGCTTTGCCGCCGCGTGCTACGAGCGCGGCATACCCTTCGTGCAGATACCCACCACTCTTCTTTCGATGGTCGACGCCTCGGTCGGCGGCAAGACCGCAGTTGACCTGCCCGAGGGCAAAAACCTCGCCGGCGCGTTCCACCAGCCGCTGCTCGTCGTGTGCGACTGCGACTGCCTCAAAACCCTCCCGCCGGAGCGGATATCCGAGGGCGTGGCCGAGATGATAAAGCACGCGCTGATCTCCGATCCCTCGCTTCTCGAGCCGATCGCAAGCGGAAATATCCTCGAGAATGCCGAGCTTCTCGTAAAGCGGAACGTTGAGATAAAGCGCAGCTTCGTCGTCGGCGACGAGCGCGATTCCGGCCGCAGGCAGCTGCTGAACTTCGGCCACACCGTGGGCCACGCCGTTGAAAAGCTCAGCGGCTATTCCGTCTCGCACGGGCAGGCGGTTTCCATAGGCATGGTCGCCGCGCTGCGCGGCGCCGGCGGCGCGGACATTGAAAAGATTGCTGCTCTGCTTGAAAAGCTTAACCTTCCCACCCGCTGCCCCTACGGCGCGCAGGAGGTCTACCACGCCGCGCTCGGCGATAAAAAGCGCAGCGGAGAATACATAAACTACGTCGTTCTTGAATCTCCGGGCTCGGCAAAGACCGTACGCATGTCGAAACCGGAATTCCGAGCTTTCCTCGAAAAGGCCGTTCCGGAGGGCGTCTGACATGGATATGCTCGTCTACCCGCGCCCGCTTTCGGGCGAGCTGCGCTCCATACCTTCAAAATCGCAGGCGCACCGCCTGCTCATCTGCGCGGCGCTCGCAGATGGCCCCTCAGAGCTCCTCATACCCTCGTTTTCTGAGGATACCGAGGCCACCGTCCGCTGCCTTGAGGCTCTCGGCGCGCGCTTTGAGCGAAAGGGCGACGCCGTCTCCGTCACCCCTATAGACCGCGCGTCCCTGCCCGCCTCCCCGCTGCTCGACTGCGGCGAGAGCGGCTCCACCCTGCGCTTCATGCTGCCGGTGGCTGCCTCTCTCTGTGAAAAGGCGCGCTTTACCGGGCGCGGGCGGCTCCCCGAGCGTCCGAACGGCCCGCTCATAGAGGCAATGAAGGCTCACGGCAGCCGCTTTTCCTCTGAAACTCTGCCCTTTGAAGTAACAAAAATGAGCTCCGGCGGGCGCTTTGCCGTTCCGGGGAATATCAGCTCGCAGTACATAACCGGCCTTCTTCTCGCGGCTCCGCTGCTTCCCGGCGGCGCCGAGATAGAGTTCACGGCTCCGCTCGAATCCCGCGGCTACGTGGATATGACTGTCGAGGCCCTCGAGGCCTTCGGAGTTCAGGTGCGCCTGGACGAAAACGGCTGCGCCGTCGCTCCCGGCGCGCGGCTGCTCGCGCGGGATGATCTTGCCGTCGGCGGAGACTGGTCCAATGCCGCCTTCTGGCTCGTTGCCGGCGCCACAGGCAGCAGAATAAGCGTTTCCGGTCTCGATCCGAACTCCCGCCAGGGCGACCGCGCCGTTTTCGATATACTCCGGCGCATGGGCGCCTCCGTGACGGAGGAAAGCGGCAGGATAACCGCCGAAAGCTCCCGCCTGCACGCTGTCGAGATAGACGCCGCCGATATACCGGACCTCGTGCCCGTCCTCTCCGTCGCGGCGGCCTGTGCCGAGGGAACCACCCGCTTTTACAACACCTCCCGCCTTCGGCTTAAGGAAAGCGACAGGCTTGAAACTACGGCCGCCATGCTCTCGGCGCTCGGCTCCGGCGCGGAAATATCCGGCGACGAGCTTTTTGTCACCGGAGCGCCCTCCCTCGCGGGCGGCACAGTAAACAGCGCGAACGACCACCGCATCGCCATGGCCGCGGCCGCGGCCTCCTGCGCCTGCCGTGCCCCGGTTAAAATACTCGGCGCGGAGTGCACGGCGAAATCCTACCCCGATTTCTTCAAGGACCTTATCTCCCTCGGCGGCAGAGCCGAGAGCGTATGAAGCCTATTTACTGCAAGGAGTTGAAAATCATGGACCTCAAAGAACTCAGAAACCGCATCGACACACTTGACGACGAGCTTTTAAAGCTTTTTCTGCAGCGCATGGAGCTCTGCTCTCAGGTAGCAGAGGTCAAGGCGCAGATCAAAAAGCCGGTGGCCGACGCCGGGCGCGAGCGCGAGATACTTTCCCGCGTCACCCGCTCCTCTCCCGAGGAGCTCGGCGGCTACGCCCGCGAGCTCTACTCCACTCTTTTCCGCCTCAGCCGCTCCTATCAGAGCTCAAAAATGCCGCGCTCCGGCAGCATTTCCGAATTCATAGCCGGCCTTGAAAAGGATCTCGAGTTCCCGAAGACCGTGCGCGCCGCCTGCCAGGGTATAGAAGGCGCTTATTCCCAGCAGGCCTGCGACAAAGTATTCTCCTTTGCCGACATAACCTTCTTCCGCAGCTTTGAGGGCGTTTTCAACGCCGTGGAGAAGGGCCTGTGCGATTACGGCGTGCTGCCTATAGAAAACAGCTCCCACGGCATAGTTAGAGACGTCTACGACCTCATGCGCAGCCACAGCTTCTATATAGTGCGCAGCACGAGCCTGCAGATAAAGCACGATCTTCTCGCGCTGCCCGGCGCGGAGCTTTCCGGCATACGCGAAATAGTATCGCACGAGCAGGCCATAGGCCAGTGCGCAAAGCTCATAGCCTCAATGCCGGGAGTCCGCATAACTCTCTGCGAGAATACCGCCGTGGCCGCAAAACTGGTCGCCGAATCCGGCCGGAGCGATATCGCCGCCATTTCCTCGCCGGTCTGCGCCGATATGTACGGCCTGCGGCCGCTCAAGAGCGGTGTTCAGGATTCGGACAATAACCGCACCCGCTTCATAGTCATAAGCAAAAAGGCAGAGATATATCCCGGAGCCAACCGCATAAGCATCCTCTTTTCAACTCCCAACAAGGCCGGCGCCCTTTCGGGCGTTCTTTCCCGCCTGGCCGATATAGGCGTGAACCTCACGCGCCTTGAAAGCCGCCCCGTCGCCGGGACCGATTTCGAATACGTCTTCTACGCCGATCTAGACGCCTCCGTACGTTCACCCGAGCTGCTCTCCCTTCTCGACGAGCTTTCGGACGAGCTGCGCACCTTCGTCTTCCTCGGCAGCTACAGCGAGATATGACAGGACGGAGGTAAAGGATCCATGAAGCTTCTTGTGATAAACGGCCCGAACCTCAATATGCTCGGAGTGCGCGAGCCGGAGATATACGGCGCGCAGACCTACGCCGACCTTGTTGAGCTCATCCGCGCCTACTGCGAAAAGAAGGGCGTCGAGGTGGAGTTTTTCCAGTCCAACCACGAGGGCGCGCTGGTGGACGCGATACAAAGCGCCTATAAAAACGCCGACGGCATCATAATAAACCCCGGCGCCTATACTCATACGAGCGTCGCCCTGCTCGACGCCGTGAAGGCCGTGGGCGTGCCGACGGTCGAGGTGCATATCTCGGACGTCGACTCCCGCGAGGAGTTCAGGAAGATATCCTATATCCGCGCCGCGTGCGTGGCCACGGTCTCCGGCCGGGGCTTCGCCGGCTATACCGACGCCGTGGATATGCTCCTTTCCCGCGCCGATTGATTTTTCTCCCGCTTTGTGGCATACTGATGAACGGCATACAAACATTTCGGGAGGAAAGAATAATGAATTGTGATCACGATTGCGGAAGCTGCGGCGAAAACTGCGCCGAAAGAGACCCTAAAAGCCTGCTCGCCGAGCCGCGCGCGGACAGCCATATAAAGAAAGTAATAGGAGTCGTCTCCGGCAAGGGCGGAGTCGGCAAGTCGATGGTAACGAGCCTGCTGGCCGTGGCCGCGCGCCGCGCCGGGCGCAGCGCCGCCATTCTGGACGCCGATATAACCGGCCCCTCCATACCCACCGCCTTCGGCATAACCGAGCGGCCCGTGAGCCGCGACGGCGGCCTTTGCCCCGTATATTCCAAGGGCGGCATAGGCATAATGTCGCTGAACCTGCTGCTTGAAAACGCGACCGACCCCGTGGTCTGGCGCGGGCCGATAATCTCCGGCACGGTAAAGCAGTTCTGGACGGACGTCATCTGGGGCGACGTGGACGTTCTCTTTATCGACATGCCGCCCGGAACGGGCGACGTGGCGCTCACCGTCTTCCAGTCCCTGCCGCTCGACGGGCTCATAATAGTCACGACCCCGCAGGAGCTCGTGGGCATGATAGTCACGAAGGCCGTGCGCATGGCCGAAATGCTCAATATCCCCGTGCTCGGGCTCGTTGAGAACATGAGCTATTTCCGCTGCCCGGACTGCGGCGGAAAGCACGAGATTTTCGGCGCGAGCCACGTTGAGGAGCTGGCAAAGCAGCTCGGCATCCCGCACACGGCTCGCCTTCCGATGGACCCGGCGCTCACCGCTCTTTGCGATGCGGGAAAGATAGAAAGCTTCGAGGGCGACTGGCTCGACGGCATCTCCGCCGCTCTGGCATAAAAAAAACGATAAAAAAACAGAGGCGTACTTTTCGGTACGCCTCTGTTTTTTTATTTGAGCATCTGCGCCGCCGTTTCGAGCATCATTATGATCAGCCTGCGCTCGTCGGAAAGCGCGTCGTATGCCGCGTCCTCGCTGAGAACTCCGCGCTTGAGGTCCTTAGGCAGAAGTCCTTTTTCATCGTCTTCAAAGTCTTTCTTCCAGTCGTCGCTGCCGTAGTAGCTCTCAAGCTCTCTGAACAGCGGCCCGGCCGCGGCAAAATCCTCCAGCGCCTTTTCGAGCTTTTCCTCCGCGGCGGTCACGGCGTCAAGCACGCGCTCGTAATGCTCTATCCTCTCTGTCTGAGTCAAGGTATGCTCTCTCCTTTCAGTCGCCCGCGGACAAAAGCCCGAGCAGGCTCCATATGAATATGAACAGCGTTATCAGCGCCAGCATCAGCACGTTCACGAGGATGAACACCAGCAGATACTTTCCCGTGCGCGCGCCTTCCGTACGCGAATACAGCTTTAGACTAATGAGGCTGGCCAGGCTTGCTATCGGCGTGCCGAGCCCGCCGGCGTTCACTCCCAGAAGCAATCCCCTGGAATTATCCGTAAATCCCGAAAGCAGCAGTGCCGCCGGGACGTTGCTTATCACCTGACTTGTGAGAAGCGCCGTCAGATACTCTCTGCCGCTGAGCATCCTGCGCAGCAGCCGTTCCACCGCGGCGAGCCGCGCGAGGTTCCCGGCGAATACAAAAAACGCGGCGAAGGTAAGGAGCAGCATGAAATCCGGCTTCAAAAGCGCCTTCCTGTCAAAAATGAAAAGAACTATTATAACCGCGCCCAGCATCGCCGGCCAGGGTATCACGCGGAAAACCGCCAGCAGGCACACGGCGAAAAGCGCCGCGTATACGGCGAGCTTTTTCCCGTCCGGCCTCTCGCTCCCGCCGAGCTCCGGCTGCAGCCTTTCCGGCCGTATAAGCAGGCACAAAACCGCCGTCATCACCAGCGAAAACAGCCATACCGGCGCCGTTACGCGGAAAAAGCTCCCTGCCGAAAAGCTGTAATACGAATAGAGATACAGATTCTGCGGGTTACCCACGGGAGTGAGCATGCTGCCGAGATTGGCGGCGACGGTCTGCAAAACGATTATAAATATCATGTCCCGCCTGCGGCCGGTCATTCCGAGCAGGAGTACGGTAAACGGCACGAAGGTAAGAAGCGCCACGTCGTTCGTTATCAGCATCGAGCTGAAAAAAGCCAGCGCCGTGAGCAGCGCGCCGAGGGAGAGGGTGTTTTTCGCGCGCGAGCATACCGCGTGCGCCAGGCTCTCGAAGGCGCCGGCTCCGCGCAGCGCCGCCACCACGGCCATCAGCGAATAAAGCAGCGCCAGAGTGCGCAGATCTATGTATTTGAGATATTCTCTGTCCGGCGGCACGAAAAAGCAGCTCGCTATCGCCGCCAGAGCCGAGATGACGAATATCGGCTCGCGCTTTAAAAACTTGATCACCGCGTTATTTCCTTTTCTTCCCTCGCGGTCTTCCTCCCGCATATGCTCATCCCCGCCCTTACGCCGCGGCCTTCCGGCCGCGCGCATTGTGATCCTGCAGATTATAGCATCATTTGCTCTCACGGGCAAGCCGGAGTCGCCCCGCGGCATGAAGCTGCAAAAAGCATATTTCTTGTTTGTTGAAAAACATTACATATGTGCTGTATTTTTTACTGGAAAAAAGGCGGCGCGAATGTTATACTTGTTAATACTACTGATTATAGTGCCTTTTTATTCCTGCGCAGGGGCTGAGTTCCGCCGCAGGAGAGCAAAAATCCTGAGGATCAAATCACTAAGGAAGGTGAAAATTTGGAGAACTATACCAAGTATAGGTTGAAGGAAATTGACGAGCTCGCTCCGTTCTTAGCAGAAACGGACGATATATTCGTCGTAGCCTGCAACAAGTGTTTCAAGGAATTCGAAAGCCTTGAAGAGCCCGACTGCGGCGAATTTGTCGAAATGGCGAAAGGCCAGGGCAAAAACGTCACCGGCGCTCTGAAGGTGGATTTCCTCTGCAACAAGGTCCAGACCGAGAAAAAGCTGAAGGACGCCATCCCCGAGGGCACGAAGAGCATATTCGTGGTTTCCTGCGGCCTCGGCGTGCAGACGGTCGCCGAGCTGAAGGACCTGCCCGTATACGCGGCCGCCAACTCCCTCAATTACAGAGGGCACCACGGCATGGCGCTTACGAAAAAGGCCTGCGAAGCCTGCGCACAGTGCTACCTCAACATGACCGGCGGCATCTGCCCGATAATCGACTGCTCCAAGAGCCTTGTAAACGGCCAGTGCGGCGGCGCGAAAAACGGCAAGTGCGAAGTGGACAGCAATAAGGACTGCGCCTGGGAAAAGATACAGAACCGTCTTGCCCAGCAGGGCCGTCTGGACGAGCTGAAGGCCATGCCCGTTCAGGTAAGAGACTATTCAAAGATCAACTTCGAGCTTATAAACGATTACGTGACCTCCATCCGCGAGAGCCGCTTCGCCGGCTACTACGGCGGAGTCCATCCCTCCGAAAGGAAGGAGCTGAGCGAGAAGTATTCGCTCGTCGCCTTCCCCGAGCCGGAAACGGTCGTTATTCCCCTTGCGCAGCATGCGGGCGCTCCGGCCAATCCCGTCGTCGCCGTGGGCGACAGCGTGAAGGTCGGCCAGAAGATCGGCGAAGCCGCCGGCTTCATCAGCAGCCCCATCCACTCCAGCGTAAGCGGCACCGTTATCGCAGTTGAAGAGCGCCTGCACCCCACCCGCGGCGGCACGGCTCTTTCAGTTGTCATAAAGTCCGACGGCAAGGATACTCTCGATCCCTCCGTCAAGCCAAACAAGCCCCTTGAGGAGCTCACTCCGGACGAGATAATCGATATCGTCCGCGAGGCCGGCATAGTCGGCATGGGCGGCGCGGGCTTCCCGACCTCCGTGAAGCTCAAGCCCGGCAAGCCTATAGACGCCGTTATCCTCAACGGCTGCGAATGCGAGCCTCTGCTCACGGCGGACCACCGCGTGCTCCTCGAGTTCGCCGATTCCGTCATATACGGCCTCAGGGCCATGCTCAAGGCGGTAAACGCGCCGAAGGGCATAATCGTCATTGAGGATAACAAACCCGACGCTGTGGAGCTTCTTACGGCGAAGACCGCCGATATCGAGGATATCGAGGTAGTCACCGCGAGAACGAAGTATCCGCAGGGCGCTGAGAAGATGCTCATCAAGCGCGTCATGGGCAGGCAGGTCCCGAGCGGCGGCCTCCCGGCGGACGTCGGCTGCGTAGTCGGCAACGTCAGCACGGCCAAGGCCATTGCCGACGCCATCCGGACCGGCATGCCTCTCGTTGAGCGCGTAGTCACCGTCACGGGCGAAAAGATCAAGAAGCCCGGCAACTACATCGTAAAGATAGGCACGAGCATAAAGGCTCTCGTCGATTACTGCGGCGGCACTACGGACGAAGACGTCATCTTCAAGTCCGGCGGCCCGATGATGGGCATAGACCTTCCTGAGCTCGACGTTCCCGTCATCAAGGCCACCAACGGCGTTATAGCCATCGAGCCCGACGTGTCCCAGGAGGTCGCCTGCATAAAGTGCGGCCGCTGCGTGGACGTATGCCCCATGGAACTCTCGCCGCTTTACTTCTCCAAGTATGCAGACAGCGAAAACTGGCTCGGCATGAAGGAGAAAAACGTCATGGACTGCATCGAGTGCAGAAGCTGCGAGTACATATGCTCCTCCAAGATCCCGCTCGTAAAGAAGATCAAGGCCGGGAAAAATATGGTCAGGGGGATGAAGTGATATGTTGATTACCAAATTGAAAGACAGAGAGACTCTTGAAGCTCTGGCCGCCGGCAAGGTGTTTGTCGTCAACTGCCACGGCTGCAAGGAAGTAAGCTTCCCCGAAAAGGAGGCCGCCGAGCTTCAGAAGGAATGGCTCGAGGCCGATAAGATAACCGGCGTTCTCACGACCGATTACATCTGCAACCCCGATAATATGAAGCTCCGCCTCGAGCGTCGCCGTGCCCAGATAGACGAGGCCAACGTCGTGCTGGTCTTCTCCTGCGGCGTAGGCGTGCAGACCGTGGCCGAGTACCTCGAAGGCAAAAAAGTCTGCGCCGGCTGCGATACCTATCCCCTGCCCGGCTATCAGGGAGTCACCCCGCTGGACGTAGACTGCGACCAGTGCGGCGAGTGCTACCTCAACCTCACCGGCGGCATCTGCCCGATAACCGCATGCTCCAAGAGCCTGGTCAACGGCCAGTGCGGCGGCGCGAAGAACGGCCACTGTGAGGTGGACAGCAATATGGAATGCGGCTGGGAGCGCATCTACCGCCGCCTGGCTCAGATAGGCCGTCTCGACGCGCTCAAGTGCCCCGTTCAGATCCGCAATTTCGCTACGGATCTCAATGTCTCAAAAGAATAACGAAACCCTCAAAATACTAATGGTTAGGAGTTTTATATAATGAGAATTACCGAATTATTCGATCGTGGCGAATTCGTAGTATCTGCGGAAGTAGGCCCTCCCAAGGGTATCCATATCGAGCATCTTCTTGATGAAGCCAAGGAATACCTCAGCAACATCACCGCCGTAAACGTTACCGATAACCAGTCCTCCGTAATGCGCCTGGGCTCTCTGGCCGTCTGCAAGGAGCTGAAGGACCGCGGCATGAACCCCATCTTCCAGATCACCTGCCGCGACAGGAACCGCATGGCTCTGCAGTCCGATATACTCAGCGCCGCCATGTTCGGCATCGACAATATCCTCTGCCTCACCGGCGACCACACAAAGCTGGGCGACCACCCCACCTCCAAGCCCGTTTTCGACCTCGACTCCGTCTCCCTTCTTCACACCGTGAAGTGCCTTGAGGAAGGGCACGACCTTGCCGGCAACGAGCTCGTAGGCGAGCCGCCCAAGTTCGCCAAGGGCGCCGTCGTCTCCCCGTGCAACGACTCTGTAGACGCTCAGCTGGCAAAGATGGAGCGCAAGGTAATGGCCGGCGCCGACTATTTCCAGACGCAGGCCGTTTATGAGCCCGAAAAGTTCATCGCCTTCATGGAAAAGGCCAAGCAGTTCGGCAAGCCCGTTCAGCTCGGCATCGTCATCCCGAAGAACGCCGGCATGTGCCGTTTCCTTAACGCAAACGTTGCCGGTATCCATATCCCCGACGATATGATCAAAGAGCTCGCCGCAGATAAAGAACGCGCCAAGGCCGGCATCACCGGCGTTGAGATCGCAGCCCGCATCATCCGCGCCTGCAAGCCCTACTGCCAGGGCGTGCACATCATGGCCATGGGCTGGGAATCCAAGGTCCCCGGTCTCCTCGAGCAGGCCGGCATCTGAGCCTTTCGGTCAAATGCATAATAAGACCCCGGCGCCGTTCGGCGCCGGGGTCTTTCTCTGTTCTTTACTCTGCGCTCGCGCCCGCGCTTACCCTGTTTTCCTTCCAGAGCTCCAGCGCGTCCGTTATCAGCTCCACTCCGCCGGGCTTTACGAAGTCCGTGGTGCTGAAGCTCAGGTCGTAGTATCTCGCCTGGCCCCATACCTCGCCGGTAAAATCCGAGTGATACTTCGCCCGCGAGCGGTCTGTTGCTGCCATCGCCATCCGCGCGCCCTCTTTGTCTATTCTGTGGCGCTGCTCCGAACGCCGCTCCTTGTCGCCCGCCTCCGCATGGATGAAAACGCTGAAGCAGTTAGGATCGCCGCGGAGGATATAGTTCCCGCAGTGGCCCAGTATCACCGCGCACTTCTCTTCCGCCGCTATCTTCTTCACTACTCTCACCTGCGCGGCATAGAGTCTGTCGAGCGGATCCAGGTTCTGGTGTATCCTGTAGGCATATGCGGCATAGTCGTATATCGCACTGTGGCGCATGAGTTTTTCATGTTCGGCGACGAAGCGCTCCGGCAGGCCGGATTCTTCCGTTTCCATGCCTACCAGCTCGTCGTTTGAATATATCTTAGCTCCAATCTTTTCGGCAAGATCCCTTGCAAGCAGGTCTCCCCCGGAGCCGAATTCCCAGTCGACCGTTACTATAAGCCTGCCCGTGTCGAATGCCGCCGCCTCAGCCTGCTCGAGAGCAGCCTCGCGCATCGTCTTGGTGCCGCAGAAATCCATCAGCGGCTGGCTTATGAGCTTCATTATCGGCTTCATTATCGGGCCGAATACGGCAGCGCAGATGATGGTTCCCTCTCTTATGCCCACGAAACCATGGAAATAGATAAGCGAGATTGCCGCACTAACACATACGAGAGCAATATCCATAACGAGCTTGCTCGTCGGTATGCTCAGGCCGGATTTCTGGGATATGGCCGCCGTCAGCCCCTCTGAAGGCGCGGGCGAAAGCTGCGCGGAAATATATACCACTACGCCCAGCGCCATAACCGGTATGCTCACTACCATATATGCCAGGCGTATCGGGTACGCTTCGGGCGTCGGCAGAAAAGAAAGCAGCCCCTGCGAGAGTGAAACGAACCAGCCGAAAACAAACGACACGCCTATCTCCAGCAGCATCGGCAGCTTGAAATCCCTGCGCAGTATTAGAAGCTGAATGAGGATCATAATGCAGTAAAACACCGTGGTGCACGTGCCGAGACCGATGTTGGTTATCCCCCTGTCAAGCAGTATTTCGCTGACAACATTCGGCACCACCGTGGTAGAGCTGGCGCCGAGCGCTGAGCGTGCCGCCACTACTACTCCGCAGGCAAGTATAAACTGCCCCGCGCAGAACACCAGCAGCCGCTTTGCCAGATTTGCATAATTGATCCTTTTCTTCATAGTGAGCCTGCTCCTAACGCTGATTTCTTTAAGTATATAAGCTCCGTCCTCCCCGGTCAAGCAACGCGGAGAAGCATTTTTGCTTTCTAATGCTCCCCTGCGTATCATTCCGTGAGGCGCTTGAAAACTCCGCGGAAATATTGTAAGCTGTTTTCAATAATCGGCTTTCTGCCCGAACAGGATCCGGAGGAACATATGGACAATATAACTCAACGCCTTGCGCAGGAGCTGGGCAAGCCCGCGCAGCTGGTACAGAACGTAATAGACCTTCTCGACGAAGGCAACACCATCCCCTTCATAGCCCGCTACCGCAAGGAGGCGCACGGCGCCATGGACGACACGGCGCTTCGCTCCCTCGAAGAGCGCCTGCGCTACCTGCGCAATCTTGAGCAGCGCCGCGAGGAGGTAAAGCGCCTTATAGACGAGCAGGGCTCCCTTACCGAAGAGCTCTCTGCCGCCATAGACGCCGCGGATACCCTCGCCCTGCTTGAGGACCTCTACCGCCCCTACAAGCCAAAGCGCCGCACCCGCGCCACGATAGCGAAGGAAAAGGGCCTCGAGCCGCTCGCCCAGGCCATACTTCTCCAGCGCCACAAGGATCCCGCCGCGCTGGCCGAAGCGTTCATAGACCCCGAAAAGGGAGTCGAAAGCGACGAAGACGCGCTTGCGGGCGCCTCGGATATAATCGCCGAGCAGATAAGCGACTCTGCCGATAACAGGAAAAAGCTCCGCCAGCTCATCCAGCGGCTGGGGCGTATCCGCTCCGAGGCGGCAAAGGAGGAGGACAGCGTCTACCGCCTTTATTACGACTTCTCGCAGAGCGTTTCCCGCCTGCAGGGGCACCAGATCCTCGCCCTGAACCGCGGCGAAAAGGAGGGTTTTCTGCGCGTGTCTCTGGAGCTTGACAGGCAGGCCGCTCTCGACGAGCTTGAAAAAACTCTCGTTCTGCCGCACGCCGCGAGCGAGGCCTTTCTGCGCGCCGCCGCTGAGGATTCCTATGACAGGCTTCTTTTCCCCAGCATGGAAAACGAGACCCGCTCCTCCCTCACCGATCTCGCCGCCGACGGCGCGATAGTGAACTTCGCGCTCAATCTCCGCGCCCTGCTAATGGCCTCGCCCGTGAAGGGCAAGGTCACCATGGGGCTTGACCCCGGCTACCGCATGGGCTGCAAGGTCGCGGTGGTGGACGCCACTGGCAAGGTGCTCGATACCGCGGTGGTCTACCCCACCCACGGTGAGCGCCAGAAGGCCGCCTGCATTCAGACCCTCGCGGCACTCATAAAGAAGCACGGCGTCGAGCACATCGCCATCGGCAACGGCACCGCCTCGCGCGAGACTGAGCAGATGACGGTAGAGCTGCTGCACCAGTGCCCGGGAGTGAGCTACATCGTAGTGAGCGAGGCGGGCGCGAGCGTCTACAGCGCCAGCAAGCTGGCGGCGGAGGAATTCCCGCAGTACGACGTAAACCTCCGCTCCGCGGTCTCGATTGCCCGCCGCCTGCAGGACCCTCTTGCCGAACTCGTGAAGATAGAGCCGAAAGCCATCGGCGTCGGCCAGTACCAGCACGACATGCCCCAGAAGCGGCTTGAAGAGAGCCTCGACTCCGTAGTCGAGGACTGCGTCAACGCCGTCGGCGTCGATCTCAATACCGCATCCCCCTCGCTGCTTCGCCGCGTGAGCGGGCTGACGGCGGCCACGGCGAAAAACGTTGTCGCCTACCGCGAGGAGAACGGCGCCTACACCTCCCGCCGGCAGCTTTTGAAGGTGCCTAAGCTCGGGCCGAAGGCCTTCGAGCAGTGCGCGGGCTTCCTGCGCGTGCCGGAAAGCCGCTTGGTGTTGGATAATACCGCTGTGCACCCGGAAAGCTACGCCGCGGCGGAAAAGCTCCTCGCTCTCTGCGGCTTCACTCTTGATGACGTCAAGGCCGGCCGCCTTGCCGGCATGCCGGAAAAGCTCAAGGCCTACGGCGAAGCGCGCGCGGCCGAGGAATGCGGCGTGGGCCTTCCTACCCTGCGCGATATCGTCGCCGAGCTCATGAAGCCCGGGCGCGACCCGCGCGACGAGCTTCCCAAGCCCATTTTCCGCACGGACGTCATGGACATCAAGGACCTCAAGCCCGGCATGGTGCTCTCGGGAACTGTCCGCAACGTCATCGACTTCGGCGCGTTCGTTGATATAGGCGTCCATCAGGACGGCCTCGTTCACATCTCCGAGCTGTGCGACCGCTTCGTGCGCCACCCGAGCGAGATCGTCAGCGTCGGCGATACGGTCCGCGTGGTCGTTCTCGCGGTTGACCCCGATAAAAAGCGCATCTCGCTGAGCATGAAGCAGGTAAAATAAGAGCAAAAAAGCCGGAGCCCGCCGATTTTATAAAAGATCATCCCCTTTTTCCCTGTCAAAAAAGCCGCCGGGCCCCCGGCGGCTTTTTCTATATCCAAATCTATTTTGCGCGCGGCTTTCTGAACATGAACCTGCGCGCCACCCCTATCGCTATTTTGTACGGCAGCGGCCGGAGAGCCTTGTCCGCCTCCTGCAGCTTTTCACGGATCGGTATCTCCTGCGGGCAGTGCTTTTCGCATTTGCCGCACCGGATGCACTGGGAGGCGAAGGCCGGCTCCTTCGTCAGCCCAACTGTCTGGATGAACTGGGACCTTCCCTCGCTCTTTGACTCCGTGAACATGGTGTTGTAGCACCTGAATATCCCCGGGATATCCACGCCCTTCGGGCACGGCAGGCAGTAGCGGCAGCCCGTGCAGCCCACCTTCTCGCGCTCCCGGATCGCCTGCTTCACTGCCTCGAGCGTCTCGCGGTCGGCCACGGTGAGCTCTCCCGCCCGGGCTTCCGAGGCGGTGCGGCAGTTATCCTCCACCATTTCCACAGAGTTCATGCCGGAGAGGACCACGGTGACCTCCGGCTGGTCATACAGTCAGCGGAAGGCCCACTCGGCCGGGCTCCAGCCGCGAGAACTCTCCTGCATGGCCTTTTTCGCCTTTTCGGGCAGCATGTTCGCGAGCTTCCCGCCGCGCAGCGGCTCCATTATCACTACGGGTATCCCCTTCGCCGCGGCGGCGCGGAGCCCTTCCCTTCCGGCCTGGGCGACTTCGTCCAGATAGTTGTACTGTATCTGGCAGAAATCCCAGTCGTAGTCGTCCAGTATCTTCAGGAAGTTCTCCGTGTTCCCGTGATAGGAAAACCCGATGTTCCGTATCGCGCCCGCCTGCTTCTTTTCCTCTATCCAGTCCAAGATGCCCACGGCCTTGAGCTTTTCCCACATGGCCACGTCCGTAAGGTGGTGCATCAGGTAGTAATCCACGTAATCGGTGCGCAGCCGCGCGAGCTCCTCCCTGAAGAAGCGGTCGAGCGCCGGGCGGCTGCTTATGAGATACTGTGGGAGCTTCGTGGCTATATACAGCTTCTCCCTTATCGCGCTTTCGCTCCCGGGGTAGATATACGCGGTGTCGTAATAATTCACGCCCGCGCGGAAGGCTGCCAATATCTCCTGCTCGGCCTTGGGGATATCGATGCCGGCGCCTTTTTTGGTAAAGCGCATGCATCCGAAGCCCAGTATGCTCAGCTCGTTTCCACTGCGGTCTTTCCTGTACTGCATAAACAGCCTCTCCTTCGCCGGACCGCGGCCCGTATTGGTATTATCTGTCTTTTGATTATAGCACTCCCCGCCCGGCAGCACAATATCCCGCCGCGCCCGAAGCGGCCTGCTGCAGACCGCAAAAGAGCCCCCGGCCAAGCCGGGGGCTCTCGCTATTCGGGGTAAAACTCTTGAAAACCGCGGATCACTCCGCCTTTTCGCGCCAGAGGAACGTAACTATCTGCGCGCGGGTGCAGGGATTGTCCGGCGCGAACTGCGTTTTGCTCACGCCGGTGGTTATGCCCTTATCGACCGCCCAGGCCACGGCCGCGGTGTAGTAGGAATCCGCGGCCACGTCCTCGAACGGGCTCTCCGCGGCGGCCTGCGGCTTGCCGGCGGCGCGCCAGAGGAACGTGACTATCTGCGCGCGGGTGCACTTTGCGTCCGGCGCGAACTCAGTCGCGCTCACGCCGTTGGTTATGCCCTTCTCAACGGCCCAGAGCACGGCCTCGCAGTAGTAGCTGCCCGCCTCCACGTCTGTGAAGGGGTTTTCCGCGGCGGTCGGCTTCGGCTCGCCGGCGGCGCGCCAGAGGAAGGTCACGGCCTGCGCGCGGGTGCAGGGCTCGTCCGGCGCGAAGAGGGTCTCAGTCTTGCCGGTGGTGATGCCGTTTTCGACGGCCCAGTTCACGGCCTCGGCGTACCAGGAGCCCTTCTCCACGTCCTCAAAGGTCTTCTTTTCGGCGGGCGGGGTGCTCGGGGTGGAGGGAGTGTCGGGCTCGTCGCCGCTCTCGGGGGCTACGTCCTCGGCCTCGAGCCAGGCGTCCCAGAAGTTGTTGTTCGGGTCGGACTGCTGCGGCCAGCCGGCGCCGCCGATGGCGCCCCAGTCCTCGACCTCCCAGGCGTAGTCGTCGGCGTAGTGGAGGATGACCTCGTCGCCGTCCTCAAGCTTCTGCTCGGTGATGCCCTGGGTCGGGTGGCTGCCGTCTATGGTGTAGAGCCAGCCGGAGCGCGGGCCGTTGGTAAACTGCGCCAGCTCGTAGCCGCCGAGGCTGCCCGGCGCCCAGACGGAGGAGACGTAGCCCTGCGCGGCGCCCTGCTGCTTTATCCCGGCGCCCTTACAGGCCTTTATTATGAGGTCGGCCACGGTGTCGCCCTCGTTCATTTTGTAAGTAGTTGTCGGTATCCAGGTCACGTACTCGGCGCCCTTGTAGTCGCCGTCGCTGAGGTCTATTTCGTCCCCGGCGAGGGTGGAGCCGATGAGCCGGAAGGTAACTTCTATCTGCTCCGGCTCCTCGGGCTCTTCGCCGGATTCCTGCCAGTAGGCCACGAGGGTGATATCCCGCACTTCGTCGGGATAGCCGGTGTAGAGCTTCTGGCCGCTGTACCAGCCGGAGAACTCAAGGCCGCTGTTCGGCGCTGTGGGCTCGGGGAGGGGCTCGCCGGCCATCTGCGCGTCGAAGCGGCAGGACCAGACGTCCGCGCCGTTTACGGTGCCGCCGCCCGCGTCGAGCGTAAGCACGGCGGTGGGCGAGGGCTCGTCCGTCTCCGTGAGGTTGATGACGTAGATCGCGGGCTCCTTTTCGCCCTGCTGGACTATTACGCGGACGATCTTGTGCAGCGGGAGCTGATCGAACTGCGCTTCGGCGGCGCAGTTGTTGTTGATATAGATATTCGTGCCTTCCGGCGCGTCCACGGCCACCTTGAAGGGGCCGTCAACTACGGCGGAGAGGGTATCTGCCGCGAGGTCCACTTCCGCGCCGTCTATGGTAATGCTTGCGGGCGCGTCCGTCTTGCCGACGGGCTCGTCATTGGCCTGCGCCACGCGGACCATGTTGACCTCGGTGGACTTCTCGCCGATAGCGCCGGCGTCAATGTTGCTCGCGGTCACTATCTTCACGTAGTGGAACTGCATACCGCTGACGTCAACGGGCTGGCCTTCTGCATCGACAGCCCACGCAAGGTCCATGCCGTCGGTCACGTTGGAGAAAATACGACCCTTTTCATTATATTGCACCGGAAGATAGGGATTCCCTGCAATGTTTCGAGCCCATGCCTCATAATCTTCCAATGTTTCCGGCCCTCCGGAGGACGTTAAGCCCCATTCGCCGGTTTCTTCATTCAGGGTCGTACCCCTTGCGCCCATGTCGGTATAACCGAAGCCGGCAAAAGGCGGGCGGACGTTGCCAAACTCATTAGTTTCACCGGCGGCATTAAAATAGATTCCGCTAAGCGATATCGATTCTTCTTCACCTTCTGCGAAACTGTGCAGCGGATATAGCTCCGGTAACGGATACCAAAAATTCAATTCTCCGCTGTTGCCTTGGCTGTCTGTCCATGAGGTGCCATAGCCGTTATTGATGCTTGTATAAGTAATGCTGTAGTCCCAGTCGGCGTAGTCCTCGTAGTGCATGCCTCCGGCAAGGGCGTACCAAGTATTGCCGTCCTCGCTCACCCAGACCTGCCCCGGCTCGCCGAATTCGTTGCTTCCCTCTACGGAGTTGCCAAAGGTAATAAAGTCTATGCCGTAGGGGTTGTTCGGGTCGTCGGTTATGGCGTCTTTATAATAATAGGTTATGTAGCCGCCAAAGTTGCCGGTAGAAACCGGGCCGCAGGCTTCGCCGGCCATTGCAAAGTTACTGCCGACAAGGGAGCGGACAGCTCGAGTTCCATAGGCATCTCCGGTAAGGAAATTGGTATACTGGGAACCTATGCAAAGATAACCCGTAACCGCATCGGGCAGATCATCAAAACGCTGATTTACGGCCCAAATCGTATATACCTTTTCTTTGTTATTCTGATAAACTTTTATCTCGTTAACAGAGTCGTCTGAAAGTTCGTTAGGCGCAGACTTAGGCGCGGCATTGAGCGTAACTTCAAGCTTGTTATTCTCGGAGATCGCTCCCTGCTTCACTCCGTTAACCGTCACGGTATAATCGTTTCCGATAAAGGTCAGTGTGGCGTTGACGGTACTCTTGCCCTTCGGAACAATCAGATAAGCGGAATATCTTGTGCCATACGAGCTATTCGACAAAGCGTGATAAAGCGCATTTTCGTTCTCGAGCTGCCCGAACTCCGGGACAAGCTTAATCAAAACGTCATCCTCGATCTCACCCGCAGGGCCCGGAGGATTACCCCCAGCTCCGTCCTTCTGGAAGTGCAGGACAAGAGCAATCGGAGGCTGGAAAACATTTTCATCTCGCTGACAATCACGCCATGAGTAAGTGTAATAATAGACGATTACCCATGCCGCGCCGTCTTCAAGTGTTACCGGGATTTCATATGTTTTCTCGGATAAGAATAAGCTGGCTTCAT